>Ga0136617_10000363_pt1 | contig 37176 bp, 29 predicted proteins | sample AntDrymUQ3222106_2_FD_129672 | JGI IMG/M metagenome (GOLD analysis project Ga0136617, IMG submission 129672) | Polar desert sand microbial communities from Dry Valleys, Antarctica - metaG UQ322 (21.06) | ecosystem: Environmental > Terrestrial > Soil > Desert | place: Antarctica: Dry Valley... | reverse complement strand
TCCTGCTTGTAATCGAAAAGCGCTTCGCTGTCGCGCACGCGGTCCTTCTGAACGTCGTGCTTAACGGTTTTAAGAATGCGAAACTCTCGATCTCCGATCGTCGATTCAACCTGCTGGAGGAAACTGTAGCGGAACAATTTTAGCAAAGTCCCTTTCGACTTTGCTTCGGATTTGACAATGTAGTTGCTGCTTTTCGAAGGCCGGAGAAGCGAAAACGTTAAATCGGCGACCCCGATTCCGCGTACGATTCTACTGATCTTTCCTTCGAATGTAAGGGTCTCGCCGACAGCAAACGGCATGGATTTCGCGCCGCTTTTACCGTTGGTTTGCCCTGAAAGTCCGATCGAAAAGGCAGAAGTCGCCAGGAGAAATAATATAAATCTCAATGACGCCGCTCTCATAATTTGATCAAAATTCTTGATAAACAAAATTGATCCTCGTTCGCCCACTCATATAAATATTAAAGAGTATAACCGAATTTCGAATTTAAGGCTGCTTTTTCTTTAATGATCCGCCCGGAGAATGTTTACAAGATCCGGCGGTTTAATTATCTCTCGGTTCCGCCTTGAGCTACCCATTCACCTAGCCGTTTTTGAACAGCCCGGAAAACGGTTTCAACGTCGGTGTCCATACAAATCCATTGCGAACACGCCCGGCGATGACAGTCAATGCGGCAACCGATGTCGCTGCGTTCGACGCAAATGTCTTTCGCGTTCGTGCTGCCGTTCCTCCACCATTCCGTCGGGCCGAAAATACCAACAACCGGAGCTCCCGCAGCGATCGCCAGATGGGTCGGGCCCGTGTCGCCGCCGACGTACACCTTTGCATGTTTCGCCAGCTCGAAAAAACCCTTCAGGCTCGGCTGTACCGGTAAAACTTTACCTGTCCGACTATTTTGCACAACCTGTTCCGACAAACCCGCTTCGCCCGGCCCGGTTGCGATGACAGATATCAGGCGGTTTTCCTCCCACAAGTTGTCGGCAAGCCGGCCATACTTTTCGGCGTGCCAAAGTTTCGTGATCCAGCCGCCCGCTGGATTCAGGATCGCGAAATTCGCGCCCGCCTGCTCGATGATCCGTCCGGCTTCGAGCCTGTGTTCATTCCCCCTGATAACCGGGAATTCAAAATTTTCGTCCGGCACGGAAATCTGTAAAGCGTGCTCGGCGAGTCTCAAATTTTTGCGTATTACATGTGTTTGGGGGGCAATTTCGACGGAGCGGTCAAGAAAGATACGGCTTGCGGGTTCGCGCAAAGCTTCCTTCGAAAAACCCCAGCGGATCGCTGCCCCGGAAAGTTTTGCAATCATCGCTGACTTCAAAAGTCCCTGAAAATCGAGCGCGATATCGAACCGAAATTTTCGCAAGTCTCTAACCTGCCTGCCAATATCCGGAAGAATCTTCTCTGCCGACTTCCCGCTTCGCAGCGATCTTGTATCGACCTTGATGATATTATCGATCATCGGATTACCAAGAAGTATTTCCGCGGAGCGCCTTTCCACCGCCCAGCTTATCTCCGCATCAGGCAACGCAGCGCGGATCGCAGCCAAAGCAGGCAGAGTATGAATTACATCGCCGATACTGCCGAGTTTTACAATAAGAATTTTCACTCAAAACAATAGTAGAGGTTTAATCACGGATTGCTCAATGCCGCGCGTTAAAAAAGGGAGGGTCGCCAAACCCGTCTTGTCAAAACCGCGCTCGGCAGCGACTGGGGTTCAATACACAAGCGAGCCGCGAATTTTACGTAGTTCGCGGCTCGCCTTTCTATTTGCTTCTAATGGATATGCCGCATCGGCGGCTGCGCACGACTCTCGACGCTTTACGGATTCACGGTAACAAAGGTCGGGGCTGACGGAATTCCCACGGGCTCGTTTCTTTCCAAAAGTATAGCGCGCACGAGTATGCGTTCCGGCTGGCCCGGCGTGGTTGGCGTAAACCTAATCTGCCGGATTGGTCTCGAACTACGAGTTCGGTGCGAGCGGCGACAAACCCGCCCAGGCCGATTACGACGGCGACGGCAAGACGGATGGCGCGGTATACCGTCCTTCCACATATGTTTGGTATATCCAGTGGAGCTCCGCCGGTTACTACACCGTTACGTGGGGTGCCGTCGGTGATACTCCCGCCTCAGCCGAATACGACGAGGACGGAAAAGCCGATCTGGCCGTGTGGCGAAGCAGCTGCCTCGAATCTCGGATCGAGTACGATCCTGTCAACCTGCGTCGAGATTTACAAGAACCTTCCGTCTGGGAATCAGGTCGGAGAAACCACCGAAACCACCGAAGAATTCTTTACAGCTCAGCGAAGTTTCGGTTACAAGGCTGATAAACTATCCTCGTAAGCAGGGCTTACGCTCCGGCTTCATGCCACTCGAAATCTTTTTATGCCTAAAGAAGAGCCTCAAGATCGCGATCTGCGTCCGGCACTTGTTTTTCTAACGGGCGAGTTGATAGCTGTCCCGATTCCGCTGGATCGCAACGAAGTGATCCTGGGGCGTGCTCTCGAAGCCGACGTTCGTATCAGTGATTCAAAAATTTCCAGGCGGCACGCAAAGATCAGCACAGTGTTCAATGAAGAATCACAGAATACCGAGTATATCTTAACCGATTTGGGTTCGAGACACGGAACGGCGATCAACGGTGAAAAAATCGATAGAGAACCGTTGCAAAATGGCGACAAGATAACCATCGGCGAACAAATCCTTCGTTTCGATCTGCTGGATGAGATCGACCTCGAGTATCAACGCCGGATCCACCGCCTTATTTCGCACGACGATTTGACGGGGCTTCTTTCGAGCCGTTCATTTTTCTCGGAACTAAGGCGCGAATCGGCGCGTGCAATAGCAGATAATCGACCGTTTTGCGTACTGGTGATGGACATCGATCATTTTAAATCGATAAATGACAATTTCGGGCATCTAACAGGAAACAAAACCTTGGAGGAGATCGGGGAATGTATTATCAAATGTGTTCGGAGCGGCGATGTCGCCGCCAGGCTCGGAGGCGAGGAGTTTGCGGCATTTCTGCTGAACGCGGCGATCGGACAAGCGCTTGTTGCGGCTGAAAGGATTCGCTTTGAAATAGAAAATAAAGAATTCAGTGTTGTCAGGGTGGGGAAGCCGATTGAGACACATAGTGTAACGATAAGTATCGGCGTGGCATCGTTTCCGGACGATTCCAATGATCCGATCGAGCTTATAGAAATGGCCGATTCGGCCCTTTACCGGGCCAAACGCGAAGGGCGAAATCGTGTATGCTCCTATCGCGATCTAACCCGGGAAGAAATGGGGCAGCCCCTTCCGGCTCGTAAAGACTAATCAAAGGCGGAACGCTGCAATTGTTGGGCGTGTTTATTGAAGGCGAAAACGCGATAGTAATAGAGTGTGTGTTTACTGATGGGGGAAACGCGACGTGTTTTTCATGAGCGACAAGAGATCCCGCTTTTTCATAAGATTGCAGAGACGCTCCTTAACAGTCGCGTTTCCGACGCTCAAGATTTTTGCAACTTTCCTTTCGAATCAATCGTGAAAGACAAGGAATTTTTTTCGTGTTAAACTTTGGATTTTTAGAGAGTTTCGTCCGAACATAATCCAACTTACATTTACAACGTGATTACTAAACTCAATCTTGCCAGTAAGCCTTTTCGCAACCGAACAACGCCGTATCTGCTGTCGCTGTTGTTCCTGGCTCTCGCCGTTTCGGGCGGGATTCTTTGTTTTGCGCAGCTCAATGAAAACGCCAAATTGAGCCGGATGACGGCGGGCCAGGCCGAACAAATGCAGGACGAGATAAAACGTCTAAAAGGCGAAGGGGAAAAGGTGCAGCAGCAATTATCACCCGAACAGCGAGATCTTCTTGCCGCCTCGCACAAGTTGGTCGCCAGTAAATCGTTCGGCTGGTCGCGGCTTTTCGCCGATCTCGAATCGGTGCTGCCGGGCAGCGTCAGCGCTTCGCGGATCGCGGTCGAAAATGTTTACAAGGATGGTGACCGAGTCAAAGCCGAGCTGGAATTCGGCGTGCTGAGCCGCGACTATACCGCTGTTATGTCGATGATCGAAAATATGAACAGCTCAGGACTATTTCAAGCCGAACTTCGCGGCCAGGATCTGCAAAAGAACGAGCGGATGACTTATTCCGAATACACGCTTCGGCTGATTTATACGCCTGCCTTCGGATATTCTACCGCCCCGGCAAGCGATGTTGCCCAAACCAATCAGGGAGGTGCGCAATAATGAACGAAAAAAATCTCGATCAAAACACCGCGCCAAACGAATCGGAAAATTTCGAGCCGGAGATTTTGGTAAATGACTACGGACAAACCATCGATTCAACAGTCGTAATTGAAGAAGCAGACCGCACCGTTTTGCTGACGGACACTGAAACGATTATCTTTGACAAGGAACCGCTCTTCGACATGGCTTCGAAAGATCGGCCGCGCAAAGTGTATGGCGGTATGTGGGGCCCGATCGCGATTGCCACGGCTGGATCTGCTCTGTTGGCTATCATAACGGTTATTCTGCTCTACGTATTTATAGTAGTGCCTTCAAACCGCGAACTGGAGAGAGACCGGGCCGAACGCGACCGTCTCGAACGCGAGTTAATATCCGCTCGGGAAAAATACGGCAGCATAACGAGTACAGAAACACAGGTCGCGAAACTTATTACGAGCGTCGGTGATTTCGAATCGCGGTATCTTCCGATCGCGGCAACCGGAAGAACCGCCTTGTATCAAAAAATCAATGGCCTGATCGCGGGTTACGGTCTGGTCAACACGACCGGCCCCGATTACGCCCCGCTGGAGATTGCCGATCAAGCCGAGGGGGGCCAAGGCAACGAGGAACGAGGGCGTTCAAAGTTCCGGAGCCTCTTTCCGGGCGTATATGTGACAACTACGGTTGAGGGCCCATATCAAAATCTTCGGCGTTTTATCAGGGAAATTGAAACCGGGAACGAGTTCGTAGTTATCAGTGCGGTCGAGCTGGAACCATCTGAAACGGAACAGAAAAGCGATCAGGGAACTTCCCCGGTACAGACCGGTGCAACGGGAAGTGCATTTCCTGCTAACCCCGCTGCTGGTAATTTTCCGGGCATGAATCCTGCGGCGCCCGTCCAACCGGTTTCACAAGCCCAGCAGGCGGTACGCCCGCGCGGGAAAACGCACGGTTCAACCGTAAGATTACGTCTTGAGATGGCTGCCTATTTTCGCCGCCCGAATATCGGACCGGTAGAATCGGCCGTTCAGTAATAATAAGTTCAGGAGTGCAAACTTTAGTTTTTCTTGATTGAAGCACCTATTTCCGGACGAAGCAGAGTAATGAAACTTTTTGAAGGTAAGTCGACAACCGAACGGAATAAAATAATCGCGGCGATAGTGCTCGGGGTTTTGTGCTTGTTCGTATTCTATTTCGCGTTCGGCAGGAGTTTATTCAGCAGCAGTGCGACGGTGTCCGTAAAGGTTTCGCCGACGCCCAAACCGACGACGACGACGTCGTCGAAGGCCGATCCCGATAAATTCAGACTTCCCTCTGAGGACGAGCAGAATTTGATCGAAACTTCGACGCCGATCTCTTACAATCAGGCTTCTTTTTACGCTCCCGATCCGGGCAGAAACATCTTTGCTTTTTACGAACCGCCGGCGCCGACGCCTTATTCTCCGACACCGATTCCTATTACTCCTATACCGACGCCACCGATACCGCCGCCGACACCGGAGCCGAAAATGCTCATAGCGTTTGTCACGCCGCAGAGTGTCTATGCCGGTTCCAAAGGTTTCCGCCTCGAGATTAACGGTGATAGATTTATTCCCGATGCTCGCATTTATTTCAGCCAGAACGAGGTCCCGACCACCTTTATCAGCGGGCAAAAGCTGGTTGCGGATATCCCCGAGAGCTTTATCGCCGGTGAAGGTCCGCAGCAGATCATCGTGCAGACCCCCGATGGTAAAATCTACTCAAATCAGGTGATGCTCGAGATTCAAGCTGCGCCAAAGCCGCAATTCCAGTACATCGGAATGATCGCACGTAAACGCAGCAACAATGACACCGCGTATTTCCTTGAAACAGGAAAGCCGACGCCGATGAGCGCTAGGTTGAACGATATTGTTACCGGACGCTTCCGGCTCGTAAGTATCTCGGCGGCAGAAACCATTCTGGAAGACGTAAATTTGGGTTTTCGCTATAAGCTGCCGCTTTTCCAGCCGCCGCCGGGAACCGCGGTCTCATCGCCCCCGCCGGTTAGAGGCGGTTTTCAGAGTGGAGATAACTATATCCCGTTTAATCCGACTATCCAAAACGGCAACATGAATACGCAGCGCATACCGGGAATTCCGGACAACATCCCGCGTTACGTGCCGCCGACGAATAAGGCTCGGCAGCCATCGGACAAGAAAGATGTTGATGAGGACGATGATGATGACGGAGACAACTAAACCAATGCGGATTGCGGAATGCGGATTGCGGATTTCCCGTTTGCCAAAGAATCTCTCTCCGCCTAATGTAGGATCGTCTTCCATTCCGCGTTCCGCATTCCGCATTCCACATTCGGAAAGCGGCATGACTTTGCTCGCGGTCATGGCGGTCATGGCGATTTTTGCGATGGCACTGCTCGCTGTGGCTCCGTCGGTTCAGTTGGAAGTTCAGCGAGAGAAGGAACTTGAATCCATCAGACGCGGTGAAGAAATTGCTGCTGCTATTGGACAATTTATAATTTACTACCAGGGGACAAAGCTTCCGCAATCTATCGATGAGCTGCTGGACGGCCTGCCGCAGGGTACAAAAAACCGTCAGATTCTTCGCCCGTCTGCGGCTACCGACCCTCTAAGCGAAGACGGAAAATGGCGGCTTATCCCGGCTGAGCCTGAAAAAATTGCATCAATCGCGAAGAGGATACAAGCCTATAACAACGGCGCTTTGCCGTCGTCTCCGCAGCCGACCCAATATTTTGACAAATACGCGTCTAGTCTAGCCAATGTTCTCAATACAGGAACCGAAAGCGAAATTGAGGGATCGGAAGACGAAGATTTTGGAGACGTCACGCAGAACACCCCTTTCATCGGTGTAGCCAGCCAAAGCCGGAGCAAGTCCGTCCTGGCATATTACGGTGTTGAAAATCATTCAAAGTGGGTCTACACACCACTTTTCCGTGGCGCCGGGGTCAGTACCTACGGAGGACGCAAACCATCTGCGCGGCCATAGAACCCGAAATTCCGCCAATCCGTCTGGAACCGTAAAAGTTTATCCGATTTCCTAGTGAACGGGCTTCTTTCGTGTGACGTTTCTCGGATGAACTGTAGAAGCTGGGCGCCAACTCTCGACCGGATTCGATTCTAAGTTACCAATCCGCGCTCTCGAAACCCAACGGGCTAATCGTCTTTAGATTTCTCTGGAGGACGTCAGTTTATCGGGCAATGTGACAAAAACTGCTCTGGTTTGTCAAACCTCACAATCAAACCTTCTAAAGATAGAGGCGGATCTTACAGATTTAGCGGCAGCCCGGAACCGTCCGGGTTAAAATTGCCATTTTTCCGCCAAACCTGTTAGATCCGCTCTATATTTAAAAGACGCAATCGAACACATTATTTGCGAAATTTTTTGCACGGACATCCAAACGAAAAACATTTCGGGGTATATACTTGATTCGATGATGAGAAAAATAGGATAAGCTATGACGGAAAAAGTATCGAAAGAAAACTTATTGCGACGACGTGATGAGATTACTGCCCAACTTGAGCAGGTTAATCGGAACCTGCGAATGGAGCTTGACCGGGACACGGAGGAGCAGGCGATCGAGGTCGAACAGGAAGAAGTAGCCATTGCCAGGGAACGTAATCTTCGAGTCGAGTTGTCCTATTTAGAGGATCGCCTTCTCGATATTGACGGCTCCTAAAAATCCCCTTGCTTTTGCAAATTTCACCGGTTCGAGTTGTCCGCACGAGTATGTATGGACAAACTTGTCCGACAACCCGGGTCCTTTACCGTCAGGTGGGGGTTCCGCCTGATTTCTCAATTTAAACCTTAATATTGTTATGACTCCGACAACCGAAATTCTAACCGGCACCGTAAAAGGACCCGGCATTCTTCCGCACGAATATCTCTTTATCACAAAGGACAACAAGAGAACGCGTATCGGCGAATTCGTATATTACCAGGCGGACGTCGGCGATGAAAAACGGCGGATCCTCGGGACGATAAATACGAGAAAGCTCGTGCGAAATCTGCCCGACGCGTTTCTCGCCGATCCGGGCACGCCGCCGTCGAGCATCTCGTCGCTGATTGGCCTGGACGGCGATGCCCTGGAGATATATGAGATAACGGTCGAAACTATCGGTTATTTCAGTAATCAACTTCAGGACTTCGTCAATCCTCGCGTACCGCCGAATCCGGGCGACCCGATCTATTTGGCCTCATCCGAAACGCTCTCGCACACGCTAAGTTCGAAGAGAATTTCCGGGACCGGCTCGGCCCATATCGGCAGCCTGCTAACGCGCGAACCGGGCGATGTTCCGATCGTACTTGCTGTTAAAGACGTGGTTTCCACGCACCTTGCGATCCTGGCTTCCACCGGTTCGGGAAAGTCTTATACGGCCGGTGTGCTGGTCGAGGAATTGATGAGCCCGCACAATCGCGCGTCCGTTCTGATCGTCGATCCGCACGGCGAATATCATACGATGAGTTCCATCCAGACCAGCGACGCTTTCAAAGGCTCGGACGGCTATCAACCGGAGGTAAAGATATTCACGCCGGACAAAATAAAGGTGCGGTTCTCGACATTGACCGAAGCGGATGTGAAATACCTCTTGCCCGAAGGCACGTCGGACAAAATGCTTCACTTTCTTGCACTGGCATTTCGAAGTTTGCAGGATCGCCTAAAGGCCGAAGGCAAGCGCGATTATTTGTACGGCTATCATGATCTCCGCGAGGAGGTCTTGAAACAACAGTATGGGTCCGATGGCAAAAAGGGCGAAACGGCCGTTGGCGACGGCGGGAACGTTTCCTCCATCCAAGGATTAATGTGGCGGCTCGATTCGCGCTTCGATCGCTCCGACGGCATCTTTCACCCGCACGAACATCTAGAACTGCAGGACCTTTTCCGCCCCGGCCTCTGCACGATCCTCCAGCTTTCCGACATCGAACAGAATGAGCAGCAGGTGATTGTCGGAACGCTCCTTCGGCGTGTAAATAAAGCCCGCGTGATGACCGTCCGCGAAGAAGTTTCGAGCGGCGAGAACTTCTTGAATTATCCGGTTTTCACATTACTGGAGGAAGCTCATCGCTTCGCTCCCGCCGGCGCAAGCGTTGTTTCAACCAACGTCCTCAAACAAATCTTGAGCGAAGGCCGCAAATTCGGCGTCGGCATCGGCCTCATCACCCAGCGTCCCGGCAAACTCGACCAGGACGTCCTCTCCCAATGCATGACGCAAATAATAATGCGGATCGTCAACCCGATCGACCAGCAAACCGTAGCCCAATCCGTGGAAGGCGCCGGCCGCGCCATGCTCGCCGAACTCCCCGCCCTGACAAAAGGCCAGGCCATAATCTCCGGCGTCGGCATAAACACCCCCGTGATGTGCCGCATCCGCCCCCGCCTAACCAAACACGGCGGCGAAACCCACGACGCCCCCGCCGAATGGATGAACTGGCACTCGTCTGGCGAACAGTCAAAACGTGAACAAGACGAAGCACCTTATTTGAAACCAAGTTCGGAGAAAAAGCCGGAAAAGGTTGGGGATATTCGCATATAGATTTCGTGGTAGAATCAAGCCTTATGCTTGGTTACCGGTTCTCGACAGCATCGACCTTAACTAGGAGCCGGAGTATCGTCGCCGCAATGCTCGTTCACAGGCCACGCATATTTTGACTTTCAATGTCTCTGATTTTACCCGGTATTCGACCATCTGTATCGTCGCAGTCGGTCCGATAACCGTTTGATTATCATCAATAGCCTGCACTAGCATGCGATTGATGCGTGAACTTCGTGTGAAAACGAATAAAGATTGCGACATGAGGAATTATATGAAGTGCTGTGTTTCGTTTTTATTGCTGTTCGTTTTGACTTTGTCGGCTTTTGGCCAAGATAGCAACATTGTCGGAATATTCCCTCCCAAAACTGATTCGATTTCGCTTCAGCCTTGCGAGGTTCCGGGGGCGGCGGAGGGCGTGAAAGAGAAGGTTCTTTGCGGCAGCTTGAGCGTTTTCGAGAACCGAAAGCCGAAGAGCGGGCGTCAGATAATGCTCAAAATCGTTGTCTTTCCCGCAACGGGCGAAAATAAGCTTGCAGACCCGGTTTTTTATATTGCGGGCGGGCCGGGGTCTTCGGCGATTGAAGAGGCGCCTTATGTGGCGGGTGATTTTAGTAAGATCAGGGAGCGGCGCGATTTGGTGTTTGTCGACCAACGCGGCACGGGCGGGTCGAATCCGTTGAATTGCGAATTTTTCAGTCCTTCGGATTTGCAAAGCTATCTTGGGCATTGGAATCCGCTCGTCGATGTGCGCAAATGCCGCGAACAGCTGGAACTTAAAGCTGACCTTCGCCTGTACGTTACGTCGATTGCGATGGACGATCTCGACGATGTTCGCGCCGCGCTCGGCTATAAGCGAATCAACTTATATGGCGGATCGTATGGAACGCGGGCGGCCCAGGTTTATATCAAGCGGCATGGCAAGAACGTGCGGTCGGCGGTTTTGCACGGCGTTTCACCGACAAACCAGTTGATGCCGATCGATTTTGCGTCGCATACGGAACGGGCTTTGAACGGCGTACTCAGCGAGTGCGAAACCGATGAAGGCTGTCGCGCGGCTTTTCCTAATCTACGTGACGAGGTGAAAAGCGTCTTAGGAAAATTGCGAGGCGGACCAATCGAAGTCGATGTAAAGGCCGAACAGAAGGGCGATAAAATCGTTCGCGTAAAGCTTTCCCGCGATCTCGCGGGTGAGGCGATTCGCTATATGCTCTACCGGTCGGGAGCCGCGAGCCGCATTCCGCTGATTCTGCATTTGGCGGCCGCAGGTAACTTCACGCCGCTGGCGGAGGCGGCAATTTATTTTCGCCGGGAAATAGTCGCAACGGGCAGCAACGGAATGTACCTTTCGGTGACCTGTGCCGAAGACCTTCCGTGGATCAAGGCGGATGAGCTTGGGTCGAGGTGGGAAGAAACGTTTTTGGGCAATTATCGCCTTCGGCAGCAATCGGAGGCGTGCAAACTCTGGCCTCGCGGAGAAATTCCGGCCGACTATTTCGAGCCGGTTCGCTCTAGCGTGCCCGTGCTTATACTCACCGGGCTGTGGGATCCGGTGACACCGCCTCTTTACGGTGACCGGATTGCAAAGCACCTTCCAAACAGCCTGCACGTCGTCGTTCCCAGCGGCGGCCACGGTTTTGGCGGGCTCGAAGGGCTCGGGTGCATCTCCGATCTCACTACGGATTTTGTTGTGAAAGGAACCGCTAAAGGGCTTAACACGCAATGCGTTCGAGGCATCCGTCGGAAAGGTTTTGTGGTAAAAATTGCCGATCTGTAAGGTGCAATTTAAGCCGAGTCTTTTTTGATCTGCCTAACCTCCGTCTAAGCATTCATGCATCTTATATTCCTTATAACGGCGGAGGCAAATTAACTGGAAAGGGCAGGAGGCAAATCTGAACCGGCAACGCGTTTCTTCTTCAAGTATCAAGTCCGTCGGATACGATCCCGATGCGGAAACTTTGGAGGTCGAACTTCATAACGGCGGTATCTATCAATATTTTGCCGTTCCCAACCGCGTCTATGATGATTTAATAAATGCATTTTCAAAAGGCAGATACTATACCGTGTATATAAAAGACGCGTATAGTTTTCGGCGGGTTAAATGACCGCCTCCGGGCATGTGCTTAGTTCGGATCGGTGATTTTGTACAATTCTCTCGCATCGCTGTTCGCTAAATCCTTTCGCACGAGCAGCATCAGATCGACGCCTGGTCGAAGCGCGTAGGATCCGGCGTATCGATAGTTAGCCGAGTATATCCGGATCGCTTCCTTATCTTGATCGCCCTTTTTCGCCACGATCATTTCGGCTGTATCGGTATCGACCAGTTTGGCTTGAAATATCGCTTTCGGATACTCTCTCAGATACCAGACCATCGGCCAATAATCGGGCGTAACTATTTCTACTGCCGCATTATTCCCTTTGCCGCTTTTGTTTGCATAGCGTTCGATTTCCTTTATTAAATCCAAAAACTCGCGTTTCGTATGCGCGTAGACGTAGACCCTGTCCTCGTCATCGTAACGGACAAAATTTAGTTCGTATGTTTGAAACGCCAGAACTGCAGAGGCTAGAACTGCCAATAGGCCGGCAGCAATCTTCGACATAAGGTTCGTCGACGCAGCCAGTTCGTTAATGCCGTATCCGGCGGCGATGCACATCGGCAAAAGAAAGCTCAATGCGAGCCACGGCGTTTTGTATGGAATGATCGTGTAAGCTGCGAACAACCCAAAAGCCCAAAGCCCCGCAAACATTGCAAAGCGATGTCGGGCTTTGATAAATGCGATCACCGTTCCCAAAACTGAGAGGATCATGATCGGCGCCTCGATCTTCATGCCCCACGTCAAATAGCCCCAAATACCATTTTGCGTGTGGTCCTTATTGCTCGTTTTCGTCCAAATCGTGTAGGCTTCAATCGCTCCCTTCACACCTTCCGAATGGCTAAAAAATGAAGAAAAAAACAACACATTTATATATATGAAAACAACCGCAGATCCGACCGATATCAATAATAGATCGTTGCCGCTTCCCAATGCTTCGCGAAACTTCGGCCAGGATAAGTTCTCTCCCGACAGCTCGTCAGTTCCGATGGCGCTTTTGCCGCGGATCTTTTGCCAAATCCAAACGCAAGCACAGGCGATCAGCATGGTCCCGAGCGTGATAAAAGCCGTTTCTTTTGTCGCGAACATCAACGCGCCGGACGCCGAAGCCAGCAAAAGATAAATCGGCCGGCCGTCGTTCCATGCAAGCAGCATCCGAATGACGAAAAAAACCAGCACCGCTTCGACAATGAAAAAAGCTGCCCGAAACGCCCACAGGGCCGTCATGTTATTTTCCCCCGCCAGGGCGCTTGCCAGATTAAGCGACGACGGCAAAAAACACATCAACAATACCAGTACCATCCAACCGATAGCGAAAACACCCGCTCTGCGTTTGTCAAGAAAAAACAGGATCGAAACGACGATCGCCAGGCTAAGGAATATGAAAAAGATCTCGTGTATAAAATATCGCGATATAAAAACCATTCCCGGTGACAGGGCAAGAAAAAGGGCCGTAAAAAGGCTGCCGATCCTGCCTATATACCGTTTAAGATATAGCGCGAGGGCCACCGTCAAAACCCCAAAAACCGCGACGCTCCATCGAACCGTAATCGTTTCAAGCCCGAAAACCCTGGCAAACGCCAGCGAAATATAATAAAGCGTCGGACCGTGATAGTTTGCCGGGTCGTATTTATAAATGCCCTCGCGAAACAGCGTCGTCAGGAAAAACCCATTAACGCCCTCATCGTGATGAAACGGTTTGAGCCCGAGCTGGAAAAATCGTAAAAATGCGGCAAGCGTAGTGATCAGAAAACAGCTGACCAGCCAAAAATAGTCGGTCCGCCCATCGTTGTTAGCTGTCATATTTTCTTCCTTAATCATTACGATATTATTGATACAGGATGCCGGTCGAATAAGATATATTTGCCTTCGACTCTGTAAGCATCCCGTGTCAATTCTGTATTTTATATACCTTGTACAGCCCGGTTTCGAAAATTACGGGATACTTCTTAAAAAACTCCTCATTCGCTCGTAGTGTGTTTCGTTCCTCTGGCGATATCAGCACATATTGGATCCCGTATTTGCGTAGAATTTGGTCGGCTGCGGCACCGCCGGAATATATGCTCTTCACATCGTTTTCCCGGGCCGAGTAGTCGATTCCATGCGAGCCGAGATGCCCGGGATATCGCATAAGCGACTGCCGGCCCGAAAGAACCACGGCGGAATTATACGTCGGAGCATTTAAGAACAGAGCGCCCGGCGGAGTTCGTTTTTTGATCATTTCGCCAATCGTTACGGCGTCGGCGTCGAAAACCTTCGTCCTAATCTGCCCCGAAACTGTCCGCCATACGTCCAGAGCACCCGAAAATATTAAGATAACGAAACAACATGCCGCTGCGATTTTGACCGGTGTGCTTTTCCGCCACATCGATGCCAAAGCGAGAGCCACGAACGGGATCGATCCCACAAACCAGTAGATCAAAATCTTGATATTATCCCACTCCCAAGGAGCAAGTTTTGCGATGTTCGAGATCAGGAACAGAAAGACGAACGCAAGATAAAAATGAGTCAGTGTGATTGAGTGACGCGATGATTCGGAGATGTTATTTTCCGTGTCTAAAGATTCATCGTCCTTGAGTCTCCGGTGTGACAGAACAAGATATACGCCCGCAACAATCATCGGAATGAAGATACCCGTATTCTTGAACCAAAACCAGACAAAACTCGTCTCTCCGGAATCCCACCCGAAACGCCATTCGAAAAACCTGGCTGCCTCGGTCGCGCTTCCCGACATTGACCAAAGTAATTGTGGAACAGCAAGTATGCTTACACCGATGCCAAACGCCGTCCATTCGCGCCATTTTTTCGGCTGCAGTAAAAACAAGAAGGCTGTAACGATAAACAAAACCGCAAGGCTGTGAAGATGAATGAGCGGGAGCATCCCGGCAATCAGGCCGACTATAAAAAAGGAAAGTGGAAAGCGAAAGGTGGAAAATATTTTCCTATCCTGTCTATCCATGTTGATTTCTTCTTGGTATTTTTCTGTGTTCTCCGCGGCAAATAACTTCCAAAGTTTGCTCAACACAATCAATGTCAACGGCATTCCCAGCAAAAGACTTCGCTGCGTCAGAAAAAGCGTGACGAGCGAATTTCCCCAACGGAAATCGCCGCTGATCGTATAATCCTTCGGCAATTGCCAAATGAATTCAAAAAAGCTTTTTCCCTGCTGCCAATAATCGCCAAAAAACCATAGAAATCCAAGACCGCCGCTAAAAAACAGAAGTGCCGGAGCGATCCGTGCGGCTAATCGATCGTTTAATAGTCTGAAACAAAACCTTTCCAAAATCACCAAAAGCGAAAAAGCCCACGATACATTCTGTGCGATCATGGCGTCTTTAGCGTCTATACCGAGTTTCACAAAAGAAGCGGTAACGAAATCGGCTATGAACGGGTAAGAAAATCTCGCGCCGGCGTAGGATGGGTTCTGGGGCGGAAAATTGTTCCCATCCGTGAAACTGAAAATCGCTCCTAAATGGAAGGGCAAATCACCGAGGTTCTGCGAACCGCCTGTAAATACACCCTGCGCGGTGACAAACATCGTCCGCTCAAAGAAAAACAAAAACAAAAGGGCAAAGAATACGTAATAAAAAAAGGATGAAATTTTCGAAAAACTCTTACCCTGTAATTTTTCTTTTGCCCTGTGGCGATCGAATCGAAATCTCCCGTGGAAGTCTTTTTTAAGCATTAAAAACAGAGGAGAAAGCGAGACAATAATCGATACCAATACCGTCAGCGGATTAAGCCCGAAAAACAAAGCAATGATGAAGTTTACAGTCCCGAAGACCGCCGTCCCGATCACAATTCCGGCCGCAAGCCTCCACAAAAGCGGCTCTCCTCTGGCAAAAAGATACGTGAGAGCGAGCCCGCCAAATGCAATCAGCGCGATAAGCATGAAGGAAAGAAGCATAACGCAAAATAAATACTCGTATTAAATTACCCCAATTGTGGAGTAAGACAAAGTTGAGACTCTCGGACGCTTAAATCTGGCAATATGCATTACTGTGAGCTATACTTCTGTCGATAGCTATAAGCTCCACGAATACTTTCCATGCTCGAGCAACCTGATGAGAAATACGGCATTATTATTTTCGATTTTGATGGTAATTTCAATCGCAGCTGACGTTCGCGCTCAGGACGATCTGTTCCGAGAAATGAAGATCATCAGCGTCTTTCAGCGTCCATTTGTAATGGTTCCCGGAGGCGTCAGCTCGCGGATCAAGAATATCCAAGCCTTCGACGCAGGTTCGGGCATTGCTTACACGAATGACTCTCTTTTCAGAACGGATGATGGCGGCGAAACCTGGCGCGAGTTAACGGTTCAGGCGTCGAGGAACCATAGGATCGCCGCGGTTTTCTTCGAAGACCGCAACAGCGGCTCGGCGTTGCTCGTCAACCCACAAAGCGGCCGATTAGACTTCGCACAAACCATCGATGGCGGTCAAACGTGGACGAGAACTCCGATTACATTGAGAAGCGAAGATATGGCGGAAGCCGATTTGGAGTATGCGACGCTCCGCGCATTAAGAAACGGCCTCCTGACACTCGAATTTCGCATTCCGACAAGCTCAAATTTTTCGGGTGTCGTTCGTTATGAATCTGGCAATAACGGAGGGAGCTGGGAATTTGCAGGGCGCTCGGTCTTTATGCGAGGTTCCGATGAGGCGAGCGAAAAGCGGTCCGGCTTATGGTCGTTAATTACTGAGGGCAACTGCTCAAACTTCAAGACAGGATGCGTGCAGGAAACCAGGATCCTCACTAATGGACAAGACATTACGCCGTCTCAGATCAAAGAAATCGCCCGCGTCGAGAAGGAAAAAGCGAGTCGGGAATCGCAGAAAGTACCGATGTTTGCTTCTGCTCCAGGCGGTTCGACACGCATCAGCCTGAACAGGGGCTTTGACAAATGCACGGCTGCTCCCGCTTCGCAGATGCAGATATGGTGGGACAATTCGCCGTTTTATGATGCAAATATCTATATGAGCGGCAGAAACCGCGCGTGTTCGCAGCCGCAATTGACGGCAGCGTGGGTAAATCAGGTTTCGCAGATGGGCTGGGGATTGATCCCGACAATTGTCGGCTACCAATCTCCGTGCACCGCTTCAGCCACAACCCAAAAATTTAGTTCGGATCCGGCCGTTGCGGAAACTCAGGGACGCGGTGAAGCCGACATCGCGATAGCGGACGCGAACAATCTAGGATTGACTGCTGGAACGGTGCTGTATTACGACATGGAGCGCTATGACGATATAAGCGGTACGGGCGCGTGCTCCACGCCGACAAAAGCCTTTCTCAAAGGCTGGACCGATCGCCTAAAGGAACAAGGTTATATATCCGGCGTTTACGGTTCGCCGAAGAACGCGATGGAGGATTGGGTGAATATTCCGATCACGAGCCGGATGGACGCCATATGGATGGCTCGTTGGGATAACGTTCCGTCGGTTTGGACGTATTTAAGTTTTCCGGCATTTCCTACGAACGTTTGGAATAATCACCAGCGCATAAAGCAATGGCAGGCTCCGCACAACGAAACCTGGGGCGGTATCACTTTTAATATCGATGGCAATATTGCAGATGGCCCGGTTGCGGGAGCGGCCATTCCAAAGAATAAAAACGCCGATTTCGACGGCGATGGCAAAACCGATGTAAGCGTTTTCCGGCCCGACACGGGTCAATGGTTTGTCTCCGGCAGCCTTGGGCCAACATTCAGCATTTATCAATTCGGTGAAGCAACGGATATTCTGACCCCCGGAGATTTCGACGGCGACGGAAAGACCGATTTTGCGGTGTTCCGACCAGGCAATGCGACCTGGTATTTCCGTTTAAAAGGCGGAACCTTTAGCATACGGCAGTTCGGAGCACCCGGCGATATGCCAGTCGCTGCCGATTATAATGCCGATGGTAAAACCGATATTGCGCTCTTCCGGCCCTCAACCGGCTTCTGGTATATAGCCAACAGCGACAGCCTCAATACCTTCACTACCGTTGAATTTGGAGAAAACGGCGACCGGCCCGTGCAAGCCGATTATGACGGTGACGGAAAAGCCGACATCGCGGTCTGGCGGCCTTCGAACGGCGTGTGGTATGTCCTTGGAAGCGCCGGAAACTTCTTCACGACGACTTGGGGGCTTCCGACGGATCGTCCGGCACAGGGCGACTACGATGGTGACGGCAAGGCCGACTTCGCAGTTTTTCGCGACGGCGTTTGGTATATAATACAAACTTCCGCCGGGGTTGCGATACGACAGTTCGGCGATGCCGGTGACTTGCCGGCCACCGGAGATTTTGATGGCGACGGCAGATACGACATCGCTGTCTTTCGCCCCTCGAATGGTAATTGGTATCTGAGTCAGAGCCAGAATGGTTATATCGTTAGGGAGTTTGGGATATCGAATGACAAGCCGATCCCTACGGCGTATATGCCGCAATAAGAGTTCCTCGTTTCGAGTTCAGAGTTCAAACTTCAGCGAGGTTCCGATCCGCTTTTGGGCGGACAAGCTAACGTTTTAACTCGGAACGATGGACTTGAAAGCGACCGATTACCAAAACAGAGATTATCAAGCTCACATCCTCGCCCTTTCCATTTCACATAAATCACGCAATAGGGTTACAATATCCGGTTCGGCTCCCACCGGACTTGGGAGATGAAACTACGAAGTAATTGATTGTATGCTGCAAGCAGGAATCGTTGGGCTGCCAAACGTCGGAAAATCTACTCTATTTAATGCCCTTACGGCACAGGAATCGGCGCTCGCCGCGAATTATCCGTTCGCGACGATCGAGCCGAATATTGGCGTTGTTGCCGTACCCGACGACCGCCTTCCGGTTCTTGAAAAGTTGAACAAGTCGCAGAAGACGATTCCCGCTACCGTTGAATTTGTCGACATCGCCGGACTGGTTCGCGGAGCGTCAAAGGGCGAAGGCCTGGGTAATCAGTTCCTGGCAACCATTCGCGAAACCGATGCGGTTATTCAGGTAGTCCGTTGTTTCGAGGATGACAACGTAGTCCACGTCGAAGGTTCCGTCAATCCTGTCCGCGATATCGAAACTATTCAGATCGAACTGGCTTTGGCGGACCTCGCATCGGTTGAAAAGCGCCGTCAAAAGGCCGATCGGGGTTCAAAATCGGGTGATAAGGAAGCAAAAAAAGAGCTCGACATACTCGATAAAATCCAACCCGTTTTGGAAGAAGGCCGTCCGGCAAGAGCGGCCGATCTTTCCGAGGACGACGCAGCCATCCTGAAAAGCTGGTTTTTTCTAAGCACGAAACCGACGATTTACGCAGCTAATGTGGACGAGGAAACTTTGGCGGATCCCGATGCAAATCCGCATTTCCAGGTCGTTAAGGAACACGCAAAGTCGGAAAATGCCGAGGTTGTCCTGATCTGCGCAAAGCTTGAAGCCGAACTTATCGCACTCGAATATGAAGAAAGATCGGAATATTTAAGAGATCTCGGCTTGCAGTCATCCGGCGTCGATCAACTAATAAAATCAGCGTATAAAATGCTGGGATTGATGTCGTTTCTAACAGCCGGCGAAAAGGAAGTGCGTGCCTGGACGATCCCGATCGGCACGAAGGCTCCGAAGGCAGCCAGTGTTATCCATTCGGACATAGAACGCGGTTTTATCAGGGCGGAAATCGTGGGGTACGATGATCTTATGCGCGTAGGCTCTAATTCGGCGGCCCGCGATCAGGGCGTTTTGCGGCTCGAAGGCAAGGAATACATCATGCAGGAAGGCGACATAGTAAATTTCCGGTTCAATGTTTAGAGTTCCTATATTGAATAGATTCCTGAGTAGTCGTCCGTTTGAAATTACGTATTTTCGGGTTCTGATTTATTTTGTGCTTTTTCGTGTCGTCTCGGGGTTTCTTCTTAAAAATTAAAAGACTGGGACCACGAAGTCACACGGATCACCACGAAAAATCTCAAACTGAGCCGCTATCCAATCCCTATTTGTGTTGCATAGAACTTGATTTTGCGACATATTCAATAATCTTCGGATAGGGTTTATGGTTTTAGATTATATTTAGCCTGATCTGTGTTACAATTTCCCGGTCAATTTACACGTTAGTTGCGAAACATTCTTTTCTAAGCACGGCGCGTTCGTCTAGTGGTTAGGACACAAGGTTCTCAACCTTGCAACAGGAGTTCAATTCTCCTACGCGCTACCAATTTTTTTTAAAAATCGGAATGCCCTCGGCAGGATTCGAACCTGCAACCTAGCGATTATGAGCCGCGCGCTCTACCGTTGAGCTACAAGGGCAAGAATCCTTAGTTTAATTGAAAGTAATTTTCCTGGCAAATGCGGGAGGTACGCTGCCAGCCTGCAATGCCAGTCATGGTCCGGCGGTGCCGTCCGTGCTTCGCGTGCAGTGCAGGCTGGCCGTCTCGTTCCGGGCTGAAGGCGGCTGACAAAAAAACGAAGTACGCGATTTCTTTGCTATTTCCTTTAAGTTACAGCACTTATCTGGTATATTCTGCCTAACTCTCTTCCAAATTCCAACGAACCAAGGTGAAAATTAATGAGTGCAAATGCTGAGACATTAAATAACGCCACGCATACCGGCGATTTGAATAAACATCCGCTGGGTCTTTACGCCCTTTTCGGAACAGAGATGTGGGAGCGCTTTAGCTTCTACTCTATGCTCGCTCTTTTTACGCTTTATCTTCGCGACCCGGCGGAAGGCTTTGGTTGGACCGCCACCCAGGCCACCACGCTTTATGCCAACTATCTGATGTTTGTTTATGCCAGCCCCCTGATTGGCGGCCTTATAGCGGACAAAATCACCGGTTACAGAAAGGCCGTTATGATCGGCGGATTCTTTTTCATGGCCGGCCACGGTTTGCTTTCGATTCCCGCTCTCTGGGCCGTTTACCTCGCTTTGACCTGCCTGGTGATCGGAAACGGATTCTTTAAGCCAAACGTCTCGACGATGGTCGGCAACCTTTATCCCGAAGGCAGCCATTTAAAGGATCGAGCGTACAACATCTTTTATATGGGTATAAACGTCGGGGCAATGCTTGCGCCGATCGTGATGGAAATCGTCAAGGCCTACTTCGGTTTCCACGCCGCCTTTGCCGTCGCCGCTTTCGGAATGGTTATTTCAGTATCGATTCTATGGAAATTTAAGCATTTGGTCGAACCCGAGGGTGGCCTGACCGCCAAGCAGGCCCACGATGCGACCCAGGCTGCAGACACCGCTGCAACCGCCGTTGATGCTCCGCCGCACGGCGTCAGTCATCAGGACGAAGGCAGCCATGCAGCGAGTGCCCGCGCAAAAAACGCATTGATGGATGCAGTTCCCGATTGGAAACGCGTGATGGCATTGATCGTCATTTTCCTCATCGTCATTGTCTTTTGGATGGTCTTTCATCAAAACGGTTCTACACTGACATATTGGGCCGATGACAACACCGCCTGGAACGTTACGGGAACGATATCCAACTCGATAAATCCAGCATGGATCATTATTCTGACGTTTCCGCTTGTTTGGTTCTGGGGCTTTCTTGATAAACGGGGCAAGGAACCTTCCACACCAACAAAAATGGCTTTCGGGATGATGCTGACTGGCCTTTCTTTCTTTGTACTTTGGTATGCGGCGTCACTTGGCGAAGGCCGAACGCACACGGCTGAGCAAATGTCGGGCGGCTCATTCCGGATCAATGAGCGGGTGGTAAGTAATCTACGCGCGGACGGAGTACCAGAAGACGTCTTGCAGAAAATTCTAACGACCCGAGAACCTCTCGACGAACCGGTTACCGAAGCTGCACCCGGAATATGGAGCCGAATCGTGACTTGGTTTTCCGGAAAAACTGAAGCCAAGTTGATTGTAAATGACGTAAAATTCTCGCCTGAAGTGGACGAAGCTACCAACCAAACGGTCTCGGGTGATCAAGGGCTTATAGCGGCTATCGACAGTGTCGCGCCGGGCCAGGGCACACGCTATCGGGACGCGATCATTAATCGCTCCTATCTCTTCCAACTTTCACCATTCTGGCTGTTGCTGGCATACGGTATTTTGTCGTTGGGTGAGCTAATGCTCTCGCCGATGGGACTGTCCCTGGTTTCCAAAGTGGCGCCGATACGGATGCGCGGCTTGATGATGGGCGGGTGGTTTGTGGCCACGGCAATCGGCAATAAGCTCACGCAGATCGGTATCTTCTGGAGCATCTGGTATCAATCCAATTTCTTCCTGGTGTTGGGATTGATGGCCCTCGTAATGGCGGTCGTTTTGGCTATATTGCTCAAGCCGCTGAAGAAGGCGATGCCGGGAGTTTAAAGGTGAAAGGTGAAAAAGTGAAAGAGTGAAAAAGTTCGTTTCGTACGGAAATATCGAGATCGAAAAGGATCGAATGCTTTGAGGACTTGATAATTTGGCGGCGAGCAATTGAGCTCGCTGCCGAGGTTTACTCCATTACGGAATCCGCAGGAATAAGATCGGATTTCGGATTAAAGGATCAGCTGCGGCGAGCAACGATGTCGATATCCGCGAATATTGCTGAAGGCTTTGAACGAAGGTCTAGGAATGAGTACCTTAATTTTCTTAATATAGCCAAAGATCATCAGGCGAAGTTCGTTCATTACTCGAAGTTGCTTTGAAGGTTGGCTATCTTAACAGCGATATACATGCCGATCTTAGGGAAAAATCACGGTTTCTGAGCGGATCGATCGCCAATCATATGAAATCGATCGCTAATTCGGCAAAATAACCACTTTTCACTTTTTCACTTTTTCACTTTTATAAGCCTGCATCGCTTCCGCGCTTCCGGCGTGCATGATTTCCGGTTTGTGATATTTCCAGTATTTTTCGAACTCGTCATCGGACATTCCGGTGTTTTCGCTCCGCGTCCTTTCCTTTAGGAAATTCTCCGCCCAGACACGAATCTCGGAATTTTGATTCAACGCCGTTCTCGCGCCGTGCATCAAATTGTCGCGTTCCATAGTTTTTTGTCTCCTTTGTGGTAGTTTAAAATAGTATTTTGTAACGCTGCCATCTTGGTGGCTGTATACGCAGGCATCTTGCATGCGATACGACGGCGGCATGCCGTAAGGAAAGCCGGCACAGATGTTGTGCGATACTTTTGGAGTTTTTGCGTGAAAAAAATCTTTTTTAAATCATTTCTTCTTTTATTGATCCTTACCAATCTGAGTTTCGCACAACTTGCGAAACCCGGGCAAACTGCGCCGAAGGCTACGGCTTCCGCAGCCTTCGTTAAGCCGCAGCAGGATTTTGCTGTTCCGTTTGTCAATAAAACCTTGCCGAACGGTCTGGAAGTCATAGTTTTACCTGACAACTCCGTGCCGCTTGTTACCGTGGAGTTGGCCGTCCGCAACGGTTCATTTACCGAGCCACCGGAGCTAAATGGCTTGTCACATCTTTACGAACACATGTTTTTCAAATCGAATCAGGCGATTGGCATTTTCAGATGTGAAAACGCCCGAAAAGCGGGTAGTTTTTCCGCATTCGCCAGTCCTTACTGTAGTGAGCAGATGAAATTTAAATCGCAGATTGGTGATGTCGGCTATCTCGCCGATGTCGATAAGATCGGCTGGGTTCGCAACGGCACGACGCAGGAAGAATACGTGAATTATTATTTCAGTACGACAAGCCCGAACTTCGCGACCACTTTACGTTTCATCCGTGACGCAATGGTCTTCCCGTCATTCGACGATAAAGAATTCCAACAGGAGATCCAGGTAGTCCTTGGCGAGCTCGACCGCCAGCAGGCGGAACCGTTCTATTATCTCGATCGCACGTTGATGGACAAGCTTTTTTATAAATATCCCTCGCGCAAAAGCCCGGGCGGAACACGGGAAACGGTTGCCGCCGCGACTACCGAAAATATGCGTCTGATTCAATCGCGCTATTACCTCCCGAATAATTCGGCACTGATCGTTACAGGAGACGTTCAGACGGAAAAGGTTTTCAAACTCGCTGAAGAGCTTTTCGGCTCATGGGAAAAGGGCCCGGACCCGTTCGTAAAATTTCCCATTGTCGATCATCCGCCGCTTACCAAAAGTGAAGGCGTGATAGTTGCTAAGGATTTGGAAAATATTCTGATTCAAATCGGCTGGCATGGCCCGTCAATCGGCAAGGATAATGCGGGTACTTACGCTGCTGACGTTTTCTCTTATATTGTTCAGCAGCCCGATTCCCGTCTTCAGCGTGCTCTAATCGATTCCGGCTTGGCGGTTGCCGTCGGTGTCAACTATTATACGCAGAGGAACGTGGGGCCTATTCGCATCACGCTTCAGACCGCGCCCGATAAGGCGAAAGCCGCCGTAAATGCCCTCTATGCCGAAATCGACCAGTTTAATAATCCAAAGTATTATTCGGATGAAGAGCTTGCCAACGCAAAAACCCTGCTCGAAGCCGAAGACCTATACCGCCGCGAAAAATTGAGCGATTATACACATACTCTGGGATTTTGGTGGTCTTCGACCGGAATGGATTATTACCGCGGCTATCACAAGAACCTGCGTGCGGTTACGCGTGACGACATTAAAAAATATATTTCGACTTATATTCTTGGAAAACCCCGCGTCGCCGTTGCCCTGTTATCGCCTGCCGCACAGCAGTCCACGAAATTAACCGAACAGGATTTGATCGGAAAATAGATTTTAGTTTGAGTCTTCATTATGAAAGGTGCGTTTTTATTATTTTTGCTGTTTTCGCTGGGACTTGTAAATTATTCTCAGACGGCGTCTTCCGCTGATAATTCCGTCACGGAATCCGATGTCAACGGATTGAAGGTTATTTTTAAGCGCCGTCCGAGTTCGCCGACGGTTTCGGCCGGTTTATTCACGCGAGGCGGGGTCCGTAACCAGACGGCGAAGAACGCCGGGATCGAGGCGTTGACACTTGCCACGGCAGCGGAGTCGAGCAAAAAGTTTCCCCGTGAACTTTTGCGAAAGGACCTGGCTCGAACCGGAAGCACGATTAATGCGAGCATGGGTTATGATTTCGGTGTAATTTCTCTCTCTTCGACACGCCAAAACTTTGATCGCACGTGGGAGATTTTCACGGATGTCATTCTCAATCCTTCGTTGACGCCCGAGGATTTTCAAATCGTCCGCGAGCGGACCTTGACCGGCCTTCGAAATGCATCCGTCAGTCCAGACAGCTCTCTTATCTCTTTGGAGGACAAGATTATTCACGCCGGCCATCCATATGCAAATTCGCCGAATGGTACGACTGAAACCGTCAGCGGACTAAAAATCGAAGATCTGCGCGCTTATCATAAAACCCTTTTACAAACTTCGCGTTTGCTTCTTGTCATCGTCGGCGATCTCGAACCGCAAGTTGTCCAGAAACAAATCACGGCTTCATTCGGCGACCTCCCGCGCGGCGATTACAAGGAACAATCGCTGGAGCGCATCAATTTTATACAGTCTACCGTCGATGTCAGCGAGAGAAGTATTCCTACCAATTATGTTAAAGGGATATTTGCCGCTCCGTCCTTGAAGGACCCGGATTACCATGCGATGCGGGTAGCGATGTCGATTTTGCAGGGCCGCATATACCAGGAAGTCCGGGTCCGGCTCAATCTTTCCTATGCGCCCAATGCTGAAATGGATGACAATCAGGCGAATACGGCAAATATTTATGTCACATCGACTGACGCCAATGCCGCAGTCTCCGTGATGCTCAGGGAAATAAAAAGCATGAAGACAGACCCTATAGAGGATGACAGCTTCACGGGCGTTCCGGGTTTCTTTCTCACTACGTACTATATAAAGCAGGAGACGAATGCGGCGCAGGTCGCCGAGCTTGCTCGTTATGAGCTTATAGGCGGCGGCTGGCGAAACAGCTTTGAATTTCTCAATCGCATTCGCGAGGTAAAGCCGGGCGACGTGCAGGCGGTTGCGAATAAATATATGAAAAATATCCGTTTCGTCGTCATCGGCAGTCCGCTCGCCGTCAACAAACCTATTTTCCTCCAGAATTAATCGCGAAAATGACGGAGTATACGGTCTAAATTCTCGCGGCCGGATTCGAAGTTCGGCCGTCCGAACCTTAAACCCCAAACTCGAGATGGCTTCTATCTTCCGTCCTTACTTTTCCGCTCCTTCGATTCTGAAGGTTTATTCGGCTCACTCTTCGGCTCGCTCTTCGAGGGCGGCGGATCATTCCTTGGCGGCGGATCATCCCGGGGCGGCTCGCTGCGGGTTGGAGGTTCATAGCGCGGTTCCTCCCGCTTTTTTTGCGGCTCAGAGCGCGGTGGCCTCACGGGTTCGTTCTGCCACACTTCACGGCGTTTGACCGCCGGAGCCTCACCGGGTGCCGGCTGCACGGGTTCGACGTCACGCTGTTTGATTCGCTGTTTGTAGGTCGGCTCAGTCTTAACCGGCGTGTTATTTTCATCGGGTCGAGTTATGACCGGGCGGGAAACTGCCCCCGTCCTTCGTTTTACCGGGCCTCCGGTGTCAACAGTCTTTATATCGACATCGGTTTGCGTCTGCGGCGGCAATCGATCTCCGAATATGCGGGTTTTACGCAATTGCTGATCCATCGGGCCATCCGATTTTCTATCGGCAGCACCTGTTTGGGTCTTGGTGTAAGCTGCCATAATCCGCGGATTCCGGGTGCGAATATCCTGGCTTACCTTTCCATCGAGATCATTATAAGTCGGCAGCATACGAACAGGATCCTTTTGCGCAAGCGTTTTCGAAAGAGCTGCCTTCGCATCGACCGCAGTCGCCTTCCTGAACCCTTGTCGATCCCGACCAAACGAGCTAATCGGAGTGGTAACCACGCCGAAGAGCGGTACGCGCAGGAGTGGCGGCGTTAGCAAATAGGCTCGTTTTTGCTCATGATTTGCAAAAATATTGGGACCGATACGGGGCACGGGGACAGGAACCGGTGTCTGAGCAGAGTTGCCGCTTCCGGTTCCGTTATTGCCCGCGTTATGACTGCCGCCGCCGTTGTGATTATCGCGCCCGCGTCCCCGACCGTGGCCCCCATAATAATAATTGTAATTGTAATATCCGTAATTGTACGGGAGCGGATACCAGCAAATATTATTGTTTACAATGGTAACCCCAACCAAAGCCGGCGACCACCAGCTTCTGCGGTTTCGGTATTGTCCGTAGGGAGTCCAATACCAGCCGCCATCGTCATAAATCCATCGGCCGTGATGATAAGTGGCCCAGCCCCAGGGTTCATCGTTCACCCACGTCCAACCGTAGGGCGGTACCCAACGCCAATGACCGTAACGATAAGGCGACCAGTCCGCGTACTGTCTGATGGAATTTTGATAAGGTTTCCATACGTATCCATAGTCTCGCGTGTGCATCCATTCCCCGTAATCGCTCAAATCCTCGGCACCGTAGATATCGCGGTCGTAATAAGTATCGTAATGTGCATCTTTCAACCGTTTTGCAATGACGGCATCGCGCTCCAGCGACCAGGAATCGAATTCGTCGACAAAACTCGCGGCATCCGCGGTTTCCCACTCACCCACATAATCGCCCTGGATGTTTATTTTTGCGATGCGTCCATTTTTCAATGTAAAGCCCGAGTTATCGGAATACACGCGTGCTTCCCCGTATTCCGCAACGCTGATGCGGATCTGCTCTTCGCCACGCTTGCCGGCATCGACGCGGTAGATTCCGGGTCTTTGCACAGAGATGGTTGTCTTCGGCGCATCGATCTCGAAGAATGCCCGGTCTTTGTCGAAAGCCGATAAACGCAGGATCAAAGTTCCCTCGGGCAGGCTCACCGCAACTCCTTCGTCCTTTATACCTATGATTTTCAAGTAAGAGTTCTCGGCAATTCGCAGATGACTGTAGCTGTTCAGCTGGATTTCGAAACGGCCACCCGCATCGGTTGTGATTTCGTCGCCCTCGACGATCGGCAAGTTCAAAACAGCGCGTTCCCAATCCTGACCGCCATCGCGGCGTATCTGTACATCGCCGCGTATAAAACTGATTCTCGCGACACGAGCGGTTATGTCGGGAACCTCATCATCTACCTCATATCCGGATGCACCAGTACCCAAAAAGAGCGGTATTATCAAAAAGACTGCCCAAAGAACTTTTCTCGTGGAATGCATTAGCTTTCCTCCTAAATTTTGCTTTTTGTCTCCTGGAAGAGTCCAAAAACCGATAACTTCAACGTATGTCGCGCTTGACAGCAAAAAGCATACCTCGAATGCTGTCAACTGATAATAAAGAAAAGCCGGGTTTTGTACGATCTCTAAAATTGTAGGCAACCCAAATCGTGCAATTCGCGTAATTTCCTTTACCAAATCGTGCAAATCCGATTACAAAGTTTAATACAATTACTAAACCGCACACTTCTCGACGAAAGTTAAATTCGAACCCGGCCTTTACCCTTTTCTTCCGACCTCGTTACCAATGTTGCGCCTGCTAGTTTCTAAATATAAACTCCATAAGGTAAGTTTTTTTAAGGAAAAATAACGATGAAAAAATCTCTATTAATAGTTAGCATTGTCGTGGCCTTTACGATGTGTGCATTCGGACAAAAATCGGCGGCTAAAAAAGTCGATCCGTCGAAAGGTGTGCGGGATGCATTTGATAGATTGGTCGAGGGCATCAAACAGGTGGATGCGGAAAAGGTGATGAGTGCCTATGAAAAGAGCGATCGTACGCTTTTCTTCAACAATAACGGTTCGGTCACGCTGGGATGGGAAACGATGAAAGACAACCGCGAATCCAGCTATCCGAAAACGAAAGATGTCACGCTCGATGTAACCGGCTTACGTATCGAGATGCTCGGAAGAAACGCCGCTTACGTTTCTTGTAAATGGAAACAGTCTCAAATATTTGACGGAAAGCTCGAGAATGCGTCGGGAAGAATGACCATTGTCTTCAGGTTGATCGGCAAGGATTGGAAGGCCGTTCATCTGCATACGTCGCCGGACAACCCTGGTCCCACGCGTCCGATTTTGGAGTCAGAGAGAGAAAAAACTATCGCTCCAAGCTGACGAAGAAAAAAGCCTAGGTTGCTACAACAACGATATCGGGATCGATCTCTTCCTTGATCATGTTCTCGATCGCCATGAGGGTTCCGGTAAGCGAGCTGGGACAGCTGCCGCAGGCTCCTTCATACCGGATTCTGAGAGTGGAGTTTTCCAATTCCAGAACTTCCAGCCAGCCGCCGTCGCTAGCAAGATACGGCCGGATTCTTTCGTCGAGCAAGTCATTTATCTGAGCGATTTTCGGATCGCCGCTTGCTGCGGCGGCAATTGCTCCGCCAACCGCAGCAGCTGCGGCTTTGCCGTTACCATTCGATGATTTCAAGGTTTCAGTCGCTCGTATCGGCACGGCCAGCAAAGGAAGAATCTCGTCCCAATCTACATCGTCGGTCTTCTCGACCGTGATCATTTTGTCCATATAAAAGACCGAGACGACCTCCCCGACTTCAAATAGGGAATTTGCAAGGCTGTCGCCGACCGCATCATCGGCACTTTTGAATGAGTGCGAAGTGCCGTGTGAGACAGCCTCTTTCAGAATGAATTTGACTGCATTCGGATTCGGTGTTTCTTGTATGTCTGCAATTTTTGGCATTTTCCGTAAATACTCTCTTTCGCTCGCAACATGCACGTTTTTTATAACTTCATGTTCTTACATTATAACTTATTTTAGACGGAATTTCTTTCGCCGAAGATGCTTGTCAAAACGAAGAACGGGCGAACAACGTCTTAAAGCAATTGAATCGCCCGAATTTATATTTGCGGCTGATGCCGAAACGCTTGCCGACCGTGCCGGAATGTCAAAACTATTCCGTAATATGAATATCTTCGGTTTTGTTCAGCCTTCCAGATAAGAAAAGGCCGCCAAAAACCAGGGTTAAGATCAGAAAAACGATCGCCGAAATAAACCACATTTTGTTATCGCCGCTCTTTTGATAAAAAACGAACGAGACAACCGTGATTATTAGCGAAATAAAGGCCAATAAACCATTAAGCGTACCCTTCACAAAAATCACCTCCAATCATCGAATAAAGGTTCAAACTTACGAAGTTGTGGCGGTTTTATTCAAAGCCCCAAAATTCCAACGTGGACGGCTTTACGAATCTACCTATAAGCTTTTCAAAGTGCTTGCCTTGAGACGCGCCTATGGTAACTCCATTCGTTACAAAAAGGCAAGTTTCAAATATTCCGATATTTTTCTTACGACACCGTCCCGCAAAAGTTTCATTATGAAACCGCGCCTGCGCGAACCATCCGCGGAATCGCTTGAAAATCCGAGAGGATCTCCACCTTTTTCCAATACTGCGTATCGAACATTGCCCGCACCGCTGCACCTTGGTTGATACCGATCTCCATCACAAGAAAACCGCCGGGATTGAGGTATTTCGGCGATTGTCGGGCGATCGATTCGATTATTGACAGACCGTCGCCTCCATCGGTCAAAGCGATGTGCGGCTCGAAATCTCTCACTTCGCGTTGTAATTCGAGCAAATCACGCGCCGAAATGTACGGCGGATTTGAGACGATCAAATCGAATGTCTCGTTCCGCAAAGCCGAGAAAATATCCGACCGGTGCAAGTTAAATCGTTCAACTACTCCGTGCTTCTCGGCGTTTCGTTTCGCAATTTTCATCGCGTTTTCGGCAATTTCCATCCCGGCTGCAGTTGCGGAATCGACGCTGCGGAGAATCGCAATCGAAATACAGCCCGAACCGACGCCTACCTCGCAAAAAGCCGGCCGGTCCATTTTTTGCAGAATCGCGATGCTGTTTTCGACCAGCATTTCGGTTTCAGGCCGCGGAATCAGAACGTCGGGCGATACTTCAAAATCGAGTCCGTAAAACTCCTTCACCCCCGTGATATGGTGGTACGGCTCCCGGTTGGCTCGCCTTTTCACGAACGAACGAAATCGTTGCTCATCATCGTTTTCCGGCTCGTATTCGGGATGAGCTATCAGAAAAGTCCGGTTCTTCCGCAATGCGAACTGAAGCAGCGATGCAGCTTCGCAACGTGGCGCGGGAATGCCGCTCCGATGTAAAATATCGGAAGCTTCGGCCAAAATCCGAACGATTTTCATCGCGCTCCATCACCGCGAACGATTGCCGGAAGCGTAAGGAGAATTATCTTAAGATCCAGCCACAATGACCAATTTTCGATGTAAAAAAGGTCTATTTTCACCATCTCGGCAAACGTCAAACGATTTCTGCCCGACACCTGCCACAATCCGGTAATCCCTGGTTTCATGTCGAGCCTTTTGCGGTGCCAAATGTCGTATTCCTCGACCTCGTACGGAATAGGCGGCCGCGGGCCGACAATACTCATATCGCCTTTTAAAACATTTAGAATTTGGGGCAGTTCGTCAATACTCGACCGCCTTAGCCGTTTACCGAAACGCGTGATTCGCGGATCATTCCTCACTTTGCCAAAAACCGGCTCGTCAATATTACCGGCATTTGCTTCGGAATCTCCAATGATATTTTTTTGATACGATTCGCGGTGCAGATCATCGCCGGAGCCGGCTCCCATCGTACGAAATTTATAGCAAAGAAATATCCTGCCGTCCATTCCTACGCGTTCCTGCCGAAAGAATATCGCGCCGCGCGAATCGAATTTGATCAGGATCGAAACGATCAGCCAAACGGGCGACAACACGATTACAGCAGTTGTCGAAATAACAATGTCGGATACGCGCTTTACAAATCTCTCAGTCTCCGAAAGAGGTTCGCGAAAGAGGCGCACCATCGGAAGCACACCGATCTGCTCGACGCTCGTTTTCTGAGGAAGAAGATTAAAAAGACTGGGTGCAAATCGAAACTCGACCTTTTGCCGGCGCCCGATCCGCATCATTGCGTCAAAAAGCAGTTCACTTGGGATCGTGTTATCCGTAATGATAACCTCCTGGATCTCGAGCTCTCTGACCAGGTTTGCTAGATCGCCCAGTTGGCCAACAATCCGCGTATCGGAAAACATTTCTTGTTCGGGGTCTCCAAGTCCTCGCGGCTCCACCTCACGCTCGACAACTCCGATCACGCGATATCCCAAATCGCGCCGTTCGCGTAGCTCCCGGATGGTTTGCGCGGCTTCGACATTTGTTCCGACGATCAACGTCGGGATTAAATTGATCTCGCGCTCCCTGAACTTCGCCTGCAAATACCGCAGTGCCAGGTGAAACAAACCAAAGAAAGCCAGCGCCAGTATAAAATCAAAAACAAATACTCCGCGCGAGTATGAAAATTCACGAAACGCAAAGCCCCCCCGGAAAAGGAATGCCCACGCGACCGTCAGCAGCGAACTCACCGCAACCGCCTTGAAGACCTTTATCGCCTCCTGTGTATAAGAAAACGCCCCGATATATCGATAAACCCGCTGATAAAGAAACATCGCGAGACGCATGGGCACCGCAAAATACAAAATCCCGGCATAAGGCACAAAATCCTGTGACCATGCCCAGGCTGTCGCGGACATAACGGCCTCACCTTCGCGGATTTTGAAAGCCAGGATAAAGCTCAAAACCGCAATCGCTCCGTCTGCTGCGAAAATCGCCGTTTTAACCAGCGGCATCACCCATCGCGGTACGCGGTTCTCGGCTTTTACTAGCGTGTGTTTCGTATTAACTGCGGCTTCGGCTTTCATTGCTCTAATACTTTTTATGCCAAACGGCGACGACTTGCAACCTTGCGGCTTTTGAGTTTGACTGACAATTTCGATCACTTAGGATATTCTTGCGTTTGTAAAATGAAAGTTTTGATTACCGCCCCGAGCCTTGATGAAAATAAAAATGTAAGCGGAATTTCCACAATCGTTCGTCAAATAATCGATCATGGAAATTGCGATTATGTCCACTTTACAGCCGGCAGACGCGACGGCGATTCCGTTGGCGCGGCCTGGCTTCTTAAACAGGCGGCGTTGCCGTTACGGTTCTTTTGGCGCGTTCTTCGCGAAAAGCCCGATCTTGTGCATGTCAACACGGCTTTAACGGATCTCTCGATTTGGCGGGACGTGGCCCTGACCACTGCCGCCAAACTTGCCGGGCGTCGCATCGTCTTGTCCATTCATGGCGGCAGATTTCTGATGAACGATTTTGACAGTTCACGGATTGCCCTGGCAACCGAAAAGATGCTGCGCCGGGCTGCTGCAGTCATTGTGTATAGCGAGATAGAAAAAATTGAGGTCGTTCGACGCTGGCCCGATATGGACATTAAAATCCTGCCGAATGCCGTTCCTTTTCCCGATGAGTTGCACGTTTCAAGAGCAAATGACGTCCCGTTAATTATTTTCTTTGGCCGCCTGCATGAATCGAAAGGGCTGCACGAAATTATCGAAGCCTGCCGCATTCTGAGAAATGACGGATTCGATTTTCAGTTTAAGTGTTACGGCGAGGGGCCTTTAAAAGAGTTTTTTCTTGCCGGACTGCGCGAGGCGTTGGGAGAACGTTTTTTTTACGGCGGCGTCATTGCAGGCAAGGAGAAATGGCGGAAACTCGCCGAGGCCGACATTTTTTTGCTTCCTTCGCGATACGGCGAAGGGCTGCCGATGGCGATGCTCGAAGCAATGGCCGTCGGCTGTCTCGTGGTGGCGTCGGACATCGCATCCGTGGCTTCAGTTATTTGCGATGGAGTCAACGGCTATATGGTAGAACCCAGGAATACGACTCAAATTATTGGAAAGCTGAAGGTTATTCTTAACGGAAGAGCGGAGTGGGCGGATGTTCAAGAGAACGCCGTCGCGACCGTCCGCGAGAATTTCGCGATAAACGATTACATTGAAAAACTCGAAGACATCTACATGGATGTTACTTGTTGATTGATGCATGTTACAATTTTTTTCTCGCAGAGATCCTGAGGCGCCGAGATAAATCAAAAAATAAGTCGTAAACCAATGTTTTGCTTCCACCGAACTTTACTGACATATCCCTGATTTCCCCTCTGCGTCTGCGCGGTTTAATCTTTTGTTTGATAAGACAACTTAAGTTAATAAGCAAATGAAAAATATCTCGGATCAGAGGAAGCGAGTCCGAATCGTCAGCCTGAGCGTTGACGTTTGCGACCTAAACTCCGCTGTCGGGAAAATCGCCGCAATTGCCGGGAAAGGCCTCGGTTACGTCTGTTTTGCGACCGTGCATATGGTGATGGAATCCTACGATCACCCGGATTTCGGAATAAAAGTTAACGATGCGGATCTTGTGATCCCCGATGGTATGCCGCTTGTTTGGATGCAAAAAATGCAGGGTGAAAAGCATGCAGCCCGCGTACGGGCAAACGATCTGATGATTGCGTTATGTGATTACGCGGAAAAAAAGGGTATAAAAGTGGGCTTTTACGGCGGGAAGCCGGAAGTCATCGAGGCGGTCATCGACCGGGTCGGAAAGGACTTTCCGTGTCTCGAAATTTCATACGCTTATTCGCCGCCATTTCGGCCGCTGACTTTCGAAGAGGACGCTGAGATTACCGAGCGGATCAATGAATCCGGAACGCAAATTCTTTTTATGAGTCTCGGCTGTCCGAAGCAGGAAAATTGGATGGCTCAGCATAAATCCAAGCTAAATTGCGTTATGCTCGGCGTGGGCGCGTCATTCGATTTTTACGCGGGAAACGTCAAGGAATCCCCCGAATGGATGGGAAAGCTCGGATTGGAATGGTTTTTCCGGTTGACGCAGGAACCAAAACGCTTGTGGCGGCGCTATTTAATTCTTAATCCGCGGTTTTTATGGCTTGCGGCACTTCAGCTTGCAGGCTTAAAAAGATTTGAAGCTTAAAACGGGTATTCGCCGATCCACCCGGTCCTCGCGTGTCTTCTCCTTTTTCTGCGAGGCGATTATGAATCCAATCTTTCATTTTGCCCTTTTCAGTGCAAAACGACATAATAGCGCCTTGTCGCGGTTTGCTTCTCATGAAATTTTTATCCGATATCCGCCTTTTATTATTGGGTCTGTGGCTTGGAGCGGCGTTCTTCTTTATCGCCGTTGCGCAGAGCGCGTTTGCCGTGCTGCCCCAACGCGAATTGGCCGGAGCGGTTGTAAACCGAACGCTTTCGGTTCTCAATTACAGCGGCCTTGCGATTGCTTTGGTGCTGCTCGCAACATCGCTGGTTAACACAAACGCGGGGCGGCTATGGATCTGGGCGGAACGGTTTCTGCTTCTCCTGATCGCTGCAACGTGTGCAGTCGGACAATTCGTGATCGGGCTAATGCTTATGTCCGTGCGGGCTCAAATGGGCGGCAGGCCGATTGACGAAATTGCGGCTGACGATCCGCTAAAAATTCAGTTTAACAATCTTCACGAATACTCGGTTTGGGTTTTGATGGCGGGAATGGGAGCGGCTCTACTCGCGTTTTTTATTATTTCGAATCGGAAATTCACAGTTGTAAAAACCACGACATCGGATCCGTTTGATTTTGACAAAGAGTTTAAGAAGTAGCATCTATGGAACTTATCGAAAACCTGCCGGAATTCTCGGGTCGCTTCTCGCGTTGGAATGGCGGCGAAAACCTGTTGAATTATCCTTTTGTCGAAAACGCTCACGCACCTTTTACGCCCGTACGGCGCGCTCTGCCGATGATGAACCTGGCGTTGATATCGTCGGCAGGAGCATATATCGACGGGACCGAGCCTTTCGACATTTTATCGCGTGACGGCGACGTCGATTTTCGCGAGATACCGATCGAGGTCGAAGCCTCGGATCTTCGCTACGCGGCACGCGGTTACGATCCGATCTCCGTCCAACAGGACAGAAATGTGCAAATTCCGGTTGATCGCTTGCTCGAATATCAGGCAAATGCCGTTATTGGCAGGCTGAATGAGACCTGGTGGAGCTTGAGCAGTTATATTCCGAATGCCCGCTTAATGGCCGAGGAACTCGTTCCGAAGATCGCCGAAAGGCTTGCCCGATATGAGGTCCAGGCGGCGCTTCTTATTCCGGCATCGCGCCTGTGTCATCAAACGTTGGGAATAGTCGCACGTGGATTAGAAATGAAAGGAATACCTACTATTATGCTCTCGGTTGATCCGCGGATGATCGAACGGGTTCGTCCGCCGCGAACCTCTTATTACGACGGAGAATTCGGGTCGGTCGCCGGAAAGCCTAATTGGCCTGAATATCAGCTTCGGGTGCTCGACGAAACTTTGCGCAATATGGAAACTTTTGACCAGCCCGGCGCACGGAAATTAACCGTCGATATGGAGTCAAGGATCGAAGCCGCGCGCGGGGAAAGATAAACCTGGCCGCAAAAGGCTCAAAAGACACAAAAAAGATACGAATTAAATGGTGAAGTATCTTCTGATTAAATTTTTTGCTTTTTTGGGCCTTTTGCGGCCACGTTCTTTGCCGTATCAACATTAAGCCAGCGTTTGCCACTCTTTGATCGAATCCAATGGATAGATCAACATCACGATATTAAGTAGAAAACTGTCGCGAATCCACAGAAGCAGGAAGGATTCGACCAGAAGAAAGAACGTAAGCGAACGCCACCAGCCCAATTTGAGAGCGATCCAAAATCCTATAGCGCACGCTAAAACATCTCCCACGGAATTAAGGATCGAATCGCCAAAATAATCGAGCGAAGCAGTGTTCGCCCGGTATTTCTCTATGATAAAGCTCGAGTTTTCAAAAATCTCCCAGGTTGATTCGACAAGGATTGCAATAAAAAATCGCCAGCTTACCGAAAACCGGGAAAAAATCACGTCGGCCAACCAGAAAAACGAGACGCCGTGCAGAATATGCGAGAACGAGTAAGGATCGAAAAGATGCTGCGAGGTGTGGCTGCTGTTCCAGGCTTCGTTGACATAAACGGCGTAATCCCCCAATTTACACCACCAGAGCCGGCCTTCCGCGTAAAGCAGCATGGCCGTGAGAATCGTAATGGCAACGGTCAAAATCAACGGCAATGAACTTTGTTTTGAGGGAGCTCTATTTTCAGAAGATTCCATCGTAATCGAAAAGATGCCGCCGTCCCTGCGACTGAGCGGAGCGTCCCGCTTTCGTCGCGAGAGAGGAACGCAATGCCTTTGGCCCCACCGGCTAGATGTGCGCGCGCTCTCGCTTCTATTATTATTCCGTCGTGACGGAATCGTCGCCGTGGAGCGCGGCATTTAATGTATGCCAACTAAGCGATGCGCATTTTACGCGAGCCGGAAACTCCCGCACACCGGCAAAGATTTTCAATTTTCCGAGCGAATTCTCTTCCGTTTCCTCGTCCAGCGTGCCCAAGACCATCCGGTGAAACTCGTCGAAAAGCGTTTCGGCCTCTTCCTTCGATTTCCCTTTCACAACTTGCGTCATCATGCTCGCCGACGCCTTCGAAATGGCGCAGCCGGAGCCTTTAAACGCTACATCCTTAACTTTGTCGTCTTCCAGATCGATATAAACTCGTAACGCGTCACCGCACAAAGGATTATTGCCATCCGCCCATTTATC
>Ga0136617_10000362_pt1 | contig 37202 bp, 36 predicted proteins | sample AntDrymUQ3222106_2_FD_129672 | JGI IMG/M metagenome (GOLD analysis project Ga0136617, IMG submission 129672) | Polar desert sand microbial communities from Dry Valleys, Antarctica - metaG UQ322 (21.06) | ecosystem: Environmental > Terrestrial > Soil > Desert | place: Antarctica: Dry Valley... | reverse complement strand
GCTTCCAGCCGAAGCACCCCAACCCCCAAGATCGCCGACAAACACACCCATTTGCAGGCAAATCATCCCAACCCGACCGGACAGAACCAGCCGATCACCAACGACTATTTCCGGGGGAAGTAGCTAGGATGCGGGAGCATGCTCTCGGGGCAGGTCGATTTCTCCAGCGGCCTCACTGACGAGTCAAGGATCCTCGTCACCGGCGGCTCAGGGTTCATCGGCACGAATCTCGTCGCTGCCTATCGCGCGGCCGGTATCTCCGTGGCGAATGCCGACGTCGATGAGCCACGGAACGCGGCCGACTCGGACCTCTGGACTCGTGTGGATGTCACGCGCGAGGACGAAGTCCGGGCGATTGTCCGCCAATTTCGCCCCACCCACGTGTTCCATCTCGCTGCGCGGACTGATCTGAACGGCGAGGTACTTGCAGACTACGCAGCGAACGTCAACGGAGTCGAGGTCCTACTCAGGGCCGTGACGAACGCCGACAGTCCGATCTCGCGACTCGTCGTCACGTCGTCTCGGATGGTGTGCAGGATCGGCTACACGCCGTCGTCGGACCATGACTACTGCCCCCCCAACGCCTACGGTGCGAGCAAGGTCGAAACCGAACGCCTGGTGCGCCAAGCATCGGGGCCGCCATGGGTGCTTGCCAGACCAACGTCGATCTGGGGTCCCTGGTTCGACGTTCCCTACCGCGACTTCTTCCTCAGCGTCGCGCGCGGCCGCTATGTCCATCCAGTGGGGCGCCGGATCCGCAAGAGCTTCGGCTTCGTGGGCAACACGTCCTGGCAACTGCACCGACTGTTGACCGCTCCGCGTGGCGACGTCGTCGGGCGGACCTTCTACTTGGCAGACGACCCACCGATCGAGGTCAAGGACTTTGCCGAACGCATCAGCGCTGCGCTCGGCAGGCGGCCTCCTCCGAGCGTGCCACTCGCTCTCCTGAGCCTCCTCGCTGTCGGAGGTGACCTCGTCGAGCGAACGGGCCGCAGGGCGCCGCTCACAAGGTTTCGCCTTGCGAACCTGCTCACCGAGATGCTGCACGATCCGGTCCCGCTCGAGCGCGTCGCCGGCCCGGCGCCATACGACCTTGATTCCGGGGTGAGCATGACCGTGGACTGGCTGCGTCACGAAGGATTGCTCGACCGTCGCCCTCGGGTCCGGAAACGGCTCTCCGTGGCCGACCGGCGTCTCCTATCCATCGCCGGTCGCCGGCGACGCTCGCGATCGAGCGACTAGCCTTCCTGATGCCTCAAGGGCTCGCCGCGCCGAGGCGGAGGATCGCGACCCGGATAGGCCGTAGACTCGTCCGCAAGGCGTTACGGAAGGACGTGATCAACCGCGGCGGTCACGGCGTCGTCGACATGATCGACGTCGGTTCTGTCGGTGGCCTGCCGGCGGAGTGGCGTGACCACGCGCATCTTGTTCGGAACCTGCTGAACTTCGAGCCATTGGACAAGCCCAGGAAGCGCGGGTCCGTGATCACGATCCCAGCGGCCCTCTGGAGCCGCGCGGAAACGCGATACTTCTATCGTGCTCGGGGCGGAAGCGAGGGCGATTCCCTGTTGCTTCCCAATACCGACTACGTCCGCGAGAACTTCGAGACGCTCCGCGGACGTGGCCCGACCGAGTACGCCGAGACGTGGTTCGAGCGATCCGGCGTGAGGAGCACGGTGCAGTTGCGCACCACGACGCTCGACGAGGTCCTTGCGAGCATGCCGCTCCGCTACCACTTCCTGAAACTCGATGCACAAGGAGCGGACTTCGAGATCCTCAAGGGCGCAGAAGAGTTCATCACGGGCAGCTGTCAAGCGGTCCAAGCGGAGACGTTCACCATCCCTCTGTATAAGGACGTCGCGCTGCTGGACGACTTCGACGAGTACCTGGGTCGCCGGGGTTTCGAGCGGGTCTGGACCGCCCCGGCGCATGGCACGTTCGACAGCCAGCACGACGTTCTCTACACCCGGCCCGGGGTCAGTCTCGTACGCGAGACAATCAACCGGGTCTACGACGTCTGACCGACCGGAGCGGATACGCGGGTGTTGTCCCGCTGCACCCGCGTTACAAACATCACGACGACCGCGGTAAAGAACGCCGACGATAGAAACGAGAACGGAAGATAGCTCGTGAACGCGCCGAACGCGATCGTCAGGCAGGAGATGACCTCAAGGTAGTGATAATGCAACGCGCCAGTTCGCTCGAAACGGTTGCGCGACCATGCCATGAACGCGCCGAACAAACCGCAGGCAAGCAGCGCACCTGTGTATCCGAAGTCGACGAACAGGTCACGCAGCCACGTCGTCCATACGTTTCCGAAGTAGCCGGCCGCTTCGAGGGGCTCGAAGACCTCGGCGCGCAGATCGACTGAGGGCTGGACGTCCCGGCCAGTGAGCCTCCCTGCCATACGTGTGGGCAGCGGAAACGAATACGCGCCGTTGTAGGGCCCTGGGATCGGCTTCTGCTGCAGGTAGAACGTCAAGGTGGGGAGTGGCGAGCCAAAGTAGCCCAGGCTCAACAGGCCGGTCGCGACCGTTTCGTTGCGTTGCGCGATCGGCGCCACGAGGGGGTGGTATTCGGCGTGTTGCGTGACCGCGAGGTCGGCTTCGGGGTTGAAGCTGGCGCCTTGGCGAGTGTCGATCCACGACACCGAGAAGTATGCGATGACGAGGACGGCGAGCGCGGCGTACAGCCATGCCCTGAGCCGGAGCACGGCGATGCGCTTGCCGCTCAGATACCAACTCACCAGCCCGAGCAGCAGTGCCACGAAGAGTGTCGTTCGGCCGCCGTACACGAACAGGCTCACCATCGCGAGCAATACGAAGCCGACCGCGGCCAAACCCACCAACGTCCGGCCGCCGACCTTGACGGCGGCGATGATGGCCAAGAGCGAACATGGCGCCAGGTAGAGACCGACGAACGTCAGCGGCGACGGTCGCGAGGAGTCAGCGAGGGCATCGAACGCCGAAGCACGGATGGCCGAGAGATTCTCGAGCAAGAATCCGATGCTCAGGTGCGAGCCCGCAGCCTGGGTGTCGACGAGCAGCAGCGCACTACCGACGATTCCCAGGCCGGCCAGCACCCGCGCGATCACGGCCTCTGAGACGGCGTCGTTGTATGTCGCCGGCGTCGCCCGAGGACGAGTGCGGGCGAAGTAGTAGCCACCGGTCATCACGAGCAGACACCCGGCGACAAAGGCGTCTGTGGTGACGGAGTAGTCAACTCGATAGCTCAGCAGAGGTAGGGCAGGCAGGATCACACTCACGGCTACTGCCCAGACAGCGAGCTTCATCGGGCTGCGTCGACCGCCCTCCTGAGACCGCACCCACCCAAGGCACGCGACAACGGCAACCGCGCTCAGCGGGAAAAACACGGCTCAGCCGAGGGCCGCGCACATGGGCACGCTAGGCGACCATGGATCAATGGCGGAGATCACCGACGCAGGGCTCAGCGGGCGGTCGTGAGTCATCCGGTCGATCCGGGACACACGATCGTGAGCATCTCGGTCGGCATGCGGCTAGTTTAGACCGCCAAACTTGGGCCGCCCAGCCCGCACCGGAAGCCGCTCGGAGCGGACGGATTGGAACTCCAGATCGAGCGCGTGGGCGCACGTCCCCAGCGACGCTGCGTGCTTCCAGCGTATGCTGCCGCGCTCGACGATGCTGGTGATGACGCACGCGGCCCTCGCCACGGTCGAGGAGCTCTTCGAGTACAAGGCTCAAGGCTTCGAGCTACCGCCCTTCGCCGGATACACGGCGGATCAATGGGGCGTTAAGGCGCACAACCGGCCGTGGATTGCCGCGGTTGGGGCGTGGGAGAACGGCCAGCGTGTGATCGAGGTTGGTGGTGCTTACAGCCGCCTTCCGGAGTGGCTGGGCGATCAGCACGAAGTAGAGCCCTGGGTTGGGGACGACTTCGGCTTGGCCGCCGGAGAGCGCGAGCAGTGGTCGAGGTGGGGCGACCCGCACGAACTGCCTGGGCAGCATCCATCCGTCACCTACGTGTTCAAGCCGTTCGGTGCCTTCTCCCCGCAGTATCCGGACCGGCACTTTGATCGGATCTTCTCGGTCTCGACGCTCGAGCACATCTCTCCCCACGCGCGGCTGGACGTTCTGCGCGACATCAACCGCTGCACCGCCCCCGGAGGACGGCAGCTCCACACGATCGATGTACCGACCGCCCTGTGGAAGGCGCTCGCAGCGGGGGCGGCCGAGCGTGCAGGACTTCGTCGCCTGCTCGCCCAGCGCTACCCCAACGGCATTGCGGGATGGCTCGATCTGTTCCGACGCTCGGGGGTGAAGATCGCGACGAGGCCACCGTCATCTCTGCGGCTGCTGGATCGTCAGACGCTCGTGGAATCGCCCGATGTGTGGTTCCGGTTCTACCCGCCGGCGGAACAGCCGAAAGCGTATGCGCCGACCGCCTCCCTGCTGGTGGTCATCGAGGACCGTTAGACCGCCGATGACTGCCCCTTCAATCCCATCGCGTCGCGACTTTGGACCGGGTAGCTCGCGGCTCGCATAAGGCCAAATGTGGGTGTCTTGTGCGCTCCCGTTGAGGACTTCCTAGACTAGTCCGCCAGATGGCGTCCGAGTCACAGGACCGCATCGACCTCCACGAGATCCTGGGCACGCTCCGTAGAGGTCTGTGGTTGATCGTTGGATGCATGCTCCTACTCGGAGGGGCCGCGCTCGCCGTTTCCCTGACGCAGACGAAGCAGTACGCCGCCGAGGCGTCCCTGCTCTTCCGCGATCCTGCCTTCGACCAGAAGCTGTTCGGCTCGACCTTCCAAGCGCGGTCACAGGACCCCGATCGCCAGGCCGCCACGAACGTGCAGTTGGTCGGGCTCAAGCAGGTGGCCGAGCGGACCGCCGATCGTCTGGATGTGGAGCTCACCGCGAAGCAGGTCGAGAATGCCGTTGAGGTCGCCGCGAACGGTCGCTCTGATCTCGTCACGATCACGGCGACAGCGACGGATCCGGCCATGTCCGCGCGCATCGCGAACGGTTTCGCGGCCGAGTTCATCGAGTTCCGGCGTCAGGCCGACCGCAAGACGATCTTCGACGCGCAGCAGCTCGTCGAAGATCAGATCGAGGCGGTCAGAGCGCGCGGCGATGCCGGACGGGCCAGCTCGCTGCGAGCTCGTGCCGAACAGCTCTACGTGCTCGGTTCGCTGCAGACCGGGAACGCCGAACAGGTCCAGATCGCCGAGCGGCCGGACAGTCCTGCATCGCCCAACCCGGTCCGCGCCACCATCCTCGGTGTCCTCTTCGGCGGACTGCTCGGCGTCGGCCTCGTGCTCCTCCGCGCCCGTCTCGACCGACGGCTTCGAACGACAGAGGCACTTGAGGAAGCCTTCAGCCGGCCGGTCCTGGCGCTGGTCCCGGTGTCGAAGGAGTTCGACACGGGCATCCCGCCGCGGCGCTCTCGTGCCGAGGAGGCCTTCAGCACGCTGTGGACGAACCTGCGCTATTTCAACGTGACGCGCAAGATCGACTCGGTGATCGTGACCTCGACGCGGAGCGGCGACGGGAAGACCACGGTCGCCTTGAACCTTGCGACCGCGGCCGCGCGGACCGGCAGCCGCGTTCTGCTCCTCGAGGCGGATCTCCGCCGTCCGTCGCTGTGGGAGCGCGTCGCCCCTGGACAGCCGAGCGTCGGGGGGCTCACCCAGGTGCTCGCCGGGTCGTCGAGCCTCGAGGACGCGACGATCCAGCTCGACACGACCGAGGCCGGCGCGACGAACGGCGAAAAGCGGGCGCTCGACATCCTCGCGGCGGGACAGGTTCCTCCGAACCCGGCGGAGATGCTCGACTCGGAGCCGATGCGAGACCTCCTCCGGCGTGTTTCTGCGCGCTACGACCTCGTCGTCATCGACGCGCCTCCCAGCATGGTGGTGCCGGACGCGATCCCGATGCTCCAGCAGGTCAGCGCCGTCCTTGTCGTCGCCCGGGCAGGCACAACGACCCGGGACGAGGCCGCGGAGCTCAGCTCGCAGCTGCGGCTGCTCGACGCGCCCCTCGTCGGAGTTGTAGCCAACTACGCGGCAGACGCCGGCACGGGCTCTGGGTACTACTACTCCCGCGACGATCCCGAGGGCGCGTCGCGGACTCGCAAGGGCGCCTCGATGCGCGTCGCGACTCGCAGCTAGACGGGTCGCCGAGCGCTCATTCCGTCGACAGCCGCGCCAGCGCGCCGCCGTCCACCACCAGTTCCTGACCGGTGATGAAGCCGGCCCGGTCGCGGTCGAGCAGGAACGCGACCGCCTCCGCGATATCGCGCGGGTGACCGATCCGCTTCATCGGCGTCCGCCCGACGAGCGTGCTTTCGGCGTCGGCGCGGCGTGAGAACCCCGCCCGCAGCGCCGGTGTGTCCACGGCGCCCGGCAGCACCGCGTTGACGCGCACGCCCAGCGGCGCCATCTCGATCGCCGCGGCGCGCGTGAACGCCACGAGGCCGCCCTTGGTCGCGGCGTAGGCGGCGATCGAGTGCGAGGTTGCGATGGCGTGGACCGAGGCCACGTTAACGACCGATCCGCGCGCCTCGCCGAGCTGGCGGTGGACGGCCTTGAGGCACGCGAAGGCCGCTCGAATGTTGACCGCCGCGACTGCGTCCCACTCCTCGACCGTGGTCTCGAGCAGTGGCTTGTACAGCTGCACGGCGGCGTTGTTCACGAGGGCGTCCACCTGCGGCAGCGCTGCGAGCGCGCTCGCGACCGCGGGCGCGTCGGCGAGGTCGATCCGCAACGCTCGCGGCCGCTCGACGGGTCGACGGTCCATCGCGATGACGTCCCATCCGTAGCCCTCGAGCACGTCGCAGGTCACCGAGCCGATCCCGCCCGCGGCGCCTGTCACGACCACGATCGGGCTCATCGGACGCGGACCAGCTCCTCGAGCAGGTGGTCGACCGCGACGGTGCTGGCGCGGAGGACCCCTTCGCGCGTGTTGGATCCGTTATGGGACCCGAAGACGCAGTGCTCGAAGCCGCGCAGCGGGCTGTCGGCTGGGAGCGGCTCTTCCTCGAAGACGTCGAGCGCGGCTCCCGCGAGACGGCCGGAGTCAAGCGCGTCGGCGAGGGCGGCCTCGTCGACGACGGGCCCGCGGGAGACGTTCACGAGGAACGCTCCCGGTCGCATCAGCGCCAGCGTGCGCTCGTCGACCAGATGTCTCGTCTCGGGTGTCAGAGGCGCGCAGATGACCACGAAGTCGGATTCAACGAAGACGCGGTCGCGAGCGAGGACCTCGCAGCCCATCGCGCCGGCGGTGGCCTGGGCGGCCAACGTGACGTCGTGGGCCACGACGCGCATCCCGAAGCCGTGCCCTCGCCGTCCGACGGCCTTGCCGATCGTGCCGAACCCGATCACGCCCAGGGTCTTGCCGGCCAGCGTCTGGCCCTCGAACTTGAACCATCCGCCGCTGCGGACGGATGCGTCGATGCGGTGGAGCTGGCGCGCGAGCATGACGAGGTAGGCGGCCGCGACATCGGCGACATCGTCGCCGAACACGCCCGGCGTGTTGGTGACCTTGATCCCGTGCTCCTGTGCCGCGACGAGGTCGATGCCGTCGACGCCAACGCCCCACTTGGAGATGATGCGCATGCGCGTCGCATGCTCCAGCACGCGTGCGGTGAGGGGATCGTCGCCCGCGATCATGCCGTCGAACCCTCCGATGATCGCGATCAGCTCGTCCTCCGTGGGCTGCTGGACGACGTCCGGCATCGTGATCTCGATCTCCTGCTCGCTGAAGCGCGGCCGGAACGGGTCGATGCAGTTCTGCATCTGGGGGCAGGTGATGAGGACCTGGGCGCGCGTCACGCGTGCTCCCCGTGGCGCGCGTACAGCGCCTCGACGACGGCCCAATCACTCTCGTCGTCGATGTCCCAGGCCTCCTCGGGCGAGAGTGGATACAACAGCGGCCGCTCGCCGATCCGGTTCCGGCGCCGGCGCAGCGTGTCTCCCTCGAACACGTAAAGGCAGGAGTTCTCCTCCATGACCGGAGGGAGATCCTGCGTGCGCAGGAGCACCTCGGGATCGTGGTTGATCGCTTGGCCGTCAGCCGTCCAGAGTCGCGTCTGCAGGGGCGTGACGGTAAACAGGGAGTCGTAGCGGTCGCGGGCGCGCAGAAACGCCTCCAGCGCTTCCGTGATCGTCGTGGAGCGCAGTAGGGGGTTCGTGCTGTGGCTCTGCACGTACAGATCGGCGGGCGCCTGCGCGATGTCGTTGAGGAGGATGTCGTTCATGGGCACGTCGCCGCCGAGCAGATGCGCGGGGCGCTCAACGATGCGCACCGAGGGGAAGGCGGCCTGCGCGTCGCTCGCAATCGTCTCGGAGTCCGTGTCGATGACGACCTGATCGATGTGAGGACAGTCGAGTAGCGCGCGCACGATGTGATGGAACAGCGGCCGGCCGCCGAGCGGGCGGTAGTTCTTGCCGCGCACCCGCTCGCTGGTGTGTCGCATCGGTACGAAGGCGACGACGCTCACCCGGTGCGCACCGGTTCGTCGTAGTCGATCAGCCGGCCGGCCGGGGAGGCGGTGTCGGTCGCCGTCGCGCTGTGATCGGCCTGCTCCGGCGGATAGTAGAAGCGCCGCTTGAGCAGGTCCGGCACCGGCCCCTGCTGCGCAAAGCCCCGGTAGGTCCCGTAGAACTGCGCGACGCGGAACTTCGGGATGTCGGTCAGGTGCGCGCGTAGGACACGCCGCTTGCGGGCCTCCCGGATGTCCTCGAACAGGTTCGCCGCCGCCAGGCGGATCGCGGTTGCGAGCCGCATTTCCTGGTCGTTGTAGATCTGCTTGTGCGCGATCGCCTCGCGCTGGTAGCGGTTGACGATCTGCCAGAAGCCCTCGTGGTGGACGTGGACGACAGGCGCCTCGGCGACATAGGAGAGGAGCTTGCCCCGGTCGAGCACGCGCTTCGCCCAGTCAAGGTCCTCGAGCCCGGTCAGGCCCTCGTCGTACGGCTGCTCCTCCCACGCAGATCTGCGGATCGCCGCGTTCGCGTTGTTGCAGAACGGATGGCGCTGGGCCGTGACCGAACGGCTGGGAAACCATCGGGCCATCAGTTGCTGCTCCGAGAACTGCGCGTCGGGTGGTGTCTGCTGGCGACCGTACGCGAGCGCGACGTCGGGATTCTCGAGCGGGGCGACGAGCCGCTCGATCCAGGAGTCATAGAGTGGATAGACGTGCGCGCTCGCGAAGACGGCGAGATCGGAGCTCGCGGTGGCAAGCCCGAGATTCAGCGCGCGGCCGAACGAGAAGTCGGCCGGCTCGATGTGGACGATACGGACGTCGAACGCGGAGGCGATCGCCAGCGTCGCGTCGGACGAGCCCGAGTCGACGACGACGATCTCGTCCGGTACGCGGGTCTGGCGGAGGACGCCGGTGAGCAGGCGCCCGATGTGAGCTTCCTCGTTGAAACAGCGGACGATGAGCGCGGTCGTGGGTGACATGTCGGTGGCCGCAGGGTACCGGTGGGAGGCCGGGCGCTGACCGCCTGCCGAGGGCGCTAGCGCTCCGAGTGAGCGTGCTGCTCAGCCAGCTCCCGAAGCTTGCGCAGCGAGCGCGAGACGATCTGGTGGACGTTGGCGGCGGTCAGCCCGGTCAGCTCTGCGATCTCCGTCGCGCGCAGGTCCGCGCCGTACCGCAGCGCAAGGATCTCGCGCTCCCGCTGGCCCAACTGCTCGAGCCATTCCTGCAGCTCGGCGTGGGTGAGGCGGCGCTCAACCCAGTCGTCGTTGCTGAGGGAGTCGAGGAGGAGCGGGTGCTGATCGGTCGACACCGAGTCGCGATGGCGCTGACGCCGGTAGTGGTCGGTCAGCAGGTTGCGTGCGATGGCGAGGACCCAGGCCCGCTCGGGTCCGCGCTTGGCGTCGTAGCCGCTCCACGCGCGGACCACCTTCTCGAACGTCGAGGCGGTCAGGTCCTCCGCCGTCTCGCGCGAGACGGCGTAGCCGAAGAAGCCGAACACAGCCGCGACGTGCTCGCGGTAGACGCGCCGGAGCTCGACGACATCGCCCGGCGCCGCGCGGGGACGCCTCATGCGATGGGCGCCCCGCCGGGCGCTACGAGCCGGGGCGGCGCCGGTAGCGCATCCAGGCGATCCCGGCGATCAGCACCGTGAGGAGAACCAGGATCCAGATGAACCCGCTGCCCACTGTCGTCCCCGAGTTGACCGCCGACTGGACCGCAGCGAGCGGGTTCGAGGACGGCTGCTTCGGGGTCGTGCCTGCCGGCTCGGGCGTCGTGGCCTTGCGGCCCGACGAGTTCTTGGAGCGCTGCTTCGCGTCTGTGCGCGCGCCGGCCGAGGCGACGTCCTCGCCGAGGAACAGATTGAGCTCCTTGCCGCTCTTGCCGGAGCGATCGAGGGCCCGGACGGTGCTCCGCGGAGCGGTCGCCCCAGACGAGCCGTTCGAGCCGCTGCCGTCGTCGCCTGAGGCCGACGGGACGTTTTCGCAGTACTGGTCCACGGCGGCGGTGCCCGGTGGAGCGTTGCACCTCTGGGCCGCAGCGGGGGCAGCGGCGACCAGGGTCGCGATCAGCGCGCACAGCAACAGCCTGGGGAACGCATGGATCATCAAGGGTAGGTACGCATGGGCACCCACCGATCCTGACACCGCGGCTGACTCGATCAGAGGCCACGCCGGGCCAGCACGTATGGAATCGTCCGCACGAGAACCTTGACGTCGTTCCACAGCGACCAGTTGGCGACGTAGAGATAGTCGATGGTCACCATCTCGCGGAGCGGGATCTGCGAGGACCCGGAGATCTGCCAGTGCCCGGTCATGCCCGGCTTGAGATGCAGGCGGCGGCGGTGCCGGCCTTCGATCTTTCGATCCTCCTCCTCGACGAGGGGGCGCGGCCCGACGAGGCTCATCTCGCCCTTCAGCACGTTGAGCAGTTGCGGCAGCTCGTCGAGCGAGCTGCGGCGCAGCAGCCGGCCCACGCCCGTGGCGCGTGGATCCTGGGCGATCTTGAAGAGGCCGTCGGCCGCTTCGTTCTGCCCGCGCAGCTCGTCGCGCTTCGTCTCTGAGCCGAGGTACATCGAGCGGAACTTGAGCATCTCGAACAGCTCGCCGTCGCGCCCTACGCGCGGCTGACGGAACAGCACGGGGCCGCGCGAGTTGATGCGGACAGCGAGGGTGATCGCGAGCAGCAGCGGGCACAGCACCACGAGCAGGACAAGCGCCCCGAGCACATCGAGAGCCCGCTTGACGAACGCCGACGAGCGGGTCAGGCCGAAGCGGCGCACCCCCATCACGGTCATCCCGTACACGTTGTCGAACTCGATCGAGGACCCGAGCACCTCGAAGACGCGCGGGAGCATGCTCACCTGCACGCCGAGCGATTTCACGCGCTGGATGGTCGCGAGCATCGCCTCCGAGTCGGTCCCCTGCGGCGCCACGATCACGCGGTCGATCTCGTACGCCGCGATGATCCGCTCGATGTCCGCGAGCCCGCCGAGCACGGTGCCGTCGTAGTCCTTGGGGTCCAGCGGCACCCGCCCGACCACCGTCGCCTTGAGCTCGTGGCGGTCGTGCAGCTTGTTGGCGAACTGGAGGCTCGCGGCGGAGGCGCCGATCACGACACACCGCTCCATGGCGGTCCGGTGACGCGCGAACCGCCGGGCCAGGGTCCGCCCGCCGATGCTCGTGAGGAACAGGATGCACCACAAGCCGAGGACCTGCGACTGGCTGAGGCTCCCGTTCACCAGCATGTCCTCACCGAGGAAGATCAGCAGTGCGTAGAGCGTCGCCAGGCTGAACAGGGCCGGCGCCTCGTCGAGCGTGGTCTTGTTCAGCACCAGCTCGTCGCGGTCATACAGACCGGTGAACTTGGCGACGACGATGACGAGCGGCAACGCCACGAGCGTGGCGGGCTGGAGGGCGTCGTCACCGAAGATGGTCAGCGCCAGAACCAGTGCGAACGTGGCTGCCACCACATCGGAGAACGCCAGGCAGCGGCGGTACATCGCGTCGCGGCGGCCAACGGCGTTCGTCGGCTTTGCGTCGGCGATCGTCGCCGGCATCCACGGGACGGCGCGGCCGAATCGCGGCGGCCGGCGGTAGACGCCGTGCCGCTCCGGCGTGTCTGCGCGGTCTGCCTCCAGCTGCCGTTGAGCGGCGGTGTTCGCTTCGGGCGTCATATTCCTATCTTCAGGTGCATCGCTCCGAACGCCGCGAGACCGCGCCGCTCAGCAGCCGGTAGGAAGTCTCCGCCCCTCCACTCCAGATACACACCTTTCAGCGCGGCGGGAGAAATCTCTGTACTCCGGTCCGGGGCCCGTGGCCCGTGTGTCCTGATACCTGCCCCGACGTCCACACCATACCCTTTAAGCGACGAATAGGAAGAGACTCCTGAGTGGCATGGGGCGCAGGCCCCACACTCGGTTAACGAGCGGCTCCGCGACTTCTTCTAGGTTGCCTCCGTCAAATGACGAGCGCCGAGCACACACGCGCGGAGGCCCAAGGCACTCGAGCAGCTCGGCGCGGACTCGCCGGCGCCGAGAGGGTAATCGCGTTCGCTCTGCCGGCCGCCGCGGTCGTGGTCTACGCGCTGCGCGGTGGCGCCTACGACATTGTCGTGCGTCAAGAGTTCGGCATGGCCGTCTGGTGGGTGTTGCTGCTCGGCCTCGTGACTGGCGTGCTGCCGCGCGCGAAGCCACCTCCCGGCGCCGCGGTGCCCGCGATCGGACTGGCTGCGCTCGCTGCCGTCACGGCCCTCGGACTCATGTACTCCGACAGCGACGAGCGCACGGTCGACGAGCTGGCTCGCGTCCTTCACTACGGCGGTATCGTCGCCCTCACGGTCTCCCTCGTCGATGCGGGAACGTGGAGGTATGCGACCGCCGGGCTGACCAGCGGCGCCGTGCTCGTCTCACTCCTCGCGCTGGGCAGCCGGCTGTTTCCAGACCTGTATCCGGCCGACGCGGTTGACCGTGTGTTCCCGAGCATCCGGCAGCAATACCCGCTGAACTACTGGAACGGCGTGGCGGCCTTCACGGGGATGACTGCGGTCCTGGCGGTCGGTCTGAGCGCACACGGCCGGTCACGTGCCGGACGCGCCGCGGCGCTCGCCGTCGTCCCGGCCGTGATCGCGGTGACGTACCTGACCTACTCTCGCGGCGGGATCGTGGCCGTCGCGGTGGGGGTGATCGCGCTCGTCATCCTCGTCCCGCACCGCGCGCTGATCCTGCTGCACTCCGCCATCGCGGCAGCGACGTCCGCGGGCGTGATCCTCGTGATTCGCGGCCACGCCGAGATCGCGCGCGGCACCGGGACCGAGGGTGCGGGGAGCGTGCTGGGCGTCTGCGTCGGCGCCGCGCTCGTGTGTGCGGCCGCGGCGGTCGTGACGGGCGCAGTGGACGCGGACCGCAGGCTCCGGCTCCCCATCAGGCCGGCGCGCTTGCTCGCGCTCGGCACCGGTGTGGTGGTCGTGATCCTCGCCGTGACGATCGGGCCGGGTGTCGCCGACTCCGCCGTCGACGAGCTGCGAGGCCCGCCTCCGGCGAGCCGCTCGGCCGACCCCGCTGCTCGCCTCGCCACGCTCAGCAGTGCGCGCTACGGCCTCTGGAGGACGGCCCTCGACGTGCATTCGGCCGAGCCCCTGCGGGGCACCGGGCCGGGGACATTCGAGTTCGAATGGAACCGCAGCCCTCGCTACGAGCAGTTCGCCCGGGACGCCCACTCCTTCTATCTCGAGAGCCTCGCCGAGGCGGGGTGGCTAGGCCTCGCAGCCGGCCTGCTCTTCCTCGGCGGGCTGCTGTGGGCCGGTTCGAGCCTCCGCGTCCGCGCACGCCGGGACCCGGTCGACGCCGGTTACCTCGGCGCCCTGCTCGCGGCATTCGTCGTCTATCTCGCCTTCGCGGGCTATGACTGGATGTGGGAGCTGACCGCGGTCAGCGCTTTCGCCCTGATCGCCGTCTCGATCGCGATCGGCTCAGCCGGGCGCGTGCGGGCCGGCGGGCTCGGCTGGCGCGCCCGGGCCGCACTCGGGCTCGTGGCGTTGATGGCGGGGCTCACCCAGCTGCCCGGCATGGTGGCCACCGCCAAGATTCGAGCGAGCCAGCAGGCGGTCCGCGACGACGACCTTTCCACCGCTCTGACCGACGCCGAGGACGCCGTTGCATCTGCGCCGTGGGCGTCGTCGCCGTACGTTCACCGGGCCCTGCTGCTCGAACGCGCCGGCCGGCTGACCGACGCGCGGACGGACATCCTTCGCGCGATCCGGCGCGAGCCGACGAACTACCGCCATCCGCTTCTGCTGGCACGGATCGAGGCGTTGCGGGGCCGTGTCCCCGCGGCACTCGTCGCCTTCCGCTCGGCGCGGCGGCTCGCGCCGAGGAAGGTCATCGACGCCGGGGGACCCAGGCCGTTCGCGACGACCGACGGGCCGTGACGTGACGCTAGAGCGGCCGGCTGCGTTCGAGTCCGAGCGAGCGCGTGACGCCGCGCAGATCGACCGTCGCCGGGGCTCGCCGCGCCACGGCTTCGTGATCGACGCCCGGATGCGCGGTGACGATCACCGCCAGGTCAGCCGACTCGAACCCCTTCTCCAGCGCGACGTTCCCGAGCCCGTGCCGCCCGATGTCCGGCACGAAGGGATCGTGGTAGCTCACGTCGGCCCCGCGGTCGATCAGCAGATCGATGATCTTGAGCGCCGGTGACTCGCGCATGTCGCTGGTGCCGGCCTTGTACGCCACCCCGACGATGAGGATCTTCGAGCCCTTGACCGCCTTCGCGTCGTCGTTCAGCGCCCGCTCGATCTTCTCGAGGCAGAAGTACGGCATCGCCTGGTTGACCTTGCCCGCGAGCTCGATGAACTCGGTCGACATGTCGTACTCGCGGGCCTTCCAGGTCAGGTAGAAGGGGTCGACCGGGAGGCAGTGGCCGCCCATCCCGGGGCCCGGGTCGAAGCGCGTGAAGCCGAAGGGCTTGGTGGCCGCGGCGTCGATGACCTCCCAGATGTCGATGTCCATGCGGTCGGCCAGCATCGCCATCTCGTTGACGAGCGCGATGTTGACGGAGCGGAAGATGTTCTCCAGCAGCTTCGAGAGCTCGGCGACCTCGGGGGTGGAGACGGGCACCAACGTGTCGCAGACGCGCCCGTAGACGTCGAGGGCGCGCTGCGTGCAGGCGGGGGTGAGGCCGCCTACGACCTTCGGCGTGTTGCGGAGCGTGAAGTCGGTCCGGCCGGGGTCGACGCGCTCGGGGGAGAACGCGAGCGCGAAGTCCTCGCCCGCGCGCAGGCCGGACTCCTCGAGCAGCGGGACGAGGTGCTCGCGCGTGGTGCCGGGGAAGGTCGTGGACTCGAGGACGACGAGCTGGCCGCGGGCGATCACGCCGGCGAGGGCGCGGGAGGCGTTCAGGAGCGGGCCGAGGTCAGGCTCGCGGTTGCGCGTCAGCGGCGTCGGGACGCAGACGAGGATCGCCTCCGCCTCGTGCAGCTCGACGAAGCGCGTGGTGAAGCTGCAGCGCTCGAGCACGGCCCCGAGGCGGTCGGAGGGGATGTCCTCGATGTGGGAGCGGCCCTCGCGCAGCGCGCCGATCTTGCTCTGGTCGACGTCGATGCCGATGACGTCGAGCCCGGCTTCGGCGAACCCGACCGCCAGCGGCAGCCCGACATAGCCCAGTCCGACGATCCCGATGCTCATCTCGGCGGCTCGATCCCTTTCGTGTTTCGCTTCCTCGGATTCAACGTGACGCGATCGTCCTCCTTCACGGTAGCGGCGGCCTTGCGCGGACCGCGCTGAATCCGAGCACGCGCTCGAGCATCTCGAAGTGCCGGTCGACGTGCACCACGTCGGCCCCGTGCTGGGCGGCACACGCGGCGATGAGCAGGTCGGGGATCGGGACGCGGTGGTGGCCTCGGGCGGCGAGGTCCCGCTGGGCCCCGAGGGCCGTGGCGAAGGTCTCGGCGTCCATGCGGAGGTCGCGGAACTGGCGGAGGTCGTCCTCGAGACGCTCGTAGTCGTGAGCCGAGCGGGCGCTGTAGAGCAGCTCGAGGCGCGTCACGGCGCACAGGCAGAACTCGTCGCCCTCGGCCACGTCGAGCGCGCCGCGGGCATAGGCCGACTTGTCGAGGAGGAGCAGCCTCAGCGCCACGCGCCGTCCGCGAGCAGCTCGTCTGCGTCGAGGAGATCCGGAGCGCGGCGGAGCGCGGCCTGCTGGCGCTCACGGCGGGCCTGCAGGTCGGCGACCGCCGCGTCGCCCGCAATCGCGTCGCGCCCGGCCGCCGCGAGCCGCAGGAGCAGCTGGCGGCGATCCGTGACCTCGGGCCAGCGCCGGCGAGCCAGGTCGAGCATCGCGCGTACGTCGCCCGTGTCCGTAACGGTGTAGCGGGGGTGAGTCGTCGGCATCCCGGCGGAGTGTAGCACCGAGCGCACTCAAGTGCGACACCGATCAGCTCTGCAGCAGCTTCAGGTCGACGTCCACCATCAGCCGGATCAGCTGCTCGAAGCTCGTCTGCGGCTTCCAGCCCAGCTCGCGCTCGGCCTTCGACGCATCGCCGACCAAGAGATCCACCTCTGCCGGTCGCTTGAAGGCATCGTCGATCCGGACGTGGGGCTCCCAGTCCACGCCGACGTGGTCGAAGGCGATCTCGACGCAGCGGCGGACGGTGTTGGTCTCGCCGGTCGCGATCACGAAGTCGTCGGGCTGGTCGTGCTGGAGCATCAGCCACATCGCCTCGACGTAGTCTTTCGCGTAGCCCCAGTCGCGCTTGGCGTCGAGGTTGCCGAGGGCGAGCTCGTCGAGCTGGCCGAGCTTGATCGCCGCGGCGTGCCAGGTGATTTTCCTGGTCACGAATTCGAGCCCGCGGCGCTCGGACTCGTGGTTGAAGAGGATCCCCGACGTCAGGAACATGTCGTAGGACTCGCGGTAGTTGACCGTGATGTGGTGGCCGTAGACCTTCGCCACGCCGTAGGGCGAGCGGGGGTAGAACGGCGTCGTCTCGGTCTGCGGCGTCTCGAGCACCTTGCCGAACATCTCGCTCGAGGAGGCCTGGTAGAAGCGGACGTCGGGGCAGACCTCGCGGATGCACTCGAGCAGCCGCGTGACGCCGACGCCGGTGAACTCCGCGGTCAGCGTCGGCTGGATCCAGGAGACGCCGACGAAGGACATCGCGGCGAGGTTGTAGACCTCGTCGGGCTTCGAGTTGCGCAGCGTGTCGACCAGCGAGCGATGGTCGAGCAGGTCGCCCTGGTGGAGCGTGATGCGGTCGCGCAGGTGCTCGATGCGCTCGAACTTCTCCGTCGAGGCGCGGCGCACCATGCCGTGGACCTCGTAGCCCTTGTCGAGCAGCAGTTCCGCCAGGAACGAGCCGTCCTGGCCGGTGATGCCCGTGATCAGGGCGCGCTTGCTCATACCGTCACTCGCGTCATGCCGGCCGGGGAGGCTAGCGGGAGGCGGCTACCACACGAGCTGCACGCCGTAGGGCTGCAGCGCGGCGTCGTGCGAGACGAGCGCCGCGCCTTCGACCGAGGCCTGGGCGACCAGGATCCGGTCGAACGGGTCGCGGTGATGCCATGGCAGCCGCTCAACGGCGGCGGCATGGTCGAGTGAGATCGGCAGTGGCTGCACGCCCGCGCCGAGCAACGTCGGGGCGAAGTCCTCCGGGGTCTCGAGCTTCCCCAGCGAGCGCTTGATCGCGACCTCCCAGACGACGGCCGCGCTGAGGAGGACCTGGTTGGTCGCATCGCTGAGTCGATCCGCCGTCGCCTCGCCCAATCGCTCGTCCCCGGTCAGCCACCAGAGGGCCGCGTGGGTGTCGAGGAGCAGCTTCAACGGGCGCCGAACGCATCGGCGATGTCATCGGGAAGCTCGTCGAAGTCGTCGGCGATGTGGACGCGGCCGCGCCAGATGCCGCGTACGGCCTCGAGCGAGTCCGTCCCGGTGACCGGGACCAGGCGCGCGACAGGCTTCCCGTTGCGCGCGATGACGATGTCCTCGCCGGCCTCTGCGCGCTCCACGAGCTTGGACAGCTGCGTCTTCGCCTCATGCATGCCGACCTGCGCCATGTCAACATCCTACGACAAACTAGCTAACTTAGCTAGGTTACCCGCACATCGTGAACCGCTTTGACACGGTCTTGCGCTGCACGCGCTGGCTGCCCTTGCGCCGGAAGTGGATCCGCGCGTGGACGCGGTGTTTGGAGCCGCGCTTGAACGTGACCCGGATGCGCGTCTTGTAGGGCGCGCGGCGGTCGATGCGCTTGCGCTTGCCGCGGTCGATGAAGAAGACGACCCTGAGCACGCGCGGCTTGAGGCGGTCGCTGCGTGCCTTGATGCGGACGCGAACCGGCACCCGGCCGCCCTGCGGGACGCAGCCGAAGCCCGCGTTGAGCCGGAGCGAGGAGCCGGGCGTGGGGCCGGGCACGCTGGGCGGTGGCGGCGGGGCCGTGAAGCGCGGTGCGAAGCCGAAGTCCCGCCAGCCCGTCCAGGTGCTCGAAAAGCTGTTGCTGACGAGTCTCTGCTGGGCGCGGGCGAAGACCAGGAGCCGGTTGGGGGCGATCGCGGTGGCGCCGGGACCGGACGAGGGACCGCCGCTGAGGCGGGCCCAGGGCGAGAAGCCGCCGGGGTTGGTCCAGGTGAGCATCACTGTCGCGCCGTCGGCGCCGCGGGCGAAGATGTCGCGCCGGTTGGCGTCCCAGGTCGTGGCCGAGACGCCCGAGGTGAGGGCGCCTCCGAGGCTGTAGTACGCGCTCCAGCTCGTCGCCGGGGTCCAGTACTTCTCGTGCAGCTGATTGTCGGTGCCGCGGGCGTAGATCTCGAGCATCTGGGGGGACGGCGAGATGATGCTGGGACGGTCGCGCAGGGCGCCGCCGAGCGGATTCCATCCCGACCAGCCCGCGCCGGGCACGTAGGCCTTGTGGTAGAGCTGCCGGTCGAGCCCGACGCCGACGATGTCGATCTCGCCGGTCCCCTGGCGGTAGGTCACGCCGGGCGCCGACAGGAACCCGCCCTCAAGCGAAGTCCACGGCGTCCACCCGAGGGCCGGCGTGAAGGCGCGGTGGTAGTAGGCGCCGTCGAGCCCGCGCGCGACCACGTCGTAGATCCCGTCGGGGCGTGCGCCGATCGCGGGACCGGAGGTCAGCGGGCCGCCCGCGAGCCTGGTCCAGGCCGTCCAGCTGCTGCCGTCCCAGGAGCGCGTCCAGAGCCCGCCTTCGGAGCCGCGGATGACCGCGCGCATTTCGCCGGCGCCGCGCGCGGCGACCGCGGGCTCGTCGTCGACCACGGGGAGAGCGTGCGCTGGGGCGGCGGTCATCAGGACCGCCGCGCAGCACGCGAGAACGCCAAAGAGCCTCATTCCGGAGCGATGCTATCCACGTGCGCGCAGGTGGCGCGCGTATTGGCGCGCAAACCCGATCACGAAGCGGGGGTTGTAGCGGAGATAGCGCCGCCACAGCCGCCGTGGCTCCTGGACCAGCCGGAACGCCCACTCGAGCCCGAGCCGCTGGAGGCTGTCGGGCGCCTGGCGCTTGAGGCCGGCGTGGAAGTCGAAGGCCGCGCCGACGCCGACGAGGACCGGCGCGTCGAGACGCTCGCGCATCGCCGCCATCCACTTCTCCTGCAGCGGCACGCCGAGGCCGACCCAGATGACGTCCGGCTCGGCGGCGTTGAGCTCGGCGGCGATCGCCGCGGCCTCCGCCGGCTCGAGCTCCCGGAACGGGCCGGGCCGCGCGCCGACGACGCGCAGGCCGGGATACCGCCGCGGCAGCTCGTCGCGCAGCGTCGCGAGCGCTGCCTCGCGGCCGCCGTAGAGGAAGAACGTCTGGCCGGTGCGGGCGGCGCGCTCGCAGGCGCGCTCCAGCAGGTCGGGGCCGTAGACGCGGCTGGAGAGGTTGTGGCCCAGCAGGTTCATCGCCCACACGAGCGGCTGGCCGTCGGGGACGGTGAAGTCGGAGGCGAGCACGGCCGCGCGCAGCCCCGGGTCGTCCTGGGACTCCATCACCGTGTGGACGGCCGCCACGCACACGTAGGCGTGCTGGCCGGCCGCGACGGCGGCGTCGATCCAGTCGAGTGTCCGCATGTAGTCCGTGAGCGCCAGCGGGACGCCCAGCACCTCCTGCGAAGCGAGGGGCGGCACGGGCCGGATGGCGGGTGGGGAGGTGAGAGACATGTGCACCGACTGCTGCAACGCAGCGCGGGCCTGATCGTTGCGGCCACATCGTAGGCCGCGCCGGGCAATAGCGCGAAACCTACCTGTGGCACTGGCCGCTGCTGATCTTCGCGCCGTTCGTGATCGACCGCAGCCTCACCCCGAGGCGGGCGTGGTGATCCTCGCCTCGAACCCGAAGTGCTTCGGGGCGGCGGCGCGCGATCCCCGGAAGCCGTGCAGCAACCGGCGGCTGCGCTACCCGGTGATCGGGGGCGCGTTCGTCCTGCGCGACCAGAACCACATAACCGAGGCCTTCTCCTCGTCGCTCGGGCCGTACCTGCAGCGCAAGGTCGACGCGCTGTGGGCGTCCGGGTCCTAGCCTGAGCCGCCGTGCTCCGGCGCCTCGGCGTGAACCTCCTCTACCTCGTTCCGCGCCAGGTCGGCGGGACGGAGATCTACGCGCGGCGGCTCGTCGCGGCGCTCGCGCGCGAGCTTCCGGGCACGGAGATCATCGTCTTCTGCGGGGTCGAGGCGGCCGCGGTGCTGCCCGATCCGGAGTGGCCCGCCGGCGTGCGCGTGGTGCGCGCGCCGGTCCGCGCCGTGAGCAAGCCGCTGCGACTGGCGACCGAGCTCACGTGGCTGCCCGCCGCGGCCGACCACCACGGCGTCGAGCTGCTGCACTCGCTGGGGACCACGACGCCGCTGCACGGTCGCGCGGTGCGGGTGGTCACCGTGCACGACCTCATCTACCAGCACTTCCCGGGGGCGTTCCCGCCCGCGGCGCGGCGCGGGCTCCAGCTCGTCGTCCCGGCCGGCGCGCGGCGCGCGCGGCGGGTGCAGGTGTCCTCCTCGGCCACGAAGGCCGAGGTCGTCGAGCACTTCGGGCTCCCGCCGGAGAAGGTCGACGTCGTCCCGCTCGGGCTCGGGATGCGCGACGTGCCCGACCCGACGGGCGAGCCGGACTTGCGGGCGCGGCTCGGGCTGGGCGAGCGGCCCGTGCTGCTGACCGTCAACGCCGCGCTCCCCCACAAGAACCTCGAGCGGCTGCTGCGCGCGGTCGCGCTCGTGCCGGAGCCGGTGCTCGCCCTGGTCGGCCACGCGGGCCGGGACACGGAGCGGCTGCGGTCGCTCGCCGGCGAGCTGGGGATCGAGGAGCGGGTGCGGATGACGGGCTGGCTCGGCGACGAGGACCTGGAGGGGCTCTACCGGCTCGCGGCAGGCTTCGTCTACCCGTCCCTGCACGAGGGCTTCGGGATGCCGGTGCTCGAGGCGATGCGGCGCGGGACGCCGGTGGCGTGCGCGGACGCCACCTCGCTGCCCGAGGTGGTGGGGGACGCGGCGCTGCTGTTCGACCCGCACTCCGTCGACGCGATCGCGGCCGCGGCGCGGACGCTGGTCTGCGACCCGGAGCGGGCCGCCGAGCTCGTCCGGCGCGGCCGCGAGCGGGCGGCGGGGTTCGGCTGGGAGCGCACGGCCCGCAGCGCGATCGCGTCCTACGAGCGGGCGCTCACGCCGGCCTGAGCGCGACCAGCGTGCGGCGGACCTCGGGCGCGCCGAGCGCGAGCGCCGCGCCGAGGACGAGCAGGCCGGCGAGCACGGGTGCGAGCGCGCCGGCGGCGGTGAGCTCGGCGGCGACGATCCCCACGGCGATCGTCGCGCCGGCGCGCAGCAGGGCGGAGCGGCCCGCGGCGCCCGCGCGCCACAGCGGGGCGGCGGCCAGCACGATCACGAGCAGCTCGGTGAGCCAGGCGACCCGCGCCGCGCCGAGTGCGCCGTAGTGCAGCGTCAGCGTGGCGTGGAGGACGAGATTGAAGGCGAGCGCCGCCGCGTTGAAGCGCAGGTAACGGCCAGCGAGGCCGAGCGCGAGGTAGAGGTAGCCGAGGAAGAAGGTGACGAGCAGCACGGTGCCCATCGGCGCCAGCAGGACGAGGAAGGTCGCGCCGCCGGCCAGCTGCTCGCCGCCCAGCAGCCGCACGAGGGGCTCGGCGGCGGCGATCAGCACGGCGGTCGCGCTCGCTCCCAGTACCGCCATCCCGACGAGCCCGTCATGGGTGGAGCGGTCCGCGAGCAGGTCGACCCGCGCCGCGCGCGCCGCCAGCAGCGGCAGCAGGGTGCCGGCCAGGATCCCCGCGACGACGAACAGCTGCTCGATGAACTGGAACGCGAGCAGGTACTCCGCGACGCCCTGCGCGTCCTCGGCGGCGTTGACGAACACCACGTGCAGCCGCGCGTACAGCGAGACCAGGATCAGCGCGCCGGCCAGCGGCGCGGCCTCGCGCAGCACGGAGCGCACGCGCTCCGCGCCGTCGCCGGCCGGCGTCGCCCGCGCGCTGGGGGCGAGGGCCAGCTCGCGCCGCATCAGGCCGGCGAGCACGACCGCGGGGATCGTGAAGCCCACCGCGGCGAGCCACTCGGCGCCGGCCCCGAGCGCCGCGGCGGTCGCGAGCGCGGCCAGGCCGGCGAGCGCGAGCGCCGCCTCGAGCGCGCTCTGCCGGTGCAGGCGGTGATCGGCCTGCAGCCACGCGCCCGCGTTGAGCACGGCGGCGCGGGGGACGAGCTGGGCGGCGAGGACGAGCGCGAGGGGGACGGCGGCAAGCCCGCGCAGCGCGCCGGTGGCGGCCGTCACGACCACGACGGCGCCGGCGGCCAGGACGAGGCGCACCCGCAGGAGGTCGCGCGGCGCCGGGGCGAGCGCGGGGTCCTGGGAGAGCCGCCGCACGACGATCGGCGAGATCCCGGGGTCCAGCAGGAACCCGAGCATCGCCACGAGCGACAGGGCGGTCGCCCAGTCCGCGAAGGTCGAGACGCCGACCGAGCGCGTCACGACGGCGGTCGAGGCGATCACCGCGAGCAGCGTCAGCCCACGCCCGGCGGTCTGGCCGAGCACCGTGCGCGCAGCGGTGCGGGCGCTCAGGGCCGAAGCGGGCGGCTGCGGCCCGGACGGCGGCGGCGAGGCGGCCACTAGGCTGGCGGGCGGCTCAGGATCGCCACTGACATGCGCATCGCACTTATCCGCGGAAGTCTATTGCGGACCTGGGAGCTGCCGAACTACGTGATCGACGGCGCCGAGGTCACCGCCTTCGCAAGCCCGCGCGCCGCCGCGGCGCTCGGGGCTGCCCCGATCCCGGTCCGCACGCTGCGCTCGCTCGGCGACCTCCGCGGCTCCCTGTCGCCGCGCGTCGGCGGCGCCCTCGAGCTGGTGAGCGGCAGCCTCGAGTACCTGCCCGGCTTGGAGCGCGCACTCGACGGCTTCGACATTGCGCACCCGCTCGAGCTGCCCAATCCGTGCACGCTGCAGGCAGTCAGGGCGCGCGAGCGCGGCCACTGCAAGCGCGTCATCGCGACGGTGATGGAGAACATCCCCTTCCGCCCCGCCGCCAACCGCTTCGTCGCCAAGCGGATCGCGGAGACGGCGCGCGAGGTCGACCACTTCCAGGCCATCACCCAGCGCGCGCGGCTGCACCTGCGCACGGCGGGGGTCCCGGACGAGCGCATCACGACGCTGCCGCTGGGCGTCGACATGGAGCGCTTCGCGCCCGCCGAGGACGCGCGCCGGGACGGCCCGGTGCGGGTGCTGACGGTCTCGCGCCTCGAGCCGGCCAAGGGCGTCGAGGACCTGGTCATCGCCGCGGGGCTGCTCGCCGAGCGCGGCGTCGAGATCGAGCTGACCCTGATGGGCAACGGCCCGCTCCACGACCGGCTCGAGTGGATCGCCGGCGAGCTCGGGATCGCCGATCGCGTCCACCTGCCCGGCGGGGTGCCGTGGGAAGGGCTGCACGAGGTGTATCGCGCCCACGACGTCTTCGTGCTCGCGAGCGCGCCGACCCGCACCTGGCGCGAGCAGTTCGGCTTCGCCCTGATCGAGGCGATGGGCTGCGGCCTCCCGGTGCTCGTCGGCGACTCGGGCTCCTTGATGGAGGTCGCCGGTGCGCAGGAGCGGCTGGTGCGGCCGCACGACCCGCCGGCGCTCGCTGACAAGCTCGAGGCGCTCGTGAGCGACGCCGCGCTGCGCCGCCGCGAGGGCGAGGCGAGCCGTGCGCGCGCGCTGGAGCACTATGACCAGCGCCTGATCCGCCGGCGGCTGGGAGAGCTCTACGCGCGGGTGCTCGCGGGCTGAGCCCCCGCGGGCACGGCGACGGCGTGGCAGGCGAAGCCGAGCGGCATCGCCCTGCGCCGGTCGAGCCGGTCGGCGGCGGGGAGCACGCGCGCCACGGCGCGCAGGGCAGCGGCCACCACACGAAGGCCGAGCTCGTCGCGGCCGGTGCCCGCGCCGATCGCGAGCCCGCCGTTGCGCGCGAGCTGCGCCATCGCCGTGAAGTAGCCGCCGAGCGGCCACGTGCGCACCTCGCCGAAGCCCGCCCGCTCGCACAGTCCGCGCAGGCCGTGGCTCGTGTAGCGGAAGTGGTCGTGCGGCTCCTCGTGGAGCTCGCCGACGAACGGGACGGTCAGCCACAGCGCGCCGCCCGGGCGCAGCACGCGGCGGAGCTCGGCCAGCACCGCCGCCGGCTCGGGCACGTGCTCGAGCACTTGGGTGCAGAGCACGACGTCGAAGCTCGCGTCGGGGACCGGCAGCGCGTCGAGCGACGCGACGATGTCGGCGCGGCGCGCGCCCTCGTGCACCGACTCCGTCCAGTCCGTGGTCTTGTAGTCCGCGTGGGCGAAGAGCTCGCGATACGGCGCGTCGCCGGCCCCGGCGTCGAGGATGCGCGCCCCCGCCGGGGCGGCGGCCGCCGCCTCGCGCACGACGGCGAGGATCAGCTCGCGCTCGAGCGGGGCCTGGGCGACGAACGCGCGCAGCCGGTCCGAGTCGGTCATCGCACCAGCGGTCGCAGGAGGTCTTCGAGACAGGTGGCGAGCACGTCCCAGTCATAGCGCTGCTCGGCCAGCGCGCGCCCCGCGGCGCCGAGTCGCTCCTGCAGCGCCGCGTCCGCGAGCACGCGCACGACGGCGTCGGAGAACGCCTCGGCGCCGCTCGCGACGAGCACGTGCCGGCCGTCCTCGACCGCGATCCCCTCGACGCCGGTCGGGGTCGAGACCACGGGGCGGCCGCTCGCGAGGCCGTCGAGCAGCTTGAGCTTCGTGCCGCCACCCGACAGGAGGGGGACCAGCACCGCGGTGGCGCGGGCGAAGCAGGGGGCGATCTCCTCGACCCGACCGGTGAACGTCACCTCGTCCCCCGCGAGCCGGCGCGCGTCCTCGGGCGGGTTGCGGCCGACCACCAACAGCCGCGCCGCGGGCGCGCGCGACACGACGCGCGGCCACACCTCTCGCAGCAGCCAGCGCAGGCCCTCGGCGTTCGGCGCGTAATCGAGCGTCCCCGTGTACAGGAGCGTCGGCGGGCCGTCCGGCGGTGGCGCGGGAGCGAGCGCGCTGGTGTCGACGCCGTTCGGGATCGCCTCGCACGGCGTCCCCGGGACCGTGTGGCGCAGCACCGCGGCCTCCTCGTCGGACATCGTGATCAGGAGGTCGTAGACGGGCAGGTGCGCGCGGTCGAAGCGCAGGAAGCGGCGCGCCTCGAGCGCCAGCGCGGCGGCGCGGGCGCCGCTCGCCGCGCGCGCCCGGTTCTCGTAGTAGCGCCAGGACAGGTTCTGCAGCGTCAGCACCCGCGGCAGCCCGACGGGGAGATCGCGCCACCAGCCGGCGGCCCAGTCGTGCTCGACCAGCACCAGGTCGGGCCGCTGCTCGTCGAGCGCGCGCGCCGCCTCGGTCCGCAGCGCGCTCCAGAACACCTCGACCTGCCACGCCACCACCGGGTCGCGCGCCGCACGCGCGATCAGGGTCGGCGAACGCGCCAGCGCGCGCAGCGCCTCCGCCCCCCGTGACGCCGGGCGGGGGCTTTCGTACAGCCGCACGCCGGCGTCGCGGAGCCGTTGCGCGCCCTCGGCCTGGGCGGGCGCCACCGGCGCGGCGACGGTGACCTCGTGGCCGCGCGCGACCAGCCCGCGCAGGAGCTGGAACTGCCGCGTAGCGCCGCCGGTGCCGCCCGGGGCGTAGGGCAGCTCGGGCGTGAGGTGGACGAGCCTCACGCGAGCAGCGAGCGGTAGAGCGCCTCGAGCTGCTGCGCCACGTCGTCCCAGCTCGGGATCCGCGGCGGCGGCCCCGCGGGCGGCAGTGCGCGCAGGCCGGCGACCAGACCTCGCACCTCCTCGGGGCCCGCCGCCAGGCGGACCCAGCCGGGATATGCCGCGGCCAGCTCGCGGTGGCTGGGGATGTCGGAGAGCACGACCGGCGTGCCGTGCGCGAGCGTCTCGATGACGGCGAGGCTCTGCACCTCCGCGCGCGAGAGGTGGACGAGGGCCACCGCGTCGCGCTGCAGGCGCGCCACGGCCGCGGGGTCGGAGACCTCGCCGAGCCACGTCGCGCCGCCGCGCCGGACTGCCTCCTCCCACTCCGCGAGCTCGCCTGCCGGTCCGGCGAACGCGCCCGCCACCACGACCGTGCCGGTGCCGGTCAGCGCCTCGACGACCTCGCGCTGGCGCTTGCGCGCCGACACCGCGCCGAGCAGCAGGACGTGGCCGCCGCGAGCGGCTCCCGCGGGGGGTGCCAGCGCGCCGGGAGCGGCTCCCTCGGGAGGCGGCACCGTGCCGGTGTCGACGGGCCCGGCGCCGCCCGCGGCGGTGGGCGCCACGACGTCGGCGCCGTTGGGCACCACCACGACCCGCGCGCCGCGCCCGGCGAGCCGGCGGATCACGCGCCGCTCGTACGCCGTGATCGCCACGAGCGCGTCGGCGCCCTGCAGCGCGCGCCGCCGCATCCCGGCGTGCGTGGCGATGCCCGGCACGCGCGCGCCGAGCACGACCGCGGCCTCGTCGATCCCGGGCGAGGCGACGATCACCGGCGAGACGACGTAGGGCGTTCGCCGGCGCGTCCAGTGCGCGAGCACGTGCTGTACGTCGCCCTCCGCCCCGAAGGCGTGCGCGACGTCCCAGGCGGCGCCCGCCGGCGCCGACGCGAGCTCGACGATCGTGTGCCCGCGCGCCTCGAGCGCCGTGGCGGTGCGCCGCATCTGGACCTCGAGGCCGCCGCCGCCCATGGCCGGCGGGACCCCGCCGAGGAAGCCGATGCGCAGCGCCTCAGCCACCGATCGCCCCGCGCACTGCCCGCCAGTACCCCGCCTGCAGCGCCCGAACCCCGGGCACGCGGGCGGCGGCGCCGAGATAGGGCGAGTCGAGCGACGCGGTCAGCGCCGCGGCGAAGCCGTCCGCGCCGTCACGGCGCCCGGACTGGATCGCGCGCCGCCGGCGCAGCGCCATCGGCAGCGTGCGCAGCACCGCGAGCTGCGCGCGCAGCTTCGCGCGCAGCCAGCCGCCGCGCCCGGCCACGGCGAGCAGCGCGAGCTCGGACAGCAGGAGCGCCGGGGCGAGCAGCGCCAGCAGCGCCGCGGGGTAGGTCCCGATCACCACCCACCAGCGGTTGCGCTCCAGATGGAACCACTTGTAGTCGCCCTTGGCGAACTCGTAGTCGTGCTCCACCCGGGCCGCGGGGACCATCCCGACGCCCCACCCGGCGAGCCGCAGCCGCAGCGACAGGTCCACGTCCTCGCCGTACATGAAGAACGCCGGCTCGAAGCCGCCGACCTCGTCCCAGGCGCTGCGCCGCAGCGCCATCGCCGCGCCGGAGGCGAACCCCACCTCGACCGGCTCGGCGGGCACGGCGGCGGCGGGCTCCTCGTGACCGCCGGCCCATCCGAAGCCGAGGAAGTGCACGACCCCGCCGCGCGTGTTGACCTGCGCCCCGCCCGGGAGCAGCACGAGCCCCTGCCACGCGCCCCACTGCGCCGGGGCCTCCCGGATCGCGTCGAGGCAGCCCGGCGAGGGCACCGCGTCGGGGTTGAGGAAGAGCAGCAGCGGCGCCGACGTCGCCCCCGCGCCGACGGACGCGCCGCCGGCGAAACCCCGGTTCTCGCCGAGCTCGATCAGTCGCGCGTCCGCTGCCAGCACCGCGCCCGGGTCGTCGGAGGACCCGCAGTCCACGACCACGAGCTCGTCGTCCTCGCGCAGCTGCGGCGCGAGCGCGCGCAGCGTGGCTCCGAGCACCTGCGCCGACTCGTGGGTGACGACGACGACCGCGAGGGCCGTCAACGGCTCGAGGTCAGCTCGACCCGCTGCTCCTCCTCGGCCGCCTCGGCGGCGGCGAGGCGGGCTTGCAGCTCGGTGACCTCGTGGCGCAGCAGGCCGACGTGCTGGGCGAGCACCTTCGTCTGCTCGGCGAGGCGCGAGATGACCAGCGAGAAGTGCAGCAGCAGGATGAGCACGAACCCGAACGCGACCGCGAACAGGGCCGACGGCGCGTAGAAGATCCCGACGGCGCTCGCCAGCTCCTCGAGCAACCCGCGCCAGACCGAGAGGCCGAGCAGGATCGCGGAGGAGAACAGCCACAGCAGCGCGTAGCGCTCGAGCAGGCGGCGCCGGCGAACGAGCTCGAACACGAGCGCGAACAGGCCCGCGGTGACGAGGATGGCGATCAGCTGCAGGCGGGAGACGTCCATCTCAGAGCCCGTGCTCCGCGGTGACCGGCGCCAGGTCGCCGGGCTCGACGACGGGACGCGCGCGGCAGAGGCCCACGACGACGGCGAGCAGCACCTTGATCATGTAGTAGATCGAGCGCGTCGAGTTGATCGACGAGACGCCGGAGAGGCGCTCGCGCATCACCACCGGGATCTCCACGCTCGTGAGGCGGTGGTGGTGCATCAGCAGCACCGCCTCGACCTCGGGATAGTCGTGCGGGTAGTCGCGGGCGAACAGCTCGATGCCGCGGCGGCCGGTCATGCGCAGGCCGGACGTCGGGTCGGTCACGGGCTGGCCGACGACCTTGGAGAGGATCGAGGCGAAGATGCGGATCCCCATGCGGCGCGGCGCCGAGGAGCGGTAGCCGTCGCCGTCGGCGGCGAGGAAGCGCGAGCCCGTCACCATGTCGAGCTCGGGGTGGTTGCGCAGGTGGCGCAGCAGCTCGTGCACGCACGCAGGGTTGTGCTGGCCGTCGCCGTCGACCTGCACGGCCGTGTCGTAGTCACGCTCGAGCGCGAACAGGTAGCCGGACTGGACGGCGCCGCCGATGCCGAGGTTGAACGGGTGGCGCAGCACCTGCGCGCCGGCCGCGTCCGCGCGCTCCGCCGTGGCGTCGGTCGAGCCGTCGTCGATCACCAGGACGTCGAACTCGGGCGCGCGCAGGCGCAGCTCGTCGACGACCCGGCCGATCGAGTCGGCCTCGTTGTAGGCGGGGACGATGGCGAGGTGGCTCTGCATAGATGCACGTGACCCGCGGCCGCGTCAAGGAACCACAACGTGGCAACCGACCGCAAGTTGCGAGCTCCCCAGGGTAACGCGGCCATACGCCGCCTTCTAGACTGCCCGCCGCTTGTCGACCCCCACCCGCCCATCCCCGGCGCGCTGGGCGTGGGGCGTGCCGATCGTCCTCGCGCTGGTGCTCCTCGTCGCGCTCGGCACGGTCCTCGCCCGCTCCGAGCCGCGCCTCAACGGCACGAACTCCGTGCCGTTGCGGACCCCCGTGGTCGGGCTGCGGTCGGGCGAGCAGCTCTGCCAGCCCCAGCAGCTGATGACCGCGGGCTCCGGGCGCGTGCGGCTGTTCCTCGCGCCCGAGCAGCCGGGCACGACGCCGAAGACGCTGGTGACCGTCCGCCACGAGCGCGACGGCGTGATCGCACGCGCTCCCGGCCGCTACGACGACGAGGGGCGCATCGACGCCCCGATCGATCCTCCCGTGCGCCGGACCCGGGTCGACGCGGAGGTCTGCGTGCGCAATCAGGGCGATGGCCCGGTCGCGCTCTCGGGGCTGCTCACGCCCTACGGCAACGTGATGCTCAACGGCAAGAAGCTCGAGATCTCGCTCACCGTGCTGTGGTTTCCGAAGGACGACACGTCAGGGCTCGCGCAGACGGCGGCCGTCATCCCGCGCGTCGGCCACGCGCGCATCGGCGGCGGCTGGGCGTTCTGGTTCGCCGCGCTGGCCGCGCTGGCCGCCATGGGCATCGCGCTGACCGCCGCGATCCGCGAGGCGCGGCGATGAGAGCGGTCTGGCTGTGTGCGCTCGTCGGCTTCCTCAACGCCGCCGCCTGGGCGGTCTGGACACCGCCGCTGCAGTCGCCTGACGAGCCCGTCCACGTCTACTACGTGCAGTATCTCGCCGAGACGGGCAAGGTCCCGCGGCCCGGGCCGGTCAAGACCAAGTCCGAGGAGGAGCAGGTGGTCGAGGCGGGGGTGCACCGGACCGACATCGTCGGCAACTTCTACGGCCGCCCGCTGTGGACGCCGCCCGAGGCGCAGGCGCTGCGCGAGCGCCTCGACTCGGGCCTCAACCCCGTCGGGAGCGGCGGTGACGCCGGTGTGGGCTCCTATCCGCCGGTCTACTACGCCGCGCTCGTCGTGCCCTACAAGGTCGTCTCGGCGCTGGGCGGGGACCCGCTCGACCGGCTGACCGCGATGCGCCTCGGCTCGGCGCTGTTCGCCGGGCTGACGGTGTTGTTCGTGACGATCTTCCTGCGCGAGCTGCTCCCACGGCACCGCTGGGCGTGGGTGGCGGGCGGCCTGGTGTGCGGCCTGTTGCCGTACTTCGCCTTCATCGCCGGGTCGGTCAACCCCGACGCCGGCGTCGCCGCGGCGGCGGCCGCGCTCTTCTACTTCGTCGCGCGCGCGTTTCGCACCGGGCTGACCCCGGGGGTGGCGGCCGGGCTCGGGCTGGCCGCGGCGGCCGCGGCGCTGACCAAGCTGTCGGGCATCGGGCTTGTGCCGGCGGCGGCGCTCGCCGCGGTGCTGCTCGTGCTGCGCCCCGCGCCGCTCGAGCGCGCCGCCGCGCTGCGCGGGATGGCGATCGCGGCGGCGTGCGCGGCCGTCCCGGTCATCGTCTACCTCGCGCTCGGCGCGACGGTCTGGGACCGGCCGCTGCTCCCGAGCTCCGGCGGCGTCGGCCCGCCCGGGGCCAAGGTCGAGCTCAGGCCCGGGCAGCGCAGCGCGCAGGGCTACCTGACGTTCGTGTGGCAGTACGGCCTCCCGCGCTTGGGCTTCATGTTCGACTGGTTCCGCGGCTGGGCGCCCTACGACCTGTGGCTGAGCTCGTGGACCGGCCGCTTCGGTTGGGGCGACTCGGGCTTCAAGCGGTGGGTGGTGGCGTGCGCCGGTGTGTTCGTCGTCGTCCTGCTCGTGGCCGGCGGCGGCGCGCTGTGGAGCCGCCGTGACCGGCTGCGCGCGCGGCTGCCGGAGGTGCTCGTCTACGCCGCGCTCGCGGGCGGCCTGCTGCTGCTGCTGAGCTGGGTCGGCTACGGCTACCGCACCACCAACGGCAGCACGTTCGAGCAGGGCCGCTACCTGTTCCCGCTGATGGCGCTGTGGGGAGCGCTCGTCGCGGTCGGCCTGGCGGGCTTCGGCCGCCGCTTCGGCCCCGTGGCCGCCGTGACCTGCGTGCTGCTCGCGGTCGCGCTCGACTTCGGCGGGCTGCTGATCATGATGGGGCGCTACTACTCGTGAGCGAGCTGCCCTCCCGCATCCTCGTCACCGGCGGCGCCGGCTTCGTCGGCGCGAACCTCTGCCTGGCGCTCGCGGCGCGCTCGCCGGGCAGCGAGGTGATCGCGCTGGACTCGCTCAAGCGCCGCGGCTCGGAGCTCAACCTCGCGCGCCTGCGCGCGGCCGGGGTGGCGTTCGTGCACGGCGACGTGCGCGAGCGCGGCGACCTGCTCGGCCTCGCGCCGGTCGAGGCGATCGTCGAGTGCTCCGCCGAGCCGTCGGTGCTCGCCGGGATGGGGGCGGGCGCCGACTTCGTCGTGCAGACGAACCTCGTCGGCGCGCACAACTGCCTCGAGCTCGCGCGCCGCGACGGCGCGCAGTTCGTGTTCCTCTCGACCAGCCGCGTCTACCCCGTCGCGCCCCTGTCGGCGCTGCGGCTGCGGGAGGACGAGACGCGCTTCGCGCTCGAGGCCGACCAGCCGACCACGGGCGCCTCCGAGCACGGGATCGCCGAGGACTTCCCGCTCGCCGGCGCACGCACCCTCTACGGCGCCACGAAGCTCGCCGCGGAGCTGCTGGTCGCGGAGTACGCGGACGCCTTCGGCGTGCCCGCGGTGATCGACCGCTGCGGCGTGATCGCAGGGCCGTGGCAGATGGGCAAGGTCGACCAGGGCGTCTTCACGCACTGGCTGCTCGCCCACCGGCTGCGGCGGCCGCTGACCTACATCGGCTACGGCGGCACGGGCAAGCAGGTCCGCGACCTGCTCCACGTCGACGACCTCTGCGAGCTCATCCTCGAGCAGCTCGGCGACCCCGGCGCGTGGGACGGCGCGACGCTCAACGTCGGCGGCGGAATCGCGGGCAGCCTCTCGCTGCGCGAGACCACCGACGTCTGCCGCGAGCTGACCGGCAACGAGGTGCCGATCGATCCGGTGGCGGAGCCGCGGCCCGGCGACGTCCCGCTCTACGCGTCGGACTGCCGCGCGCTGTTCGCGCGCACGGCGTGGCGGCCGGCGCGCGGGCCGCGGACGATCCTCGCGGACACGCAGGCGTGGATCGAGGCGAACGAGCAGGCCGTGACGGCGGCGCTCGGGTCGTGACCGCGCTCGCGTCGATCCCCGGGCGCGCCGGGATCCGCGGCCGCGGCGCGTGGGCGGCGCTGGCGTTGCTCCTGCTCGTGGGCGCGGTGCTGCTGCTCTACGTCGGCCGCGACACGAGCTTCTTCTTCGACGAGTGGGACTTCGTGCAGGGCCGCCGCGGCTGGACGGTCGACTCGCTGCTCAATCCCCACAACGAGCACCTCTCGCTCGTCCCGGTCCTTCTCTACAAGGTCATCTTCGCGACGGCGGGGATCGAGTCCTACGTGCCGTTCCGGGTCGCGCTCACGCTCGTCCACCTGCTCGTGTGCGCGCTGCTGTTCGTGTACGCGCGGCGGCGCGTCGGCGACGTGCTCGCGCTCGCCGCGGTGGCGATCGTGCTGTTCCTCGGGCCGTCGTGGCCTGATGTTCTGTGGCCGTTCCAGACGGGCTTCCTGGGCTCGCTGGCGGCCGGGCTGGCCGCGCTGCTCGCGCTCGATCGCGCCGACCGCCGCGGCGACATCGCCGCGACCGCCCTGCTGACGGTCTCGCTCGCCTGCTCCTCGATCGGCCTGCCGATCTTCGCGGCCGCCGCGCTCGAGCTGCTCGGCCGTCCCGACCGGCGGCGGCGCTGGTTCGTGGTGGCGGTCCCGGCCGCGCTCTACGCGCTGTGGTACGTCGCGTACGGCGGTGGGGGCTCGATGACCGTCGACAACCTGCTCTCGACGCCCAAGTACGTGGCGGAGGCCGCCGCGGGCGCGGTCGGCGCGGTGTCGGGGCTCGGGACGACGTGGGGGCGCTCGCTGGCGGTCGGACTGGTCGTGGCCCTCGTGCTCGCGCTGCGCCGCGGCGTGGTCGACCCGTGGCGGCTCGCGGCCCTGATCGCGCTCCCGCTCGTCTTCTGGGGCTTGACCGGGCTCGCGCGCGCGGGCCTGCGCGAGCCCGCGGCGCCGCGCTACCTCTACCCCGGCGCCCTCTTCCTGCTGCTGATCGCGGTCGAGGCCGCGCGCGGGATCGAGGTCCCGCGGCCGGCCGTGGCAGCGCTGCTCGTGGTGGTCGCGCTCGTCACGCTGGCCAACGTGGGCGCGCTGCGCAACGGCGGCGGCTACCTGCGCGACCAGACCGAGGATCTCGACGGGTCGCTGGCGGCGATCACGCTCGCGGCTCCCGGAAGCCTGCCGCCCGGCTTTCAGCCCGAGCCGGAGATCGCGCCGCAGGTCAGGGCGAAGGCGTACCTCGACGCCGTCGAGGACCTCGGCTCGCCCGCGCCGACGGCCGCGCAGCTGCCGCGGCTCTTCCAGCGCGGCCGGGCGGCCGCCGACGCGACGCTGACGCGCGCCTACGGCGTCGGTCTCGCACCGGCCGCCGGCCGCGCGGGCGGCGCCGCGCCCACGCCCGAGCGGGCGGTGGGCGCCACCGTCACGGCACGCGGCGCCTGCCTGTCCGCGCGGCTACAGGCGCCGGGCGGCCTCGTCGAGCTCGCCGTCCCGCCGCAGGGGCTGCTGCTCCGCTCCGACGGCGGCACCGCGACGGTGGCCGTGCGCCGGTTCTCCGACACCTTCCCGCAGACGACGGTGGGCAAGGTCCTGGCGGGGAGCGCCGCGGTCGTCCTGCGGATCCCGGGGGACTCGTCGACCGCGCCGTGGCACACCCGGCTCGAGCTGACCGGCCCGGTGCGCGTGTGCGCGCCCGCCCCGGCCTAGCTTCGGCCCGGGCGAACGTCAACTGCGGCTGGGTAGGAGGAGGGAGCGAGCCGCCGCGAGGCGACGAATGTCACCTCAACCGCGCATACCGCGGTCGAGACGACATTCGTCGTCACGCACGACGAAAAGTCACCTCGATGGCTGGGCACACCGGGTCGCTCCGGCCTAACTCCGGCGGACCTTGTACATCGCGCGGTAGCCGCCGCGCAGCGCCGTGAAGACCGTGCGCTTGAGCGCGGGCCGGGTGGAGACCGCGAGCAGCGCCTGCTGGTCGTCGGGGCTGAGCCAGCCGCCCGGCCCGACGAGCGACATCGCGAGGTCCGACAGCGCCTCGCGGGGCTCGGCCGAGACGCGGCGCGGGGCGGTCGCGGCGTCGCGGTAGACACCGAGCAGCCGCTCGGTGGTGCGGTCCCACGTGAGCTCCGCGGCCGCCGCGCGGACGGCGGCGACGAGCGCGTCCCGCGCCTGCGGGTCGGCGATCAGCCGGGCGGCGTTCGCCGCGCTCGCCTCGGCATCCCACGGGACGATCCCGGCGTGCGCGGAGGGCAGCAGGTCCCCCATCGAGGACTGGTCGGCCCACAGCGACGGCGCGCCCGCCTCGGCGGCCTCGAACGGGATGAAGCCGAAGCCCTCGAACGTGGTCGGGTAGAGCACGAGCGCGGCGTGGCGGTACAGCCACGCCTTCTCCGCCTCCGGGCACTCGCCGAGCCCGACGACGTCGGCGGCGAGCCGCGGATGCGCCTCGCGCCACGCCGCCTCCTCCGCCTGGGAGGTCCCGCGCGCCGCGTGCGGGCCGGCGAGCACGAGCCGGCCGTCGAAGCCGTGGGCGTCGCGCAGGCGTTCGAACAGCGCGAACGCGAACGGGTGGTTCTTGTGCAGGAAGTCCGTGCCGAGGCAGAGCAGGAACGGCCGGCCCTCGACGCCCGCCGGGGCGACCGGTTCGGTGTCCGCGACGACCACCCGGTGGTCGATGCCGAGCGCCACGAGCTCGGCGCGCTCGTCGTCGACGAGGTCCTCGGCGCGCGAGTCGTCGCGGGCGTGCGGCGAGCAGAACACCACGCGGTCGGCGAACGCGAGCGCTCCGCGGGTCAGCTCGCGGTAGCCGCGCCACTCGGCGTAGTCGGAGAAGTAGGCCGGGTTGTGGTAGGCGATCGAGTCGAGCTGGGTGAGCACGACGCGGCGGCCCAGCCGGCCCAGCAGCAGCAGGTCGCGCGGCGTCGTGACCTGGTAGGGCCGGTGGACGACGTCGGTCGGCTCGGTGTCCTCGTCGGCCTCGTCGTGCCACATCCGCTCGACCCCGAGCGCGTCGAGCGCGGTGCGCGCGCGGTCACCGAGCGAGCGCGGGACGGTCACGCGCAGGCGCACCTCGGGCCGCCGCGCGAGCGCCCCGGCGAGCTCGAGCGCGAGCACCTGCGTGCCGGTCAGGTTCGGGCCGAGGCAGGAGCCGTCGATCGTCACCGACAGCTCGCCGACCGCGAGCCGGGCGGCGGCCAGCGAGCGCGCGAGCGGGATGCCCTCCGACGTCGCGGCCTCGAGCACCGCCTTCGCGTAGTAGGGGTAGCGGCGATTGAGCTCGGCCTCGTTGGCGCTCCGGCGCGTGCTGTGGACGCTGCCGAACGAGGCCGCTCCGTGGTGGAACACGTAGAGGTCGTCCGCGACCACGTGGCGCAGCCCGCGCGCGGTGCAGCGCTGGCAGAAGTCGACCTCCTCGCCGTAGCCGGGCGAGAACAGCGGGTCGAAGCCGCCGACCAGCTCAAGCGCCGAGCGGCGGATGTAGAGGCAGTGCCCGACGCCGGTCGGGATGCGCGGATGCAGCCGCGGCGAGGCGCGGGCGATCCGCGCGTCGGTCTCGGTGATCGACAGGCCCGGCGGTGGGAGGGGGGAGGGCCGGTCGCGCTCGGGGATGGAGAGGATCGTGCCGTGGTTCGTGAGCGTGCTGGCGGTCGCCACGAGCCCGTCGCTGTAGGCCGCCGCGCGCAGCCGCGCGAGCCACGCCTCGGGCACGACGGTGTCGGAGTTCACGATCACCACGTCGGCCGGCGCGGTGTCGCGGAAGGCGGCGTTCATGTTGCCGACGAAGCCGAGGTTCTCCTCGCGGCGCACGTAGGTCAGCGCCACGGCAGCGCCGTCGGCGAGGCGCCCCGTGAAGGCCTGGATGCCCGGGTCCGGGCTGGCGTCGTCGGCGACGACGACGCGCGTGCCGGGCGGCGTGTGCTCGACGACGCTGCGCAGGCACTCCTCGAACAGCTCACGCGCCCCGTAGACCGGGACGACCACGACCGCATCGCCGCGCGTCACGCGCCGTCACCGTCGCGCTCGGCGAGCCGCCGCTGGAGCTCCTCGACGCGCCACTCGGCCGCGAGGCTCTGGCGGCGCGCGGCGGCGATCCCGTGCTTGCCGCGGCGCACCTCCTCCTGCAGCTCGTCGAGCCGGCGCGCCTGCTCCTCGAGCGCGGCCACGAGGCGGTCGTTGAGCTCGCGCTGGTGGTGCGTGTAGGGGCGCATCGCGCGCAGCGTCGCCTTGCGCGGGAGATCGCCCGCGCCGCCACCGGTGCGCTCGGGGTCGTAGGCGGCCTTCTCGCGCGCCGCCTGGAGCGCGAAGCCGGCGCGTGCCGAGCCGGGCGGCGGGACGTCGGTGGGCGCGAGCGCGAGCAGCCGCTCGAGCCGCGCCCGGGCCGCGGCGCCGGTGCGCTCGGGCGACAGCGAGGCCGCGACGTCGCGGCGCCCACGCTCGGCGCGCTCGCGCACGGCGTCGCCGCCCGCGTGCACCTCGCGCAGGAGCGCCGCCGCGTGGTCGAGGTCGGGGTCGGCCCACTCCGCGTCCTCCGGGTAGATCGCCGAGCCCGGGCCGACCTGCGTCAGCTCGTAGTCGACGAGC
>Ga0136617_10000361_pt1 | contig 37230 bp, 31 predicted proteins | sample AntDrymUQ3222106_2_FD_129672 | JGI IMG/M metagenome (GOLD analysis project Ga0136617, IMG submission 129672) | Polar desert sand microbial communities from Dry Valleys, Antarctica - metaG UQ322 (21.06) | ecosystem: Environmental > Terrestrial > Soil > Desert | place: Antarctica: Dry Valley... | reverse complement strand
GCGCTGTCTCGAGGGCGATGTGCCTGACGTTGCCGATGACACCGACGATCTGCAGGGTCGCATTATCCGGTCCGTAATTAGTGATCGATTTGCCGATGGGGTCCTCACCGGGAAACACGGTTCGTGCGAGCGCGTCGTTGATCACGCAAACAGGCAGCGAGCCTGTGACGTCGTGTTCGGTAAAGGCGCGGCCACGCAGAAGCGGTATTCCCATGGTGCGAAAATACTCCGGCGTGGAGACGCGAATGTCGGCGTTGTATTCCTGCTCACTTCCCAAGGGGTTAAAGGAACGCGCGCTGTTCCCACCGGAGAGGGGCAGACGGCTCACTGCGCCCGCGCGCTCTACGCCCGGCAACGTCTGGAGCCGCTGCGTGACCTGTTGGTAGAAGTTGCTCTGCTGCGCCAGATCGGTGGAAGAAGGGCCGACGTCAAAAATGAGGAGACGATCCGGATTAAACCCAGGATCAACCCGCGTTAGCTTCGAGAAACTCCGCACCGTCAAGCCGGCACCGATGAGCAAGACGAGCGACAACCCAACTTCGACCGCGATCAAGATCGAGCGCCCGCGGCTGCGGCTCGCGGTGCTGCCGCGCTCACCTTCGCCCAAGGATTGACCGGGATTGGCGGAAGCCGCGTGGAACGCCGGCACAAGGCCGAAAGCGATCCCCGTCACGAGCGAGGCAATCAAACTAAAGACGAGCACCTGACGATTGAGACTGATGTCGGTGAAGCTGCGGATTTCGCCCGGGCTCAACGCGAGCAGGAGCGGAATCGCCCAGGCGGCAAGCAAAACGCCGAGCGCGCCGCCGATGAGCGAGAGAATCACGCTCTCAGTCAGGAGTTGCCTGATCAATCGCAGCCGGTTGGCTCCGAGCGCGGTGCGGATGGAGATTTCGCGCGCTCTCGTCGCCGCCCGTGCGAGTTGAAGATTGGCCACATTCGCGCATGCAATCAGGAGGAGAAACCCGACCGCCGCGAACAGGACAAATAGGATCGGGCGGATGTCGCTCACGATCTCGTCGTGTAACGGAGTGAGGGTGGCGCCAGCATCGTCGAGCGAGTCGGGGTATTGCTTCTCGAGGCGCTGCATGATGCCGTTCATTTCCGCGCGCGCCTGCTCCACCTTCACCCCTGGTTTCAAGCGAGCCCAAACATCGAGGTAATTGCTGTCGCGGTTCTGGCGCGGATCTTCGTCGGGCCGCAACGAATGGCTGGGGACACCCCACGGACTGGCGATCCAGAGCTCGGCATAACCATCCGGTGAGTAGTTCGGCGGCATGACACCGACGATGGTATGCGGCTGGCCGTTCAGGTTGATGTCGCGACCAATCACGCTGCGCTCGGCTCCAAAGCGGCGTTGCCAGAGCCCGTGACCCAGCACGATCACTTTGTCGTTCCCGGGCTGTTCGTCCGAAGGCAACAACGTCCGCCCCAACATCGGGTTGATCCCGAAAATCGGAAACATGCTCGCGGTTGTAATGCTGGCGCGGAGTCGTTCCGGCCGATCGCCTTCCGAGAGGTTCGCCTGCAGACCGCGCGAAGCCGCCATCTGAGAAAAGACCGTGTTTTGCGCTACCCAATCCAGGTAAGTCGGCGCCGACGAAGCGCGGCGCGAGACGCCTGTGCTGCGGACACTTTGCGAGACCGTGAGAAGGCGCTCGGAATCGGGATACGGCAGTGGTCGCAAGAGAACGCCATCCACCACGCTGAAAATCACTGTCGTACTCGCAATCCCGAGCATGAGCGCGATGACGGCCACGAAGGTGAAGGTCGGGTTCTTCCAAAGCATGCGGAAGCCGTAGCGAATATCTCGGAGGATTGTTTCCATGGGATTACTTGTTAGTCGCTACGGTAAGGGCGTGGTGCATGTCTGGGGAGCGCACGCTTGCAGCGTGCCGGCCGCCGCATTCTGCGGCGGCGAACTTTCGTAAGTGTGAATTCTGTGATGGTGATGGCTGCCAGGAAGTAGGTGACCCACGAAAGTTCGTTTCGGCAGAATGCCGAAACCAGCACGCTGCAAGCGTGCGCTCCCCAGACGTGCGACCACACCGATCTGTGTTTCCACGCGCATCTTCATTCAGCTCGCAACGCCACGATTGGATTCACCCGACAAGCGCGGCGAGCTGGCAGCCATGCTGCGAGCAGGGTCACGATGGAAAGAGTCGCGCCCACCGCCAGGTAGATCTGCGGATCCAGCGGCGTGACGCCGAAGAGGAAACTTCGGATCAAATGGGCCGATGCGATGACGCCGATCGTACCGACCGCGACGCCAACCCCAAACAGCCGGAAGCCATGGCCGAAAACCAAGCCGCGAATATGCGCGGGGCGCGCGCCGAACGCGATCCGCACCGCCATTTCGCGCAAACGACGCAAAGCCGTGTAAGCAAGCACACCATACAAACCGACCGCGGCGAGGAGCAGCGCGAGCCCGGCGAAGATCGCGAGCAAAAACGACAGCAGCCGATGTGTGGACCACGTTTCCGCGACGCGTTCTTCCATGCTGCGCACATCAAAGACAGGCTGCGTCGGATCCACCCGCCCGATGATATCGCGCACGGATTTTTCCAGCGCTTTCACGTTGCCAGAGGCGCGCACGAGCAGGACCAGATTGGTGCGACCGACCTGGCTTTGCGAAAGGAAGAAAGCCGGGATCGGATTAGCGTCGTCGTATCCGCGCATCTTCAAATGCGGGACGAGGCCAATGATTTCATAGAGACGTTCGCCGGCGCCGTTATCGTCCTCGGGGTCGATGAGGATCCGTTTGCCTAGCGGGTCCTGGCCTGGGAAAACTGTGTCGGCTAACGTCTGATCGACGATGACGACAGGAGGTGCATCCTTTCCGTCGAACTCGTTGAAGGTGCGGCCACGAATCAGATTCGTCTTCAGGGTGGCGAAGTAATCTCCGAGCACCACTTCAGCGTCCGCGGAAGACTGCTGGCTGGGATCAGTCGGCGGCGCACCCTCGGGCAGGAAATTGATCTGCCAGCCGCTCAGGAGCGGAGCATTGGCGCCGATCGCTGCGCTTTGGACCCCCGGCAGCCGGCGCACGCCCTCCAGCAATGGGTTCGTGAAGGTGAGTATCTTTTGCGCATCGGTATACTTCGTGAAAGGCAGGTCGATGCGCGTGGTGAGGATGCCGCGCGGATCGAAGCCGAGCGGAACGGATTGCATGTTCGCGAAGCTCTTCAGGACAAGTCCGGCCGCGCTGAGAAGAAGCAGGGTTAACGCGACCTCGCCAATCACAAGCCAGTCCCGCGTTCGCCGCGCTGCTTTCGTTTCGGAGCTGCCGAATGACCCGGCTTGCAGCGGGCCTTGAATATCGGCATGCGCGACCTGCCACGCCGGCCAGAGCCCGAACAGGATTGTCGTGAGAGAGGCGAGGCCAAGCGTGAACGCAAGCACGCGCAGGTCGAAACCGATCCCCTCGAAACGCGGGGCCCCCGTCGGTGCGAACGCGATGAGAGCGTCGCGTCCCCAAATCGCGAAGAGCAATCCGACTGCTCCTCCCAGAAGCGCAATGCAGAGGCTTTCGATCAAGAGCTGGCGAATGACCCTGGCACGCGAAGCGCCGATCGCCGCGCGGATGGCGAATTCCCGCGCGCGGGAAGCGCCGCGGGCGGCGAAGAGATTGGCGAGGTTCGCGCACGCGATCAGCAGGACAAGACCGACTGCGCAAAGCAGCAAGGTCAGATTGGTGCGATAGCTGCCGAGCAAATTTTCCAGGAGCGGCTTAACCGCGGAGCTGACACCGGCATTCGTCGCCGGATAAGTTTGCTCGAGACGCGTGGCGATCGTCTTTATTTCGCTCCGCGCTTGTTCAACCGTCACGCCCTGCTTCAACCGGCCCCAGCCGTAGAACATTGGGTGGTTCGCGCGATTCTGCCATCCAGGATTGGCGCTGCGGCGCATGACCGAGAACCAGGCATCCACGCCGTGCGGTGAATCCATTTCGCGCGGCATCACGCCGGTGACGGTGAAAGGCGTGCCGTGAAAATTCACCGCCCGTCCAACGATGTTCGGGTCGCGCCCGAAGGCTCGATCCCAAATGCGCTCACTCAAGACAACCAGCGCGGGCGCACCCGGTTTATCTTCGTCTTCGCTAAAGGTGCGCCCGACTTGCGGAGGCAAGCCGATGACATGGAAAAAGTTCGCCGTGACAAACGCGACCGAGACGCGCTCCGGTTCCCGCCCGGCCATGCCGGTCAGGTTGCGGGATTCGAGGCGCGAGATTGCGAGGTGCTGGAACGACTTGCTGTCGTTTCTCCAGTCCACGTAATCGGGCAATGCGATGGAGGTGTTGGTTCCGCCGCTCACTTCGTTGAGATAAACCAGGCGATCCGGTTCCGGGTAAGGCAATGGGCGCAAGAGCACCGCGTTGACTACGCTGAAGATGGCGGTGTTCGCTCCGATGCCGAGGGCAAGCGTGAGAACGGCGATGCCAGCGAAGGCTGGTTCCTGCACAAGCTTGCGCATCGCGTAACGAAAATCCTGAAGCAGATTGGTCATGGTTGTTCCTCCTACTCGAATCTGAGTGCGACGATCGGGTCGACTTTGGTTGCTCTGCGGCCGGGGATGTATCCGGCGATAAACGCGACCGCTGCCAGCAGCAGCGAGACGGCTAGAAAGGTGGATGGGTCATTCGCACTGACGCCGAAGAGGAGAGTCGAAAGCAGTCGGGTCAGCGCGAGCGATGCGACTACGCCAATGGCGATGCCGATCACCGCGAGGGTGAGGCCGTGGCCAACAATCAAGCGCATCACATCACGACTTTGCGCACCAAGCGCCATGCGAATACCGATCTCATGCGTGCGTTGCGCGACCATGTAGGAGATGACGCCATAAATACCGATCGCCGCGAGAAGAATGGCGAGCACGGCAAAACTTCCGAGCAGCACCATGGTCAAACGTCGCGAGGCCATCGAGCCACTCACCACTTCCTCCATGGTTTTGACATCGAAGAGCGGCTGGTCGCGGTCGATTCCGCGCACCACGCTGCGCAGGTCGGCGGCGAGAGTTTTCGGATCGCGCGCTGTGCGCACGGTCAGCGCCATGAAAGGCAGCGGATTCTGCAACAACGATTGGTAGAACTCCGGCGCCGGCTCCATGTGCAGGCCGGTTTGGCGCACATTGCCGACGATGCCGATGATGGTATGCCACGGCTGATCGCCGATCTGAATGCGCTTGCCGAGCGGGTCTTCGTCAGGAAAAAATTTGCGCGCGAGGGCTTCGTTGATCACGACTACCTCCGGCTGACCGATAATGTCGCGCCCGCCAAGAACGCGGCCGCGCAAGAGCGGGATGCCCACGGTTTCGAAATACCCAGGAGCAGCCACATTGAATTGCGCGTTAGATCCCTCACCGGGCCGCGTCGGAGGCCGGCCTTCGACGGAAAAATAGCGGGAGGCGATCGGGCCGCTCAAGGGCAACCCTACGACGGCCCCGGCGGAAGTGACCCCTGGTGTCGTTTGAAGACTTTGGACAACTTCTTGCGTGAATGCGGCCTGCTGCGGCGGCTGTCCATATTTCGCTCGCGGAAGCGAGATCTGCGCGGTCAGAACTCCAGCCGGGTTTAACCCGGAGCTTGTCTCCCGCAAGCGCACGAAACTTTTAAGGAGCAGTCCGGCGCCAACGAGCAGCACAAGGGCCGAGGCGACTTCCGCGATCACTAACGCTCCCCGCACGCGCCGGCTGCGCACATCGGAGCCACCCGTCCGGCCGCCTTCTTTCAACCCATGGTTGACGTCCGTCTGCGACGATTGCAGAGCAGGCAAAAATCCGAAGAGCAAACCGGGCAGGAGCGAAACGAAAAGCGTGAACCCGAGCACAACGCCGTCGACTTTCACCTCGCTCACGCGCGGCGTATCCGCGGGGCTCATCGCGACCAACACATCCGTTCCCCAGACCGCGAGAAGGAGCCCGCAGGTTCCACCGAGAAGCGAGAGGAGAATGCTTTCGGCCAAAAATTGCCGGACGATGCGAGACCTGCTCGCACCCAGCGCGGTGCGAATGGCTATTTCTTTTTGCCGTCCAGCGAGCCGAGCGAGCAAAAGATTTGCGACGTTAACGCCCGCGATCAGCAACACAAAACCGACGGCGCCGATGAGAACGAGGAGCGGCTGACGGATCGGCCCGACGATCTCGGATTGGAGCGGAAACAAGTTCACACTGTGGCCGGTGTTGACCTGATGTTGTTGCTCTAACCGGCTCGCGATCGTCAACATTTCAGCGCGCGCTTTCTCCAGCGGGATGCCGCTCTTGAGACGCGCGATCACGCTCAAGCCGTGTTGCGCGCGGTTCCCGCCTTGGGCCGGATCAATCGCGAGCGGTGCCCAAAATTCGGTTTGCTTGTCGGGAAACTGAAAGCTGCGAGGCATCACGCCGACGACGGTGTATGCGTTACCATTCAGCGTAATCGGCTTCCCGACCACCGACGCGTCGGAAGCGAAACGGCGTTGCCAGAAAGCGTGACTGAGAACAACGACGCGGTCGGCGCCAGGGAGATCTTCGCTGCTGCCAAAAGTGCGGCCGAGCGCAGCTGAAACTCCCAGGGTCGGAAACAGATCCGCGGATGCGACCGTGGCGGCGACCTGCTGTGGTTCGTCGCCGCTGGTTTCATTCGCGCTCCACGAAGAATAAGCAGCGATGTTCTCGAAGACGCTATTTTGCGCGCGCCAATCAATGAAATCCGGAGCGGAAACAAAACCGCGTTCGCGGCCAAGATTGATCCGCTTTTCGTAAACGGCCAGAAGCTGGTCAGGATTCTCGTATGGCAGCGGGCGCAACAGCACTGCGTTGACGACACTGAAGATGGCAGTGTTCGCCCCGATGCCGAGCGCCAATGTCAGCACAGCCAAAGCGGTAAACGCCGGCCGCTTGAGAAGCATGCGCGCCGCGTACCGAAGATCGTGGAGGAGCCCGTTCATTCGACGCGCAACGCGACCATTGGATCGACTCTTGTGGCTTTTCTCGCCGCAATGTAGCCCATTAATCTCTAACTGGTCGCGGCTTTAACGATCATTCAGCCCTCCCAGCCGCGCGACCGACCCCGAGGGCGGGCGCGCGCGGCGACTAGATCTTGAGGTTAGCTGCGATCCGCGACGACTGGTGGCAGGGGAGCGGCTTTCGCAACCATGGCAGCAGGTGCGTCGTTGTTTGCCGGCATGCGCGGAAGCGCGACCGAGTTTGAGGCGAATTGCCAGCCGGAGAAGGCGGTGCAGAGGATAACGAGCGCGTAAAGAGCGCCCTCGAAAATCGTGCGGCCTTTCTCTTCTGAGGCGACGAGCATGGAGTAGGTGTTTTTGTTTTTCATAAGAATGTTTGTTTGGTTCTGCACCTCCTATTGCAATGCCTGTGCCATGTTCGGAGACATTTTCTAATGCGCTGCTAAACAAGACTTTATAAAATATGATGCCGCTCTCAGAACTCCTCCCACGTATCAAGGCTGGGATATCACCGTTCCAGTTTTGGGACGGAGCTTGTTTTTCATTACTGCCGCCTGGCCTGGCAGGGCGCGCGAAGGCATTCGTGCCCGATAGAACAGGCGCTCTGCCGCCGGGGCGCACGCCCGCTACAACAAAAAAGCGGCGGTCCGAAGACCGCCGCTACATTTCGTGCCTAACGAGAACTGGTTACTCGCTCGCGTCCGCCTTCTTTGGTTTTTTTGAAGGCTTTGCCCCGGAGGTTTCAGAGGAAGTCTTGACTCCCTTGTTCTTCTTACCTTTTCCCTCCGCTGGGATTTCTTCGGCAACAATCGGCGCATCGACCCATTCAATGAAGGCCACGGGAGCTGAATCGCTCTTCCTTGCGCCGAGCTTTACGATGCGGGTGTAGCCACCCTTACGGTCAGCTGCGCGCGGCGCGATGTCTTCGAACAGCTTCTTCACCGCGTCCGCCTGACGCAGGGTCGCGAGGGCGGTGCGCCGTGCATGCAGCGAACCCTTTTTCCCGAGCGTCACCATTTTTTCGGCGAGCGGTCGAACCGCTTTCGCCTTCGCGAGCGTTGTCTTAATGCGTTGGTGCTCGATCAAGCTGCAGACCTGATTGGCGAGCAGCGCTTTCCGGTGCGCGGCGGTCAGGCCGAGCTTGATCGTCTTTTTCTGATGTCTCATGGGCGATTCCTTACCGTGGGCAAATAACCTAACGAGCGATTACGCTTCCTTCAGATCGGATGAGCCGTTCGTCCCGGTGGCGCCGTCGCCTCCCGCAGCCGGGATATCCACCAAGCCTGGATCGAACTTCATGCCGAGCCCGAGTTGGAGCTGCTGTAGCTTGTCCTTGATTTCGTTGAGCGATTTCTTGCCGAAGTTGCGATACTTGAGCATCTCGGCTTCGGATTTCTGCGCGAGCTGACCCACCGTCGTGATGTTCGCGTTGTTCAAACAATTGGCCGCGCGCACGCTGAGCTCGATTTCGTTCACGCTCATGTTGAGAAGCTTCTTCAGCTTCATGTTCTCTTCGCTCACGCCCGCTGGCGTTTCGTCGAACTCGATCACGTCTTCGTTGAAGTTCACGAACACGTCGAGGTGATGGCGTAGAATCGCGGAGGCCTGCAGCAACGCGTCATCCGGCGTCAACCGTCCGTCCGTCCAAACTTCGAGGATGAGCTTATCGTAATCGGTGCGTTGGCCGACACGCGTGTTCTCCACGGCATATTTCACGCGAGTAACCGGCGAGAAGATGGAATCTATCGGGATGAGGCCAATCGGCTGATCGGCGCGCTTGTTCTCATCACCGGTAGCGAAACCGCGGCCGACGCGGACTTCGAGCTCGGCGTCGAACTTGTGCTTCTTATCGAGCGTGCAGATGAGCTGATCAGGATTCAGAACTTCGAAGCCCTGCACGACCTGAATGTCTCCGGCGGAGACTTCGCCCTCCTTGTTCACGGTAAGCGAAAGCTTGCGGGGCTCATGCTCAGCCGCCTTGAACTTCACGCGCTTCAGGTTCAACACGATGTCGGTCACGTCTTCGACGACGCCCGGCAAAGTAGCGAACTCGTGCTGCGCACCGGTGATTTTAACCGCGGTGATGGCCGCGCCTTCGAGCGACGAGAGGAGAACGCGCCGGAGAGAATTTCCAACCGTGTGGCCGTAGCCGGCCTCAAACGGTTCGGCGACGAACTTAGCGTAGGTTTCACTGGCGCCGTGCTCCTCTTTGACGAGGGTCTTCGGCATTTCAAAACGACCGTATCGAACTGGCATAACTTAATTTCCGAATGTCGAGTGTGGATTTTCGATCGGGGAAGCGGCGACGAATCGCCGTCCCATTCGAAAATCGAAGCTCTTAATCCGAATTTCCTCCAAAGCGCCGGGTTACCCCTGGCGAGTACGGCTTCACGTCCAGCGACGGAACCCCAGGGACCAACGGCGCAACGTGTAAAAGACTCGCTGCGAGCGTGGAATGAACACCACGCAGGCGACTTTGCAAGAGCGAGGAATCAATCCTCTAGCACGCTGTCGGGCAGCTCATTCTGGTCGGAAGGGTGGCGGGGGAAGTAGCTGGCAAGCAATTGGCCGGCGCTCTCGATCGCCTCCACGATGGCATCGGTGAATTCCTCCCGCTTGAAGTGCCCGCGCATGGCTTCGACGAGGTGCTGCCAGAACTCCGGACCACATTTCTTGTGTACGTCCTCATCGCCGATGACGGCGAATTTCTGGGCGCGCGGCGCGACCAGAATCAGGATCGCGTTGCGCTCGGCCGTTTTTGTCATTCCCAACTCGAGAAATTTCTTCTCCGCCAAACGGAGCGGATCGTCCGCCACATGGCCGCGTTGAATGTAGATGCGGATCTCGCCGGATGTTTTCGCCTCCGCGGAGGCAATCGCATCCACGATGCGTTTGTGATCGAGGCGGTCGAGAAATTCTTTGGTTCGCATCGCGTTTACCAGTCTGAGCCCGCGCCGCCCCCTCCGAAGTCTCCGCCGCCGCCGCCGAAGCCGCTGAAACCACCTCCAGAAGAAGAGCCGCCCGACCATCCGCCGCCGCCGCTGGACCAGCCACCGATGAATGGCCCGCCCGCGCCAGAATATCCCCAGCCGCGTCGACGCGATTTTCGTGCGCTCCGCGCGATCATGAGCAAAACGAAAACGAACAGAATAAAGACCAGGCAGGAGAGACCGCCGGGCGCCTTCGTGGTGCCCGATTCCGCGACCGTTTTGCCTGTGCCGGTGTATTCGCCACGGATCGCCTTGCCAATCAGATCGATGCCGGCGGCGAGACCGCCTTCATAATCCTGCGCGCGAAAGCGCGGCTTGATGTGCCGCTCCGTAATGCTGAAGGCGGTGATGTCCGGCAGCACCCCTTCCAGGCCATACCCGACCTGGATATACATTTTGCGATCGTCGACGAAAACGAAGAGGACGGCGCCATTGCGCCGGTCCGCCTGACCGACTCCCCACGATTGGGCAACGCGTTGCGTGTAATCCTCTATGGAGGAGTCCGTCTCCATTTTGCGGAAGACAGCGACGACCACCTGGTTAGACGTCTCGCGTTCGAATTGCGCGAGCTGTTCGTTGAAACGGAGCGCCGCTTCCTTGGAAACAACCGCGGCGTAGTCGTTAAAATACCCAGCCGGCTTTGGTGGAATGACTTCAGCAGCGCGGAGCGTTGTCGAGGTTAGCGCAAGCCAGAGGAGGCAAACGGTCCAGGTCATCCTGGGCCGCACAGACGGAAACCGACCTCGCATCGGTTGAACAGGCGTTCGAGGGCGGGCGAACATTCCAGGCTCCGGATGTGAGGTCCTTCGCCGTCTGCGCGGCTCAGGATGACACCCAAAAAAATGCGCGGACGTTAAGGCGAAGCTTCTAACGCGGGTGTCGCGGCAGGGGTAGAAGCAGCGGGAGCCGCCGGGCTGCTACCGAAACTTCCAAAATTCACCGCCGGCGCTTGCTCGGAACCGGCCTGCGCCGTGAAGAAGGGCCGCGACTGGAAGCCGAACATCTTGTTCAACATGTTCGTCGGGAATCTCCCCATCGCGGTGTTGTACTCCTGGACCGCGGCATTGAAGTTATTCCGTTCGACGGAGATTCGGTTTTCCGTTCCTTCGAGTTGGACCTGCAATCCTTGAAAGGCTTCCGTCGCGCGAAGCTGGGGATAATTTTCGCTCACGACCAGAAGCCGCGAGAGCGCGTTACTCAATTGTCCCTGCGCCTGCTGGAACTGCTCGAGCTGGGCCGCGTCCGTCGGCGCTTTGCTCGGATCGAGCTTCACCTGCCCGACGCTGGCACGCGCGTTCGTAACTTCGGTCAGTGTCGATTTTTCGAAATTCGCCGCGCCCGAAACTGTGTTGACCAGGTTGGGAATCAAATCGGCCCGGCGCTGATAGACCGATTGCACGTCGGCCCACTTTTTGTTCACGTTCTGCTCCAGCGTAACGAGGCGATTATAACTTCCGCAGCCGCTGAGCCCGAAGGCCGTGCCCAGGACCACAAGTAATCCTCCAACTTTAAAGATGAAATTTTTCATAAGAGTAACGCTTCCGTAGACGAATCGGCTGGTCGGCGAGTCCCGCGTGTCCCTGAGCATGGAAAACGCTCATGGCAGGAAATTGATTCGGCGATAGTTTGCTCCACCGCCGAACTGCGCTGACCTGCTACCATGCGAAGACCAGTTGCCATCTCCTACGTCGTATTTGCCGTGCTTCTCGTCGTCGTGGCGGCGCTGCATCTAGGCACCCCATTCCTGGCCGCGCTCTTCTGCTACCTGGCGCTGACGAAGCTCGCTTTCTGGGGCAAGAAATGGATTGCCGTCACGCTCTTTGTCGTGCTGATCGCCGCGACCTTCGTCGGCTCGGTCTTTTTCTTAAAGAGGGCGTTTGTCGTGCTGCCTGAGATCGTCGAGACGGCGATCCCGATCGTGGTCCGATTCGCGGAACGTCACGGGTTTGAGTTGCCTTTCACCGATATCGACAGTCTCCGCAGAGTTGCACTCGAAACGGTGACCGATACCCTCGGCCATCTCGGTAAATACGTGAAAGTTGCGACCAAGGAATTTGTCTTCCTCCTCGTTGGCATCGCGGTAGCGGTCGGAATTTTCCTGAACCCCAACTTTGAGGCGAAACGGGTGAAGGGCCACGCGAGACCGAACCTCTACACCTTCTACACGGGCCGCATCAGAGAGCGCTTCACCTCGTTCTACAGGAGCTTCCAGGCCGTGATGGGCGCGCAGATCATTATCGCCGCAATCAATGCCTCGCTGACGTCGGTTTTCGTGATCGCGGTCGGACTTCGTTATGGGGGTCTGGTGGTGATTTTGACTTTTGTCTGCGGTTTGCTCCCCATCATTGGCAATCTGGTGAGCAACACCATCATCATTGGCATCGCCTTTACGATGTCGCCGCAGCTGGCCGGCTGGGCGCTCGCTTTCCTCGTTATCATTCACAAGCTCGAATACTTCCTGAATAGCCGCATCATCGGCGGTCGGATCGATCATCCGATGTGGTTAACGTTGCTTGCGCTGATCATCGGCGAACGTTTGATGGGAATCTCCGGGATCATTCTCGCGCCGGTCGTCCTCAGCTTTGTAAAGATTGAGATGAAGAAGATCGAGTTGGCGGAGGACGGTTCCGCGCCGGCACCGAAACGGATACCGCCGCGGCGCGAGGTTGTAGAAGTCTAAACGCCTCCGCCGCCGAGGATGGACGGCGACTAAAACTCCTGGCCTTTTGGTGGCTCGTGAGGAACCGCGTCGCCAGCGAGTGTGACTTCGTCTCCGACCGAAATCGGTGTCGCCGGCGCAGCGGTCGGCAAGTAACGCCGTCGCAGCTCCTCCGAGTTCGGGAGTTCGTCCAGATTTCGCAGTCCGAAATGTTCCAGGAAGAACTGGGTCGTCTCGTAAAGCAACGGGCGGCCGGGGACGTCCGCGCGACCGGCGATCTTGACTAATCCCCGTTCCATCAAGCTTTGCAGCACGCCATCCACCGCCACACCTCGCACTGCCTCGACATCCGCGCGCGTCAGTGGCTGCCGGTAAGCGACGATCGCCAGCGTTTCCAGTGAAGGCGGCGTGAGCCGGGCCGGTTTCGCGGCGGGAAACAAGGCCCGCACCCAAGGGGCATAAGCCGCATCGCTCGCCAGTTGCCAACCGTCGGCTTTTTCCAAAAGCTGAAACGCGCGGCTCTGCTCGATGTATTCGATCTTCAGACTTTCCAGTGCCGCCGCGACTTCCGCTTCGGAGACCCGAGCAAACTCATTCGGCAGGAGTTCATCCGAATCGCCAGCAGCCTTAATCACCGCCAGAAACTCACGCGTGGTCAGCGGCTTTTGCGCGCTAAAGAGCAAGGCCTCTACGACACGGGATAACGTCATTAGCTCACTCCGATCGCGCTCTGGATCGCGTCTACAATTCGATTTGCCTGCCGGTCGATCTGCGAAAGTTCGCGGCCTTCGATCAGAAGCCTGATCTTGGGCTCCGTGCCTGAGTAACGCAGTAAGACGCGGCCTTTGCCGGAGAGCTCGGCTTCCGCTTCGCTGACAAGCTTCATCACATCCGGCAGCTTCTCGAGCGGCGGCTTTTCCTTCACGCGTAAATTGCGCTGCGCTTGCGGATATTTCGTCAGGACCCTCTTCAACTCGCTGAGCGGTTTCCCGGTTGACTTCATGATGCGCAGGATCTGCAGCGCGCACACAATGCCATCGCCCGTGGTGCCAAAGTCGCGGAAGATCATGTGTCCGCTTTGTTCGCCGCCCACATTGAGATCTCGCCGCACCATCTCTTCGATCACATAGCGATCGCCCACCTTCGTGCGGAGCACTTTTCCGCCGGCCGCGCCGAGCGCTTCATCCAGGCCGAAGTTACTCATGACGGTCGCGACGAGCGTGTTCTCCCGCAGCCGACCCGCCTGCAATAGGTCCGTAGCCGCGATCGCCAGGATCTCATCACCATCTACGATCTCCCCGTTTTCGTCGCAAAGGAGGACGCGGTCGGCATCGCCATCATGCGTGATGCCCACCTCCACACCGGTCTCCCGCACGATCCGCTGAATTTCCGTGGGATGAGTACTGCCGCACTTCGCGTTGATGTTGGTGCCGTTAGGCGCGTTGTGCGCGACGATTAACTCCGCACCCAGTTCGCGCAGAATACAGGGTGTCGACTTGTAGGCGGCGCCATTCGCCACATCGACCGCGACACGCATCTTCTCCAGCGACATCCCGCGCGGAAAACTTGCCTTCGCAAACTCGACATAACGTCCGAGCGCATCATCAATGCGCGTCGCGCGTCCGATATTACCTGCGGTCGGCCGCACGGAATCGATCTCGCCGCTGAAGACCAATTGCTCGATCTCGTCTTCAATCCGGTCGTCCAGCTTGTATCCGTCATGCCGGAAGAATTTGATGCCGTTGTCCTCGTAGGAATTGTGCGAAGCGGAAAGGACGATGCCGGCGTCGGCGCGCAGCGAGCGGGTGATGTAGGCCACGCCGGGCGTGGGGAGAGGCCCTATGACAAGAACGTCCACGCCTAGTGATGTGATGCCCGCGACGAGCGCATTTTCGAGCATGTAACCGGAGAGGCGCGTGTCCTTGCCCAGGACAATCTTCGGCCGGGCGCCCGCGGGATGTTCGCGGGGATTTAGTCGGGTAAAGACGTGTGCGGCGGCGCGGCCGAGCTTCAGCGCAGTCTCGGCCGTGACCGGCTCGACGTTCGCGACCCCGCGCACGCCGTCTGTTCCGAAAAGTTTATTCCGCTGACTCACGGCCCATTCATATCCTGCGGAAGGTCTTCGTAAACGGAAAACGTTGTCGCTGGCGTCAGGCGACGCGTGGGAACTGCCGACAGGACGGACGGCACCTACAATGGTCGCTCGCCCATCTTGCGCGCGGGTACTCCGGCCCAGAGTTCATACTCCGGAATATCTTTCGTCACGATGGAGCCAGCTGCGACGATCGCTCCGTCGCCAATGTGAACTCCTTTCAGGACCACCACGTTGACTCCGAGCCAGATGTCGCGCCCCAGGACGATGGCTGCTTCCACGCCACCCCCTTGTTTGCTAATGAGGACGTCACGCCGCGAAGTGCCGTGATCGTGATCAATGAACTTACAACCCGAGGCGATGAGGCAATCCTCCCCGATCTCGACGCGCTTGCGCACATCGAACTGGCACCCAAAGCCGAGGAAGACGCGATCGCGCAGGAAAATGGAAGGCCCGGGTGCCCAGATCCCGTCGTATTTGAAGTAGATGTCGTGTTCCAGCTGGCAATTAGAGCCTAACGAGACCTGGTGCGGCCACGTCACGTGGATCTTCGGAAGCAAAGTCCCCGGACCAATCTCCATTCCCAGCATCCGCCACCAGATCGTGCGCAAATGGGCCCGAGCGCTGGCCGCGTTCGCTCGTGACCGGAAAGCTCCACGGGCGAACCTCGAGCTCATGAGCGTGGCGGCAGCGCGGCGCTGCTCGCATCAAGGAGCGGAAAGGCGCTGCCGGTCGGTGTCGGCGAAAAAGACGCACTCATTCTCCAAGCCGAGGAGAGTGGCCCATTTCAAGGTGAACTTCGAGAGATCCACACTCCGTAAAATGACCGCCGCCCAATCCTTGTATTCCCCCTTCAAAATATCGCTGAGCGTGTTCTGGCTTCCGCTGATCGGGGTCAGGTAGAGACCGTTGACGGGTGCGCCGAAGATCCCGTAATCGTGAAATTCGGTGAAGGCTTTCACGGTTTCCGGCAGCCAGAGCGAACGCCGATCGGCATACCACGAGATCGCCCAGGGCATGTCTGAGGCGATGATCTCGTTCGGCTTCATCCAATTGTTCAAAACCGAAATGTAGGGTGGAACGTAGGGTGGCCAGCGCAGGCTCGCCTTCCTGGTGGGGGTCAGCACCGTGAACATCATCGGCAGACAGGAAATGATAAAAAGGAGCGAGATAAACCCGATCCGCGCGAGGCGGAAGTCGATCTCCAGGCGGTTCCATTGCACGAGGACATAGGCCAGCCCGAAGCAGGTCATCAGCGGAATGAACAAGAGGTGAAGTTGATTGGCTGAGAGGTTTTGCTCCTGCGGGAGACCGTAAAGGGACATTCCGAGGAGCGCGCCACCCCACATCGCGAGCAAGAGCCAGCGGATGGCGGCGGTTTCCGGCCGCTTGAAAACGTGGAGCAAACTCGGAAAAAACATCAGCGCGACGACGCTCCAGCCCAGGTGTTCGAGAATTCGTCCGAGCTGAGAGGTAAGGTTGGTGACCAGCTTGGCCTTGAAGTATCCAAAGCCCACGCCTTCGAGATCCAGTTCCACGCGCCGCATGTGGCCCGCTTCGGTGTGGTTGATGCCGTCCAGGATCGAGTAGATCGCGACTCCACCTAGCTGGCCGCAAATGACGTAATTCCGCACCAGCCACGGCGTATAAATAATCGTGAAAACAGCGAGAACGATGACCGCCGCCCAACCGCGGGGCCGGAAGAAGAAGATCGAGAAGATCAGGGCCGCGACGAAGATCCAGATCGTGAGCGCATGCGAAAGGGCGAGCAATCCGAACCCCAACCCCGCCATTCCCAGCCATATGCCCACGCGGCCGCCCGCGTATTGCGCCTGCACTGCCCGCACCAAGGCATAGATCGTTCCGTTAAAGAGGAACAACATCAGCATCTGCGGAAGTCCCGAGAGCGAGTACTGCCAGAAGACGTCACAGAGCAAAACCAGCGCGGTTCCGAGGACCGCGAGTCGCTGGTCGAAGAGCCGGTTCGCGATAAAATAAAGAAACACGAGCGAGGCTAGGAACAGGAGCATCGACGTGAAAGCGATAATCTTGTCGCCGGGATAAATGATGTCCTTCGGCGTCATCTTCCAAGTGGACTTGATCGGCCACAGCGCAATCGCATCAACGAGCGGCGGGAGAGGCGCATTGTAGGTGTCGTACCAGATGTTCTCCGCGACATTTTTCTTGTTCAGCTGTAGCTGGCCGACCGCGAGAGGCCGGACGAAATCTGTCCGCCAGCCCTGACCGCTCGCAATATTCCGCCCGATCTGCGCCTGATCCATCGCCTGCGAGGTGGCGAGCCCACGGAATTCGTGGATCATATAGAAGACCACGAGGACGACCATCACGACCAAGGCGAGACCGCGCTTAATCCAGACAGCGGCAGCGCCCTCTTCGAGCGCGTGGACGGTTCTTTGAACTAAATCAGCGGCACCTGGCATTTTGGAAGGCGGATGGGTGAATTACGAAGGAGGAGTGAGGCGCATGCCGCGAAGATTCAATCCGGACAAGGCGCGGACTCTACCCCTCTGGTCCCTGAGTGTCCAAGTCCGTCTTTCTCCGCGTTCTTCTCTGCATTCATCTCATTGATCTTGCGATGCAACGTCCGCCGGCTGATTCCGAGCTTCTTCGCGGCTGCGGTGATGTTCCCCTTCGTTGTCGCCAAAGCCTGCATGATAAGCTTCCGCTCGGTTTCGTGCAGGTCGAGCGGGCTCGCCTTCTCGCTCCACGCTTTTGACGGCGTGACTCCCCCGGGGAGCATTCTCGGTGCGCCCTGCCGCACCGTCATCGGCAGTTCGCGCAAGGTGATCTTGGGGCCGTTCGCCATGACCACTCCATGTTCGATCGCGGTGCGCAGCTCTCGCACATTCCCCGGCCAGTCGTAATTAAGCAGCGTGTTCATCGCATCAGCCGTTAGCTCGAGCATTGGCTTCTCGTTCAGCTTGCAGAAGTGCCGCAGAAAAGTGCGCACGAGGAGAGGGATATCCTCTTTCCGATCGCGCAAGGGCGGCATCGTGATGTGCACGACGTTTAGCCGGAAATAGAGATCATCGCGGAACCTTCCCTCCGCCACCTGCCGGGCGAGGTCCTTGTTCGTCGCCGCGATGAGCCGGACATCCGCCTTCAGCAGCTGGTTCCCACCGACGCGCTCGAAAGCACGCTCTTCACTGATCACGCGCAACAGCTTTACCTGCGTGCTTTGATCGATCTCGCCGATCTCATCGAGAAAAATCGTGCCGCCATTAGCCTGCTCGAAGCGGCCGATCCGGCGCTCGTGCGCGCCGGTAAATGCGCCGCGTTCATGTCCGAAGAGCTCACTCTCCAGAAGGGTTGGCGACAAGGCTGCGCAGTGCACGGTGACGAACTTCCCCTTACTGCGCCGACTGAGGTTATGAATGGCGTGCGCCGCCAGCTCCTTGCCGGTGCCGCTTTCTCCATCGAGTAGAACATTCGCGGAGGAGGGCGCGACCTGACGGACGGTATCGAGCACCTCGCGAAGCGAGGACGATTCCCCGATGATGTTCTCGAGTCCGAAACGCTCATCGACCTGTTGCCGCAAGGTCCGGTTCTCCTGCTCCAGCCGGCGACTCCCCAACGCCCGCGCGATCAGCATTTCCACCTTGTCGAGATTCAGCGGCTTGGTCACGAAGTCGTAAGCGCCGCGCTTCATTGCTTCGACCGCGGTGTCGACCGAGCCGTAGGCCGTCATCATGATGCAAATCGGAGGTCGCGGCATCTTTAAGGCTCGTTCTATCAGCACCATGCCGTCGTCGCCCGCGAGACGCAGATCGGTGATCAGCACATCGATCTGGTCGCGCTCGAGCACATCCATCGCGCTGGCAATATCCGCCGCGACGTAGACGTCGTAATCGTCCCCGAGCAATCCGCGCATCCCATCGCGGGTGTGCTTCTCGTCATCGACAATAAGGATGGTGGATTGCATGCAGGCTGGCACTGTTGGGACGGCCCAAGTCTCCCTCAATCGTCCAATCTCTCAAACGCTTGATCCGCCAAAGAGCCGGCGATCATGTTTCAGCGGTCGTAGAGGCGCGGATCAAAGACGAATGGAACCGGCTTGCCAATCTTGATGCGGGGGAAGTCGGGATGCGCGGGGTTGATCAGATAATTGAATTCCGCAGGGACGACCACGCTTGGTGTGGCCAGAACCGCCGAGCGCATTTCCCTTGCCCAAAGATCGCCGAACGCAGTCGTTGCCGGTCCCGGGGGCTCCGTGCGCCAATTCTGCGGCAGCGAACGCAGCGCCACAGTTTCCATCAGAACGCCGTCCCATTCCGCGGAGATGACGACGTATTCTTCCAGTGGCGAGAGAGGCTGTGTGTGAATGAACACCTCCAGAAGTGCGAGCGATTGATGCTCGCTCAGGTAAATAAGACGGTTTCTGCCGGGAGAATTCCAGCGTCCTCCGTAGCGGCGCGCTCCTTCGCCGGAAAAAATCGTTTTTGCGTGAAGAGCGTTTCCGATCCGCCAGCCCAAGGGCATCAGGAATAAACGCCGTATTCGATCCGACCGAGCAAGTTCTCGACCTCCCGTGCACCGACTTCGGTGCGTGCATAATCGAGTGGCACCGCGCCGCCCAGTCCGTATTGCGGAAAATTCAGCCACTGCCGCGCGCGATCATTGTCCCCAAAGACGGTCGCTGCCTGCTTCAGCAGCCGCTCGAAACGAGCCACACGGTCTGACTCATCCGGCCCGAGGCGTCCGGCTGCTTTCCGGCGATGCATCGTGGCTCGCGAAATCCCCAGCTTCTCGCTCAGCTGGTCCAGAGGGAGGCCGAGATCTTGGCGCAGCGCTTCCAACTCGCGGAAATGCAGCCCAGCCTGCACTTTGCTCACCCGCGCATGCGGCCCACTGCCATTTGCACTCTGCTTCGCTCTCTTCCCCGCGACTTTCTTCTGCGCGACCACGGCTTTCATATGAGACAGGGTATCGTCTCAATCGAGACGACTCAAGTTATTTCTGAGCGCACCACTGATCAACCCACTCGTTGACCGTCTTATACCAGAGCTGCGAGTTTTGCGGCTTTGTCACCCAATGGCCTTCGTCAGGGAAGTAGAGAAACTTCGACGGCACGTTCTGCCGTTGCAGGGTTGTGAAGAGCTGGAGCCCTTCCGCCACGTCGAGGCGGTAATCGAGCTGCCCGTGAATGACGAGCGTGGGTGTCTTCATCTTTTCCGCCAGCAAATGTGGCGAAAACTTCCGATACAGCTCGCGGTTCTTCCACGGCGGACCTTTGAATTCCCACTCGTTGAACCACAGCTCTTCCGTCGTGCCGTAGGCGGATTCGGTGTTGAAGACGCCATCGTGCGAAACCGTGCACTTGAAGCGATTCGTTTGGCCCAGGATCCAGTTCACCATGTAGCCGCCGTAGCTCGCGCCCATCGCGGCGACGCGCGTCTTGTCGATGAACGGAAACGTCTTCTCGATGTGATCCATTCCTTTCATCAAGTCTACGTATGGCTTGCCGCCCCAGTCGCCGCTGATCGAATCGGTGAACGCCTGGCCGTAACCGGTCGAGCCGTGGAAGTTGATCATGACCACGACGTAGTTGCCGGTCGCGGCGAAGAGCTGAGCGTTCCAGCGATACGTCCACGAATTTCCCCATGCGCCTTGCGGTCCGCCATGGATCAGAAACTTGAGCGGATATTTCTTCGATGGATCGAAACCCGGCGGCTTCACCATGAAACCCTGCACCTCGGCATTCTCGGCGCCTTTAAACGTGAACGGCTCGAGCGGGGACATTTCGATCTGCGCGAGGAGCGCGTCGTTCATGTGGGTGACGGCCAGCGGCTCGCTTTTCCGCGACATATCAATGCGCCAGACTTCGTTCGGCGCGGCGATCGACATGCGGGTGAAGAAAAGCTGTGTCCCATCCTTCGAGAAAATGAGATCGCCGGCATGCAGGCGTGCCACTAGGGAGGGCTCCTTCGCGTCCAGCGCTAGCGAGTAAATGGGAGATTCACCACGATCTTCCGCGGTCAGGACGATCGCCTTCGAATCCGGCGTCCAGGCGAAGCTATCCGCGGAACGATCCCAGTCCGCAGTCGCGTTGCGGCTCTGCCCGAGCTTCCGCTGGTAGATGATGAGAGATTGCTTGTCGGCTTCGAAACCGGCGCGCGCCATCGAGCGCCACGCAATGTGATTACCGTCGGGCGAATAGAGCGGCGTGTTGTCATTGCCTGCCGCCGTCGAAACCTTTTTCGGCGCGCCGCCCGTGATCGGGACAAGGAATATCTCGTTGTTCGTGCTCGTCGCTTCGACTTCATCAACGTTGCACGTGTACGCGACTTCCTGCCCATCCGGCGAAATCGCATACATGTCCTGTCCGCCGAGATTGAACGGCGGCACATCATGATCCCCGGGCGTGAGATCGCGCGCGGCGCTCGGCTCCGCGGCATCCGCGCTCACCACAAACAAATGGCTGCGCTTGAATTCCGTATAGGACATCCAATGCCGGTAAAGCAGCTTCGTGAAGATCTTCGCTTTGACCTTGCTGTTCTTCAGCTCTTCATCGCGTTGCTGATTGCACGCGTCGTCGTTGCAATCGGGATAGACGGACGACACAAACAGGATGTTCTTCCCGTCCGGCGACCAAATCCCGCCATCGGCGCCCGTCGAGATATTCGTCACCTGACGTGACCCGCCGGCAAGCGCACCGCTGTTCGGATCAAAGCCGCACATCCAGACTTGCGTCGGATCGGTTGCCTTCGAAGTGAAGATCAGCTTCGTGCCGTCGGGTGAAAAACGCGGCCGCTCCTCCTCGTTCTCGGTCGGATTCAACCGGCGTGCTTCTCCGCCGCTCGCCGGCACGATCCAAAGATGCGACTTCCGCGTATTCTCCTCCAGGCTCACATCCTGCGCCGCGAATACGACCCATTTGCCATCGGGCGACGGCACGGGCTCGCCCACTCGTTTCAGCTGCATCATGTCTTCGAAGGTGAACGGTCGCTTATTTCCCGCTGCGCTTTGTGGCGAAGGAGTTTGCGCGAAAGCCGAACCGGCCAGCGTGAGGAAAAGGATCAGAATTTTTCGATGCATGTTTTTTCGGGTTGAGACGCAAACTCCTGTCGCGCAGAGCCGAGCGCAACCAGCAAGGGAAGCGCGTCCGCAGGCAGGAATCTCTCGCATTGAATTGGTACGGGCCACCCCGCTAGATTCACGGACGATGAACCGAAAAGATTTATGGCGGCGGTGCGTGATCGCCCTTTGGTTCTTCGCTGCCTGGTCTGCGGAAGGCGGCCTCTACAGCAACACCGTCTCGCCCGGAAATGTTCCCTGGCCCGGTGGCGTCGTCCCCTACGTCATCGACCCCGCGTTGAGCCCGGCGGAGCAGCAGACTTATCTCAATGGCCTCCGCGAATTCGAACTAGTGGCGAATGTTCAGTTCGTCGCGCGCACGAGTCAGACTCAGTACATCTTTTTCAAATACAATCCTAACGGGCCGAATCTGGTTTCCGGGAGCAATCCACAACTGGTCGAAATCAATCTCCTGACGCGAGGCCAAATCTGCCACGAGATGGGTCATTCGTTCGGATTACAACATGAACACTCGCGGCCGGACCGGGACGGTTTCGTCACCGTTCTCAGCGGCAACATCACGGCCGGGAATGAGCACTTTTTCAATATTGACTCCAATGCCACGGCGCACGCTGCTTACGACTTCGAGTCGGTGATGCATTTCGGCAGGAACGTGTTTTCGACGCAGCCAGGTGTCCTCGACACGCTCCAAGCAAAGCCGGGTTTCGAGCGCTTCCAGCCACGCATGGGCGGGTTGGCCCTGAGCAAGGGGGACCGCGCAGTGATGAAATTTCTCTATGGAGCGGGACCAGCCCTCTCGTCGGTGGTAACGAATACCAGCGAGACTGGCGTCGGGAGCCTGCGCGCAGCGATGCACTTCGTGAGCGATAATCCCGCCGCGACCATCACTTTCAATATCCCGACGAGCGATCCGAACTTCGCGAACGGCGTCTTCACGATCCGGCCCACCGGGTATCTGGCGCCGCTCGTCATCGATGGCGCGATCATCGACGGGACGACACAGCCCGGCTACGCCGGAAACCCGCTGATTGTCCTGGAGGGTTCGCAAATTCTCCCCGTGGTCGGCGATGTTCCCGGCCTGTTGGTGTATGCGGCGAACTGCACCGTGAAAGGCCTCTCCTTCCACCGCTTCCCATGGGTTGGCCTGGCGCTCTTGTTTGCGGATGCGCACCACAACGCGATTCGCGGATGCTGGTTTGGGCTGAATCACGCGGGCACGGCGTCCGCGCCCAATGTCACGCAAGGCGTTTTCATTTCCTCCGGCGCGCACACGAACACCATCGGCGGCACGACCGTTGCGGATCGCAATGTTATTTCGGGAAATGGGCAATACGGCATTTGGATCTCAGGCGCGACGACCAGGGCCAACGTCGTTTCGGGCAACTACATCGGCACCAGCTTGAATGGCCTGGCCGCGGTGCCGAATGCATTCGGGGGCGTGATTGCGACCGACGGCTCCTATCAAAACGTAATCGGCGGCACTCCGCCGGGAGCGCGCAATGTCATCTCGGGAAACGCAAGTACAGGCGTCTGGATCACGGGCGCGGGAGTGGATCAGAATACTGTGCGCGGCAATTACATCGGGCTGACTGCGAGTGGCACCGCCGCCCTGCCGAATACCTCCGCGGGCCTCTACATCATCAGCGGCGCCGAGAACAACCTGGTCGCGGACAACGTGATCTCCGGCAATCGCATTCAAGGGATCGCGATCGCCGATCCCGGCACGAACGGAAACAGCGTAATCGGGAACTACGTTGGCACGAATGCCGCCGGGACTGCCGCGATCGCGAACGGTTTCACGGACATCGCGATGGATATTTACTCTTCGGGCATCGCCGTTTTCGGCGGCGCGAAGTCAAACGTGATCGGCGGGACGACCGCCGCCGCGCGCAACGTTATCTCCGGCAACGCCGCCTACGGTGTCGGCATCGATGGAGTCGGCACGGAAAACAATATTGTGCGCGGGAATTACATCGGCACGAATGCGGCCGGGACTGCCGCTCTCGGGAATGGGTTCGCCGATCCGCCGAGCTTCTTCCTCTATGCGGGGGCCGCGATTTTTGGTGGCGCGACGACGAATACGATCGGCGGCATTGTCCCCGGCGCGGCCAATCTGATCTGCGGGAATGGCGGTCAGGGCGTCCTCATCGCAGACGCCGGATCGAATTTGAATCTGGTCCAGGGCAATCTCATCGGCACGAACGCCGCCGGGTCCACCGTGCTGGGGAATAATTACGCGGGCGTATCGATCTTCGGCGGCGCGCAATCCAACACTATCGGCGGCACCAGCGCCCCGGCACGCAACATCATTTCCGGGAACAAGTCCCAGGGTATCGCGTTTTTCGACACCACCACCTCTGGCAATCTCGTGCAGGGAAACTTTATCGGCACCAACGCAGCCGGCAACGCCGCGGTCGCCAATATGTTTTCCGGAGTCGAATTCTTCGCTGCGCAAGGGAACCTGATCGGCGGCTTGGCTGGTGCCCGAAATGTGATTTCCGGCAACGGCGATTTCGGCATCCTCTTCACGGGCGCCGACACCACCAACAACCGGATTGAAGGCAACACCATCGGCGGCGATGTGCTCGGCGGCGGACAGATTCCGAACGCGTTCTCGGGCGTCGGGATTTTTGAGGGCCACGATAATACGGTCGGAGGAACCACCGTTGGCAGCAGCAATCTCATCACTGGCAATACCGAGGATGGTGTGCGGATCGGTGTCGACGCGGTCCGGAATTCAATTCGCGGGAACTCCATCTTTAATAATGTGGGCGTTGGGATCGGCCTTGTTGACGGCGGGAACCTCGCGTTGCCTCCACCTTCGCTGAGCGGAGCGACCCTCGACACAGCGACGCGCGTTCAAGGCAGCCTCACTAGCACCGCGAACACGAGTTTTCGCATCGAATTCTTCTCCAACCCTCCAGCTCCCGGCTCTGACGAAGGACGAAACTTTCTCGGCGGGATCGACGTTTTAACCAACGGCTCCGGCGCCGCCAGCTTCAACGCCACCCTTGCACCCATCGTTCCGGCTGGCCATGTCATCTCCGCGAGCGCCACGAGCGCGGCCGGGAATACCTCGCAGTTTTCGCAGGTCGTTTCCGTAACCTCACTGGACAGCGATGGCGACGGCATCCCGAACGCCTACGAAAACACGAACGGATTGGATCCAAACGTGAATGACGCAGCTCTCGACAAGGACGGCGATGGCCTGACTAATAGTGCCGAATTCCGCGCCGGGACCGATCCGCAAAGCGCCGCGAGCCGTTTCCGGGTCAGCGCCGCCACGCGGACCGCGAATGATTTCGCGATCACCTTCACCTCCATTCTCGGAAAGACCTATCGCGTCGAGTTCAGGGATGATCTCGCCTCGCCTAATTGGACGCTGCTCGAAGATCAGATCAGCGCCACCGGCACGAGTACGCAGATCACCGACTTCGGCGCCGGCCTTCTGCCGCGCCGTTTCTACCGCGCCTCAGTCCAGCCCTAACGCATAGCCAGGCGCTGTAGCCACGCGCCCTGTGGGCCGTGTGGGAGTTGGCTCCGATTGCAATTCTTCCCCCGCACGGCCCATCGGGCACGTGGCTACAACGCTTGCCGCGCAGGATATTTGCGCGGATTGACTGCACCGTTCCCACTGCACGACACTCCCGCGATGGAGTGTCCGTTCAATCAGGAGCGAGAGCCGCAATACTACGGCGACTATCTCGGGATCGATAAGCTCCTCGAGCTGCAGAAGCCGCTCAGTCTCCAGGAAGGCAAACTTATCGCGCACGATGAAATGCTCTTCATCATCGTGCACCAGGCTTACGAGCTTTGGTTCAAACAAATCCGCCACGAGCTGGAAGCCTGCGGTGAAGTCCTGAGCAAACCCGCCGCGGACGACGACGGGCCCGACATGAACGTGGTCGTGCATCGCCTCAAGCGCATCGTTGAGATTTGGAAGCTGCTCAATCACCAGGTCGATGTCCTGGAGACGATGACGCCGCTCGATTTCCTCGAGTTCCGCGAGCTGCTCCATGGCGCTTCCGGTTTCCAGAGCAGGCAATTCCGCCAGATCGAAGCCGCGCTCGGCTTACGGATGGAGAACCGGTTCCGGCCCGAATACTACAAGCACACCGAGCTGGGAGGATTTAACGAGAAAGACTTCGCCGAGATCAGCGAATTCGAAAAAGCACCCACGCTTTTGCACATGGTGGAGCGCTGGCTCGGGCGCATGCCATTCTTTGATAGTTCCTTCTGGAGCGAGTGGGATGAAGCGCAAACGGAATCGAACGTCTCCGCCCGGCCGCATTTCTGGAACCGCTACCGCACGCTCTTTGAGCAAAGCCTTTCCGAGCGCGACGACAAAAACGACCTGCTCGCTAAATTCGACGACATCTTTTTCGATCATGGCTCGGGCGACTTTTCGCCGGCCGCGCTTCGCTCCGCGCTCTTCATTATGCTTTACCGCGATGAGCCGCTCTTCCGTCTTCCCTTCGCCTTGCTCAACTCGCTCATCGAAATCGACGAGCAGCTCGCGACCTTCCGCTACCGCCACTTGCAAATGGTCCGGCGCATGATCGGCACCCGTGTCGGCACCGGCGGAAGCAGTGGTGAGCAATATCTGCAGGGCGCGGTGAACAAGAATTACGTTTTCAAGGAGCTGGCGGGAATCATCACCTTTCTGATCGAGCGCCGGAATTTGCCCGTCCTGCCGCAACGCCTGCACAAAGCCCTGCGCTTCAGTTTTGCCGACGCGTAACGCAACCCGGGCGAACGCGATGGGGCCGTCAGGCAAATGAGCGCCGAATCGTTGTTGAGGGCCGAACTCCACGGCTGCCGCCAAACCGTGAAACGGCTTCGCTATATCGCAGTCTCAATTGCTGTCTTCGCCGGGTCTCTCACGGCCGCGGAGAAAGCGACTGTGATCAGTTCTAGCGGTGTGATGGAGAACGGAGCGGCCACCGCGTGGGCACCGGAGTCGACCAGCCGGGGCGTGCTCATTCACAGCCGGCTGCGGAACGGTTCGCCGCTGAAGGAATTCAGAGCCGTCGGGGTGATCGATGCGTTGCCCGGCACCGTCTTCGCCGTGCTCGATGACACCGACACCTACCCGCGCTTCATGCCTTATACCTCAGAATGCCGGGTGCTGAAGCGGGAGAAAGATTGGGTGCTCGCGTATCAACGGTTGGAATTGCCGCTGGTGAGCGATCGAGATTACACGCTCCGCACTCGGCATGATTCCTGGTCCGGCCCGGATGGTCCGATCTATCGCATGCGCTGGGAGCCAGCTAACGATCTAGGGCCGGCGGTGAGGCCCGGAGTCCTCCGGGTAAATATGTGCGAGGGCGGATGGTTGCTGGAACCAGACGGCGCCGCCTCCACGCGCGCGACCTACCTGATCTACACAGATAGCGGCGGTGCGATCCCGCCTCTGATCGCGAATAACGGCAGCCGGGTCGCAATCCGAAAAATCTTCGAAGCTATCCGCAAGCAAGTGAAAGATCCTAAATACGCTGCGGCGCGAAATTGAGCGTGAAGTTCGTTTTCGCCGCGCTCCTGTTAGCAGTTGTCCACTCTTCTCAGGCCGTCCCTAATTCAGGCGCCAGCAAGCTCGCTCTCCTAGGCGGCACGGTGATCAATCCTGCTGACGGCAAACGGACTGAGAATGCCAACATTCTCCTCGATGGCGACACCATCGAGTCAGTTGGAATGAAAGGTCTCGATGCGCGCACGCGCGTGATCGATTGCCGAGGCAAGTTCATCCTTCCTGGCTACATCGACACTCATGTCCATTTCTTCCAATCGGGCGGGCTGTTCACGCGGCCCGACGCCGTCGACCTGACCAGCGTTCGTTCTTACAAGGACGAGGTTGCCGGGATCCAAAAGAATCTGCGCGACACCTTCGCTCGCTACATCCGCTGCGGCATTACCTCTGTTGTCGATATCGGCGGACCGATGACAAACTTCGGCCTGCGTGACCTGGCCAATTCCGTCCCGAAAGCCCCCCGTCTCGCAGTTGCAGGTCCGCTCATCTCCAGTGTTTCGCGGCCGGAGCTCGATCTCGAAGGCGATCCGCCCATTGTGAAAATCGACACGCCGGAAGAGGGCGTGCAACTCGTGCAAAAGCTGGCCGCGCAGCGTCCCGATTTCATTAAGATCTGGTACGTCGTGACGCCCGAAAGTCCGGTCGAAAAATTCCGGCCCATCGTTCACGCCGTAACGACAGAAAGCCACCGGCTCAAACTCCGCGTCGCCGTCCATGCCACGGAGCTGGAGTCGGCGCGGGCGGCGGTCGAGGAAGGCGCCGATCTTCTCGTCCACAGCGTAACCGACAAACTTGTCGATGAAGCCTTTGTTAAGCTAGTGAAGGAGCGCGGCACCATCCTCACGCCGACGCTTGTCGTCTTCGAACGTTACGGCCGAACTTTCGCCGGCAAGCTCGAGCTGACCCAGGAAGAAAAGGCGTGGGGCAACCCGGAGGTCATCGCCTCCCTCGATGTTACCAAACTTCCGCCCGACAAAGTTCCGGAGCGCATCAAGACGGCGCTCGCGGACCCTGACGCTGTGCTCGATCGCATCCGGAAGACCTACGAGATCGCGCTCAAGAATTTGAAAACTCTCCACGACGCCGGCGTCCCAATTGCCACCGGCACCGACGCGGGAAATATCGGGACCATTCATGGTCCTGCCCTCTTCCGCGAGTTTCAATTGATGAAAGAGGCGGGCCTGACTCCGATACAAATTCTTGCCTGCACGACTGCAACCGCCGCACGAGTTTTCGGCGGTGACGCCGGACCGAGGATAGGCGCCATCAGCGGGGGATACCTCGCGGACCTAGTCGTCTTAAAGGCGGATCCAAGCACCGATATCGCCAATGCTTCTAGCATCGAAAGCGTGATCAAAAACGGAGTGGTTTATCCGGCGGAGCCATGATCGATCACTGGAAAATCATTCTGCTGGTCTGGGCGCTTTATGCGCTGGCGATCAACTTCGCCCTGTTCCGGAAAAAGTTGCGTTCCAAGAGGTCCACCGCCGCGTCGCGCCTCCGGCAGAATCCGCTGTCTCTTCTGATAGTCGGAGCAACCGGTGGAAGCGGGTTGGAACTTGTCCAACAGGCGCTGGCGCGAGGGCACAAGGTGACGGCATTTGTTCGCCATCCGAATCGTCTCAAGATCGAGCACGCGAATTTACGAATCGCGCAGGGCGATGTGCTCGACCCCGCCTCACTGGAAGCCGCGATGCAGGGCCAGGACGCAGTCCTTTCCGCGCTCGGGCACAAGCGCTTCTTTTATCCAAACAGCATTTTGTCCGAGGGAACGCGAAACATCCTGGACGCGATGAAGAGTTGCCAGGTGCGGCGTCTGATTGTGGAAAGCTCGCTTGGCGTCGGTGATGCCGTAGGCCTTCTTGGTTTGCCCGCCACTTTCTTCGTCGTCCCATTTATTCTGCCATTCTATTTCTGGGACAGGGTGCGACAGGAACAGCTCGTGGCTGAGAGCGACGTCGATTGGGTCATTGTTCGAGCAGCGATCCTGACGAATGGCGCCGCGAGGGGAATGTATAAACACGGGAACGTCGGCAGCTACCTCCTGCCTGTCCGTATCTCGCGGGCCGACGTCGCCGACTTCATGCTCAAGCAGTTGCACGATGACACGTATGTCGGCCGCGCACCGGGTCTTTGCTCTTAAATGACGGCGAAAATTGCTGTCGTGGGAATCGTGTTCTGGGCAAGCGCACTCGCGGCGGAACCAAACGCGCGGGACGACGGGACGGGTCTGAATGCCATTGCTGAACGTTACGTAAAGCTGGTGCTCGCGCTGGGCCAGCACGATGCGGATTACGTAGATGCATATTACGGCCCGGCAGAGTGGAAAGTGCAGGTCGAGGCGGAGAAGAGGCCGTTGGTCGCGATCGCCAATGAGTCGGCGCGATTGCGCGAGGCTATCTCCGCGCGTCCGAAGCCATCTGATCTTCCCGGAACGCTGCGAACAGAATACCTCGTCAAACAGCTCTCCGCGCTCGAAGCGCGTGTGCGGATGCTGAAAGGCGAACGGCTGAAGTTTGACGAAGAATCCAGGGCGCTTTACGACGCCGTCGCTCCGACGCATCCCGAATCACATTTCCAGGCGATCGTGGCGAAACTGGAGTCGAAACTCCCGGGGGAGGGACCGCTCAGCGTGCGTTACGAGAAATGGCGCACAGCCTTCGAGATTCCGCGGGAAAAACTCGAGAGCGTTTTTCAGCTTGCGATCAAAGCCTGCCGCGAACGCACGCTCGCGCAGGTGAAACTTCCCGCGCACGAAAGTTTCACGGTGGAATACGTCACGGACAAACCATGGTCCGGCTACAATTGGTACAAGGGAAATTATCGCAGCGTGATTCAAGTGAATATCGATCTGCCCAGTCACATTGATCGCGCGATCGATCTCGCCGCGCATGAGGGATATCCCGGCCATCACGTTTACAACGCGCTGCTCGAAAAGAATCTCGTGCACGATCGCGGCTGGAAGGAGTTCACCGTCTACCCGCTTTTTTCTCCGCAATCGCTCATCGCGGAGGGCACCGCCAATTTTGGCAAAGAGATCATCTTCACCAAGGCAGAGCGGATGAAGTTCGAGCGCGAAGTTCTCTTCCCGGCAGCGGGTCTCGACTCGGCGCGCGCGGAGGAATATTACGCCGTGCAAGAAATGACAGAGGAGCTTGCGTATGCCGGTAACGACGCAGCCCGGCGCTATCTCGATGGCGAGATCGATGCCGCCGCGGCGACGGCGTGGCTGGAGAAATACGCCCTCATGGAGCCGAAGCGTGCTCAGCAGCGCGTGCGCTTCATCGAGCGATACCGCAGCTACGTGATCAACTATAACCTGGGCGAAGACATGGTGCGGCGTTACATCGAAAAAAACGGCGGGACCGCGGAGCAGCCGGGGAAACGCTGGCAGAAATTCGGGGAGTTACTCTCTTCACCTCGGTCGCCGTCGGGTCTTCAGTAAATTCCGCGGCGAGCCCCTTCCAGAGTTTCAATCGGGATATTCATCCGAGCCCTGCACCCAGATGAATGACTGGAGATCGATCATGTCGCGGGGACGCAGGTCGCGCAGATCACGCCGGACGGCTTCTGAGAACTCGAGGAGATTCGCGTATGTCTCCCAGGCGGGCTTCGATTGATACTGAAAATCGAAACCATATGCGCGGGCCGCAATGCGGGTAACGTTTGGCTTGAGGAAGATGTGCCGCTCCGGTTGCGCGATGAAACCCCAGACGGTGACCAGCGGCCACGTCAGCACGCGGGTTTGTTTGCGCGGCAGTGATGCGACGGTCTCGCACCAGCGCGCGAACCGCTGCTCGTCGCTCCCACGGCCATGAAGGAAATCGTAGAGGCCCGTGCTGAAAAGACTCGCCCCCGCGGCTGACTTGACCGCATCGCGCAGAGCCATCTTTTCGAACGAGAAGAGAAGATTAGTGCGGGATTCTATCCGCACCGCGTGCGCTGCGATTTCGGTGAACGCCTTTTTCGCAAGAAGCGCTTTGAAGGGGGCGCGATCGAGGACGGCCGCCCATTGTTCATGCGCGTTCCATTTGTAGCCCCGTTCCCAATCAACGTACGTTTCGTCGCGGAAACCTCCGGGAAAATATCGCAGAAATTTCCGACGACTGCGCACGGGACCATCCGCAGCAGTGGAAACGCGTTTCATCCTCATGAATCGTCTCGTGGCCTGTCTGATGGCCGCACCGAATTCCAGCCGCTCCGGCGGTCCTGGGGACCGAGCCTACAACGAATGCGTAGGTGCGTAGGCGGAGAGCGGCTCGGCGGTTCTAAGCTCCTTGATCACGGTGCTGAGATAGACCGATTCCGGATGGAAAGATTTGTATTTCGTGATCTCGGCGCGATTCAAAACCTTGAAGCCGTAACGTTCGAACATCTTTTCGCCGCGCCGGCTCTCGAAGGTTACGATCTGTCCGTAGACCCGCTTGTCGCCGGATCGGTAGAGGTAAGTGAAGTAGGCACTGAGCAGGGCGCGGGTCGTGGAGACTTTGCGCGCGTCTGGTAGGAGGTTGATGTGGAAGTGGGGTGTGCGCCGCGGTGCGGCGGGCACCTCGCGCCATCCGTTCATGAGGAGCCAGCGAATGAACAGACGCGACCGGGTGTTGTAGCGCGGATAGCGAAGAAGCGCGCGGAGAAACAAGCAGACGTTTTGGTAAAAGGAGTAGGCCTGATTGAGAAACGGCCGCCGGGAGCCCAGCAAATACCCGACAAGCTCACCGCCTTTCTCTTCAATCACGAAAGACGACTCCGGCTCGTGATCCGTGTAGTAAGTGGTAAGGAAATCGGCGAAGAGCTCGCGATCTTCGTAGACGGGATCGATCGGCTCGCCCAGGAAACCGGTCTGACAGCAGAGACGCCGGACCGCTTCACGATCACCTGCCTGATAGCTGCGAATGGTGAAGGAGGGTTTGGTTTTCATCCGGCTACGCCCTCCTGTAGCTTGCGCACACCTCGCGGTAAATGGAAAAGAGCCTCGAGAAAACTTGCGGCCAGGCATTCCGTTCCGTGGCGCTACGTGCCGCCTCGGCACCCAGCGCCTTCAGATCCAGCGCACTCATGCGCTCGATCGCTTCGGCCAGAGCCTCGAGTGTGTTTTGTTGCGCCCAGGTTCGTTGATCGTGAAAAATGATCCGATCCATGTAACTGCCGCTTATGCCAACCACAGCCGTGCCGCAGGCTTGGCTTTCCAGAGCCACGAATCCGAACGTCTCCTGCATGCCAGGATGGACGAAGAGATCGGCGGCGCGGTAATAGCGGGCCAGCTCCTCCGAGTCTGTGCAGTATGGCAACCACGTCACATTTCCCGCTGAATGCCGCAGCTCGCTCAGATGATCGCGTTGCGCGCCATCGCCCACGACGAGGAGATGGAAAGCTTGAGGCCGACGTTGCTGCAAGAGCGAGAACGCCCGGAAGAGCGTGAACGTGTTCTTTTCCGGAGCGAGCCGGCCGACATAAAGCAGCAAGCAGCGGTTGGCAGGAATCTCGAGCGCCGCGCGCGTGGCAGCAGCATCGTCGACCTCAGGGTGAAAGACGTCCGTGTTCACGCCGAGCTCGACCGACTGCGCATTCTTTACGCCCCATTCGCGCAGCACCTCCGCGAGGTGAGTCGAGGGCACTAGCGTAGCGCCAAAGCAGTTGTAGAGACTGCGAACATAGCGTCGCGCGAGATCCATGACCGCTTCGGTGGCGGTCCTGCCCATGAACTTTGCCGTGCTGCGGAGATAGGCCTCAGGAAAGTGCGAATGATAGAATCCGACGACCGGAATGCCTAACGCCTCGCCGGATGCGATCGCCTTCCAAGCTGTCTGGTAGGGATCGCCCGCTTCGATGATGTCCGGCCGCTCGCGCTCCAATACTTCTTCAATCGCGCGCAGATTGAGCAGAATGCGATAACGAGACGTGCGCGAGAGCAGGGGCGAGTGAATCGCGTAGATGCGCGAGCGCTCGCTCTCGATTGTTTCGGTTTTCGCACCCGGAATTATGAGGACATGCTCGTCGCCCGGCCGCGCACTCTGAATAAACGCGATCTTCTCGTGGACGTAGCGCTTTACGCCGCCGCTGAGCGGCGAGTAAAACTGCGTGAGATCGCAGATCTTCAAATCATCGCGACAATCGAGCGCCGCGCTTCATGACACTTACTTGTTCAGCGAACTCAAGTATTTTTCCGCCTCAATCGCGGCAGCACAGCCGGAGCCCGCGGCGGTGATGGCCTGCTTATAGACGCGATCGGCCACGTCGCCGGCGATGAAAACACCGGGATGCTTGCTTTCCGCGAGATGCCTGACGAGCAGGTAACCTTCGGGATCGGTCTCGAGTTTACCCGCGAACGCTTTCGTATTCGGATCGTGTCCGATGGCGACGAAAACGCACGCGACGTTAAGCAGGCGCTCTTCGTGCGTGTTGACATCACGCAGCTTCACCGCGGACATCTCGCCTTTCTCGTCCGGGATATATTGCGTCACGACGGTATTCCAGATCGGCTCGATGCTTTCGCAGGCGAGGACCCGGTCCGCCATGATTTTCGACGCGCGCAATTTGTCGCGCCGATGGAGGAGATAAACTTTGGAAGCGAAGCGCGTCAGGAAAAGCGCTTCCTCCGCGGCGGAATCACCGCCCCCGACCACGCAGACCGGAACGTTGCGATAAAACGCCCCGTCACATGTCGCGCAAGAAGTGAGGCCATGACCAATCAGCTTCTCTTCGTTCTCCAATCCCAGCCAGCGCGCAGAAGCTCCGCTCGCCACGATGAGCGACTGCGTTTCCAGCCATTCATCGTCTGCCTTCAGCCGGAGATGACCGTTGAGCGCCTCGAAATCGGAGACTTCAGAATAGGAGAAGCGCGCGCCAAATTTCTCGGCCTGCGCATGCATGTTCATGATGAGTTGCGGACCGTCGATGCCCTCTGGAAACCCCGGAAAATTCTCGACCATCGTCGTCGTGGCCAGCTGTCCGCCGGGATGGCTGCCCTCCATAACGAGCGGGTTGAGGTTGGCGCGCGCGGCGTATATCGCCGCGGTCAAACCAGCGCAACCGCTCCCGACGATGATCACTTTCTCCATGGCGGGAAGCTAGCATGCCGCGCGATGCGGCGACAACGCCGCCGCAAACGTATAGCTTCCGCGATGCCCGAACTGGCGGAGGTCGAATACTATCGGAAGCAATGGGACGCTGGGCTGAATGGGAAGATCCTCGCCGTGCAAATGCATGCGCGGAAGCGCATCTTCCGCGGCAGCAATGCGCGTGAACTGCGTCGCCAATTGACGGGAGCCCGCCTCGTCCGCTCTGTGGCCCGCGGTAAACAGATGCTCTTCCAGTTCACCCGCGACACTTGGCTCGGTCTGCACCTCGGGATGAGCGGCACTTTGCGGACCGAACCAACTGCGTTCCGTGCCGAGAAGCACGATCACCTCGTCCTTCAGCAGGCAGGACGGTCGCTCGTTTTCCGGGATCCGCGCCTTTTCGGACGGGTGCGGTTCCATCATGGCAAATCCGATCCGCCCTGGTGGAGCACAGCGCCCGACATCGGCTCCGCCGGATTCAGCGCTAAATATCTCGACGAGTTTTTGCGACGACACGGCCGCGCGCCCATCAAAGCCGTCCTGCTGCTGCAGTCGGGCTTTCCAGGAATCGGAAACTGGATGGCCGATGAAATCCTTTGGCGCGCGAAAATCGCGCCAGCTCTGCGCGCTTCCGCGTTAAGCGCGGAGCACCGCAGTGAATTACGCCGCGCCACACGCTTCGTCTCACGAGAAGCGATGCGCATCATCGGGCACGAATACGCGGATCCTCCGAAAACCTGGCTAATACACCAGCGCTGGAAAGCGAAAGGCGTTTGCCCGCGGCACGGAATTGCGCTCGAACGCGCCACTATCGGTGGCCGCACGACCGCCTGGTGTTCCCGATGTCAGCCCACGTAGACGACGATTTTGTGGAAACCGCTCGTCCCTGATTTGAAGGGCCGATTCGGATCGTGGGTTTGGATCTCGCCGTCGCCATTGGTGGCACGGACGACACAATTTGCCCGAGCATGACGGAGCTCACGCCGAGCTGCTTCATCCGATTGTAGCCGCCGACTTGTCCCATCAGCGCGAGGAAGTCATCGGCGGGGATGAAGACCGAGAGCCGGTCGCCCATAATGGCAAGAGGAGTCGCGATACCGAACATCGACGCGAGCAACAACATCAGAGTCGTCATGACAAGTCCGGCCAGACCGCCGGCGAGCAGGCCCGCCCCTGCGAGTTTCCAGCGGCTCGGGTGCCGTTCGTGAAGTGCTGACCTGGTCGTAGTCACACCCATGTGAAATCTCGGAGCGGTCTTTATTCCGAGGGCTTATGTTGCACGGTGCTACCGGGAAAGTCTGTCCTCTTCGTACTCATCGGCCTTTGCTGCTGCCTTGCGGAAGCTGCCGCGCGCCCGACGAGCGATCCTTACAAGGGCGACCTCGCGATCTTCGAAGAACCCGCTCGTGCGAAAAATCTGCAGATCGAGAGGGTGATGGATTTGCTCGGAATCAAACGCGGTGCGCAAGTGGCGGATATTGGCGCAGGCTCCGGATGGTTCACGGTGCGCGCCGCACGGCGAGTGGGGAAGGAAGGTGCTGTCCTCGCGGTCGAGATTAATCCCGATTACATCCGCCACATCAAGAAGCGTGCGCGGAAAGAAAACCTGCCGAACATCCGCACAATTCTCGGGAAGACCGACGATCCGCTCCTGCCGCAGGGAAGCATTGACGCCGTGCTGATTCTAAAAACCTATCATGAGATCGAGAAACCGATTCCGCTGCTGCGCCACGTGCGCGCTGCGATGAAACCCGGAGCGCGGCTGGGAATCATCGATCGGAACGGGACCGGAACGGATCACGGCTTGGATGCCGAGGTCGTGATCAAAGAAGCAAAACAGGCGGGGTTTTCGCTGGCCGAGCAATACGACTTCGTGAAGCTGGATGGGATGGATTATTTTTTGATCTTCCGGTAGGGACTCGTCTCCAGCGCAACGCGCAAGAGCGTGGCCAGGATGCGCGCGCCAGCTACGAAGGTCCCGCGGAGTGTGCCGGATACTTTGGATTCGCCTCCCGTGCGGCAGCGATGGTTAACCGGCACTTCGAGAATACGCAACCCGGCGCGAGCGGCGCGCATCTGCATTTCGAGATTCCACCCATAGGTGCGTTCCTTCATGCCGAGCTGGCCGAGTGCGTCACGACGAATGGCGCGAAATGGACACATGTCCGTATAACTGACCCCGTAGAGAAGACGAAGCAGCACGCCCGCAGCACGGCCGGAAAGAACCTGCTGAAAGTTCATGCTGCCTTTTTCGCGTTCTCCGCGGACGCGCGAACCGATGACGAAATCCTGCTGGCCCTCGATGATCGGTCGCACGATGCGGGACATCAGCTCAGCGCAATCGCTGCCATCACCATCAAGGAACGCGATGATGTCCGTCGATGACGCGACCGCCCCGACGCCGGCGGCGCAAGCGCGACCGTAACCCGGAGTTGGCTCAGAGATGACGCGTGCCCCGGCTTCCTGTGCACGCTCCGTTGTGCGGTCGGCGCTGCCGTTATCGACGACGATGACTTCACGCGGAATCCCAGTGGCAAGAACCGCTCGGACAACATCGCCGATTGGCTCTTCTTCGTTCAGCGCGGGAATGACGACAGAGACGTGAGACCCGGTCATTCGCCTTTCGCCACGCTATGGACAATGCCTTTGCTGCGCAAAATATCTGCCGCTTCGCTGAAGTAATCGCGCACGTCTCCTTGGGCGCGGATCCATTCCAGATAACGCTCGATGCCGGTGGCGAGATCGACCTGCGGCTTGTAGCCGGCCGCGCGGATGCGCTCCGTCCCGCTCGTGAGATGGCGCATCTCGCCGGGCCTGAATTCGCCCTTGGCTTCCGGGGCAATGCGGATGCCGAGCGCCTCGGCAATCTGCTCGGCCACTTCGTGAATTGGGACACCCATTTCAGTG
>Ga0136617_10000360_pt1 | contig 37235 bp, 35 predicted proteins | sample AntDrymUQ3222106_2_FD_129672 | JGI IMG/M metagenome (GOLD analysis project Ga0136617, IMG submission 129672) | Polar desert sand microbial communities from Dry Valleys, Antarctica - metaG UQ322 (21.06) | ecosystem: Environmental > Terrestrial > Soil > Desert | place: Antarctica: Dry Valley... | reverse complement strand
CTGATCATCGGCTCGGGGCAGGTCGCCGGCGACGTGGCGGCCACCTTGCGGCGCCACGCCGAGGTCGGCCTGGACCCGATCGGGATCGTCGACGACGAGGTCCACGACGTGGGCGGCCCCGCCCTCGAGCGGCTCGGCGGCATGGCCGACCTCCCGGCCGTGCTGCGCGACCACGCCGTCGACCGCGTGATCATCGCCTTCTCCCGCGCCAGCCACGCCGAGCTGCTCGGCTGCATCCGCGTGTGCCGCGACGCCGGCGTCGCCATCGACATCGTGCCGCGGCTGTTCGAGTTCCTCGACGGTGCGCGGGCGCTGGATCAGATCGGCGCCATGCCGCTGCTGTCGATCGGCGTCCCGCAGCTCGGGCGCGCCGCCCAGGCCGCCAAGCGCGTGCTCGACGTCGGCGTCGCGGCGCTCGCGCTCGTCGCGCTCGCGCCGGTGCTGGGCGGCGTGGCGTTCGCCATCCGGCTCACCTCGCGCGGACCGGTGCTGTTCCGCCAGCCCCGCACCGGCCGCGGCGGTGCGGAGTTCGGCGTGCTCAAGTTCCGCTCGATGTACGCGGACGCCGAGGCGCGCAAGCACGCGCTGGCGGCCCAGAACGCGCACGCCGACGGCCAGATGTTCAAGATGGCGCGCGACCCGCGCATCACGCCGGTCGGCCGGCTCATCCGCAAGACCTCGATCGACGAGCTGCCCCAGCTCGTCAACGTGCTGCGGGGGGAGATGAGCCTCGTCGGGCCGCGGCCGCTGATCCCGCAGGAGAGCGCCGGGCTGGTGGAGGACTGGCACGTCCGGCGGCTGGACCTGCGGCCCGGCATCACCGGGCTGTGGCAGATCTCGGGCCGCTCGGACGTGTCCTTCCGCGACATGGTGCGGCTGGACTACCAGTACGTCGCGGGCTGGTCGGTCGCCCGCGACGTGGAGATCCTGCTCGCCACGCTGCCCGCCGTGGTGGGCGGGCGCGGGGCGTACTAGAGCTCAGGAGTGCCAGGGCTCGCCAGAGGGGTTTCGCCTGCCAGGCGAGACGGCTCGTTCCTCGCCTCTCGCCTTCGGCGACGTTACCGGGGCTCCCACTCCATCTCGACGGTCACCTCGGTGGCGCCGGCGTCGGCGGGCGCGAAGTGGACGCTGCCGGCGTTGATCTTGCCGTCGGTCGAGCGCCAGGCGATGTGCTGGTCGGGCACTTGCGCGGTGATCTCGGCGTCCCACTCGTGGGTCTCGCCGCCGAAGCTGGCCACCCAGTGCAGACGTCGTAGTCGACGACCTTGGTCTGGTTGATCGTGTTCAGCTTGGTGTACTCGCGACGGGGGCTGCGAGACCACGGGTAACGTCACCGACGTGACGTATGCGCAGGAGAACCAGCCGGCCGGCGTCCCGCCGCTGCAGCTCACGGGCGAGCGCACGCTGCCCGACGTGCCGGCGGAGAACTACTGGTTCCGGCGCCATCTCGTGGTCTACGAATGGATCGCGGAGCGGGTCGCGGGCCGGCGCGTGGTCGACCTGGCCTGCGGCGAGGGATACGGGTCGGCGGTGCTGGCGCGCCACGCGGCCTCGGTGGTGGGGGTGGACGCCAACCCGGAGGCCTTCGCCCACGCCCGCGCCCGCTACGCGGGCGGCAACGTCGCGTTCGAGCGCGACATGATCGAGACCTGGACCGGCGCGGTGGACTGCGTCGTGTTCCTGCAGACGATCGAGCACGTCCAGGACCCCGACGCGGTGCTGGCGCGCCTGCGCGACCTGGTCGGGCCCGGCGGCGTGCTCTACGTCTCCACGCCCAACGTGCTCACCCTCGCGCCGAAGGGCCAGGCGCGCTCGGGCAACCCCTGGCACGTGCGCGAGTACCGCCCCGACGAGTACGCGGCGCTGTGCGAGCGGCACTTCGGCCGGGTCGAGCTGCTCGGCCTGTTCCACGCGCGCAAGCTGCGCCTGCACCAGCTGGCGATCGAGCGCGCCGGCTGGGACGCCGTGCATCGGCGGCTCGGCTTCACCGGCGCCTTCTACGACCGCTTCACACCGGCGATCTCCACGCGCGACTTCGCGCTGCGCGGCGGCGACCTGCGACGCGCCCTGGACGTGCTGGCCGTGCTGCAGCCGTGAACCGGCCGGCGGGCACGCTCGCGCTCGTCCTGCACACGCACATGCCCTACGTCGAGGGCTTCGGGACCTGGCCGTTCGGCGAGGAGTGGCTGTGGGAGGCGATCGCCTGCTGCTATGAGCCGCTGCTCGACGTGCTCGACGCGGCGCCGGGGCGGGTCACCCTGTCGGCGACGCCGGTGCTGGTCGACCAGCTCGAGGCCCCGGGCGCGCTGGAGCGCTGTGCCGCCTTCTTGCGCGACGTGCGCCCGGCCTCGCACGCGCTCGACCTGGCCGAGGCCGGCTCCGCCGGCGAGGCGGCGGCGCTCGAGCACTCCGCCGCCGCCTACGCGCAGGCGGCGCAGGCGCTGGCGCGCGGCGACCTGGCCGCCCGGCTCGCACGCCATACGACGTGGACGTCGGCGGCCACCCACGCCGTGCTCCCGCTGCTGGCCACCGACGCCGGCGTGCGGCTGCAGCTCGCGACCGGCATCGCCGCCCACCACGCACGCTGCGGCGCCTGGGCGGGCGGATTCTGGTTGCCCGAGTGCGCGCACGCGCCGTGGTTGGACCCGCTGCTGGAGGCGGCGGGCGTGCACGCGACCTGCGTCGACCTGACCGACCTGGAGGTGGACGTGCGGCGGCCGCTGCGCTCGCCCGCCGGGCGGCTGCTCGTGCCGCTTGACCGGCCGGCGCTCGACCTGGTCTGGAGCCGCGGCGGCTACCCGGCGGGCGCCGCCTACCGCGACACCCACCGCCTGACCGCGCGCCGGCACCAGGCCTGGGCGGTGGACGGCGCGCCCTACGACCCGGCGCGCGCCGCGGCGCAGCTGGAGCGCGACGCCGCCGACTTCGTCGCCCGCGTGAGCGAGCGCGTGCGCGGCGGCGGCTTGTGCGTGGTGGCGGTCGACACCGAGTTGATCGGCCTGCACTGGCACGAGGGCGCGGCGTGGCTGGCCGCCGTGCTGGAGGCGGCGGAGGTGTACGGGCTGGCGGTCGTGCCGCTGGACGATGCCCTCGCCGGCGTCGATCCCGTGCCGGCTCCTGCGGAGCTCCCGGCCACGTCCTGGGGCGCACCGCGCGGCCTGGCGACCTGGAGCGGGCCCGCCGCCGGCGGGCTGGCGTGGCGCCAGCGGGCGGCCGAGCTGCGGGTCGCGGCCGCCGGCGGCGTCCCGGCGCGGGCGCTGCGCGAGCTGCTCGCGCTGCAGGCTTCCGACTGGGCCTTCCTGGTCTCCGCGGACACCGCGGGGCCGTATCCGCGCGAGCGCGCGGCCGGGCACGAGGCCGCGCTGGACGCGGCGCTGGCCGGCGGCGGGGCGCCGGCGGCGCTGCGCAACCTGGCGCCGCATCTGGCCCCCTGGGGCTGACACCGCCTTCCGTCCGGCCGGTGGCTAGTCTGCTGCGCTGCACCAGAGAAGAACCAGCCGAGTCCCGATCGCCACGGCGGCCGGGAGCGGGGGACCCACTCGGAGCCGGTCCGGCTCCACGGGGCGAATCGCCGCCAGAAGCGGCGTAGCGCAGGTCTGAGCGCGAGCCCGTCAGCTAACCCCGTAGGCGTGACGACCAGCGAGGTGTCCCGTCGTGCCCACAACCGATTCGTTCTCCCCCTGGCGCGCCTCGGCGCGCCGGTCGCGGCAGCGCCGCGCGGCCGCGCGGCGCGCCCGGCGCCACGATCGAGGGCGCCGGAGCGCGCTCGCCGTGTTGGCGGCGTCGCTCTGCCTGGTCGGCGGAGCGCCGGCGCAGGCGCCCACGCAGCCGTCCGGCACCGATGTGGCGGCGCTCCAGCAGGCGCTCGGCGTCCCGGCCGACGGCGTGATGGGGCCGCAGACCCGCGCGGCGATCAAGCGCTTCCAGCGCCGCCACGGGCTGGCGGTCGACGGCGTGGCCGGCCCGCAGACCCGCGCGGCGCTCGGCCTCGGCGCGACCTCCTCCGCCTCCGCCCCGAGCACGACCCTGCAGCGGATCGCCCGGTGCGAGTCGGGCGGCGACCCGACCGCGGTCTCCGCCGACGGCCGCTACCGCGGCAAGTACCAGTTCTCGCGCGCCACCTGGCGGGCGATGGGCGGGACGGGCGACCCGGCGCGGGCGCCGGAGGCCGAGCAGGACCGCCTCGCCGCGAAGCTGCTCGCCGCCCGCGGCACCGCGCCCTGGCCGGTCTGCGGCCGCTGAGCCGCACGCGTGCCCGACACAAGCGTGATATGCACGCTTATGTCGGGCACCCGTTTGCGTTAGACCGACGCGGTCGGGCGGGATGCGCGCCGCTCAGCCCCACCGCAGCGTCTCCGGCGCGTCGCGCATCCGCAGCACCCGCGCGGGCGCGCCGGCGGCGACGGCGTCGTCCGGCAGGTCCTTCGTCACCACCGTGTTCGTCCCGATCACGCAGTTGTCGCCCACGGTGACACCGCGCAGGATGCACGCGCCGTAGCCGATCCAGCAGTTGTGCCCCACGTTCACGTCGCGCTTGTAGATCCCCTGCAGGCGGACCGGCCGCTCGACCTCGACCACGCCGTGGTCGAAGTCGATCAGCATCACCCGGTCGGCGACGATGCACTCGCGCCCGATCGCCACGTGCTGGAAGGCCGAGATCGTGCACTCCTGGCCCAGCACGGTCTTCGCGCCGACGAATGCCTCGCCCTCGTGCACACGGAGCTTCGAGCCGTGCCCGATCCAGCTCCAGCGGCCGAGGTGCAGCCGGGCGCCGCGGCCGATCTCGAGGGTCACGTCCGGTCCCACGAAGCACAGTCCGTCGGTGACCAGCCGCCCGCGCCAGCGCAGCTTCAACCAGCCCCAGCGCAGCACGAGCCGCGCATAGCGGGCGGACAGCATCCGGTTGCGCCGGGCGAAGCGCCAGAGGGCCCGCGGGCCGCCGTGGGGCGGCAGCGGCGCGCCGCGGACGAGCGTCGCCTCGGCGGGTTCGGACACGGAGACCATCGGGCGGCCCAGCCTAGGCGCCTGGCATCATCCGCGCGGCATGGCCGACGAGCGCACCCTCGCCGAGCGCCTCCTCGCCGGCGACAAGCGCGCGCTGGCACGGGGGATCTCGCTGGTGGAGGACGACGACCCGGCGGGCTGGGACCTGGTGCGGGAGGTCTACCCGCGCACCGGCGAGGCGGCGGTGGTCGGCTTCACGGGACCGCCCGGAGCGGGCAAGTCGACGCTGCTCGGCGCGCTGGTCCGGCGCCAGCGCGGGCTCGGCCGCACGGTCGGCGTGCTCTCCATCGATCCGAGCTCTCCGTTCCGAGGCGGCGCGCTCCTGGGAGACCGCATCCGGCTCTCCGAGCACTTCCTCGATCCGGGCGTCTTCATCCGCTCGATGGCCACCCGCGGCGCGCTGGGCGGCATGGCCGAGGCGGCGCTGCAGGCGGCGCTGTTGATGGACGCCGCCGGGCGAGACGACGTGTTCCTCGAGACGGTCGGGGTGGGCCAGGCCGAGGTCGATGTGATCGACCACGCCGACACGGTCGTGCTCGTCCTCATCCCCGGCTCGGGCGACTCGATCCAGGCGCTCAAGGCAGGCGTGATGGAGATTCCCGACGTGATCGTGGTCAACAAGGCCGACCACCCGATGACCGACACGATGGTTCGCGAGATCCGGGGCGTCCTCTCGCTCGCCCCGCAGGAGGAGGACGCGTGGCGGGTGCCGATCATCAAGACCGAGGCGGTGCGGGGGGAGGGCGTCGAGGCGCTGGCCGAGCAGCTGGCCGGCCACCGAGCGTTCGCGACCGGCCAGGGCCTGCTCGGCGAGCGCCGCGCGAGCAACCTGCGCGGCGAGGTCCTGGGGCTGGCGGCGCTGCGGCTGCGCCGCGAGCTCGAGGCCGCCGTCCGCGATGACCCGGACGCCCAGGCCCTGCTGGACGACGTCGCCGCCCGCCGCGTCGATCCCGCCACGGCGGCCCGGCGCCTGCTCGATCCCTGAAGGGGTCCGTGAAGGGGTCAGACCCCTCTATGCCTGTCGGCGGCAAAGGGGTCAGACCCCTTTATGTCCAGGCGCCCGACGCGACGTGCCAGGCGCTCGCGGCCACGGTCAGCGCCGCGAGCGCGCCGCCGATCCGCGGCACCCGCCGGAACCCCCACGCCACCGGCGCCACGGCGCACGGCAGGCCCGCCGCGAGCCAGCCGACCGCCGCGCCTCGCGTCGGCGCGGCGAAGACCGCCACCGCCACGAGTCCCGCGCACACGCAGAGCATGAGAAAGGCGGTGTGCTCGGCCTCGCCGCGTTCGGGCACCAGCCGGGCAAGCCGCGCCCGCCGCGAGCGCCACAGAAGCCAGACTCCGAGCACCGCCAGCGCCAGCACCGGCGCCCAGCGCAGCTCGAGCCACACGCTCGCCAGCCGCGGCAGCCGCGCGACCACGTCGGTGAGCTCCGACGGGGACGGCGCGAACAGGCGGCCGTAGAGCCGGTCGTTGAGCGAGACGTAGAAGACGAGCGACGCGAGCTGGAGCTCGAGCGTCCCGAGCGCCAGCAGCGTGCGCCCGCGCCGGGCGCTCCAGCGGGCGAGGAAGAACGCCACGGGCGCTACGGCAACGAGCAGCCACGGGTCCAGCCACGGCAGCAGCGCGAGCGCCAGCGCTCCCCCGAACGCGGTGCGCGCCCGCGGCCGCACACGCACGGCCAGCGCGCACGCGCTCGCGCCGGCCAGCAGCGCGCCCGCACAGAGCCACGGCGCCGCCGCGGTCGCCCATTCCAGTGCCGGCGGGGAGAGGCCCACCGCCAGCGCCGCCCAGCCCGCCCACGGATCGGGCACGACCCGCTGCGCCAGCCCGCGGCCCAGCACGAAGGCCAGCGCCGCCACCGCAGCGAGCCCGAGCACCACGAGCCGGTCGCCGCCCAGCGCCGACAGGGGCGCGAGCGCCAGCGGGAACCCGACGCCCACCGGCCCGCGGTCGAGCGCCGCGCCCTCGGCCGCCGCCGCGGCTGCGCCCAGCACCCGCCGCTCACCCGGCCCGTACTGGGCGCCCGGCGCGGCGTCCACCCACAGCGTCGCGGCGTAGGCGGCGAACAGCACCGCCCAGAGCACCCAGCCGCGCAGGTTAGTGGTCCCTCCTGGAGATCCTGACGTGCTTGCTGCGACCGCTGATCGCCGCCTGGCCGTGCTCTGCCTCGCTTCGCTCGTCACCGGCTTCGCCTCGCGGACCCTTGAAATACCAGGGGCATTCCTGCGGATCTGCGTCCTTGCCAGTCGCCGCCAGCGGCCGATCAAGCACGCCATGACCTCCAGGAGAAACCACTACGCCCCCAGGGCCCGGGCGATCACCATCTGCTGCACCTCGTCGGTCCCCTCACCGATGGTCAGCACCTTGGCGTCGCGGTAGAAGCGGCACACCGGGTACTCCTCGATGTAGCCGTAGCCGCCGTGGATCTGGACCGCCTCCTCGGCGCACCGCACCGCCAGCCGGCCCGTCTTGAGCTTGGCCTGGGCGGCGGTCAGCCCGAAGGGGCGCCCGGCGTCCTTCAGCCGCGCCGCCTTGTAGGTCAGCAGCCGCGCGGCCTCGATCTCGGTCGACATGTCGGCCAGCTTGGCCGCGATGATCTGGAAGCGGGAGATCGGCTGCCCGAAGGCGCGCCGCTCCTTCGCGTAGGCCAGCGCCTGCTCGAGCGCGCCCTGCGCGAGCCCGACGCCCATCGCCGCCACCCCGATCCGGCCGCCGTCGAGGATGGCGAGGAACTGCTTGAAGCCGGCGCCGCGCGGCCCGAGCCGGTTGGCGTCCGGCACGCGGCAGTCGGTGAACGAGAGCGGCCGGGTGTCGGACGCGTTCCAGCCCATCTTGCGGTACGGCTCGCCCTGCTCGTAGCCCGGCGTCCCGTTGGCGACGAGCAGGTTGGTGATCTCGTCGGGTCCCGTGCGGGCGGTGATGCACACCACGCCGGAGATGTCGGTGCCCGCGTTGGTGATGAACTGCTTGGCGCCGTCGATCACCCACTCTCCGTTCTCCTCCCGTGCCCGCGTGCGGACGTTGCCGGCGTCCGAGCCCGCTTCCGGCTCGGTCAGCCCGAACGCCCCCAGGCGCTCGCCGGCGGTCAGCGCCGGCAGCCACTCCGCCTGCTGCTCGGGCGAGCCGAACTGGTAGATCGGCTGCGTGCCGAGCGAGGTGTGCGCGCACATGGTGATGGCCACCGAGGAGTCGACGCGCGCCAGCTCCTCGACCGCCAGGGCGTAGGCGAGCGTGTCGCCGCCGGCGCCGCCGACCGCCTCGGGGAAAGGGATCCCCATCAGCCCCAGCTCGCCGAGGCGGCGCACGATCGCGTAGGGGAAGCGCTTCTCGCGGTCCAGCGCCTCGGCCTCGGGCGCCACCTCCGCCTCGGCGAACTCGCGCACCGTGCGTCGGATCAACTCGTGCTCGGGCTCGAGGTCGAAGTCCATGCCCCGATCAAAGCACCCGGGGGCGCCGACCGGCGCCCCTAAGGTGCTCGCCGCGTCAGCGGAACCGCATCTTCTTCACCCGCCGCGTGCGGTTGCCGGCCGCGTCGACCGCGGTCACCTGCAGCGTGGCGGGCAGCTCGCGCTCGCGCTTGAGCAGCACCCGCACGGCCGCCCGCGGGCGCAGCCGCAGCCGCACCTCGCCGGCCTTGGCGACGCGTACGGTGCCGCGGGCCAGCCGGCGCACCTTGCCGCGCCCGCCGCGCCGGCGCGAGAGCCGGCCCGAGAGCACGACGGTGAGCGTGGCGGGCTCGTCGACCCGGAAGCGCAGGACGATGCCCTTCCCGCGCAGCCGGCGCAGGCCCTTGAGCTGGCCCGAGAGGATGCTGAGCCCCGGGCGCTTGGAGTCGCTCGCGACCGGCGGCGGGATCAGCGGCGAGCCGCCGCTGCCGCCGCTGGCCGCCTTGGTGATCTGCACCAGGGAGGGGATCGGCTTGGCCGGGTTCTGGCCCGTCGTCTTGCTCCCGCGCGGCCAGTAGGAGGTGTAGCCGGCGGTGCTGGCCGGGTCGCCGGAGGACTCCTCGCCCGGGTGCTGGACGTTCACGAACAGCGTGCGCTCGTCGGGCGTGAAGTACGGGCCGGTGCCCTCCGCCTGGACCGGCATGTTGGCGAAGCGGAAGGCCTTGACCTGGCCGTCGGGCTGGCCCTTGGGCACGAAGAACACCGCGTTGTTGGCGTGGTAGGTCTGCGGCCGGCCGGGCTGGTTGAGCGTGCTGGAGGAGATGTCGGTGACGACCCAGAGGTTGCCCGCCTGGTCGAAGACGAGGTTGTCGGGGGAGGAGAAGCCCGCGCCGTCGGGCCCGCCCGGCGCGTAGTCCAGCCAGGTGAAGGGCGCACCCGGTCCGACCGCGCCGGCGTCGTCGCCCGCCTCGACCAGCGTGCGCACCGAGCCGTGCACGTCGTTGGCGGTCGAGTTGTTGGTCAGCGCGATCCAGACCCTGCCGGTCTCGTCGACCTCGATGTCCTCCGGGCGGTTGGTGGCGAAGTGCGCGACCCAGTCGGCGCCCTCGGCCGCGCTGATCCGCGCGTGCGTGTCGACCAGCTCGGATTCGGCCACCTCGCGCCAGTGGCCGGTGCCGGCGGAGGCGCTGGTGAGCGCGCCGCCCGGCGCGTCGAAGGTGCGCCGCCCGCCCGGCTCCCAGCGCGCGACGTAGAGCTTGCCGCTGGTGAGGATCCGCAGGTTCTCCGTGCGCCGGCCGGCCCGGTAGGGGTAGTCCGAGACGAACTTGTAGACGCCGCCGTCCGTGCGGTCATCGCCCATGTAGAGCACGAACGGCTTGCCGTCCTGGGCGCGGAACGCCGTGTTCTCGTGCCGGAAGCGGCCGAGCGCGGTGTGCTTGCGCCCGACGAAGCTCGGGTCGTAGGGGTCGTGCTCGCAGACCCAGCCGAACTTGGCCGGGCCGGTCTGGCCGTCGCCGTTGAGGTAGACGTCGGTGCCCAGCTTGGCCGGGGTCCAGCCGTAGCCGAAGCCCGTGTCGATGCCGTAGTCCTGGTAGTTCTCCTCGCACGAGAGCGCAGTGCCCCACGGCGTGATCCCGCCCGAGCAGTTGGCCAGCGAGCCGGGCGCTTCGGTCCCGATCCCGGGCCAGGCGGCGTCGTCGGCGAGCGGCCCCGTGAACGTCAGCGGCGTGCCGACGGCCTTGATGCGGCGGTTGTAGGGCGAGGGCGAGACGACCCGGAAGAGGCCGGACGCGTCGCGGCGCACGTGGACGATCGAGTTGCCGACCGTCTCGCGCTCGAGCTCGATCTGCGCCGTCGTCTTGTCGGGGGCTGCGGTCACGCCGTGCTGGAAGAACGGCGAGGGGTATTCGTGGTTGACGAACAGCAGCCCTTCGTCGGAGCCGCGCAGCGGGAAGTAGGCGAGGTAGTCGTTGTTGAAGCCGTAGACGTGCTCGTTGCCGTCGGCGTCGGCGAACACGTCGCCCCACCCGATCAGCACGTCGGCGCGGTAGCCGGCCGGAACCTCGAACAGGTCGGCGCTGGACGGCGCGATGGCCGTGAAGCTTCCGAACGCCGTCCCGTCGGCGGCCTCGGCGGCGGCGGCGTCGAGCAGGCCGGCCCGCCCGGCGGCGCCCACCGCCACGGTGGAGGCGCCGGCGGCGGCGATGCCCTGGATGAACGTGCGGCGGGTGGCGCCCTCGCTGAGCTCGCGCTCAGGGGCAGCCGGCAGGGAGGACGGTTCCATGACCGGGCAACCTGCCGCGCGCAAGGGCGCCGGCTGTGAAGAAGACGTGAAGGTGGCGCGGCCGCAGTCATCAGGCCTCGGCGCGACGAACGTCAACGGCGGCAGGGCGGGGAAGCGAGTCCCTGGGGGCGGGTGGGAGAGATCGGGGTGACAACGCCGCACTCGAACCGCGGGCGCCATCGACTTCGGCGTTCGCGACGCTGAGGGTCGTCAACGCTGAAGTCGCCCGCCCGTGCGACCCGCGTTCGGCGTTCTCACCTCCAGACGAGCCCCTCCCCCGACCGTGCTCCCTTCAATGCGGTGGTTGACGTCCGTTCGCGTCGCCTGCCGCACGACAGAGCAGCAGGCGCCTCGACCCGTCAGCTCCAGCACTACCCTTCAGGCATGTGCATCCAGTGCATGGCCGGCGCGATGGTTGCCGGCGCGGCCGTCACTGGCTCGCGCTGGTGGATCGTCGTGCGCTTCCGCGACGCCCTGACGCCGCGGCGGAGGCGGGCACTGACGGCCGTGCTTCTGACCGCCGGCGTCCTCTCGGCCGGCCTGATCGGCCCGACGCCGTAGCGGCCGGGCCGCTCAGGCCGGCGCGGAGGCCAGCTCGGCCAGGAGGCGCACGCCCCATCCCGACGCGCCCTTCTGCGCGTAGGGGCGCCCGAGGTCGTCGGCCACCCCGGCGATGTCCAGGTGCGCCCATGGCGTGTCGGCCGCGAAGCGGGCCAGGAACTGCGCGGCCGTGATGGAGGCGGCCTTGCGCCCCTCCACCGCATTGGTGATGTCCGCGTCGCGGCCCTTGATCAGCTCGTCGTAGAGCGGGTCGAGCGGCAGGCGCCAGACGCGCTCGCCGGTCGCCTCGCCCGCCTCGGCCACCTGCGCGCACCAGGCGTCGTCGTTGCCCATCAGCCCGGCGTGGACGGCGCCGAAGGTGGTGACGATCCCGCCGGTGAGGGTGGCCACGTCGACGAGCCGCTCGGCCCCGAGGTCGCGGGCGTGGGTGAGGCAGTCGGCCAGCACGAGGCGGCCCTCGGCGTCGGTGTTGTTGATCTCGACGGTGATCCCCGCGCGCGAGCGCACGATGTCGCCCGGGCGCGTGGCTCGGCCGGAGATCATGTTCTCCGTCGCCCCGACCACCGCCACCACGGGCTGGGGCAGACCGAGCGCGGCGATCGCGCCGACCGCCTCGAGCACGGCGGCCCCGCCGCACATGTCGAACTTCATGCCCAGCATGCTCGCGGCCGGCTTGATCGAGTAGCCGCCCGTGTCGAAGGTGACGGCCTTGCCCACAAGGCCGAGCAGCGGCCCGGCCGGCTCGGGCGGCGCGTGGCGCACGGTGATCAGCTGCGGCTCGGCCTCCGAGCCCAGGGCCACGGCCGCGAAGGCGCCCATGTCCGCCGCCGCGATCTCCGCCCGGCCCATCACGTCGACGGAGACGCCGGGCAGCTCGCGCGCCCGAGCGGCCAGCGCCTGCGGCGTCATCACGTTGGCGGGCGTGTTGCCGAGGTCACGCGCCGCATTGGCGGCCTCGCCCAGCACCCGGGCGCGCTCGACCGGCAGCGCCACTTCGTGGTGGGCGGAGACGATCAGCTCGGCGACGTCGTCGCCGTCGCCGGCATCCTCGTCGTCGCCGGAAGCCGCGGAGGTCTTGTAGGTGGTGAAGCGGTAGGCGGCCAGCAGCGTGCCCTCGACGAGCGCGCCGGCCACGGCGTCCGGGACCTTGTGCGGCAGCTCCCAGCACAGCCGGCGCGCGCCCAGCTCGCGTGCGCGCCCCAGCGCCGCGGCGGCGGCGACGCGCGCGCGCTCGGGATCGAACCCGGCCCGGTCGCCCAGGCCGGCGAGGACCCAGCGGCGTCCGGCGGCATGGGTGTGCGCGAGCTTGCGCAGGCCGGGCTTGGCCTCGCCGGCGGCGAGGAGCGCGCCCAGCGCCTCGCCTTCGAGGTCGTGCGGGATGCCCTCGCCCTCGAACAGGCCGACCACGACGGTGTCGGCGCCCGTGTCGGGCGGGCTGTCGGTGGTGGCCCGGACCTCGATCCCGCCAGGCTATCGTCCAGGTCATGGCCAGCACCCTCATCCTCGGCACTGCGCGCACGCCCGTCGGCAAGCTCGGCGGCGGCCTCTCCTCCCTGCCCGCCACCGAACTGGGCGGCATCGCGATCCGGGCGGCGCTCGAGCGCGCCGGCGTGGCGGCCGAGCAGGTCCAGCACGTGATCATGGGTCAGGTGCTGCAGGCCGGGGTGGGGCAGATCCCCTCCCGCCAGGCCCAGATCGCCGCCGGGATCGGCAAGGACGTCTCCTCCGAGACGATCAACAAGGTCTGCGCCTCGGGCGTGCGCGCCGCGGTGCTGGTCGACCAGGCGGTGCGCGCCGGCGACGTGGAGGTCGCGGTGGCGGGCGGCATGGAGTCGATGTCGCAGGCGCCCTACCTGTTGCCGAAGGCCCGCTTCGGTGCCCGCATGGGGGACATGAAGGCGCTCGACGGCATGGTCCACGACGGCCTCACCAATCCGTTCAGCGGCAAGCAGATGTTCGCCGAGGCGACCGAGGTGGGCGACGAGCTGGAGCTCACCCGTGCCGACATGGACCGCTGGGCGCTGCGCTCGCACGAGCGCGTGATCGCCGCCACCGACGACGGTCGCCTGCCGGAGGAGATGGTCACGGTGACGGTCGAGGGCCGCAAGGGCGACACGACGGTCGAGGTCGACGAGGCCCCGCGGCGCGATGCCTCGCTCGAGTCGCTGGCCAAGCTGCCGGGGTTGGCCGCCAAGGAGGGCTCGCACACCGCCGGCAACTCGCCCGGCGTCAACGACGGCGCGGGCGCCATGGTGCTCGCCTCCGAGGCCTGGGCCGAGCGCGAGGGGGTCGAGCCGCTGGCCGAGATCGTTGCCCACGCCCAGGTCGCCGACGACTTCCCCTACCTGGCCCGCACGCCCGCCAACGCGGCGCGCAAGGCGCTCGACAAGGCCGGCCTGCAGCCTGGCGACATCGACCTGTGGGAGATCAACGAGGCCTTCGCCTCGGTGACGCTGAACTCGATCCGGATGCTGAACATCGACGAGGAGCGCGTGAACGTGTGCGGCGGCGCGGTGGCGATCGGTCACCCGATCGGCGCGTCCGGCGCGCGGATCCTCGGCACGCTGATCCACGAGCTGCGCCGGCGCGGCGGCGGCCTGGGCTGCGCGGCGATCTGCTCGGGCGGCGGCCAGGGCGACGCGGTGATCGTCCGCACCCTCTAGCCCCCGGTGACCGAGCGCCCGCACATCCTTCCGCCCCCTCCCGGGGGCGGCGCGCTGCGGCGCCCGGAGGAGCGCGGGGCCGCCTTCTTCGACCTCGACCGCACGCTGATGGCCGGCTCCTCGGCCTTCCAGTTCGGCCGCGCCGCTTACAAGGCGGGCATCGTCACGCGGCGCCAGCTGGCCGAGGACGCGTGGGAGAACGTCCGCTTCCGCCTCGCCGGCTCCACCGACGCGAGCACCGACAAGCTGCGCGAGCGGATCGCCCAGCTGCTGGAGGGCGTGCGCGTGCGCGACCTGCAGCGCCTGGCCCCCGACGTGCTGGCCGGCGTGCTCCCCCGCCTGTACCCGCGCATGCTGGAGCTGGCCTACGCCCACCAGGACGCCGGACGGCCGATCTTCATCTGCACCGCCGCCTCGCAGGAGATGGCCGAGCTGATGGCGATCGTGCTGACCTTCGACGGCGCGGTCGGCTCGGTCTCGGAGGTGGTCGACGGCCACTACACGGGCCGCGCCGGCGGGCCCTTCACCTACCGGGAGGGCAAGGCCGAGGCGATCCGCGAGCTGGCCGCCCGCGAGAACCTCGCCCTGGAGGAGTCCTGGGCCTACTCGGACTCGGAGTCCGACCTGCCCATGCTGCGGCTGGTCGGCCATCCCGTCGCGGTCAACCCCGACGCCGAGCTCGGCCGCGTCGCCCGCGCGGAGGGCTGGGAGGTGCTGCGCTTCGAGCGCCTGGGCCGGCGCCTGCGCGCCGCGGGCGCGGTGGCGCTCGCTGCGGGCCTCGGCGGACTCGGCTCAGCGGTGCTCCGGCGAACGTCAACCCCCGCTTTGAGGAGAGGGACGGGTCGCGGTGGCAGGGTCCTCGGTCAGCGGTGGACGACTTGAGCACATCTATCGTGCGTTTCCCGTCCCGCGTTCGCTGACGTGTCCGTCCACGAGCTCACAGCCGAGCAGCAGGAGGTCCGCGACCTCGCCAAGCGCTTCGCCGACGAGCGCGTGGCGCCGCACGCGGCGGACTGGGACCGCGGGCGCACGTTCCCACGCGACGTCTTCGCCGCGCTCGGGGAGCTGGGGCTGATGGGCGTCTGCGTCCCGGCTGAGCACGGCGGCGCGGGCGCGGACTTCCTCGCTTACGTGCTGGTGCTGGAGGAGCTCTCGCGCGCCGACGCCGGCGTCGGCGTCACCGTCGCGGTGCACACCAGCGCGGGCACGCTGCCCCTGCTCTCGCACGGCAGCGCCGAGCAGGTCGAGCGGCTGGTGCCGCCGCTGGCGGCCGGGGAGGAGCTGGCGGCGTTCGCGCTCACCGAGCCCGGCTCGGGCTCGGACGCCGGGGCGATGCGCACGCGCTACGTCGACGGCCGGCTCGACGGCACCAAGCAGTGGGTCACCAACGGCTCGCACGCCGCCACCTTCATCGTGTTCGGCGTCGACGGCGGCCGCGCGTCGGCCTGCATCGCCCGCGCCGGCGCACCGGGCTTGACGGTCACGCGCGAGGAGGAGAAGCTCGGCCTGCACTCCTCCTCGACCGCCGACCTCGCCTTCGTGACGACGCCGGCCGAGCCGCTCGGCGAGCCCGGGCAGGGCATGCGGGTCGCCCTCTCCACGCTGGACGGCGGCCGCATCGGGATCGCCGCGCAGGCGGTCGGCATCGCCCAGGCCGCGCTGGAGCTGGCCACCGGGTACGCCCGCGAGCGCGCCGCGTTCGGCGGCCCGATCGCCCGCTTCCAGGCGATCCAGCACAAGCTCGCCGACATGCAGACCGAGATCGAGGCGGCGCGCGCGCTGACCTGGCGCGCGGCGCGGCTGAAGGACGCCGGCCGGCCGCATGCGGTGGAGGGCGCCCAGGCCAAGCTGTTCGCCTCGGCGGTGGCCCGCCGCCAGACCGGCGAGGCGATCCAGGTGCTCGGCGGCTACGGCTACACGACGGCGTTCCCGGCCGAGCGCTACTACCGCGACGCGAAGATCACCGAGCTCTACGAGGGCACGTCGGAGATCCAGAAGCTGGTCATCGCCCGCGCGCTGCTCGGCGACGCGATGCGCAGCGGTTGAGCGACCTACGCCGGCGCCACCAGCTGCGTGGCCGCCAGCTCGGCGTAGAGCGCGTCGCCGCCGACCAGCTCGGCGTGGGTCCCGACCGCCCGCACGCGGCCGCCGTCCAGCACCACGATCCGGTCGGCGGCCACGACGGTGGAGAGGCGGTGCGCGATCGCCACCACCGCGCACGTCGCCGCCGCCCGCGCCACCGTCGCGCGCAGGGCCAGCTCGTTGACCGCGTCGAGCTGGGAGGAGGCCTCGTCGAGCAGCAGCAGGCGCGGGCGCCGCACCAGCGCGCGGGCGATCGCGACGCGCTGGCGCTCGCCGCCCGAGAGCGTGGTGCCGCGCGCGCCGATCACGGTGTCCAGGCCGTCGGGCAGCCGGGCGAGCAGCTCGTCCAGGCCGGCGTCGGCGATCGCGGCGGCCAGCTGCGACTCCGACGCGTCGGGCGCCGCGTAGCGCAGGTTCTCGCGCAGCGTGCCGGCCAGCACCGGCGCCTCCTGCTCCACGTAGCCGATCGCGGCGCGCAGCTCGCGCAGGGGCCACGTGCGCACGTCGCGCCCGGCCAGCCGCACGGACCCGGCGTCTGGGTCATAGAAGCGCTCCAGCAGCGCGAACAGCGTCGTCTTGCCGGCGCCCGAGGGCCCGACCAGCGCGGTCAGCCCGCGCGCGGACACCGCGAAGGAGACCTCGTGCAGCACCGGGCGCTCCGGCACGTAGGCGAAGCGGACGCCGTCGAGCTCCACCAGCGGGTCCGGCGTGCCGGCCGGCGCGGCCGCGCCCGGCGCGTCGGCCTCGGGCTCGAGCGCCTCGATCTCCTCGATCCGGCGCACCGCGGCGAGGCCCTGCTGGAGCTGCACGATGCCGTTGACCAGGCCGGAGATCGGCTCGGTCAGATAGAAGAGGTAGAGCAAGAAGGCGATCAGGTCGCCCACCGGCAGCGCGCCCGACGCCACGCGCGCCCCGCCGACGCCGAGCACGGCCAGGAAGGCGATCTGGATCGTCAGCCCGGTCATCGCGCCGACGACGGCCTGGTAGCGCGCACCCTCCATGCCGCGGTCGTAGGCGCGCTGGGCGGCGGCGCCGATGCGGGCGGCCTCGCGCTCCTCGGCGCCGCTGGCGCGCACCGTGCGCGGCGCGCCGAGCGCCCGCTCGAGCGTCGCGCTCAGCTCGCCCACCGCCTCCTGTGCGCGCTTGGCGGCGGCGCTGATCCGCGGTATCAGCAGACCGACGTTCGCCCCCGCCAGCACCAGCACCACCAGCGTGACCCCGAGCAGGACGAGGTCGACCACGCCCATCAGCACGACGGCGCCGACCAGCATCAGCGCGCCGTTGAAGGCCTGCACGAAGGCGGTGGAGACGGCGGCGCCGAGCAGCGTGGTGTCGGCCGCCGCGCGGGACACGAGGTCGCCGGGCTGAAGGCGGTCGGCGTCGGCCATCCGCATCGCCAGCAGGCGCCCGACGAGCCCGCGCCGCGCACGCAGCACGACCCGCTCGGCCGTGCGCTCCAGCAGCCAGAAGTGCACGACCCAGATCGCCGAGCCGGCCAGCACCAGCGCGCCGAGCACGATCAGTGGCCCGGCCAGCGAGTCGTCGCCGGCCAGCGCCTCGATGATCTCGCGCGCGGCCAGCGGCTGGGCCAGACCGGCCGCGCCGCCCAACAGCCCCAGCAGCGCGGCCAGCACCAGCGTCTTGCGGTGGGGGCGGACGAGGGCGAGGAGTCGGCACACGCGGTCCGTCGAGGATGGCGCGCATGCGGCGTGCCGCCCATACGGACACCCCTACACTCCGGCCATGGCCACGGAGGAGCGGGCGCTGACCGACGCCGAGCGCTGGTACCGCGAGCGCTTCGCCGCCACGCCCGAGCGCACCGCGCCGTTCACGACGCTCTCGGGCGAGCCGGTGCGCCCGCTCTACACCGAGGCCGACCTGCCGCCCGCCGCCGACATCGGCCTGCCCGGCGAGTTCCCCTTCACCCGCGGCGTGTACCCGAGCATGTACCGCGGGCGGCTGTGGACGATGCGCCAGTTCGCCGGCTTCGGCACGGCGGAGGAGACCAACGCCCGCTTCCGCTACCTGCTCGACCACGGCCAGACCGGGCTCTCGACGGCGTTCGACATGCCCTCGCTGATGGGCTTGGACTCCGACCACGCGCGCTCGGAGGGCGAGGTCGGGCGCGAGGGCGTGGCGATCGACACGCTCGACGACATGGCCGCCCTGTTCGCCGGCATCGACCTCGGGGTGGTGACGGTCTCCATGACCATCAACGCGCCCGCCGCGGTGATGCTCGCCTTCTACGTCGTGGCGGCGGAGCACGCGGGCGTGCCGGCCGAGCGCCTGGGCGGCACGATCCAGGCCGACATCCTCAAGGAGTACATCGCCCAGAAGGAGTGGTGCTTCCCCGTCGACCCGGCGATGCGGCTGCTCGGCGACATGGTGGCGTGGAGCACGGAGCGGATGCCGCGCTGGCACCCGGTCTCGATCTCCGGCTACCACATCCGCGAAGCCGGCTCGACCGCCGCCCAGGAGCTGGCCTTCACGCTCAAGGACGGCTTCACCTACGTCGAGCAGGCGCAGGCACGCGGCCTGGACGTCGACGCCTTCGCGCGGCGGCTGAGCTTCTTCTTCAACGCGCAGATCGACTTCTTCGAGGAGATCGCCAAGCTGCGGGCCGCCCGCCGCATCTGGGCGCGCGAGCTGCGCGACACCTACGGGGCGCGCGACCCGCGCTCCTGGCTGATGCGCACGCACGTGCAGACCGCCGGGGTCTCGCTCACCGCCCAGCAGCCGCTCAACAACATCATCCGCACCACCGTGGAGGCGCTGGCCGGCGTGCTGGGCGGCACCCAGTCGCTGCACACCAACTCCTACGACGAGGCCCTGGCCCTGCCCACCGAGCCGGCCGTGCGGATCGCCCTGCGCACCCAGCAGGTGATCGCGCACGAGACGGGCGTGGTCAACACGATCGATCCGCTGGGCGGCGCCTACTTCGTGGAAGCGCTGACCGACGAGCTCGAGCGCCTCGCGTACGCGTACTTCGAGCGGATCGACGCGCTGGGCGGGATGGTCGACGCGGTCAAGCAGGGCTTCCCGCAGCGCGAGATCGCCGACGCCGCCTTCCGCCTGCAGGCCGAGATCGAGGCGGGCGAGCGGATCGTGGTCGGCGTGAACGCCCACACCGAGGGCGTCGACGCCGAGACGGAGCTGCTGCACATCGATCCGGCGCTCGAGCCCAAGCAGATCGGGCGGATCCAGGCCGTGCGCGCCCGCCGCGACGGCACCGCCGTCGAGGCGACCCTCGCGGACCTGAAGGCGGCGGCCGCCCGCGACGACGTCAACCTCATGCCCGCCCTGATCGCCTGCGCCCGTGCCCACGCCACCGAAGGCGAGATCGTGGGCGCGCTGCAGTCCGTGTTCGGCACCTACACCGAGACGCCCGTCTTCTAGGAGGTTCCTTCGTTGCGCAAGCTGCTCATCACCTGCCTGCTCGGCACCCTCGTGCTCGCGGCGCCCGCCGCCGCGAAGCCGAAGTCGGTCAAGATCGGCGACAACTGGTTCGTGCGCCCCTCCGGCGTGCCGACCGTGACGGTCGAGCGCAACGACACGGTGCGCTGGAACTGGACGGGCGACAGCGTGCACAACGTCGTCGCCAGCGGGCCGGCGAGCTTCCGGTCGGGGACCAAGTCGTCGGGCAGCTACCGCAGGAAGGTCACCAAGCGGGGCACCTACACGATCGTCTGCACGATCCACGGGCGTTCGGACCAGTCCATGAAGCTCGTGGTGAAGTGAGCGAGGCGGGCAACCGCCGGATCCGCGTCGTGGTCGCCAAGCCCGGGCTGGACGGCCACGACCGCGGCGCCAAGATCATCGCCCGCGCCCTGCGCGACGCCGGCATGGAGGTGATCTACACCGGCCTGCACCAGACGCCCGAGCAGATCGTCGAGACGGTCCTGCAGGAGGACGCCGACGCGGTCGGCCTCTCGATCCTCTCCGGGGCCCACATGACGCTCGTCCCGCGCATCGTCGACCTCCTGCGCGAGCAGGACGCGGGCGACGTCGTCGTCTGCGTGGGCGGCACCATCCCCGCCCAGGACATCCCCGAGCTCAAGGAGCTCGGCGTCGCCGAGATCTTCACCCCCGGCGCGCCGACCGCGGCGATCATCGACTTCCTGCGCGGCGCGGTGACTCCGTAAAGGGTCAGACCCCTTTAGGTGTCTTCGACCGCTTCTCAGGATCGGAACGTCAACGGCGGCTGGGTGGGGGAGCGGGGACCCGGCGCGGCTGGCTTGACCGGACCGAACGTCGGGACGCGTGGTGACTCTGCCTCGGTCCCGACGTTGGTCCGCTGGGCGGACCAGCGTCGGGATCACCCGCGCGCACAGCGCCTCCCGACGAAAGGTCCGCCCGCGCCGGTTCCCTCACCCTCCTCACCTGCCCGCCGTTGACGTTCGCCCGCGTCGCTCGGCCGGCTTGCGCGTATGTTTCAAGCGGCGCCGGGCCTGCTCCGTTGCGCTAGATTGACTCGTCAGTCAACACCGCCGAGGAGGCTGCAAGGGCCGTGAAGATCTGCGTCCTGGTCAAAGAAGTGCCGGACGCCGCCGTCGAGAAGCGCATCAACCCGTCCACGGGGCGCCTCGACCGCGGTGGGGAGAAGAACCTCAACCCGTTCGACACCCACGCCATCGAGGCCGCCATGCAGCTCAAGGAGGGTGGCGCCGTGACCGTGGACGAGGTCGTCGCCGTGACCATGGGGCCCGCGAGCGCGGTGCGCGCGCTGCACAAGGCCGTCTCGCTGGGCGCCGACCGCTCGGTGCACCTCTCCGACGCCGCGCTCGAGGGCTCCGACGTCAACGGCACGGGCTACGCGCTGGCCCAGGTGCTGGCCGCCGAAGCGCCCGACCTCGTCCTGCTCGGCCAGCAGTCCGACGACGGCGAGTGCTACACGATCGGCGCGGTGGTGGCCGACCACCTGCGCATGCCCTCGCTCACGCAGGTGATCCGCATCGACGTCGAGGACAAGGCCCTGCGCTGCGAGCGCCAGGCCGAGTACGGCTACGACACGGTGATCGTCGAGCTGCCCGCCGTGATCTCGGTCGGCGACGCCATCAACGAGCCGCGCTACCCGTCGCTGAAGGCGATCATGGGCGCCAAGAAGAAGCCGCTGGAGACCAAGGCGGCCGTCGACGCCGGCATCGCGCCGGAGCGCGTCGGCTACGAGCACGCCCGTGCGCACTGCGCGGACTTCACAGCCCCCGCCGCCAAGGAGGCCGGGCGCATCATCGAGGACGAGGACACCGCCCAGACGGTCGACCAGATCGTGGCCTGGCTGGACGAGAGGAAGCTGCTCGCATGATGTCGATCCTGGTCTACGCCCTGCACCACGAGGGCGCGTTCAACAAGAACTCGCTCGGCGCCGTGACCGAGGGCGCGCGCCTGGCCGTCGAGCTGGGCGGGGAGTGCCACGCCCTCGTGCTCGGCGAGCCCGCCGCGCTCGGCGACGAGCTGTGCGACTCGCTGGGCGGCCACGGCGCCACCCGCGTGTTCCGCGTGGAGGGGCCCGAGGGCCTCGCCCAGCCCGTGGTCGACGCGATGGCGCAGGTGATCCGCGAGCAGGGCCACGGCTGCGCGCTGTTCGGCGGCGGCCTGCTCGGCTTCGAGATCGGCGCGGGCCTGACCGCGCGGCTGGACGCCGGCGTGTGCATGGAGGTCACCGGCGTGCGGGTGCAGGACGGCAAGCTGGTGGCCGAGCGCCCGATCCTGCAGGACTCCTCCGTCTCCGACGTGCACTTCCGCTCCGACGTCGGCGTGATCATCGGGCGCTTGAACGCGTTTGAGCCCAAGGCGGCGAGCGACGCCACCGCGACGGTGGAGGATGTGAGCGTCGAGTTCGCCCCGCACTCGCTAAAGGCGCGCATGGTCAGCCGCGGCGAGCAGCGCGGCGCCGACGTCAACATCGAGGACGCCGACATCCTCGTAGCCGGCGGCCGCGGGCTGGGCAAGGCCGAGGGCTTCGACGCGCTCGAGGACCTGGCCGGCGTGCTCGGCGGCGCGGTGGCCGCCACGCGCGCGGTGGTCGATGCCGGCTGGTACTCCTACGCCGCCCAGATCGGCCAGACCGGCAAGACCGTCTCGCCCAAGCTCTACCTCGCGGCCGGGATCTCCGGCGCGATCCAGCACAAGGTCGGCATGCAGGGCTCAGAGCACATCGTGGCCATCAACAAGGACGCCAACGCCCCGATCTTCGAGTTCTCCGACCTCGGCGTGGTCGGCGACCTCAACAAGATCGTGCCGAAGCTGACCGAGGCCGTGAAGGCCCGCAAGGGCGCGTAGCGCATGGCACGAGGGAACGGCGCGCGGCCGGTGGCGCCGATCGAGTACCCGCCGCCGGTCGACCCGGCGGCGGAGTTCCTCGGCGCGCCGGTCGACCCGGAGGACGAGCGGATCGAGGTCGGCGTGGCGATCGTCGGCGGTGGCCAGGCCGGGATGGCGTGCGCGCTGCGGCTGCTGCAGCTGCTCGAGGACGACCCGGCGCTGGCCGAGTCGCTCGGCGAGGTGCCGGTCGCGGTGATCGAGAAGGGCCGCACCCCCGGCGCCCACCAGCTCTCGGGCGGCGTGATGAACCCCGCCCCGATCCGGGCGCTGTGCGGCGCGGACGACACGTGGCCGACCTTCGGCGAGGTGCGCTCCGAGACGGTCTACTTCATGGCCGGGCGCAGGCGCGCGATCCCGCTCAAGCCGACGCCGCCGCCGTTCCGCAATCACGGCAACCACGTCGTCTCCGTGGCCGAGCTGAACCGCTGGCTGGCCGAGCGGGCCGAGGAGGCCGGCGCCTACGTGCTGTCCGAGACCGCCGGGGCCAAGCTGCTGCTAGACGGCCGGCAGGTGGTCGGCGTGCGCACGGGCGACAAGGGCCGCGACAAGGCGGGCGGCGAGAAGGGCAACTTCGAGCCCGGCTCGGAGATCATGGCCCGCGCCACCGTGCTGGCCGAGGGCTGCTGGGGCCACCTCACCGGCGCGGCGCTCAAGGGTCTCGGCCTGGCCGCCAAGGACCCGCAGGTGTGGGCGCTGGGCGTGAAGGAGGTGTGGGAGGTCGACCAGCCTCTGGACCGGGTGATCCACACGCTCGGCTGGCCGCTGCGCCCGCAGGCGAAGTACAAGGAGTTCGGCGGCAGCTGGATCTACCCGATGAACCGCGAGGGGGAGGCGCCCAAGGTCTCGATCGGCTTCGTGGTGGGGCTCGACTACGCCGACGTGCAGCTCTCGGCCCACGACGTCCTGCAGGAGTTCAAGCTGCATCCGCTCGTCCGCAGGATCCTCGGCGACGGCAAGCGCGTGGGCTGGGGCGCCAAGGCGATCCCCGAGGGCGGCTACTGGGCGATGCCGCGGCTGCACGCGCCCGGCATGGTCATCTGCGGCGACGCGGCCGGCATGGTCAACGTGCCGCGGCTGAAGGGCATCCACTACGCCATCCGCTCGGGCATGCTGGCCGCCGAGACGCTCTACCGCCAGCTCAAGGCCGGCTCGACCGACTTCTCCGGCTACGAGCAGGCCGTGCACGACTCCGAGATCGGCCGCGACCTCTACCAGGCGCGCAACATGAAGCAGCCGTTCGCCAAGGGCCTCGTGCTCGGCGGCGCCATCACCAACGCGATGGTGGTCACGCGCGGCCGGCTGCCCGGCGGGCACTGGCCGACCCACCGCGACGCCGACCAGCCGCTGCTGCGCAGCGGCCGCGCGAAGCGCTATCCGGCCCCGGACGGCAAATACACCTTCGACAAGCTCTCCAGCGTCTTCACCACCGGCAACGCCACCCGCGACGACGCGCCCAGCCACATCCGGATCGAGCGCCATGTGCCGCGCGAGCTGGCCGAGGCGTGGCAGTGGATGTGCCCGGCCGGCGTCTACGAGGTGCCCGAGGACGCGGAGGACGCCCGCCACGTGGAGCTGCAGGTGAACCCCTCCAACTGCGTGCAGTGCGGCGCCATCACGGCCAAGGGCGGCCGCCTGACCCCGCCCGAGGGCGGCGACGGGCCCCGCTACGGCCTGATGTAGTCCGCCCCGCAACTTCAGGCCCCTCGCAGCGGTTATACGGAGCGCCCATGCACCGTCCGCGCGCGCTCGCCGTCCTGCCCGCCGCCGTCCTGCTCGCCGTCCCGGCCGGCGCCGGCGCGGCCCCGCGCGCCGGCGTGGAGCTGGTCAGCTGCACGCCGGCGCTGGACCCGGTCGCCCGCTCGGCCGCCTTCGAGGGCCGCATGCGCGCGATCAGGCGCAGCGCCCGGATGCAGATGCGCTTCACGCTGCAGTCGCGCGCGCCCGGCGGTGACTGGAAGCGCGTCGCTGCCCCCGGCTGGCAGGCCTGGCTCACGGCCCAGCCGGGCGTGGGCCGCTACGCCTACGTGCGGACGGTCCAGAACCTGCCGGTCCCCGCGCGCTACCGCACCGTCGTGCGCTTCCGCTGGCTGGACGGCAAGGGCCGGCGCCTCGCGCGCCGGCTCGCGGTCTCACCGGCCTGCCGCCAGCCCGATCTGCGGCCCGACCTCGAGCCGCGCCGGCTGGAGGTGCTGCGCGCCCCGGGCCAGCCGAAGCTGCGCCGCTACATCGTCTGGACCGGCAACGCCGGCCTGACCGCCGCCGGGCCCTTCACCGTCGTCCTGCGCCTCCCGGGGCAGCCCGAGCTCGTGACCCCGGTGGCCGGGCTGGTGCCCGACGCGCGCGAGTTCATCACCTTCACCGCTCCGGCCTGCACGCCGGGCGAGCCGCTCGCGGCCGCGGTCGACGCCGGCGCGACGGTCGACGAGCGCGACGAGGAGGACAACCTCCTCGCCGCCCCCTGCCCGGACTAGGGCCGCTCGTAGATCGCCGGCACCTGCTCGTTCTGCCGGATGTTCAGCCATTCGGCGTCCACCGGGTTCAAGAAGAACGGCGGACTGCGGAAGCGCAGGCGGTCGTCGTAGTTGTAGCTCTTGGTGTAACCGCTCTGGCGCAGCTGATAGCTCGAGCCGTTCCAGTACGTGGTGCTCTGCCCGACCGGTCCGCGGAACTTCTGGGCGATGGCGCCGGTGACCTTCAGCGTTCCCAGCTGCTTGCCGCAGTCGTGGTTGTCGACGATGAACGAGTGGGTCAGGCCGAGGATGGCTGCCTCGATGTCGATGTCGTGCGTCCAGTTGCCGTCCGGCGCCCTGCGGTTGTCGCACACGGTCCCGTCGGCGTCGTCGTCGCCGCCGTCCCGGTTGACCGCGTGGGAGACGCGGACGAACTTGTCGGCGATCAGGCCGAGCACCACGTCGCCGGAGCGCTTCAGGTCGGCGCTCGAGACGATCGGGTCGAGCGTGACGGGATCGACCGGCGCGCCGACCACGATGTCCTTCTCGCTGGCGATGGTGAGGCTCTTGGAGTAGGTGCCGTACACCGTCACGTTGCCGCAGCCGGATTCCTCGGTGTACTCCTGCCGCGTGGGCGGCTGCACGTTCGAGCACGTCCCGGGCTTGCTCTGGACGAAGATCACGCCGTTGGCCGGGACCGGCTGGTCGAGTTGCTCCGTCTTGACCCCGCCGGGCCAGGTGGTCACGTCCATCACGCCGCTGTGGAACCGGATCCAGGTGCGACCGGTGTAGAGCACGCCGGCGCGGGCCTTCAACGAAGCGTTGGTGCTGGGCATGGGCAGGGTCTTGACCTGGTTGACGACGGTGCCCAGGTAGTTGGGAGCGCCGGCCTGGCAGGCACCCGAGGTGCCCGGCGTCGTGACCTTGGGCGAGCCGACGATCTGGATCTTGTCGGCCTTGCTGCGGCCGAGCGTGTAGTTGCCGCACGCCCGGATCTGGTCGTTCGTGTGGAACGGCCCTCGGTTCGCGTCGCTGCTGATGAACTGGATGGTCGCGCACAGCGGGTTCCCCGGGGTCGGCGTCGGGCGCCCATCGCGCTCGTACTGGTCGCACGTCGTCTTCGCCGCGTCCCGCAGCGCCGTCGTCGTGTAGACCTCCGGGCTGAACGTCTCCTTGTCCGTGAAGTAGAGGAAGTCGAGGAAGCTCGAGCGGCGGAAGGTGGCGATGATCGAGCGGTGCACCTTGCCCACGCGCCCGGTCGAGCGGATCCTGAACGTGCCGCTCGCGGCGTCGAGCAGCGTGGTGTCGGCCTTGCCGGCCTCGCAGGACGTCTGGCCCGGCGCGGGCAGCAGCTCGAGCGTGTACTGCGAGGCGGTGCCCGGCACGGTGCGCCACGCGCGCGGGTCGGTGCCGTTCCCGTTCCACTTCTGGTGCACGGGTGCCGGCGCCGGCACGTCGTCGCACTTGGTCCAGTAGTCGTTGTCGCGCGACAGCTGGTAGAGGTAGTACGCGATCCCGGACTCGGCTGCGGCGTTGGCCTGCTTGCGGTCGCTCGAGGCCTTGGAGAACGGCAGGTCGCCCTGGGCCGCGAGCAGGACGGCGCTGGCCACCATGGTCGCGACGGTCATCACCACCATGACCGCCACCATGGTGATCCCGTGCTCGGCGCGGACGTCGAGGCGGGTTATCCGCATTGGAGCTCCTTGGCGTTGCTGGGGTAGCCCGTGCTCAGGTTGCGCACGGCGATGCCGTCCTGCAGCCGGGTCACGGGCGGGCTGGCACCCTGGGCGCCTCCCGGGGCGACGTCCATCGTCACGTCGATCCGGGCCACGTCGTAGCGGCTGTCGGCGCTCAGGGGGGTCGTGCCCGGGATCTCCACCGTCGCCTCGCGGTCGGCGTCGGCGCTGTCGTACTTGTAGAAGGTGAACATGCCCTGGCCGGCCGGCGCGGTCACGTCGCTGATCAGGATGCTGGTGGCGGGCGACGCGCTCCACGTCGTCGGCACCGCCCCGATCGCGCTGGTGGCGGGGTAGACGTTCTCCACGACGCGCTGGTTCGCGGGCTCGTAGATGAGCTCGCGCATGGCGGGCGGTTCGGTGGACCCGTCGGTGAGGTCGGCGTAGAAGCGCACCGAGTTGCGGTCGGCCGCCGCCAGCCCCGCCTTGGCACTGTCGTGGGTCAGGTCGACGCAGACCTGCGAACGCAGCTGCTGCGTCATGCGGTCGAGTGTCAGCCGGCCCCGCTGGGAGGCGTCGGTGCGGGCGATGATCCCGGTGCCCTGTTGGAGCACGGTCGACATCAGCGTCATGACGCCCGCCAGCACCACGCCGGCGATGAACATGACCATGAGCAGCTCCACCACGGTGAAGCCATCCACACGGTGCGCCCGGCTCACGGGCATGCCCCGTCGGTGTTGCCCGAGGTCTGGAACGTGATGGCCTGGGGGGCCGTGCCGGCCGCCGTGCGGTTCTCGACGCTCGCGATCGTCCTGCGGCGCACGGTGCCGATGGGCGAGCTGACGCCGCTGCTCGTGACCTTGGCGCTGGCGCAGACGTCGTAGTCGCCGAAGGGCAGCGACGGGTCGGCCAGCACGCCACCGGTGGTCGTGGTCCGCGTGTACTTCGCCGGCGCCGTGCAGCCCTGGGGCGTGAACACGACGGTGGCGCCGCTGATCGGGGCGTCGGCGCTGTCGGTGACGCGGACGTTGAGCGCGGGCGTGCGCGTCGTGACGCTGGTCGTGGCACCCGGTGTCACGGTTGCGCGGCCGGAGCCGCCGTTGGTGAAGTAGTTGGCGTCGTAGCCGGCCGGGTCGTTGACGGCGCACTCGCCGGCGTAGGCCGTGTAGCCGCTGGGGTAGGGGAAGAGCGTCGGCACGGTGATCGCGCTCGCCAGCGCCGGGAACGCGGGTGCCCGGACCGGGATCGGCCCGCTGCGCGCGTTGACCACGGTGGCGGCGACGGCGCCGGTGGCGAACGCCGGGTTGGGGGGCACCAGCGAGTCGAACCGCACGGTGATGGCGGCGGGGCGCGCGTAGGCCATCTCCACGGTGGTGTTCTCGTCGGGCACCACGGTCGCGGTCTTGGTCGTGAGCTGCTGGCGCTGCTCGTCGATGTAGCCGGCCGTGTTCAGGGTGACCGTGTAGGAGCCGGCGGGGATGCGCGCGAACGTGACGCAGCCGAACTCGTTGGTCGGCCCGGTGTGCGCGCTCGGGCCGCTGATCGAGACCGGGAGGTTCGCCACGGGCCCGTCCGGATTGCCGCGCTCGTCGTAGACCAGCACGGTCAGTGTGCCCAGCTCACCGCGGCCGTCCTCCACCCGCTGGGCGACGATCCCGCGCATGACGACCGGCTTGACCCGGGTGCCGAGGGCGCCGGAGGTGACGGTGGTGGAGATGCGGATGTAGCTGGGCGCGCCCGGCCGCCCGTTCTCGCAGCTCTTGGTCGAGTCGGTCGCGTCGTAGATCCACTCGGACTCGGACTTGACCTTGTACTCGGCGCCGCCGACCGGGACGTCCTGGATATCCGTGAAGCCGTCCAGCCGCGCCGCGGTCATCGCGCGCATCCGCTCCTGGTCCTGCTCCGCGAGCGCCGCCGCGACGGTGCGGCTCTTGTTCACCGCCACGGTGCGCCCACCGACGTCGATCGTGGTCAGCACGGCCGAGACGACCATGATGAGGATCGCGGCGCTGATCACCGTCTCGATCACGGTGACGCCGGACTGATCGGCCAAGCGGGCCCGGAGCACGCGGAGGGAACCCATACATCCTCCGTATCGGCGGTCGCATTTCAGACCTGAGCCGCTCGGACGATCGTTGGACTCTGCGGAGTAGGCTCACCAGCAGATGGCCGATCCCGCCCCAGCCGCCGCGGACCCGGCAGCGTTGCGCGCCCGCTACGCCGCGGCGTTCCACGCCTGGCTGGCGGGCCGGGACGAGCGCGAGCTGGGGACCGCCTACGCGCTCGGGCGCGAGGCGGTGGCCGCCCAGCTCAGCGTGCTCGACCTCGCGGAGACGCACCACGCCGCCACGCGCGACGCGCTCGGCGACGGCGCCGACCCGGCGCGCCGCGGCGAGCTGATCGAGGCGGCCGGCGTCTTCTTCGGCGAGGCGCTCTCCACCTTCGAGATCGCCCATCGCGGCTACCACGCCGTGCAGGAGCTCGCCCGGCTGGAGCACGACCACGTCGAGCAGCTGCGCGCGCTGGCCCACGCCTCGGTGAAGATCAACGCGGCGGCCACCGCCGAGGAGGCCCTGCAGCGCACGGTGGATGCCGCCCGGGCGGTGCTGGGCGCCGCGCAGGCCACGGTGATCTCCACCGCGGGCGACCCGTTCGGGCGCTCGCTATCGGCCGCCGCGCCGCCCGGCGGGGCGCCCGCCGGCCTGGGCACGCCGATCGGCGTGATGCTGCGCAGCGCCGGGCGCCCGCTGGGCATGCTCGAGGTGGCCGACCGGCCCGGGCGCGAGTTCACCGCGCGCGACGAGGCCGTCCTGGCCCAGCTGGGCCAGCTCGCCTCGGTGGCGATCGCCAAGACGCAGGCCTACACGCGCGAGCGCCACATCGCCCAGGTCCTGCAGCGCTCGCTGCTGCCGGCCGCGCTGCCCACCGTCTCGGGCCTGAGCGCCGCCGTGCGCTTCATCCCCGCCGGCGAGGGCATCGAGGTGGGCGGCGACTTCTACGACGTCTTCCGCCCGCGCCCGGACGGCGGGGTCGCCGCCCTGATCGGGGACGTGTGCGGCAAGGGGCCCGAAGCCGCCTCGGTGACCGCCCTGGCCCGTCACACGCTGCGCGCCGCCGCCGTCCACGAGCGGCGCCCCAGCGCGGTGCTGGGGCTGCTGCACCGCGCGCTGCGCGACGCGCGCGACGACGGGCGCTTCTGCACCGTCGCCTACTGCGACTTCGAGGTCACCGCGGCCGGCGCGCGGCTGGTGCTCTCCTGCGGCGGCCACCCGCTGCCGCTCGCCATCCGCAGCTCCGGCGCGGTCGAGCCGGTCGGCGCGCTGGGCACGCTGCTGGGCGCCGATCTCGAGCCGATGCTGCACGACGCGACGGTGGAGCTGGCCCCCGGCGAGCTGGTGGTGCTCTACACCGACGGGGTCACCGAGGTCCGGGCCGGGCGGCGCGAGGTGTTCGGCCACCGCGACCTGGCCGCGCTGCTCGAGCAGTGCGCCGGGCTGCCCGCCGACGTGGTCGCCCAGCGCGTCCAGGACACGGTGCTCGACGCCGCCGGCGGGCGCCCGCGCGACGACATCGCGATCCTCGTGATTGGCCCGAGCCCGCGGGCTGGCACACTTCCCGGCGCCGATCGACACCCGGAGGCGAGCAATGGACGACCCTGAGCGCGGCGGCGCCGGCAGCGCCGGCGGCTCGGCCCTGCTGGGCGAGCTGGTCGCGCTGCTGCGCGAGAACCGCACGCAGCTGCGCGAGGAGTGGGCGCGGCGGATCACCGAGGCCAGGCTGCTCACCGCCCTGACCGCGCAGGAGATCTTCGACGAGGCGACCTCGGTGTACGACAACTACGTCGCCGTGCTGGAGACCGGCGAGGTCCAGGCGCTGCAGGACTACGCGCGCGACCTGTCGGAGCGAATCATCCCGCGCGGGGTGGAGACCGACGAGGTGCTGGGCATCGTGCTGCTGCTGCGCGACGTGCTGGCTCGCTCGCTGTTCGAGCGCTATCAGGACGACTTCGGGATGCTCAACCGCGTCCTCGACGCCTACGAGCCGGCCGCCAACCGCATCGCCAACACCGTCGGCGTGAACTTCGTGCAGGAGCGCGAGCGGGTGATCCGCCAGCAGCAGGAGGCGATCCGCGAGCTCTCCACCCCGGTGCTCCAGGTGCGCGAGCGGCTCCTGATCCTGCCGATCATCGGCGTGCTCGACTCCCAGCGCGCGCGCCAGCTCACCGAGCAGCTGCTGCACGCGATCCGCGCCAACCGGGCCAAGGTGGTGGTGATCGACATCACCGGCGTGCCCGAGATCGACTCGACGGTGGCCAACCACCTCGTGCAGACCGTCGAGGCCTCGCGGCTGATGGGCGCCAGCGTGATCATCACCGGGCTGTCCTCCGACATCGCCCAGACGCTCGTCACCATCGGCGTCGACCTCTCCAAGGTCAACGCGGTCGGCGACCTGCAGGGCGGGATCGAGGAGGCCGAGCGGCTGCTGGGCTACGCGGTCAGCTTGTCGGCGCCCGACGAGCGCTGACGCGCGTGGCCGTCCCGATCCTCAAGCAGGGGCCGTTCCTGATCGCCTCGATCCAGGCCGCGCTGACCGACACCGACGTGCTGCGCCTGCAAGACGACGTGATGGCCCAGGTCGGGCGCTACCGGTCGCGCGGGATCGTGGTCGACGTCACCGCCCTGGACGTGATGGACTCCTTCGTCTCGCGCTCGCTGCGCGGGATCGCCCACATGACGCGGCTGCGCGGGGCCGAGACGGTGATCGTGGGCATCCAGCCCGATGTCGCCTTCGCGATGGTCCAGCTGGGGATGAACTTCGAGGACGTCCACACCGCCCTTGACCTGGAGGAGGGACTGGCCTTCCTGCAGGCGAAGCTCGAGCCGGAGCCCGACGCGAGTGGCGGATGAGGTCCGGGTGCCCATCCGCTCGGACGCCGACGTGGTCACCGCCCGCTCGGAGGCGCGCAGCATGGGCGGCGGGCTCGGGCTGTCGGGCACCGACCTGACCCTGCTGGCCACGGCGATCTCCGAGGTGGCCCGCAACGTCACCACCTACGCCGGCGAGGGCGAGGTCCGCCTGCGCGTGGTGGCCGACGGTGCGCGCCGCGGCGTCGAGGTGGTGTGCGCCGACTCGGGGCCCGGCATCGCCGACGTGGAGCTGGCCATGCAGGACGGCTACACGACCGGCAACGGGCTCGGGCTGGGCCTGCCGGGCACGCGGCGGCTGGTCGACGACTTCGACCTGCGCACGGCGCCGGGGGAGGGGACCGTGATCCGCCTGGTCAAGTGGAGTCGTGCCTGACGGCCCCGGCCGCCTGGACGCGGGCGTGGCGGGGCGCGCCCTCCCCGGCGAACAGCACTCGGGCGACCTCGCCGTGCTCGTGCCGCACGGCGACGGGGTGCTCGCCGCGGTGATCGACGGCCTCGGCCACGGAGCGGACGCGGCGGCCGCCGCCACCACCGCGGCGGCGGTGCTGGAGGGCGCGCCGGGCGCCGACGTGGCCGCGTTGATCGACCGCTGCCACGCGGCGCTGCGCAAGACGCGCGGGGCGGTGATGACGGTGGCGTGGTTCGACCTCGCCGCCGCGCACCTGCGCTGGGTGGGGGTGGGCAACGTGGAGGCGCGGCTGCTGCGCGCGGGCAGCCCGCCGGGACGCACGGAGGGGCCGTTGACCAAGGGCGGCGTGGTCGGCTTCCAGCTCCCGGACGTGCGCGTGAGCACCACAACGCTGGCCGACGGCGACGTGGTCGTGCTGGCCACCGACGGCATCGCGCCGGCCTTCTCCGAGGCGGTCGGCCCGGGCTCCGCGCAGGCCAACGCCGACCGCATCCTCGAGCGCCACGCCCGGGCCTCCGACGACGCCCTCGTGGTCGTGCTGCGCCATCTCGCCGCACCTGCGCGGCCTACAATGGAAGGACCATGAAGACTGCAATCCATCCCGAATACGTCGAGGCCCACGTGCGCTGCACGTGCGGCAACGAGTTCACGACGCGCTCGACGAAGGGCGACCTCCACGTGGAGATCTGCTCCAACTGCCACCCGTTCTACACCGGCAAGCAGAAGCTGATGGACACGGGCGGGCGCGTCGAGCGCTTCCAGCGCCGCGCGGCCAAGCGCCAGCGGTGATCGAGGCCCTCGTCGGCCAGATCGAGGCGCGCTTCGCCGAGGCGCAAGCGCAGATGGCGGACCCCGAGATCATCGGCGACCGCCAGCGCTACGCCGAGGCGGGGCGCCGGTTCAACCAGCTGGCGTCCGCCGCCAAGCTGGCCGACGAGTGGCGCCGCGCGCAGGACGACGCCGCCGGCGCGCAGGAGCTGATCGCCGAGTCCGGCGAGGACGCCGAGCTGCGCGAGCTGCTCGACGGCGCGCGGGCGCGCAGCGCCGAGCTCGAGGAGGAGATCCGCCTCGCCATGGTCGAGCGCGACCCCAGCGACGACAAGGACGTGATCGTGGAGATCCGCGGCGGCGCGGGCGGCGACGAGGCCGGCCTGTGGGCCGGCGACCTCTACCGCATGCTCACGCGCTACGCCGAGCGGCGCGGCTTCAAGATCGAGACCATGAGCGCGACCGACGGCTCCTACACCTTCGAGGTCCGCGGCGACGGGGCCTACTCCGTGTTCAAGTTCGAGGGCGGCACCCACCGCGTGCAGCGCGTCCCCGAGACCGAGTCGCAGGGCCGCATCCACACGTCCACGGCGACGGTGGCCGTGCTCCCCGAGGCCGAGGACGTCGACGTGCACGTCGACCCGAACGACCTCGAGGTCGACGTCTACCGTTCCTCCGGGCCCGGCGGCCAGTCGGTCAACACGACCGACTCGGCGGTGCGCATCACCCACAAGCCGACCGGGATCGTCGTCTCCATGCAGGACGAGAAGTCCCAGCTGCAGAACCGCGAGCGCGCGATGAAGGTCCTGCGCGCCCGCCTCTACGAGGCCAAGCTCGCCGAGCAGCGCGCCGAGCAGGCCGCCGCGCGCTCGGCCCAGGTCGGCACGGGCGATCGCGCGGAGCGGATCCGCTCCTACAACTTCCCCGAACGCCGTGTCACCGACCATCGCGTCAAGCTCACCGCGCACAGCCTCGAACAGCTGCTGGCCGGCGAGCTGGACGAGTTCACGGCCGCGCTGCAGGACGACGAGAAGCGGCGCCGGCTCGACGCCGCCGCCACCGCGTAGCGGCCGCTCGTTTCGCCCGGCACGAAGCGGGGGACCCGCCCTGGCATGAGGGGGAGGGACTGGACGGCCCTCGCGGCCGGGCTCTTGGTCGCGCTGGGGGGCGTGTCGTGCTCGCCCAACGACCCGCCGGGCGGGGAGGGGCGGCTCTCGGTCGCCACGGGCGGCGCGGGCGGCGTCTACCAGGTCTACGGCGGCGGGCTGGCCGAGCTGCTGTCCGACGAGCTGCCAGACACGCCGACCACGGCCGAGACGACCTCGGCATCGGTGGACAACCTGATCCTCGTGGACGAGCGCGACTCCGACGTGGCCTTCTCGCTCTCGGACTCGGCGATCGACGCCGTGCAGGGCCAGGCGGCGTTCTCCGAGCCGCTCGACGTGCTGGCGCTCGCCCGCATCTACCCGAACATCACCCAGGTCGCGGTGCCGGCCGACTCGGACATCGAGCGGATCGAGGACCTGCGCGACAAGACCGTGTCGGTCGGCGCGCCCAACTCGGGCACTGAGGTCATCGCCCTGCGGCTGCTCGAGGTGGCGGGCCTCGATCCCGAGGAGGACGTCGGGCGCGCCGCGCTCGGCGTGGGGGAGTCGGTGCAGGCGCTGCGCGACGGCTCGATCGACGCCTTCTTCTGGTCGGGCGGCGTGCCGACGGGCGCGATCACCGACCTGGCCACCACCGACGACGTGCGCCTGCTCGCCCTCGACGGCTACCTCGACGAGCTGCGCGACCGCTACGGCGAGGCCTACGAGGAGGCCGAGGTGGAGGAGGGTGACTATGCCGGCGTGCCCGCCACCAAGACGGTCGGGGTGCCCAACGTGCTGATGGTCTCCCGGCAGATGGACGAGGACCTCGCGTTCCGGATCACCAAGGCGTTGTTCGACGGCAAGCAGCGCCTGTCCGACGTCGTCCCGGCGGCCGAGTCGCTCGACCCGAAGCTCGGGCGCGACCTGATCGCGCCGCTGGAGCTGCACCCGGGCGCGCAGCGCTACTACGACGAGGCGGGCTCGTGACCCGGATCGCCGGCGTCCTCGCGGGCCTCGCGGCGGTCGCCTTCGCGGCGGCGTTCCTGGCGGCCGGATACGGCGGGGCGCGCGTCGTCGTGCGCGACGCCGGCGGCGGCGAGCTGGCGGCGGCCGACGCGGGCCGCGGCTTCGCGCTCGCCTACCGGCACTCGCTGCATCGGGCGCCGGCCGAGGAGCGCTTTGAGTTGGTGGACGGCGGCGCCTTCGAGCTGGTGGAGGTCGCCTCCCCGTCGCAGGCCGTGCTCGACTACTACGCGCTCGACGGGACGCGCAAGCGTGCCGGCGGCACCTGGGTCCTCTCGCCCGCGCGGCGGCCGCAATTCCGGACGCTGGCGCTGGCCGGCACGCGCGTCGGGCGCCGCACGCTCGTGGCCGGCGGCGAGCGCACGCCGCTGTGGCGGCCCGACGGGCGGGTCGCGCACCTGCGCCTGACGGTGGAGGGCGGCGCATGAGCCCCGCGCGCCGGGCCGATCCGGCGGAGCCCGCGGCCGACGCGCCGGCGGACGACGACGCCCCGCTGCGCGACGAGCAGCTGCTCGACCAGTACGAGTCCGAGAAGCCCGGGCGCCGCCTGCACGGCCTGCCCAAGACGCTGGTCGGCGTCGCCTGCGCCGGGCTGTCGCTGTTCGCCGTCTTCTGGGTGCTCAACCCGATCTCGGCCGGCGCCTACCGGGCGGCCTTCCTCGCCGTGGTCCTGCTCCTCACCTTCCTGGTCTTCCGCGCCGGCGGCAGCCGCCCGGGGCGCCACGAGGAGGAGAACCCCGCGCCGCTGGACTGGGCGCTGGGCGGGCTGGGCCTGGTCGCCGCGGGCTACGCGGCGTTCACGGCCGACGAGCTGTTCCGCCGCTCGGCGGCGCCCGAGGCGCTCGACGTGGTGTTCGGCGTGCTCTGCGTGCTGCTCGTGCTCGAGGCCACCCGCCGCACGGTCGGCTGGATCCTCCCCGCCATCTGCGCCGGCTTCCTCGTCTACGCCTATCTCGGCGGCCTGCTGCCGGAGTGGACGGGGATCGAGCACAAGGGCTACGGCCTGGACCGCCTGGTCGGCCAGTCCTTCATGGGGCTGGAGGGGATCTTCGGCATCCCGCTCGACGTGGCCGCCACCTACATCGTCTTGTTCACGCTCTACGGCGCGGTGCTCGAGTACTCGGGCGCGGCGCGCTTCTTCGTCGAGCTCTCCTACGCGGCCTTCGGCTCCAGCCGCACGGGGCCGGGGCGCACGACGACGCTGGCCGGCTTCCTGCTCGGCACGGTGTCGGGGTCGGGGGTGGCCACCACCGTCACCCTCGGCTCGGTGACCTGGCCGCTGCTGCGCCGGTCGGGCTACCCAAAGGACGAGGGCGGCGGCGTGCTGGCGGCGGCGGGCATCGGCGCGATCCTCTCCCCGCCGACGATGGGCGCGGCGGCGTTCATCATCGCCGAGTTCCTGGAGGAGAGCTACCTCAACGTGCTCGTCTACGCGATCGTCCCGACGCTCCTGTACTACCTGGGCGTCGTGCTGGCGATCGAGGCCGACGCGCGGCGCTTCGGGGTGAAGGGCCTCTCGCTCCAGACGCCCGGGTTCTTCCGCCTGCTGGCGCGCTTCGGCTACCACTTCCTCTCGCTGTTCGCGATCGTGGCGCTGCTGGCCGTGGGCTTCTCGCCCTTCCGGGCGGTGCTCTACGCGACGGTGCTGGCCTTCGCGTTGTCGTTCCTGTCGCGGCGGGACCGGATGGTGCCGTCGAAGGTGTGGGCGGCGCTGGTCGACGGCGCTCGCGGCGTGCTGCCGATCGCGGCCACCACGGCGGCGGCGGGCATCATCGTCGCCGTCGTCTCGGTCACCGGCCTAGGGCTCAAGCTCTCGTCGCTGATCGTCTCGGCGGCGGGCGGCTCGCTGGCGCTGACCGCCGTGTTCGCGGCGGTGGCGGTGCTGATCCTCGGGCTCGCCGTGCCCGTCACCGCCTCCTTCATCATCGCCGCGGTCATCATCGCGCCGGCCTTGATCGCGCTCGACGTCGAGCCGTTCGTCGCCTACATGTTCATCTTCTACTACGCGGTGCTGAGCGAGGTGAGCCCGCCCACGGCGCTGTCGGCCTTCGCGGCGGCGGCCATCACGGGCGGGGACGGCTTCCGCACGATGATGCTCACCTTCCGCTACACCGCGCCGGCCTTCCTCGTGCCCTTCGCGTTCGTGCTCACCCCCAACGGGCAGGGGCTGCTGCTGGAGGGCGGGCTCTCGGTGATCCTGCTCGCGACGGCGGTGTCCGCGGTGGCGGTGTGCTCGCTGGCGGTGGCGCTGGGCGGCTGGCTGCGCGGGCCGGTGCCGATGGCGGTGCGGCTGGTCTTCGGGGTCGCGGGGCTGCTGCTCCTGTACCTCGAGCCCTTGCCGATCATCGTGGGGCTCGCGCTCGTGGCGGTGGGGGTGGTGGCGGCACTGGTGCTCGGTGGTCGCGGCCAGGGCGCATCGGCTTCGGCTTCTGGCGCCACCTGACGCCGGCGAACGTCAACGGCGGCTAGGTAGGGGGAGCGGGATCGACCGGGTCGAAACGTCGTCCCAACGGCACGTGGCGAGCTATGCACCTATACGGTGCACAACTCGCCAACCGTCACGAGCACGCGGCCGCCCGGACTCCTCCT
>Ga0136617_10000359_pt1 | contig 37252 bp, 31 predicted proteins | sample AntDrymUQ3222106_2_FD_129672 | JGI IMG/M metagenome (GOLD analysis project Ga0136617, IMG submission 129672) | Polar desert sand microbial communities from Dry Valleys, Antarctica - metaG UQ322 (21.06) | ecosystem: Environmental > Terrestrial > Soil > Desert | place: Antarctica: Dry Valley... | reverse complement strand
GTTCCACCCCTTCGCCGAGTCCGGGCTGGGTCCCGTCTCCACGGACATGGGCGATGTCTCCTTGGCGCTGCCCTCCATCCACCCGATGATCGGCATCGACTCGCTGCCCGCGGTCAACCATCAGCCCGAGTTCACCGCCGCGGCGGCCTCAGGGGCGGGCGACCAGTCCGTGCTCGACGGCGCCGTGGCCATGGCCTGGACGGCCATCGACCTGGCATCGAGCGACGCGCTACGGGAGCGCCTCATCCGGGAAGAGCAGCAGCGTGCCTAGACGGACCGCTCAACCGGCGCGCAGCACCAGGATGTGCTGGTGGACGATGTTGGGCACGAAGCTGCGCGGATAGCCGTAGGGGCGTAGCCGGGTGCCGGCCTGATACCAGATCAGGTCGCCCTTGGTGACGAACCCGACGCGCTCCGCTCGGGCGCTGAGGTCCGCGCCCGTGAACCGATACCGGCCCTCTTGATAGGCGTCGCGCACGATGATCGTGGCATAGCGGCGGTCCCGCAGCACCCGTCGCAGCTCGCCGAGCACGGCCTCCATCCGGTCCAGATACTCGTCGTAGCTGGCGCTATTGGCGATATCGGCGGTCTCGCTGCTGACCATCGCGTAGTCGGTGCGGCGGTTGGCGAAGGACTTGGCCAGGCGGCCGCCGGCCATGGTCATGGGCAGTTGCGGGTTGTAGGGCGGGTCGGTGGCCACGAAGTCGACCGAGGCGGTCGCGAGGTTCGGCAGCCGGGCCAGCGAGTCGCCCACCTCCATGCGGCAGCCTGAGGGGTCGAAGGTGCGGGGACCGCCCGGGTCGGCATTGCCCAGATCGGCCAGGAGCGGCCCGGCTCCGTCGCGCTGGACCATCGCATCGCGCACCACTGCTTGATAAACGTCGGCCCAGCGTGGTTCCAGCTCGAAGCCCAGCGCCCGTCGGGGGACGCGGCAGATGGCGGCCCCCAGCAGCGTTCCACCCACGCCGGCGAAGGGATCGAGCACCAGCTCATCACGCTTGGTGAAGAACTCGATGAGACGCGCCATCAGCCGCGGCGGCTTGTTGGCGCCGTGCGCTTTGCGCTCTGCGTGCCCCAGCTCGGAGGGATAGGCGGAGGTCCAGAGCGACTTCGTGAAGTAGAGCCAGGACTCCCCGGACATCTCGTTGAGGTCGTTGTCCGGGTGCACCGATGGCTCCTTCACGGGGCCAGTATCGGACCTGGCGCGCGTATGCTTCGGCCATGGCGTTCGTGGGCCGCGAGCTGGAGCTGGCCGAGCTGTCCCAGGCACTCCAGGCGGCTGGCGAGGGGGAGATGGGTCCTGTGGTGCTGGCCGGGCCGGCCGGGATCGGGATCTCCTGCCTCCTTGATGAGCTGGAGGCCCGTCTGGCGGATGTGCCCGGCGTCATCATCGCGCGCGGCCATGCCACGGAGCCGCAGGCAGCGCTGCCCTACGCGGTCCTCGCCGAAGCGCTGGGATCCGCTCTGGCGGCTCTCACGGACCAGCGCTTCAGTACCGTGGTGGCACCCGCCGCACACGACCTCGCCGCGCTCCTGCCATCGCTCTCTCCCCGCCTGGACGCGTTGGGCATCGTGCGCCACGCGCCGGCCCTGGAGGCTGCGGACCAGGTCGGCAGCCGCGTGGCGGAGTCCATCCGGGGCACGGTCGAGCGGATGGCGACCGAAGGGGTGCTGTTGCTCGCTCTGGAGGACCTGCACTGGTCCGATCCTGCCACCCGCCGCTTCCTGGAGTCGCTTCAGACCATCGCGCGGCCACTGTCACTCTGCCTCCTGGTCACATTCCAGCCGGACGAGCTGCATCGCCGTCATCCGGCACGGGACTTCCTGATGGGCCTGACGCGTGCGGCGGGTGTCCGACACCTGGAACCGGCTGCGCTCTCCGACGCTGAGCTGGTCGAGCTTTGCCGGTCCCTCGAAGGAGAGCGTCCCTCGGGCAGCTTCCTGGCGGCCCTCCGGGAAGGCTCCGGCGGAAACCCGCTACGTGCTGAGCAGCTGATCACCGCGCACCGGGCCCTGGCAGGCCTCCGGCTCTCTGATCCCTTCGACGAGGTCCTGGGTGCCCGGCTCGACGCGTTGTCGCCGGCTGCCCTCCGCGCGGTCCGCCTGCTGGCTGCCGCGAGGAGGCCCCTTTCGCGCGAGACCTGTCTGGGACTGGCGATGTCCGATGGTCATCTCTCCGGCCAGGCCATCGATGAAGCCGTTGCCAGCGGGCTGCTGGTCGAACGCGCCGGCGGAACGTACCTGGTGATCGCCCACGAGCTCTATGCCGAGGGGATCGAAGGCCTCGCTCTGCCGCCGGAACGCCACGGCTTCCATGCCGCGCTCGCTGGCTCGGCTGAGCTGGCACCTGCCGAGGCGGCCTGGCACTGGGAGGCCGCCTCCCGGGCCGCGCCGGCGCGCGTGTCCCATCTGGCCGCCGGACTGGCCGCGGAGCGTCTCGATCCGGGAGAGACGGCGCTGCTGCACTATCAGGGAGCGCTGGAGGCGGGCGATCCTGACGCGGAGGGATCGGGCACATCAGATGAGTTCGCGGCCACGTTGACAGCGGCCGCGCGCGCCGCGGCGGTGGCCGGTTCCTTCCGACGCGCGTCGGCACTCACCCGCCGAGCCATCGAGTCGCGGCCGCGCCGCCAGCGCGCGGCGCAGGGCACGGGGGGAGAAAGGCGACGCGATGCTGCCCTGACCGAAGCCGAGCGCGAGGCTCGCCGTCAGGGGGCGCTGCGCCTGGCCGAGCTGCATACCCAGTTGGGTCGCTATCGCTGGGACGGCGGGGACCTGGTGGGCGGTATCGCGGCGCTGCACGAGGCGCTGGAGATCATGCCGCCCGGTCCCGGCCCGGAACGGGCGCGTGCCCTGGCCGTGCTGGCCCAGCACCTGATGATCGACGGCCGTTTCGAGGAGAGCGCTGCCCTGGCCACGGAGGCTTGCGAAGTGGCAGCACAGGCGCAGCCGCCGGCGCTCGCCGAAGCCGGCCACGCCACCTGCACGCTGGGCGTGGCGCGGGCGTATCTGGGCGGACTCGACCAGGGCCTTGCGCTGCTGGAAGAGGCCACGGACCTGGCGCGCCGCACCGGCCGCCTGGACGACCTGATGCGTGCCTACGCCAACCGGACCACGTTGCTCGACCTCGACTCGCGGCGGGAAGGGGCGCTGACGGTGGTCAACGAGGGTATCCGGGACGCGCGGGAGGCCGGTCTTGGTGACACCTACGGTGCGTTCCTGCGAGGCAACGCTGCGGACATCCTCTTCATGCTCGGCCGCTGGGAGGAATCAGAGGTCGAGTGCCGGGCTGCCCTGGCTGGCCGCCCGGCCGGCGTGGCCTGGTTCAGTCCCATCCTTTACCTGGGGCTGGTGCTGGTCGAGTCACGGGCAGACGAGGAGGCGGGTCGCCTGGTGGGCCGTACGCTCCTGCAGCTGGAGCAGGTGCCTGCCGGACAGTGGACGGCCCTGGTCCTGCGCACCGCCGTCAGCCTGCTGCTCTGGCGGGGCCAGGCCGACGACGCCGTCACCGTGGCAGCCGATGCCTGGGATCGGGTCATGGAGACGGACGATCCGGGGCAGATCGCCATGGCTGCGGCGACCTGCCTGGAGGCGGCCTCCACGCTGACGGAGATCGGCCGCCGGTCGAGTGACTATGCGGCGGTGGCACGTGCCGGGGAGCTCGCCGCACGTGCCTTGCCTGACGCCGAGCGGGCCGTGGCCGACAGCAGCCTTCCTGCCACGCTCGGTGCCCGGCGCGAAGCGGAGCTCCACCTCGAGACCGCTCGCGCCCATCGGGCTCGATCGCGGGGGCGTCCCTCCGCCTCCCGGTGGAGCCGCGTGGCGGCGGGCTGGGCGGCCGTGCCGGTGCCCTACCAGGTCGCCAAGGCTCACTGGTGGGAGGCCCTCGCGCTGCTGGAGGGCGGGGACGGCCGTGAGTCCGCCGAAGGACCGCTTCGCGAGGCGTGGCGCATCGCCAGCGAGCTGCCGGCCCAGCCGTTGCGGCGCGCCCTGGCTGATCTGGCCCGTAGGGCTCGCATCGAGCTGCCCGGCGCAGCGGACCTCGATCTTCGCGCGCCTGTCTCCATCCGGGTGCTGCCCGACCCTGGGATGGAGCATGGGTTCCCGGTCGCCGGGCCGAGTCATCAGCGACCTTTGGTAGCCGTTGGGCCGGGCGCTGGACCGTTCGATCAGGGCGAGACAGCGCGGGCCATCGGCCAACGGTTGGGCTCAGAAGGTGTGGCCGGTGCCCTCGACCACTTCGGCCTCAGCCCTCGTGAGCTGGAGGTCCTGCGCGTGCTCACGGAGGGACGTTCCAACCGCGAGATCGGGGAGCGCCTCTACATCAGCGACCGAACCGTCGGCGTGCACGTGCGTCACATCCTGGCCAAGCTGGCGGTCTCGGGTCGGGTCGAGGCGGCGGGCATCGCCATCAGGTCAGGATTCGTGCCATCCGAGGAGGCTGGCGCGAACAGGCCGACCGGCGCCGGGCGTCGTTGAGTGGCTTGGAGCGTCGTTGCGCCGCGGGCGACGCAGCGCGACCAGCGCTTCATACCGCAGAATGCCGGGCATGAACATCCCCACCATGTCTGATCCCCGAGCGGCGCTCCTGGCCTCTGTCGCCAGTCTCATCCTGACGGCCTGCGGTGGCGACGGTGCGGGTGGAGCGGGCTGGACGATCCACCCGCCCGATCCGGCGCCGTCGGGCAGCCCGGCGACATCGCCCGGCCAGAGTCCCGGTGGCTCGCCAGGCGGCAGCCCCGGAACATCGCCGGGCGGCAGCCCCGGAACATCGCCGGGCGGCAGCCCGGGAGCCGGTGACGGCGAGACCCTCGCTCTGACCGAGACGATGACCTTGCAGATCCAGCGCGAGGGTCAGCAGGTCACGGAGATCGCCCTGTCGGAGGGTCAGAGCTACACCTTCGAGATCACCAACGATGGTGGGCTCGAGCACAACTTCTACATCGGCACCCCGGAGCAGCTCCAGAGCAACGATGTCGCCGGACTGCCCGGCGTGCCCAACTTCACGGACGGCACGCAGACCTTCGAGTACATGGCCACGGCCGAGACAGCGGGGCTGGAGTTCGCCTGCACGGTGCCGGGGCACTACCAACATAGGCACGGCACCATGGTCGTCGAGGCCTAGGTCTCCGGGGTCTGACGACCGGTCGCATCCGGCAGCAGGCCGCGGCGCTGGAGCTCCGCCCGCAGCTCGTGCAGGGAAGGCATCACGAGGTGTGCGCCCGCCGCCAGCAGCGTCTCATGGGTAGCGGCGCCGCTGGGCACACCGACGGCCACCATGGCGGCGGCGCGTGCCGCGCGCATGTCCCAGGTCGCGTCGCCCACGTACCAACAACGACGGCTCGAGACCCCCAGCCGCTCGGCCGCGTGAAGCAGGAGATCGGGGGCGGGCTTTGCCTGGCTGACGGCTGAACCGTCGACGACGTGTGGATCGGGTCCCAGACCCAACGCGCTGACCGAGACCGTGACCTGCGCCGCGCGGCTGGATGTCGCGATGGCCCAGGGCAGGTCGGTGCCGGAGAGCGCCTGCATCAGCTCGACCGCTCCCGGCAGGGGCTGCGGGTCCAGGTTGATCTCGTCGAAGCGCTCGCCGGCACGTCTGTCGATGGCCTCCGCCCTGTCCTCCGATAACCGGCGCCCGCCTACCTCGGCGACCTCGATGGCGAGGCGCTTGCCGTCCGCCCCGATGAGTCCGGCAAGGTGGTTTCGGTCGACCGGGAAGCCGACCTCCTCGAAGGTCAGCAGCCAAGCCTGGATGCGCGCGCCGACTGTATCGACGAGCGTGCCATCAAGGTCGAAGATGAGACCATCAAGGTCGGGCAGGTCAGGCGGCTCGATCACCCGGGAAGGGTAGTCGCTGCAGGCTGGCTCATCCGGGCGTCCGCGTGGGACGAACGGCACGATGGGAAGGAGTCCACCATCGGTCACTCGATCATCCATCAGGTCTTCCTGGTCGTCGCGCTCGGTTTCGTGCTGGTCAGCCCATTCATCGGGATCCTGCTTCAGCGCCGAAGCCTGCTCGGTCCACAGGGCTCGACGGTCGGCCTCGATCGGTGGCTGGTGCTGCCCCTGGCCACGCTTTCCCTGGGTGTCGGCCTGATCCACGCCGCCGTGGTGAACGATCACTTCGCGGAGAGCACGCTCTCCGGGCTGTTCTTCGTGGTGGTCGCTGTCTTCCAGGCGGCTTGGGCCGTCATGTTCGCGCGGCGGCCGCTGGTGAGACTGGCGACGCTCGGCCTCGTGGTCAACGGCGTGGTCGTTGGCGTGTGGCTGGTCACACGGACCGTGGGGCTGCCCTTCGGAGCGCATACGGGCGTAGCGGAGCCGATGGCCGTGGTCGACCTGCTGGCCACGCTCTTCGAGGTCCTCATAGTGGCCGGCACAGCGGCCCTGGTCCTGCCGGCCCTACGCGGACCGGCTAAGCGGTCGAGGTTCCTCGTGGCGAGTGCCGACCTGACCGTGGTGATGGCTCTCATCCTCATCACCATGGTGACCAGCTACGCCATGGCCGACATCTCGATCAACGGTGGCCACGGGGCCGAGACGAGTCGGGCCGAGGCGTCGCGCTGAGGTCAGGGAGCCGCTGCGGCCGCAAGCTCCTCGCGCAGCGCGTCGGGATCGGCCACCGGCAGGCGACAGGCGAAGCCGCGACAGACGAAGGCCGTCGGCTTGCCATCGCGCGCCGTTCGGCCGAAAAGGAGCGGAACGGCACTGGCGTCCGGTGTCGCGCTGGCCGCCACCACCTGTCGCGGACGGAAGCCTTCCTCCGTCACCGCCAATAGCGCCTGGGTGGTTTCATCGTCCAGCGAGCCGACGATGGCCACCTCGTCGATCGGTCCGCTGGCCAGATCCGCCGCGATGAGCCACTGGGCGAAGGCCGTGGGATAGCGATGCGCCACGGCAGCGACCAGCCTCAGCGTCGCCTCCGCCGCCGCGCGATGACGTGTTTCGCCGGTCAGCGCGTGCAGCCGAAGCAGGACCGTGGCGGCCATCGCGTTGCCCGAGGGCAGTGCGTTGTCCTGGAGCCCCTTGGGCCGGGTGACAAGTCGTTCGGCATCGTCGGCGGTGTCGAAGAAGCCGCCCGCCTGGTCGCTGAAATGGCCCAGCACCACCTCCATGAGATCGCGGGCCGTGGTGAACCAGCGTTCATCGAAGGTCGCTCCGTAGAGTGCCAGGAGGCCCTCGGCGAGATGTGTGTGGTCCTCAAGGACGCCCTCGCCCGTGGCCCGGCCGTCCTTCCAGGAGCGCTTGAGACGACCCTCCCCGTGGACCAGCCCGGCCAGGATGGCATCCGCGGCGGTGACCGCTGTCTCGCGGTAGCCGGCGGCACGGGCCGCCTCGCCGTTCGCCTCCAGGGCACGGGCAGCCTCAGCCAGCGCCGCGATGGCCAGACCGTTCCAGGCCGCCAGCGCCTTGAGGTCGCGGGCCGGCTGCGCGCGTGAGGCCCGACGCTGCAAGAGTCGATCGCGAGCCTCGGCCAGGGCCCTGGCCACCTCCTCGGGGCGCAGTCCGAAGCGCTCCGCCAGCTCCGCGTCCGCACGCACCCGCTGGAGGATCGTGACGCCCTCCCAGTTGCCCCCGTCCGTGACCCCATAGGCTGCCGCGAAGAGCGGCGCATCCTCGGCCAGGACCTCGCGGATCTCCGGCGCCTGCCAGACGTAGGTGGCGCCTTCCACGCCCTCGGTATCGGCGTCCTCACTGGAGGCGAAGGCACCGTCGGTCGTGATGAGGTTGGAGCGCAGATAGTCGAGGGTGGATAGCGCCACGTCGCGGTAGAGCGGCTCGGCGGTGAGCTGCCAGGCGTGGAGGTAGACCCGCGCCAGCTGCGCGTTGTCATAGAGCATCTTCTCGAAGTGCGGAACCAGCCAGGCCGCATCCGTGGCATAGCGGGCGAAGCCGCCCGCCAGGTGATCGTGGATGCCGCCCGCGGCCATGCGATCGAGCGAGCGACGGGCCACCGCCAGAGAACGCGTATCGCCCGTGCGGACGTGGTGGCGAAGCAGGTACTCGACGGCCATAGACTGGGGGAACTTGGGCGCTCGGCCCCAGCCGCCGTTGGCCATGTCGAAGCCGCGCTCCAGCTCGGCAGCGGCCGCATCCAGCGCCCAGGCCAGGGCATCGCCCGAGCCGGTCGTGGCCGCTCCCTCGGCGGTCGTGGCCGCCCCGGTGGATCGTGCGGAGGCGTCGATGGCCGCGACCAGGCGGTCACCGGCCGCCTCGACTTCGGTGCGGTTCTCATGCCACGCTCGCTGAACGGCGGCCAGCACCTCACGGAAGCTGGGCATGCCGTGGCGTTGCTCGTTGGGGAAGTACGTGCCGCCGTAGAAGGGTTTGCCCCCGGGTGTCAGGAACACGCTCATCGGCCAGCCGCCCTGCCCGGTCATGGCCTGCACGGCGTCCATGTACACGGCGTCCAGGTCGGGGCGTTCCTCGCGGTCGACCTTCACCGGCACGAAATCCCGGTTGAGCTGTTCTGCGGTTGCCTCGTCCTCGAACGACTCGCGCTCCATGACGTGGCACCAGTGGCACGCCGCGTACCCGATCGATAGGAAGATCGGCTTCTCCTCCGACCGGGCACGCGTCAGCGCTTCGGCGCCCCAGGGATACCAGTCGACCGGGTTGTGGGCATGCTGGAGCAGGTAGGGGCTGGTCTCCTCCGCCAGCCGATTGGTGTGGCGGGGGGTGTCGGGCGGCTCGCTCATGGACGTGATGGTAGGGTCCGACCCGAAGGAGGGCATCGGATGCGTCGGTCGTGGGGGATCATCGTGCTGGCATCGCTGATGGCCGGCGTGCTGGCGGGGATGGTGGCCGGTTGTGCGGCGACCGCACCACCTGGGCCGGATCAGAGCGCCAACCGTCCGACTTCCAGCGCGGCGGCAGCAAGCGCGACGCCGTCAGCGAGCGTGACGCCCTCGGCGCCCAGTTCGACCGGGGCTTCTGCTTCGCCCAGCATCGCCGCGTCCCAGTCACCGCTGAATACCCACCTGGGCCCCAGCAGCGCGCCCACCCTGGCGCCCGGCGGCCGGCTTGCCATCCGCTACAGCGGCACTTCCGGCACGGAGTTCAATGGCGTGGCCACGGGCCTGTTCGACGATGGCGCCGTGGTACCGGTGGACGCTTCGGGGGTGCTCAGTCAGCAGCCGTTCACGCAGACCTTGGGTGAGGCGACGGTGGCCTTGCGTGTGACCGGCACCATCGTTTCCGGTTCCGGCACATATCGCGTGGAGATCCTGGGCGGGCACCTGGATGAATCGGGCATCTTCGTGGAGGATCAGGTGCTGGCCCTGGATGAGGCCACGGGTCGAGGCGAAGAGGTCCGCGTCGATTACGGCAACGTGGACCTCTGATCAGCGGGTCGCGACTTTCTTTCAGGCGGCCGGTGTGCCGCAGTCGGGGCAGAACCTGACGCCGGCTTCCAACTGCTCGCCACAGCTCGCGCAGGCCCTGGGCTGCGCGGCGGCCGTCCCGCAGTTGGGACAGAACTTCGCCCCGGACGCCATAGCGGTGCCGCAACTGGCGCATCGACGGGAGCGCAGCGGACATCTACGTCATCGATGCCGATGGCACCGATCTCGTTCAGCTCACGGACGATCCCGCCTTCGACTACCTGCCGGCATGGTCGCCGGACGGCTCACGGATCGTCTTCATCAGCTATCGGACGGGCGTCGGACAGGTCTGGGTGATGAATTCGGACGGCAGTGACCAGATCCAGCTGACCTTCGATCCACTGAACAAAGACCAGGTCCCGGATTGGAGCCCGGACGGTTCCCGAATCGCGTATTCGGCGGACCTTCCCGACGGCTCTGCGCAGATCTTCGTGATGGATGCTGACGGCTCAGGGGTCGTGCAGCTCACCTCCGACCAGGCCGTCAACTTCGCGCCGGCATGGTCTCCGGACGGGACCCAGATCGCCTTCGTCAAGGAAGAGCCGAACGGGACACGCGACGTTTGGGTGATGGATGTCGAAGGCCCCGACGCGCATCGCCTGGCAGCCGGCGCCGGACCCCAGTACGCCCCCGCCTGGCAGCCTCGCGGGAAGCGCGTCCCATGACCAGCCATCTCCGACGTGGCGGGGTCGCTCACCTGGTGCTCGCGATGCTGCTCGGGTCGGCCGGGGGTGCTTCCGCCGCCGCCGGCAGCGACACCATCGTCGTCACGACGACGATCCAGGCGGCAGTGAACCAGGCGGGTCCAGGCGACACGGTGCTCGTTCCTCCCGGGGTCTATCGCGAGACGGTCACCATCGTCTCGAGCGCTATCACCATTCGCGGAAGTCGGGGCGCCATCCTCGACGCTTCCGGGTTCGCCGTGGGAATCCGTGCCGCATCCGGACCGATGACCGGGGGGCCGGGCGAGATCCGGCGCTGCCCCGTGGCTCGACTCACCGACCTCGCAGTCGAAGGGCTGCGAGTCACGAATGCGAGCTTCACCGGCGTGTTGTTCCGCGGCGTCGACGGCTTCAGCATCACGGACGGCGTCTACGTCGGCAACGGCGGCGCGTATGCGCTTTTCCCCATCTGCTCCACGCGGGGCCTCATCAGTGGCAATCAAGTCGAGGGCACGGACGACGGAGCGATCTACGTCGGCGTGTCACGGGACATCACGGTCGAGGACAACCACGCCACGGCGTCAACAGTCGGGATCGAAATCGAGAACTCTACCGGCCTGGTGGTCCGCCACAACCGCGTCAGCGGCAACACCGCGGGAATCGCGATCTTCGCCCTGCCGCTGCTCGACATCCCGGTGGTCGAAGGCATCCTGGTGGAACGTAACGTGGTCATCCGGAACAACCGGCCGAACCCCTTCCTGCCGACCGAGGAAGCAGTGGGTGCCCTTCCCACCGGAAGCGGCATCATCGCGCTCGGTGCCGATCGCGTCTCGATACGCGATAACCAGATTATCGGGAACGACAGCGGCGGCCTCGCTGTCCTGGCGAGTCCGCTTGCTGCTATCGATCCGCGCATGGACGCCTTCCCCGACGATGTCGGGGTGATCGGAAACGTCGTCCGAAGGAACGGGCTGGACCCTGATCCGATCCGGTCGCCCGTGCCTGGTGCTGACCTGATCTACGACGGCTCGGGGCGGGACGTGTGCTTCGCCGATAACGTGGCCGGGACCGAGTTTCCGGTGGGGCTGACCGCCGCATTCCCGTGCCAGTAGACAGGAGCCGCTCGAGGAGAGCGGCCCCGTGATCATCGGCTGAGGCCGGCGCCGCATCCGGAAATGGTCTGCGTCGCGCCCTCGGATCGGTCCCTGCCCGGCCCTTTACGCGCATCATGGGCGCGACAGGCGGGGCGCAGGGAGGTCCAACGCATGGAGGCGTCGGAGGTGGCCGTGCTCGTCCTGGCGGCCGGCGCAGGATCGCGTTTCTCGGCGGCCACGACGCTCGACGAAGCGCCGCCGAAGCTGCTGGCGACCCTGGACGGGCAGCCTATCCTGCAGCATGTTCTCGATCGCGCCGCCGAACTTCGAGCCGCGGCGACGGTCGTGGTGCTCGGCCGCGGTCCTGCCGCCGACTCGATCGAGGCGACCATCGCCTGGAGACAGGCGCGGCGCGTCCGCAACAGCCACTCGGAGCGAGGCTTGGCCACGTCCCTCCGGGTCGGCCTGGCTGAGCTGGCGCGGCCCGAGCCGGCGCCGCACGGCGCCGTCCTGATCCTGCTCGGCGACCAGCCGCGCGTCCGCCCCGCCGTGATGCAACGGCTGCTCGACGCCGCCGACGAGTCACCAGAACGGCTCATCATCGCGCCCCGCTACGCCGGGGGAGGGGGCAGCAATCCCGTGCTGGTGCGGCGACCGGGGTGGCCACTCGCTGCCGCTATCCAGGGTGACCGGGGGTTCGGCCCTCTCCTGTCCGCCCGACCCGAGCTGGTGCACTTCGTGGACGTGTCCGGAGCCAATCCCGATGTCGACACGCCACGTGATCTGGCAGATCTTGACGAGCTCACTCGCGCTTGAGCACCAGGCCGATGCGACCGAAGGGCGGGCGCGGGTCCGTGTAGACCTTGACCCGCGGGTCGTCCTCGGAGGTGTGCGACAGGTCCCACAGCCGGTTCTCCGCCTCGAAGGAGACCTCCGTCAGTTGTGGCCAGCGGTCGAGCATGCGCTGGCCGATCTCGTGCACCAGGTGCTGGATGGACAGGCTCACGAACCCGTCGAAGACCGTAGCGGCAAGGTCGGCCACCTGTTCCGGAGCGACATAGCGATCCGGCTGCGGGTCCAGTGCGGCGCCCCACTCTCCCTCCGCGTAGCGCCAGCCGATGTCGCAGTGGATGTAGAGCGGACGGTCAGGTCGCTCGGGCAGGGTGGTGTATTCGTCGCGGGCGAAGGACGCGAAGCTCGATCCGGAGACCTTGATCAGCTGGAGCCCGGCACGCCCCGACCGGAGATCGGCCGGCACGATCCGTCCCTCGACGGTCCGGTCCACGCCCACCGAAGCGGTCGCGTGGCTGCCATGAGTTCGATGGAACAGCACCTCGCTGTCGGCCCAGCCGCCCTCGCCACCGGGGACGCTCGCAGCCGCGAACGGCGTCTCCCGCCCGGTCATGACCAGCCGCTCCATGTGCGGGTACGTCTCCAGGAAGCGGCGTCCGATGAAGAAGAGCCAGCCCTCCAGGGTGGATCCGGTGAATGCCATCGATTCCAGGTGGATGAAGTTCTTCATCGTGTCCGTGGCCACGACCCTTCGGTTGTCGCCCTCCATGTAGGCCGGGAGGAAGCCCTCGCCCAGGACCCGCACGTCGAGCTCGGCCGCGAAGAGCACGTTCCCCCGTCCGGTGAAGGGCGATTCGGGGATGGGTGTCACGCCGCGCAATGGCGTGGCGTAAGTGCGGTAGGTGGACACGGCCGCCTTGCCGTAGTGGATCTCCGTCTTCACCGAGCCACCTCCTCGGCGCCGCGCAGCAGCCGCAGCCGGTCTTGCGCGATGGCCACCACGTCGCGTAATGCGCGGTGCTTCTCCTCCTCGCGGTCGGGGCTGAGGTGCTCCTCCAGGAGTAGTCGCGCGATCTCCGCGCGGGACCGCCCTGCGACATGGATCACGAACCGAAACCCGAAGCGCGTCTCGTAGGCTGCGTTGAGGCGTTCCAGGTCGGTGGCCAGCTGCGGAGGGGCCTCACGATCGTGAGCAGCCTCACGGTCATAGCCCTGCTCGCGGTACGACAGCGCGGAGACGGTCGCCGGTGAGGCTCCGATCCGCGGATGAGCGTCCAGCAAGGCGATCTGCTCCGACTCGGGCATGGCCAAGGCCACCACTCGGGCTCGGTCGAGCAAGGCTCGGTAGGAGCCGAAGGGTCGATCGAGGGCCAGGCGGGCGGCGAAGGCGGATGCGCCCTCGAAGAGCGGGGCGAGCGCCCGGACGAAGGCATCGGCGACCAGCGCATCCAGCTCGTCGATCGGCGGGACCTCTTCCATCCTCAGCTGCCGCGGTACGTGGTCATGGCGTACGGCGCCAGGAGCAGTGGCACGTGGTAGCTGCGCGCCGCGTCCTCGATATGGATGCCCAACGTCACGGACTCGAAGAACCCACCTCCTTGACCCCGCAGATCGAAGTGGAGGCGGTAGTCACCGGGGATCAGCTCACCGCGCAGCAGCGACCGGATGCGACCGTCCGCGTCGGTGATTCCGTGCCCCGCCGCGATCTCCGCGCCGTCGTCGAGGAGGCGCACCAACCGCACACCGATTCCCGGCCGAGGCAGACCGGCCTGTGTGTCGAGCACATGAGTCGAGACCGTGGGGCGCACATCGCTGGATGCCATCCGTGTGGAGCCTCCCTCCGCCGACGCCCTCGGCTATCCTGCCGGCCATGGGCGACCTGAGGATCCTCGTCGGCGACCTCCACTTTACTGCTCGCTGGGAGAGCCAAGCGCCGCGCACGATCGAGCGGATCCGCGATATGTTGCCGCTGCGCAACAAGCTCATCCATTGCCGCTGGAGCGGAGAGGGCTGTTGGATCCCCTTCGGCGATATCGACCTGGGCACCGGTTGGGAGAACCACACGAGCCATCCGGCGCCGGGCGAGCTGATCGTCTACCCGGGCGGCTTCTCCGAGTGCGAGATCCTGCTGGCCTACGGCGGCGTGGCCTTCAGCTCCAAGCTGGGCCAGTTGGCGGGCAATCACTTCGCCACGATCGTGGATGGACGCGAGCAGCTCCCCGAGATGGGCCGCCGCGTGCTGTGGCAGGGCGCTCAGGACATAACCATCGAGGGGCAGTAGGTCCCGATCCGACGGTTTACAGCGGCGTTGGTTCACTCCGACCTTACCGCCTGCGATTCCAGTCAGGTTGACATTTCGGCGCCACGCAGGCCGCAAGCTTCCGATCCGTCGGCCTTGCGTGGTCACGAGACCCATCGTGAAGACGCTGGGCGAGCGTGGGCGAGCGTCGGAGGGCCTCCCAGGCAGCTTTTACGCCACGGTCCGGGCCATGGGTCGCAGCGTTAACCCGCCGCTAGACCCTGAAATGCCAGTGTGGCTGACATCGGCGACCACAACGCCAGACGGGATCAAGTGAGGCTCTCAGATCGAGCATCCGCTCTATGTCCATCGCCCCTGTGCTCCTACCGGCGTCGGTCATGGTGCTCGTCCTGTAGCGTGGCACTTCCTGTTGAGCCCGTGGTCCAACTCAGCGCCCCCGATGCCAGTCGTCTTGGCAGCGTTCGATCCAGTGCCGTATCGAGGTGGAGATGCTGTCAAGCCCGATCTTTGATCTCGTGGTCCGGGGCGGCACGGTCGTCACTGTAGATGGCAGCTGGCAGGCGGACGTGGCGGTCGACGCGGGCGGAAGGATCGTGGCGGTCGAGCAGGGGCTCCCCGCCGGATCGGCCAGGCGGGAGGTCGATGCCACCGGCCTGCTCGTCCTCCCGGGCGTCATCGATGTGCACACCCACACACGCCTCGCCAGTGACGAGGAGCCCGACCGCTTCTTCCAGGACTCGCTGGCGGCAGCCTTCGGCGGCACGACCACGTTCCTCTCGTTCAACAACCCGGGCACGGGCATCAGCGAGGCGGCCCAGGGTCGCCTGCGCGACGGCATCGACGAGTGGCTCCAGCGCACGGCCGGCGACTCGGCCATCGACTACGGATTGAGTGCCGTGATCACCGCCCAGCAGGACGATCCGGTGTCCGATATCCCGGCCGCCGTTGCCATGGGCGTGCCCACCTTCAAGGCATTCATGGTCTACGACTTCGGGGTCGACGAGCGGGCGCTGCGCCGACTTCTGGAAGCCACGCGGGACCAGGCGGCCTTGCTTCAGGTGCACTGCGAGGACCGCACGATGCTGGAGGCCGGCATCCGCGGGCAACTGGATCAGGGTCGGACGGCTCCTGCGCACCACGCCGATTCACGTCCTACCGCCTGCGAGGGAACGGGCACGACCGGAGCGCTGGAGATCGCTGCGGCCGTGGGTGCGCCGATATACGCGGTGCACGTCTCCTGTGCCGACGCGCTGGCGCCACTCGCCGCAGCCAAACGGGATAGTGGCGTGGTCTTCGCCGAGACCTGTCCGCATTATCTTGCACTGGATGCCTCCCGCTACGCGCTGCCCGACGAGGAGGCCATCCGCTGCGTCATCTCCCCACCACTGCGCGCAGCCTCGCAGGTGGACGCTCTCTGGGCGGCGTTGGCCGATGGCACGTTGGACCTGGTGGCCACGGATCACGTGCCGGACCGACTAGCCGTGGAGAAGCGCTACGCCGGCCAGCCATTCACGGAGATCAGCAACGGCGCGCCGGGCATAGAGACGCTGCTGGCAGTGGTGTACAGCGAGGGCGTCGCCAGGGGCCGGCTCAGCCTCGAGCGGATGGTGGACCTGCTCTCGACCACGCCGGCCGGGCTCTTCGGCCTTGAGCACAAGGGATCGATCGAGATGGGCAAGGATGCCGACCTGGTGCTCTTCGACTCAGCGGCCCGGCGGACGCTCCGCGCAGGCGACCTGCATCACACCAGCGACTACACGCCCTACGAGGGCATAGCGGTGCGCGGCGCCGTGCGCGGCGTGTACGTGCGGGGTAACGAAGTCATCCGCGATGGGACATTCGTCGGTCGGCGCGGCTTCGGCCACTTCCAGCACCGGGAACTCGTATGGCGCAGGGCGTGATACGTCACCCCGCGTCTGGGCCGGCTCCTTAGCAGGTCACTTCCGCCACTCGCCCTCCACCGTGTCCAGGAGCCGCTCGGTGTCATCGAGCTCTATTCCCGCCCGAAGCCCCATGTCAGCGGGCTTGACCCTGAAGGACCGGCTTACGGTCGCCTTGGGCTCGGCCGGCAGGAGCTCCAGGGTCGTGTCCAGGATCTCTTGGCGAAGCATCGCCTGCGTCGAGCCATGGCTCGGGTACTTTGCCTCCAACGCCCGGCTGCAAGCCGCGATGCGCTCGCCGTCGGGCGCCGGGTCGACTCGAACCGCGATCCGCACCTGGCCAGAGATGATCACCGCGGTCCTCGACGCGAGCGCCTCGCGATACCAGCGTGCCTGCGCTCCCTGATAGGAGCGGATCAGCACCCGCTCCGCAGGGTCGATGACCACCCAGATGATCGTCCGATGCACGGCCCCACCGCCAGCGGGGCGCGTCTCGATCTCCACCTCAGCCGTGCGGCGAAGTAGATCCAGGTCCTCGTACGAGAAGCGTTCCATCGGCCGATGGTATCGCGCTTCCGTCGTCCCGTTGGAGGCCTCATGATGGCCTCCCATGTCACGGAGTGTGCGTTTCCCCGATGAAGCAGCCACGGATCAAGGACCGGTGGACTCCTCCGGTCGAGCGCATCGCACCAGGCTTCGCCGCAACGATGGTGGTCGCGTGCACGATGGCCGGGCAGTCCTCCTCTTCATCGCCTGGGGCGCCATCGGTACCTTCACCGTGTCGGGCCCGCTGGTCTTAGCGATGGGCGCGCTGGCTGCTCTTCAGTGGATCTTGGCGGCTCCATTCCTGAGCGATGGCGGAAGCTGGTCGCCTCTGCGACGCTGGCTCTTCGTCGCGTCATTCTTGGCAGGATCGCTGCTGGCACTCGCCGTCGCCGCATGGGTCGTGGGGCCGATCCCTCAGGAAACGTAGATCAACCGAGAAGCAGCACTGCCGTTGACATCGGGGGCAGGCGAACCGACTCGCCCCGTAGGACGGCCGCCCCAGCCGAGGCGAGCGCCACGCGCCAGGGACCGGCGCCGTCCAGTGGGATGAGTCGTTCCTCCCCGGACAAGTTGCACGCCAGGCGCGAGCCGGTCCGCGCCACGACCAGCCAGCGTTCCCCCTCGTCGAAGGTGGCCTCCGCTGGTGGTCCTGCCCAGAGTGCCGGCGTCTCTCGTCGCAGCCGGATCAGCGACCGGTGCCAATCCAGCAACCCGGCGTGCGGCTCCCGCTCTCGCTCCGGCCAGTCCAGGCGAGACCGTTCGAAGGTCGTCACGTCCTGGGGGTCGGGCACCTGGTCGGCGGCCCAGCCGAAGGACTCGAACTCGTGCGTCCGACCCTCGCTGACCGCCTTCGCCAGCGCTGGATCCTGGTGGTCGGTGAAGTACTGGAAAGGCGTGGAGGCGCCCCACTCCTCGCCCTGGAAGAGCATGGGCACGAACGGCCCGAGAAGCACGAGCGCCGCGGCGACCTTGAGCGCATCCGCCGACATCAGCGCTCCACTCCGCTCGCCCATCGCCCGGTTGCCGATCTGATCGTGGTTCTGGAGATAGCCCAGGAAGCGCGACCGCGGCAGATCCTCCACTTCACGCCCGTGGACCCGGCCCCGGAACGGTGAGTGGCGACCGGCGTAGGCGTAAACGTCCTCGATGGCCCGCGCCAGCTCTGGCAGTCCCGCCGCGAAGTCGACGTAGTAGCCTCCGGTCTCGCCCGTCAGCGTCACGTGCAGCGCGTGATGGAAGTCGTCGCTCCAGGCCGCGTCGATGCCGTAGCCGTGCTCCTCTCGCGGGCGCACGATGCGCGGGTCGTTGAGGTCGCTCTCCGCGATGAGCACCAGCGACCGGCCCAGCTTTCCCTCCAGTGCGTCCACCTCGCGCGCGAGCTGCTCCAGCAGATGTGTCGCGGAGAGGTCGACGAAGGCGTGCACGGCGTCGATGCGCAGCCCGTCCAGGTGGTAGTCGCGCAGCCACATCAGCGCGTTGTCCACGAAGAAGCGGCGGACCTCGTCGCTGCCGGCGTCGTCCAGGTTGAGGGCGACGCCCCACGGCGTGTGATACCGCTCCGTGAGATACGGACCGAACCTGGGCAGGTAGTTGCCGTCAGGCCCGAAGTGGTTGTTGACGACATCGAGCAGGACGGCCAGCCCGCGGGCATGCGCCCCGTCCACCAGCCGCTTGAGCCCGTCCGCGCCGCCGTAGGCGTGGTGGGGTGCAAAGAGGTCGACCCCGTCATAGCCCCAGCCGCGATCGCCCGGGAACTCGTTGACGGGCATCAGCTCGACGTGAGACACGCCCAGCGCCACCAGGTCATCCAGCCGCTCGATGGCGGAATCGAAGGTCCCTCCCGGCGTGAACGTCCCGATGTGCAGCTCGTAGATGACGCCAGAGGCCAGGTCCGGCGGGCTCCAGCCGGCGTCTGACCAGTCGGATCGCTCGTGATCGACCCAGCGCGATCGACCATGAACGCCCTCGGGCTGCCACGGCGACCGCGGGTCCGGCAGCGGCTCAGCGCGGTCCAGGGCGAAGGCGTAGTCCGTGCCGTCCTCAAGGATCTCGGACTCGCTCTCCCACCAGCCGCCGCCCACGCTGCGCATCGCGAGACGGTCGTCGCTCAGAAGAAGCTCGACCTGCCCCGCGGCAGGTGCCCAGACCCTCGCCGTGCCGCTCAGCCTTCGACCTCCCGGACAAGGAGCGCCACCGGAAAGCGTGCCAGCGATTCGGACAGCGGCAGACGGCCACCCTCCGACTCATCGCTGGTCAGAACGTTGCACCACGAACCGGCGGGCAGGTCGACCACCGTGTCTCCCCAGTCGCGCCCCAGACCGAGGACCAGGCGCGGCACCACGGTGGCGACCGTTCCGCCACGCACGAAACAGACAGCGTGTGACGCCTTGCGCCCCTCCACGGGAAGCGGCCGGTACGTCCCGGTCGTCGGGCCGAAGGCCGCTGCGCGCTCACGTCGGACGGCCAAGGCTCGCTGGATCAGCCACAGCTTCGGCAAGCCCTCGCTCAGCCGCGGCATGACGTCCTCCGGCGACAGTCCCGGAGACTCCTCGACGAGTCGCTCGCGCAGGTCGAAGTCGACCGGCCGCCGATTGTCCGGATCGACCAGGCTGCGATCCCAGAGCTCCGTGCCCTGGTAGATGTCCGGGATGCCGGGCATGGTGAGCTTGAGGAGCGTCATGGCCAGCGACGTGACCCGCGCCGGGTGGGTCAGCTTCTCCACGAAGGCTTCCAGGTCGCGGAGGAAGGATTCGCTGTCGAAGGCCTTGGCGATGAAGTCGCTGAGCGCTGCTTCGTAGGCCTCATCCGGGCGCGTCCAGGAGGTGTGCAGCTTCTGCTCCCGGACGGACTTGAGCATGGCCTCCTGCACCCGCTCGATCTCGATGGGCCAGGCACCTACCAGCGTCTGGTAGAGGAACCACTCGGTGTTCCGGTCCGGCATGTCGCGCCGCCGATATGGCGCGTTGATGCTCGCCCAACGCCGCACGGCGGCGTCCCAAGCGTCGGGCATCTCCGAGAGCAGATGGATACGGGCGCGCGTGTCCTCGCTGCGCTTGGTGTCGTGCGTCGAGCTGGACAGCATCGTCTCGGGCCAATGCTGCTGGATGGCCATGTTGTCGCCATGGAAGCGGTCCACCCCGACGCCGAACGCGGCCGGATCGCCGCCCACCTCATTGAGCGAGATGAGCCGGTCGAATCGGTAGTAGGCCGTGTCCTCCACGCCCTTGGCCATCACGGCGCCGGTGAGCTGCTGGAAGCGCATGGCCAGCTCCGACTCGAGCGGGCCGCGCAGGCGGACGCTGAGGATGTCTCCCACGAAGTCGAACAGGTCTGCGTCCAGATCGTCTCGCCGTGCCTTGGCGGCTCGCACAGCGGTGGAGATGACGGCCTCATCCTGCGGCGAGTCCTGACCCGACTCGGCGCGCACGTACGAGCGATAAACGGGGAATGAGACGCAGATCTCGCGCAGCGCCTCGTGCAGGTCGTGGCGCGTGTGATCGCGCTGACGCCGGTGCCGCTCGCAGATGCGCAGCGCCAGCGCGGTGAGTCGGTTGAGCTCCGAGCCCAGGATCTCATGCAGGACCAAGCGCTTGCCGTCCTGCACCACCTGCTCCAGCGTCTCGTCGAGCCCCGTGAAGTCGACGTAAGAGCGGGTCAGGTGGTCCTCGCCGGCGGGGTCGACGAAGAGCCCGTCGATCCGGTGCAGGGCGTCGTAGCCGGTAGTCCCGGCCACGGGCCACCCGCGCAGCCGCTCCTCGGGCTGGAGGATCTTCTCCACCACCAGCCACGCGTCCGGGTCCGCGCGTCGCAGGCGATCGAGGTACTCGGCGGGATCGCGCAGGCCGTCGGGGTGATCGATGCGCAGCCCGTCCAGGGAGCCCTCGCGCAGCCAGCCCAGCACCAGCGCATGGGAGTCGGCGAAGACCGTCTCATCCTCCATGCGCATGCCGGCCAGCGTGGTGACGTCGAAGAAGCGCCGGTAGCCGAGGTCGCGTCCTGCGGTCCGCCACAGCGCGAGCCGGAAGTTCTGGCGTTCCAGCAGCGCGTCGAGACGATCAGGATCGGTGTTGATCGCCTCGAGCACGTCGTCCACGGCCTGGGCGACCTGCGGCTGCTCCAGAAGGAGCCGCTCCAGCCACCGGCGCAGGGTCTCCTTGTCCCGATCTCGGCGCTCCACGCTGGCTCGATCGTCAGAGGTGGATGGGGGCAGCGCCGCGAACGTGCCGCTCAGCAGCGTGAGCTCGTCCGAGGCTGACCGCCGCGCCGCGTCAAGGAGCAGCTCGTCCAGCGATCGGGGCGCGACCGGCAGCCGGTGGTCGTGATACGCGATCCGGAACGAGCCGCCCTCACGGATGACCCGGAGCGTTCCCGCTTCCACCTCGCGACCGTAGTGATCGCCCAGGATGGGCATCAGGACCGTGTCACGCAGGGCTGGCTCCGGGGGCGCCCAGTCGACGTCGAAGTAGCGCGCGAACCGGCTGGCACGTCCGTTCTCCAGCACGTCCCACCACCAGGGGTTCTCCATCGTGATGGCCAGGTGGTTGGGCACGATATCCAGCACGATGCCCAGGCCGGCGGCGTGCGCGGCATCGATCAGCTCCCGCCAGCCGGTCTCCCCGCCGAGCGCCTCGTTCACGCGCTGCGGGTCCACCACGTCATACCCGTGGGTGCTGCCCGGCGTGGTCTGGAGAACGGGCGAGCAGTAGACGTGGCTGATGCCCAGTCTCGAGAGGTAGGGCAACAGTTCGCGGGCGGCAGCGAAGTCGAAGCCTGGGTGCAGCTGGAGGCGGTATGTCGCAGATGGCGTCCGCCGCCGACCCTCAGGCGTCAGCATCGACGCGCCGCAGCAGGACCACGGAGTTGCTCTCCACGGACAGCGCGGCGTCCGCGGGATGGGTCGGGGCGACGACCGGGAACGAGGGATCCGCGTCCGTGTCGAAGACGACCTCCCACCGCTCGCCGAAGGCCGTGCCCGGCAGCCTGAAGCTGGAGGCGCCATCTCGCGACGAGACGATGACGTAGAAGGTGTCATCGGGCACCGGCTCGTAATCCGCTCCCAGCAACCCCGCGCCGCTCATCCAGATGCCCAGGGCGTTCACCAGCCCGGAGGCCCATTCCTCCTCGGTCATCTCGGCACCTTCTGGGGTGAACCAGGCCATGTCGCCGGTCGCCTCACCGTGGATGGCGCGGCCCTGGAACCAGCGGCGCCGGCGAAGGACCGGATGTGCGCGTCGCAGGCCGATGAGACGGCTGCTGAACTCCAGGAGTGCGGCGTCCACCGCCTCCCAGTCGTACCACGAGATCTCGTTGTCCTGGCAGTAGGCGTTGTTGTTGCCGTTCTGCGTGCGCCCGATCTCATCGCCGCCCAGGATCATGGGCACTCCCTGCGACAGCATCAGCGTGGCCAGGAAGTTGCGCTGCTGGCGAGAGCGCAGCCGCTCCACGCCGGGGTCCTCCGTGAGACCTTCTGCGCCGCAGTTCCAAGAGCGGTTGTCATCGGTGCCGTCGCGCCCGTCCTCGCCGTTCGCTGTGTTGTGCTTCTCGTTGTACGAGACCAGGTCGCGCAGCGTGAATCCGTCGTGAGCGGTCACGAAATTGATGCTGGCGGAGGGCCGGCGGCCGGTCGTCTCGTAAAGGTCTGAGCTACCCGTGAAGCGGTACCCGAAGTCGGCCAAGCTCTCCGGCTGACGACGCCAGAAGTCACGCACTGTGTCCCGATAGCGGCCATTCCACTCTGACCAGAGCGGCGGGAAATTCCCCACCTGGTAGCCGCCCTCACCGACATCCCATGGCTCGGCGATGAGCTTGACCACGCTCACCGTGGGGTCCTGCTGGATGAGGTCGAAGAAGGCCGACAGTCGATCGACCTCGTGGAACCCGCGGGCCAGGGCGGCCGCCAGGTCGAAGCGGAAGCCGTCGATGTGCATCTCTGTGACCCAGTAGCGCAGGCTGTCCATGATGAGCTGCAGCGTGTGAGGATGACGCACGTTGAGCGTGTTGCCCGTGCCCGTGTAATCGCGGTAGAAGCGCTTGTCCTCCGGAACCAATCGGTAATAGGCCTCGTTGTCGATGCCCTTGAAGGAGAGCATCGGGCCCAGGTGATTGCCTTCCGCAGTGTGGTTGTACACGACGTCCAGGATGACCTCGAGCCCAGCCGCGTGAAGCGCCTTGACCATGCCCTTGAACTCGGCCACCTGCTCGCCGCGCGTGCCGGCGCTGGCGTACTCGTTGTGCGGCGACAGATAGCCGATGGAGTCGTAGCCCCAGTAGTTGTGCAGATCCTTCTCCACCAGATGCGCGGGGTGGATGAACTGATGGACGGGCAACAGCTCGACGGTCGTGACGCCCAGATTTTGAAGGTGACGGATCGCCGTCGGGTGCACCAGCCCCGCGTAGGTGCCGCGCAGCTCGGGGGGGATGTCCGGGTGCTGTTTGGTGAAGCCCTTGACATGGGTCTCGTAGATGATCGTCTCGTTGGGAGCGTGGCGCGGCGGCCGGTCGTCCGTCCAGTCGAAATAGGGGTTGGTCACGACGGAACGCGGCATGTACGGCGCTGAGTCAGTGAGCTCCGCCTCGCCGTCGGGCTCGTCGAAGGAATAGCCATAGACCGCCTGGTCCCAGGTGACCGAGCCCTCGATGGCCTTGGCGTACGGGTCGAGCAAGAGCTTGGCCGGGTTGCAGCGCTTGCCCTCCGCGACGACGCGTGGACCATGGACCCGGTAGCCGTACCGCTGGCCAGGCGTCATCTGTGGCACGTAGCCGTGCCACACGAACCCCGTGACCTCCGGCAGGTCCACCCTCGTCTCGACGCCCGCGTCGTCGAACAGACACAGTTCGACGCGCTCAGCGACCTCGGAGAAGAGTGAGAAGTTGGTGCCCAGCCCGTCGTAGGTGGCACCCAGTGGGTAGGGCTGCCCCGCCCAGATCCTCACGAGTGCTGGAAAGGCATGAAGGTCCCTCTGTGAGTGTGGCCGTCAGGTGAACGCCGGTCATCTTGCACTGTCTTTGGTGAAACGACTTCCGCGGCTCGTGGGCGCACTGCCGCGTAACCCTACGAGTCGTCACGATGGATGAACACATGCGCTGCTGACGTTGCCCTGCGGTTGGCGAACGCCCCCGCCGTGGGCCAGTCTCGGCCCGGTAGCGATGCGAATCACGCCTCGCCACGCTGGCGGCTGACCGCTCTCACCTCCGGGCTCGATGCCTCGGAGGTGCGCCACGTCCCTATGGTGCGATAGGTATCATGCTGGGCAGACGGTGTTCGTTCATCGTGACGAATGGACAGGTTCGCCACGAAAGGAAGAGGGACACCGCTCTCACGGTGCCCCTCTCGGCCATCTGTGGCCGTCGGCACATCCTGTGGCCATCGGCACTCAGAAGGCCGACGGCCTGATCTCCGACCTCAGCGGGCCGTCGTGCCCGCCGCCGTGGTGCCGACCTTGACCGCCTCGCTCTGCTGCGGATGGCTGCCCTCAGCGAACTCTTCGACCAGCTTGTCGCAGAAGGCGGGCAGGTCATCCGGCTTGCGGCTCGTCACCAAGCCGCGATCGGTATGGACCTCCTCGTCGACCCAGGTCCCACCAGCGTTGCGGATATCCGTCTGCAGGCTTGGCCACGAGGTGATGGTGCGTCCCCGAACCACATCGGCTTCGACGAGCAGCCACGGTGCGTGGCAGATGGCCGCCACCGGCTTGCCCGCGGTGAAGAAGCTCCTCACGAAGCCGACCGCGTCCTCGTCCATCCTCAGGCGGTCCGGATTCGCGACGCCGCCGGGCAACACCAGACCGTCGTACTCGTCGGCGGTCACGTCCTGCACGATGCGGTCAACGGCGAATGTGATGCCTTTGTCGAGATGGTTGACGCCTTGGATGCTGCCCGTCTCGAGCGAGACAAGCTCCGGGGTAGCGCCGTGCTCCTTGACTATCTTCCACGGCTCGGTGAGCTCGATCTGCTCGACGCCGTCGGTGGCCAGGAAAGCAATCTTTCGTCCTTCGAGATGCATGGTGATCTCTCCCTTTGGTGCATGGAGATGATGCGCGGCCTCGGTGTGCCGAAGCGGCTTCATATCAGGGTCGATAGCATCTGCCGTCCCTGGGTCAGTCAGCCCAAAGGGCCACGCGCAAGTGGCTTACACCCAGCTTGCAGGGCTCCAGGGCTGCCCGGGCGGCCGCCCGACGAGACTCGCGCGACCTGTCACACGAGGACCTCCGGCACATGCGCGCGGGCCGCTCGGCTGATCGCGGAAACCGCGCTGGGTGCGTGCGCCGTCGCCCGCTCCAGGCGCTCGATCATGGTCACCGCCCCCAGCCGTTCGGCGATGGATCGGGCCTCCTGCGCAAGGGCCTCACCGCCGCGTAATCCGGCACCGCCCAGCACCAGCATGCCCAGCTCCGCGACCAGCAGCGAGAAGGAGAGATCGAGCCGGCGCCACGTCTGGATAGCGTCGCGGTAGCCACGCTCGCCGGTGACGGCATCGCCCCGCAGCCAAGCCAGCGCTGCACGGAGCTGGCCGCGGCTGGCGTCCAGCCACTCCCCGGCGGAGTGGGCGAGGCCGTCCAGGGTGTCGAGCATCTCCGAGAGGGCTTCGCCTTCGCGCAGCTCGACCAAACCGTTGGCCGCGTTGATGACAGCCACGAGCGACTCCGTGCCCTCGGCCATATCGCGGATCGAGCGGCGCGCGCCGGCAGTCGCCCCCACCAGATCACCTGTGGCATACCGCACCAGGGAGTCAGTGAATGTCACCAAGACCCGATCCTGTGCCGCACCGGAGGCCAGCATCGAACGGCCGAGCTCGGTCTCCGGGAACGGAGCTCCATGGATGCCACGGAAGGCGCGGATCACCGTCGCGGGGGCGACCAGTCCCGTCCGCGAGAATTCGGTCAGGTGCTCGTTGTACAGCTCTTCCTCATTGCGAAGGATGCCGTCCCACTCGCCGGCCGCGAGAGCCGCTATCCCGACGTTTGCGGCGAGGCCCGCCGCCCAGTCGCCATGTCCTACCCGCCGCGCCAATTCGACACCGGCTCCTGCGACCTCCATCGCCCGGCGGGGGTCGTCGGAGACGTACCAGTTCGAGAGGTTCATCCGGCCGCGCAGCTCGGTCACCACCAGCCCGTGGCGTCGCGCGAGCTCCAGGCCTCCGGCACCCAGCACCTGTGCCTCTCGCGGATGTCCCTGCGCGGTGACCGCCCAGGACTTGCTGATGAACAGCTCCGCGATCTCAGGCTCGGCGCGCAGCCGCTCGGCGATGACGAGCCCGCGCTCGAGGTGGGGGAGCGCGTCGGCCGCCACGCCGGCGAACAGGTGGATCCGGGCCATCTCGTTGAGCAACCGCGCACTGGCGGCCGTCTCTTCGCCGTCATCGATGCTCTCGATGGCCGGCTCCAGGAGTTCTCGCGCCTCGTCCAGGCGCGAGTCCGCGATCAGCGATCGAGCCAGTCGTGCCACGGCTGATGCAGCGGCGCTCGCGTCTCCCTCGGCGGACAGCCATGTCAAGGCATCCCGCAGGTGGCGCTCGGCGGCCTCGGTACCCAGAGCCATCTCCGCCGGTTCCGCCGCCCGAAGCTGGATCGCGGCGCGCTCGGCGGGGTCGCTCGTGACGGTTAGAGCCTGCTCGAAGAACTCCACCGCGGTCACGTTCGCGTGCAGCGATAGGGCGCGTTCCGCGGCCGCACGCAGCGCGAGCCGCGCCTGGATAGCCACGGCATCGCCTTCTGCGCCTTCCGGGGCTGCACGATACGCATCGAGGTAGTGGCTGGCGAGCAGGCCGGTCAGATCCTCGTCGCCGGCTGCTTCGAAGTGCCTGGCGGCGGCCAGGTGCCTGGCCCGTCGGGCGCGCTTGGAGAGCGTACCGTAGGCGATCTCCCGCACGAGACCGTGCACGAAGCCCCACTGGCCCAGCTCTGGTGACCGCTCGTCGGTGTCAAGTGCGAGGAGATCCTTGCGAGCAAGTGCCCGAAGGCGCGGCTCCAGCGAGTCTTGGTCCTGGCCTGTCACGGCCGCCAGCGCGGCAAGGGAGAAGGTTCGGCCCAGGACCGCGCCGTCCTGGAGGAGCGAGCGGTCGTCCTGCGCCAATGCGTCGAGGCGTGCCGCGATGAGCGCGTGGAGGGAGGCCGGGACAGCGAACGGCGCGGCCGGGTCCGCCAGCCGGAAGGTGTCCCCGGAACGGATGAGCCGGCCATCGTCGATCAGCATGCGGACGGTCTCGACCGCATAGAGCGGCACTCCCTCGGAGCGGTCGGCGATCTGCGCCAGCGCCTGGGCCGGTAGCCCCGGGACGAGTCCCGCCAGGAGGGCGGCCATCTCGCTGCCCTGCACGGGGTCCAGGTGGAGCGCGATGGATGCCCGGCCGCCGACCCCCCAGCCCGGCCTGCGCTCGAGCAGCTCCGGGCGTGCCAGCGCCACGACCAGGATGGGATGGGCACGGCTCCGCTCCAGCAGCGATTCGATGAAGTCGAGGAGGCCCGGGTCCGACCGGTGCAGGTCCTCGAAGACGAGCACGACCGTGCCCTGCTCGGCGATACGCTCAAGGAATCGCCCCCAGGCCGCGAAGAGCTCCTCCCGCTCACCGGCCGGTGCATCGGCTATGGCCAGGAGTGCGCCGAGTCGGGGTTCCATCCAGCGACGCTCGGCCGCGTCCGTGACGAAGCGGTTGACGGCCTCGCTCAGCTTCGGCCGCGCGGTCTCGGGATCATCCGAGTCCGTGATCCCGGCCCGGCGGCGGATCATCTCGCCGAGCGCCCAGTAGGCGATCCCCTCCCCGTAGGCCGGCGAGCGGCCCTGGTGCCAGAAGATCGGCTCGAGGACGCCGTCGACGTACTTCTGCAACTCCCACACCAGGCGGCTCTTGCCCACGCCGGGCGATCCCAGGATCGTGATGAGGCGAGTACGACCTTCGCGACCCGTGGCGTGCAGCTGATCCTTCAGCAGGCGTAACTCTTCCTGGCGTCCGACGAAGGGCGGCTCCAGCGCGTCGGAGCGACCGATGCCGCCACGCTCGGCGACCACGCGCAGAGCGCGCCAGGCGGGCACCGGCGCAGTCTTGCCGCGGAGCACCTGCTCCCCGGCCTCCTCGAAGGCGATGGCCTGGTCGGAACGCCGGCGCGTCGCCTCATCGACGAGGACGCTGCCTGGCGCAGCGGCCGACTGGAGGCGAGAGCAGGTGTTCACGAGATCGCCCGCGACCATCCCCTGGTCCGTGGCTCCCACGGTCACGGCGACCTCGCCGGTCATGACGGCCGCGCGCACCAGGACCGGCCCGACGTCCGCCGCGGTGTCCAGCGGAGCCCCATCCCGATCTCTCAGTGTGGCCACCATATCGACCAGATCGAGTGCCGCCCGAACGGCTCGCTCCGCGTCGTCCTCGAACGTCTGGGGGGTCCCCCAGACCGCCATCACAGCGTCGCCGATGAACTTCTCGACCTGGCCCCCATAGGTCGTGACGATCTGGCTCGCGGCTTCGAAGTAGCGGCCCAGGAACTCCCGTACCTGCTCGGGATCCCTTGTCTCTGAGCGGGTGGTGAAGCCGACCAGGTCGGCGAACAGGACCGACACCAGCCGGCGCTCGATGGGCATCGCCTGATGGGTCGCCGTGGAGGCGACCTCAGCCGAGTCCGATGGCCCGGAAAGGAGGGTGCCGCAACCACCGCAGAAGCGCGCTCCGGCCACCCGCGGCGTGTCGCAGGCCGGGCATCGCGCGGCCAGAGGCGATCCGCACGACAGGCAGAATCGAAGGTCTGCGGTCACCGCCGCGCCGCAGCTCGGACAGCCGCTGGCGGGATTCATGGTCGAGCGATGCTAGCAGCCGGGCGGTGTGGCCCGGACGTGCACGGGCTGGCCGAACCTCGGAGACCGACCAAGCCGTGGCTGATGGTGGGGCCGGCGGTCATCGCCGGGTTCCCCTGCGTAGCGCATCCTCCCGCGCCTCGCGCCGGGCCGTCCACCAACGGGTGAGCAGCACGCTCACCAGCAGCACGATGCTGAAGGCCACCACGCCGGTGATGAGGAAGGGCATGAACTGGGCGCCCTGCCGCTCGGGGAACGCCGCTGCCAGCACGGCCGCCACGGGGATACCGATGAGCAGGCCGATGAGCCACTGGAGGGACTTGGGGTCGTCAGTGAGCCCCTTCACCAGCCGCCCACCTGGCGCAGCATGCGGTGCAGGATGCGGGCCGTCACCGCTCGCCGGTAGTCGGCCGTGGAGCGTACGTCGTCGATGGGCGTGATCTCCCTGGCGATGGTCGCCGCAGCGTGATCGGCCACTGTTTCCCTGGGTGCGGCGCCCTCCAGGACGCTTTCTGTCTGCCGAACGCGCACGGGCGTGGCGGCCACGGATCCAAGAGCCACGCGGACGTCCCGCCACACGCCACCGTCCTCGCGGTAGCCGAGCGCCATCACGACCTTGGAGATGGCCTGTGCGCGCCGCGTGCCGACCTTTCGGAAGCGGATCGTTCGCGGCGGCTCGAGCGGGAAGCGGATCCGCAGCACCAACTCGTCGGCGGCCCGCGCCGTCTCGCGATAGCCCGTCCAGAAGTCGCTGGCGGTCACCTCGCGTTCGCCGCGGGCACTGCCCAGCACGATGGATGCGTCCGCGGCCAGCAGGACAGGCAGCGTGTCGCCGGCCGGCGAGGCGTTCACGATGTTGCCGCCCAGCGTGCCGCGGTTCTGTATCTGCGCCGCTCCGACGGTCGCGGCGGCCTCCGCCAGAGCCGGCAGCCACTCACTCACCAGCGGCGAGCGGCGGATCTCCGTGTAGGTAGAGAGAGCGCCGACCACCAACGCGTCGGCCTCGACGCGGATGCCCCGGAGCTCAGCGAGACGCCAGAGGTCGAGCACCCGGTCGGGCGCCTCGCCCAGCTCCCCGGTGATCTGGACCATCAGATCCGTGCCGCCCGCCATGGGCCGGTAGAGGTCGCTCGCCAACAGCCCGTAGGCCTCGGGCAGCGTGCGGGGCGTGGTCACGGGCGGCTCGACCGGCACCTCAGGTGCCCGCAGGTCCACCGGCCGACGGATCCACCACCGTCAGTTCGACGAAGTAGCGTCGGATGAATCCCCGATCGCGAGTCAGCAAGCGATCTGCCTGGTGGCGAGCATGTGCTCCCACGAGGAAGTCCCCAAGGATCCTCGACCGAGTACCGCCTTGGGCCCGGTACAGCTTCCAGGCCGTGCTGGCCGCCTCGGCCGCCGCCTGCTGGACTGGTGTGAACGTCACCCCAAGACGCGTCATGGTGTCTCGAAAAGCTCCCAGGTCACTGTAGCCCGCGGCCATCTCCGCCCAAACGACCTCAGAAGCGACGACTGATCCATCTCGAACGCAGGCACTGAGAGCCCTTGCCGACCCTGCCGCGTACCGCTCGTCCCCCGTGAGAACGTCGATCAATACGTTGGTATCCACGGCTGTGATCAACCCGTACCCTTCGTGGATGGCTCCGGAGGTAGTTCGGCCGGTCCTCTGATGAGGTCGAGGTAGTCGTCGGTGGACATACCCAGGTCGAGGGTGCCGTAGACGGCCGCCACCGGATCGTCGTCCGAAAGCGCCTTCGTCAGGACGATCCGTCCGCCATCGTCGAAGAAGTCCATCGCCTGGCCAGCCCGGATACCGAAGCGCTCCCGAAGTGGTTTGGGGATGGTGACCTGGCCACGCTCACCAACGACGGCTTTCATACTGCGATGGTAGGCATGCTGATACCTACCGTCAAGCCGGACGCCTTGGATCTGCCGCCGCGGCGATGGCCTCGATGATCTTGGTGTACCCCGTGCAGCGGCAGAGGTTCCCGGCGATGGCTTCGCGGATGGCGTCGTCGGTCGGTTCGCCACCCTCGTCCAGGAAGGCTCGCGCCGCCATCAGCATGCCCGGCGTGCAGATGCCGCACTGCGCTCCGCCGTGATCCAGGAACGCCTGCTGCAGCGGGCTGAGCCCGCCGCTCTCGGGGTGGGCCATGCCCTCCACCGTGCGCACGTCGGAGCCCTCGACCTGGCAGACCGGTACCAGGCAGGCATCGACCACGGCGCCGTCGACCAGCACGGAACAGGCGCCGCACTCCCCCTCGCCGCAGCCCTCCTTGGTCCCGGTGAGGCCCAGGTCCTCCCGCAGCGCATCCAGCAGGCGCCGCATGCCCGGCACCTCGAGCTCGACGGGATCGCCATTGACCGTGAGGCGGTACGTCATCGTGGAACGGACCTTAGCGGACCGTGAGCCCCAGGGAGCGGGCAGCGGCGGCTTGACCGCGGTCGCGTGTCACGAACGTCACGTCCTCTCCCGCCGCAAGACCGGGGCACTCCTCGACGGCGACCGCCAGATGGATGGCATCCAGCGTCCTGAGCCGATGGTCTAGCACCAGCCGATATGCCTTGGCAAGGATCACGTCCCGACGCAGGCTGATGAGGGTGATCGGTCCGTCCGGCCCCATGTCTTTCTCGACCGTCGCCAGGACGCTCTGCCAGCCGGTCGCACGTCCGGAGCGGGACGCCGACATGATCGCGCTCGCGACCTCGATGCGAGCGACCTCGCTCGTGACCACGGAGCCGTCCGATCGGAAGAGGGCGCGCCGCAGCTCGTGGTGCTCAGGCTCGTCCGGCAGATACGCACGGGCGATCGCGCTCGTATCCGCATAGAGCAGGGTCAACGCCGCTCACGATCGGCTTCGAGCGCTTCAGTGACGAGGTGACCCCAGCCACGTGTGAGCTCGATCGCCTCATCCCGTGGGAGAGGAACGCCGGTCGGCGTGAAGTGCACTTCCAGGCCTGCCGCTCTGACGCGAGCCCTGAGGGCGGCGCGGGGATCGGTCGTCTGCACGGCCTGGCGCAGGATCTCGCCCACCAGCGCGTTCATGGAACGACCCTCAGCAGCTGCCCGCGACTTGAGGTCCTTGTGCAGGCCTTCGTCGATGCGGGTGAGCAGTTGTCGCATCCGCGGATGATAGCACTGTCAGGCACAAACGATAGCAGCCTCTCTCAGCCCTCTGGAGCCCGCTCCTCGTTTTCCGGCGGGGGAGGAGACCAGTCCTGGGGCGGGTCGGTCGGGGCGCGGAGCGGCAGCGGGTCCGTGCGGCCGTCCGGATCGGGGTCCAGGCCCGTGGACGGGACCGCCTCGTTGGCCGGGGTCCCTGGTGGCCCCTCCACGGTGCCCTCGGACGGTCCGGCGTCCGCCTCACGCCCGGCGTGACCGGCCTGTCCGACCAAGGTGCCGGCGTCGACCGATCCGCCCGGCGAAGGGGGCGCGGAGGCTGACGCGGCCATGGCCGCCAGGATGCGCTCCGGGCTGGCGGGCAGGTCGTGGATCCAGACGCCGGTCGCGTCGTGGATGGCAGCGACCACGGCGGGCGCGCCCACGTCCATAGGCAACTCGCCCACGCCCTTGGCGCCGTGCGGCGCGCCGCTGAACGGCTTCTCCACCAGGATCGAGGTGATCCGCGGGGCGTCCAGGGCGGTCGGGATGAGGTACGTGGCCAGCCGGTCGTTGAGGTAGCGGCCGTCATCGAGCTTGATCTCCTCGATCGTGGCGTAGCCCACGGCCTGGAGCGTGCCGCCCTCGACCTGACCCTCGGCCATGATGGGATGGATGGCCTTGCCGATGTCGTCGGCGGCGACCACGGAGCGCACCGTGACCTCGCCCGTGTCCAGGTCCACGTCGACCTCCGCCACTGCGGCCGCCCAGCCGTAGCAGGGATAGGCGTCGCCGCGGTATGTGCCGTCGTCGAAGTGGACGTTGGCGTAGGGCTCGAAGCGCTGGTCGATGCGGACGGCGCCGTGCTCCTTGGCGTAGTCGCGGTAGGAGTCGGCGAAGGGCCGGCCGGTGCGCTCCTCCACCTGCGCGCGCAGGCGCTCTGAGGCCTTGATGAGCAGCCCGCCTACGACCATCGCCGTACGCGACGCCACGGTGGGACCGCTGTCGGGCACGATCGACGTGTCCTGGGGCGCCATCTCCACCAGCGTCTGATCCACGCCGAGCTGCTCGCCCACCAGCTGTGGAAGGATCGTCTTGGTGCCCTGGCCCATCTCAGTGGACCCGGTGAGCACTCGGATGGTGCCGTCGGACGTGAGTTCCAGGCTGGCCACGCTGGCCAGCTTGACCTCGCCGCTGCCCGTGAAGCCGGCCCCGTGCCAGGCCAGTGCCAGACCGATGCCTGGGGCCGTGGGGTTGCCGGTTCGCGAGCGAGCCCCGCGGGCGAGTCGCGTGTGCTCCCGCACCCGTTCGAACTCGGACGCCTCCGCAGCGCGTTCCAGGACCTCCTCCCCGCCCACGCTCTCGCGCAGGATCTGGCCGGTCGGCGTGGTGTCGCCCTCGCGATAGACCCACATCCGGCGCAGCTCCAGCGGCGATATCCCCAGCTCCTCCGCCGCCCGGTTGGCCTGCATCTCGGCGGCGAACTCCGTCTGTGGCGCTCCGAAGCCGCGAAAAGCCCCATTGGGCGGCGTGTTGGTGGCCACTGCCCGGCCACGGATGCGCACGTTGGGGCAGCGATAGGGGCCGCCGGCGTGGAGCAGCCCACGGGACAGCACCACCGGCGTCAGCGTGCAGTAGGCCCCACCGTCCATGACGATGTCCACTTCCTGGGCCACCAGCCGCCCGTCGCGCATCAGCCCCGTCCGGTAGCGAACGATGGCCGGGTGTCGCTTGGTGGTGGCGGCCAGGTCCTCGTGCCGGTCGTAGATCATGCGCACCGGCTTGCCGCACTTCCTGGCCAGCAGCGCCGCATGGATGGCCAGCATCGAGGGATACTCCTCCTTGCCGCCGAAGCCGCCGCCCGTCTCCGCCTGGACGACCACCGCCTGGTCGGGGGTCAGTCCCAGGGCGCGTCGAAGCGCCTTGTGGATGTAGTACGGGCACTGGAGCGAGCCGTGGACGGTCACGCCCCCGTCGGCACGCGCCAGGCCGATCATGGCCTGGTTCTCGATGTAGAGCTGCTCCTGGTGGCCGACGCGGTACTCCCCCTCGATGACTACGTCGGCCGCCGCGAAGGCGGCTTGCACATCGCCTTCGCCGACCTCGTAGTGGGCGAACTCCTGGCTCGACTCGAGCGGGTCGAACACGGCCGGCAACGCTTCCGTGCGCAGGCTGACGGCCCGCTTGGCGGCGCGCAGGATCGCTCGGTCGGGCGCGGCGATTAGCGCCACCGGTTCGGCATGATGTCGGATCTCGTCGGCGACGAGTGCCGGCTGGTCGTCGGAGATGAGGCTGACCACGTTCTCGCCGGGGATATCAGCGGCGGTCACCACCACCACCTTGGACCAGTCGAAGCCGGGGTCCAAATCGATCGAGAGCAGGCGCGCGTGGGCTTCCGTGGAGCGGATGGTGGAGCCGTACCAGGCACCGGGGAAGACCAGGTCGTCAGCGTACTTGGCCAGGCCGGTCAGCTTCTCCGGGCCCTCGCGGCGGCGCGGCGAGGCAGCCGCGCGGCCAAGGCCCAGCTCATCCGGTCCTGGCGCCAACAAGGGTGAGGGCACGTCCCGCAGTGGCGCCGTGACGGTGCGCCCCGGACGCGTGGTGATGGTCATGGAGGTCGATGGTACGTCAGCAGGCGCGGCGCGACCGGTGTGGTGGCGATCCTGTGGCTTCACCAGTCGTACGTCACGGCGATACGGTAAGCTGTATCGCTGTATGAAGACCACCGTCGAGCTACCGGACGATCTTGCCATCGCCGTGAAGAAGGCTGCTGCGGAGCGACGTACGACCATCCGGGATCTGGTGGAGCGTGGGCTTCGCCGAGAGCTCGAAGCAGGGAAGCCGGCTGGTCGTGCTCGCCGCATCCGGTGGATCACGGTGGACGGTGGCCTGCCTGAAGGTGTGGACGTGCGCGACCGCCAGCGGTTGCACGAATGGCTTCGGACGGAGCGATCCGCTGATCATCCTTGACACGAACCTGCTCGTATACGCACATCGAGCGGGCGTGGCGGAGCATACAGCCGCACGCCAAGCTATCCAGCGGGCAAGTCGCCATCGACGAGGGTGGGGCTTCACGGCAACCAGCGTCATGGAGTTCTGGAGCGTCGTAACGCATCCAGCCGCGACCGGCCGGCCCTCGGACCCGTCCGAAGCCCGAGCGTTCCTGGACTCCCTGATCGACACCGGTGGGGCACGGCTCCTTACCCCGACTGCCGCGGCCGTGGAGCGGATGTTGCAGTTGGCGCAGGACCTTGGCATAGCCGGCGCACGGATATTCGATCTCGCGATCGCCGCCACCGCTCTCGATCACGGCGCCTCGGAGCTCTGGACCCATGATCGCGGTTTCGCGCGGGTACCTGGACTGCGTATCGTCGACCCACTGGGTGTGAGCTGACGCCACTGCCCCGCCTGAGAGTCTTCTCATCGCCGTCTCAGGCTGCTTCCATGCGGCTTCGCCACGCTGTGTCCATCACGTTGATCGGCATCCTGATCGCATCACGACCGGAGGACACCATGCAGAAGCGAACGCCCTTGATCCCCCTTTCCATCCTTGCCTTTGCCCTTGCCGCCTGTCAGGGCGCCGGGTCGGGCGGCGGCGGTCCCGTCGATGTCGGCTCCACGGGTGCGCCGCCGAGTCCCGCGACCACCGACGTCGCGGCCAGTCCCACCACCACCGCTGCCGGCGTTGATCCCACGGCCACGCCCGGCGTCAGCGCGAGCTCCGACTCGTCGGCGGACCCCACCAGCAGCGTAGGTACGGCTGAGGCCGTGGCGGACGGCACCTACACGTTCCAGGCCCGCGACGTGGGGACGGTGTCCGTGACGGTCGCGGGCCTTGTGCTCTCGCTCGACTCGGTGACCATGGCGGAGGGCTGGCAGGCCCGCGAGTACGGCGACGCCGACGGCGACGACCAGGACGTGGAGATCGACCTCACCAACGGCGACGCCGAAGTCGACTTCGACGCCGAGCTGGAAGATGGGACGCTGGATGCCGATGTCGATGTCGAGGGCCCGGCGGCCGATGGCTCGTACACCTTCCCGCTGGGTGACGCCGGCTCTATCACCATCGATATCGCGGGAACGCAGGCGTCGCTCGCCGAAACCTCACTCGCCGAGGCCTGGGAGGTCGTCGAGCAGGAGGGCGAGGGTGATGTCGAGCTGGACATCGTGAATGCCGCGATGTCCACGTCCATCGACTTCGAGGCGGACGCCGACGACGACGGCCTGGAGGTGGATATCGAGTTCGAGATCGGCCGCGACTTCGATGCCCTGCGGCACGACGACGATGACGACGACGACGGGGACGATTCGGACGACCGAGACGACGATTCGGACGGCGACTCCGGCAACGGGGACACGGTCGATAGCACGGAGGGAGCACGAATCATCGTCATCGGCTGACGCTGATCTGGTTCCTTGCATGTGCGCGTGCGGCGTGCGGATCGATCCGCGGCACGCTACCGTTCAGCGGGGGAGGGGTCGCCAGCGCGGGAGATCAGAGGAGGACGGCAGATGACCTTCGCCAACTCGAACCTGTTGTTCCTGCTCTTCCTGTTCCTGCACATCGGTAGTGCCATCGTGGCCTTCGGGCCGACCTTCGCCTTGCCCATCATCGGCGCGATGGGCGGCGCAGAGCCGCGCTTCGGAAACTTCACGGCTCGGATCATGGTGGCCATCCAGAAGCGGCTGATCGCACCGCTGGCGATCATCGTGGGCATCACGGGCCTGGGCCTCATCTGGACCTCGGGCCGGGATGTCATGCGCGATGCCTGGCTGCTCGTAGCCGTAGTCCTGTACGTGATCGCCCTGATCCTGGCCTTCGCCGTCTCGGCACCGACTGGCCGCCGATTGGTGGAAGCGACCAGCACGCCGCCGCCGCACGACCCGAGTCAGCCGGCTCCGACCGGACCTCCGCCGCACATCGCGGCCCTTGTGAAGCGTGCGCAGACCGTCGGGATGGCGCTCTCCGTGCTGCTCGTGGCCATCCTCCTGCTGATGGTCTTCAAGCCCCGTTTCTAGGGACGTTCTCAGTCCGCACGACCCCGGCGCAAAGCTCGGCCGGGCAGCGCGCCGGTGTGCTCACCGCCGTCAACGACCAGCTGCCCGTTGACGATCACGTAGGGGATGCCCTCGGGGAACTGCCTTGGTTCGTCGTAAGTGGCGGTGGCACGCACCGTCCGCGCGTCGAAGATGCAGATATCGGCCTTCATGCCGTCGCGCAGCAGGCCCCGGTCGGGGATGCCCAGGCGCTGTGCAGGGTAGGAGGTCATCTTGCGCACCGCCTCGGGCAGTGAGATGAGCGACATGTCACGAACGAACTGGCCCAGCACCCGGGGGAACGAGCCGTAGGTCCGCGGGCTCGGCTTCGACCCGATGAATGTCGAGTCCGTGCCGATCATGCCCGCGGGATGGCGGATGAAGGGCGGCAGGCCCCCGGTCCACGGCCCCGGCGTGACCTGGTTCACCCGCAGGTCCTCGCCCAGCAGCAGCTCGCAGATGGCATCCACGACGTCCTGCCCGGTGACGGCCATGTACTCCGACAGCGTCCGGCCCTCCCAGCGGAGGTTCTCCGGTCGCGCGAAGTAGCCCAGTCGCAGATCTGCCCACGGATCGGCGCCGGCGTAGGAACGCCCGCGCACGCCGATCTCGTCGCGCAGCCGGTCGCGGACGGCCGGGTCGGCCAAGCGCTCCAGCGTGACATCCGGGCCGCCGGCCTGCGTCCAGGGCGGCAGCATGATCAGCAGGCGGGTG
>Ga0136617_10000358_pt1 | contig 37310 bp, 32 predicted proteins | sample AntDrymUQ3222106_2_FD_129672 | JGI IMG/M metagenome (GOLD analysis project Ga0136617, IMG submission 129672) | Polar desert sand microbial communities from Dry Valleys, Antarctica - metaG UQ322 (21.06) | ecosystem: Environmental > Terrestrial > Soil > Desert | place: Antarctica: Dry Valley... | reverse complement strand
TCACCACCGCGCCATCCGGCCAACCGAAGCGGTGTCCACGGCGACGGTCGTGGACACCGCTTCACCGTGCCCACTTGACAAACCGCCCTCCATATCAGGTCATACACCCAACGAACATCAACACCACCCATGACCAGCAGAAACGACACCCAAGATCGAACTAGCCCGGAAACTGGGGCTAGTGCGGGTGTCCGAGGACCGTCTCGACCACTATGTCCACGCGCTGCGCCGGCAGACGCGGCTGGTTCTGGCTCCGTCGGAGGCATGATCCCGAAGGAGCGCGTTCCAACTCGGGGATGCATGGTGAACACCGCCCCACCCCGCTCACCCCAGCCACCGCGGCGCCCTCGGGCCTCGAACCGCACCAGACAAGGATGTGCATGGCCGACAGCGCCGGCACCCGAAGCGTGGACCACGGCCCGGCCCGCTCGGCGCCGGCCCAGCACACGGCTCGACGTGCGGCCGCCGGGGCAGAGTCCGTAGGTCGGCGCGTCCACGTAAGACTGATGCGAGAGGTGTGCTCCCTAGGCTCCGCAACTCGAGGAGGTATGGGATATGACTGTCACATCGACGGGGGAACAGGTCGGGTGGCTACTGTCGGACGAGCTGCCGGAACGGGTGCTCCCCAGTAGTCTCTACGATTCCGCCGGCTGGCTTGCGAACTGGAACCGGAACACCATCGAGAAGCGGACGCGGTCCGCATTCGTGAGCGTCGGCGACGGAACCGGAGCCGGGAACGGCGCCACGGTCCTGCCGGTCTACGAGTTACTGTCGTCCCCCTTCTGGGACGGCTACGAGATCCAGTGCGAGCTGGTGGGACGGTTCGGGGGACCGATCGTGTTCGCGGGTTCCCCGTACTCGATGTACAGCAGGCGCGGCCACGTCCCGGCGGGGCTGGTGCGGGGTGCCCACTCCACAGCCATGGACTGGATCGCGGACGGTCCGGCCGACGTGCTCGTGGTGCCGAACCTGACGGCGGAAGGCGTCGAGGACTGGAGCGCGGCCGCTGGACCTCCGATCGGCACGGTGCTGCTCGAGCGCACCTACAGCTGCGCGGTGTCCGGCGCCGTCGAGGACCACTTGGTCGACCGGATCCCCCGCAAGATCAAGAGAGACGTCGACCGGCGGCTGCGGCGCTCCGAGGAGCGCGGGCTGCGGGTGCGGATGGTCGAGGGTGCCGAGGCGCACGGGCTGGTGGAGCACGCCTACCCGCTGACCGTCGACACCAGCGACAAGAACGACTGGCCCGCACTGTTCACCGAGGACGCGCTGCACGCCATGCTGCGGGTGCCCGGCGCCATGATGCTCGTGGCCGAGACCGACGAGCGGCTGATCGGGGCGTTCTTCGCGTTTCGGCACGGCACCGAGGTCACCTACATGTGCGGGGGCGTCGACTACTCCACCCTCAACGAGCTGAGCACCTACGTGGCGCTGATGTCCGGCGGAACGGCGTGGGCCTACGAGAACGGAATGGAGCGGATCGAGTGGGGCCGTGACAACTACCGGTTCAAGGAGCGGCACGGTCTGACGCCCACGGACCTGTGGGCGCTGGTCTACGCCCCGGAGCCGCGGCCGGACCTCGCCGAGGCGCTGCGTGGCATGCACGACGTCCTCTCCGCCTACATCGAGGGCACCGGATGAGCGGCGGCCGCTGGCGCACCGCCCTGCTGCTGATCGCGGTGATCAGCGTCAACGCCTCCTACACCGTGCTGATCCCGTTCGTGCCCGATCTGGAGGAGCGGGTACAGGCGAGCCCGATGACGATCGCGCTGGTGTTCGCCCTGTTCGCGGCCACGAAGGCGCTGTCCCAGCCGATCGGCGGCTGGTGGATTGACCGCTGGCAGGCGCGGAACGTCGCGTGCGTTTCGCTGCTCGTGGCGACGGCGGGGATCGTCGTGACGGCGTTCGCGGACGACTCCGCGACCCTGCTGCTCGGCCGGGCGCTGTGGGGGGTGGGCGAGGGGCTCGTGTCCCCGGCCCTCTACGCGGGGATGTCCGCGCTCTGCGCGACGTACCGCATCCCGACGGCCCGGATGATGGGCAACTTCGGCTCGGCCGCGGTGGCCGGGTTCCTGCTCGGGCCACTGATCGCCGGAGTGGCCACGCCGCTGGGTCTGGAGGCGCTGTTCCTGATCGGTGCCGCGGTGACCGCGGCGACCGCGCTGGGGCTGCTGCCCGCTATCCCCGTGACCGCTCCGCCGGTCGAGGCCCCGGCCTCCGGACCGACGACGACCGAGGGCTCGACCGCCGGACGCTGGTGGGTGTGGGTGCTCGTCCTCGGCGGGCTCGACATGTTCGTCGCCTTCGTCTACTCCTCGCTCGAACCCGTGCTCCCGCTCTATCTCAGCACCGCGCAGGCCAGCTCAGCGCGGTCGGCGATCTCGCTCGTGTTCGCGGCGGGTCTCGCGGTCTCCGGGCTGTGCATGTGGGTGCTCGGCCGCATCGCCGAACGGGTCCCGCTGCCGACGATGATCAAGATCGGGCTGGCGATCATGGGCGTGGGGCTGGCCGGGACCGCGATCAGTGCGGAGGTGGCGCCCGTCGCGGCCTGGTTCATGGTCTACATGGTCGGGTACGCGGCGCTGTTCCTCAGCGCCCGCCGCGGCATCGTGGAGCTGCGGTCGGCGGCGGGGAGCCAGGGCAAGGCCTTCGGCCTGTTCGGCTTCATCTCCGATGTCGGGTCGGTGCTCGGGCCGGTCGCCGGCGTGCTGCTCTACGAGCTCACCGGCCGCGCGGCCTTCGTGGTGCTGGGCCTGCTGAGCGGCCTGCTGCTGCTGGTCCTGCTGGTGGTCACCGGCCGCCGCCGGGCCGGCTCCGTCCTGAGTGGCCGGGGAGAGACCGCTGATACCGGCGCTGCGCAGAGTGGGGACGTGACGTCGACGAGCACGCCGACCCGGGAGATGACCGACATATGACCGCCCCGTACCGCCTCAGTGACGCCCACGTCGGGACCCACCCGGCCGCCGTCCAGCTGCTGCCGACCTTCGACGTCGACCTGCTCCTCGACGACCTGCGGGCCCTCGACGACCACCAGTGGTCGCTGCAGCAGACCTTCGAGACCACCGGTCCGGCGGAGGAGGCCGACTTCGACTGGCGGGCCCTGCCGCTGCGCAGCCCGACGGGCAGCGCGTCGCGCACCGACCCGGGCGGCGCCGGCCTTGACGGGTTCGCCGACACCCGGTTCCGCGCCCGGGCGCCCTACCTGTCCGGGATCCTCTCGGCGATCCCGGCGCCGCTGCGGTGCGTCCGGCTGCTGGCATTGGGACCGGGGGCGCGCAGCGAGCTCCACTTCGACACCAAGGTGGGCTTCCCGTGGGGGAACCTGCGCCTGCACGTGCCGCTGGTGACGAACCGCGGGGCCACCCTGCTGATGGACGGCACCACCCACGTGTGGGAGCCGGGCACGTTCTGGTTCGGCGACTTCTGCCGGATGCACCAGGTGGAGAACACGGGGGACCGCAAGCGCGTCCACATGGTGGTCGACACGACGGTCACCCGGGAGCTGCTGTCGCTGTTCCCCGCCGACTTCCGGGACGCACTGGATCCGGACGAGGTGCTGGTGAACCGTCCGGAGGAGCCGGTGGACGGGCTCGAGCGGTTCGCGTGCGAGTTCGACGTACCGGTCTCGTTCCTCGACTTCGAGGAGGCGGAGGGGGAGTTCACCCGGCCGCAGGAGCGCCGGGCGGCGAGCGTCCAGGTCGAGGACGGCCGGTTGGTCCTCGCGGTCGACGGGACGCCCACGTTCGCGCTCCTCCACGTCGCCGACGGCGAGTTCCGGTTCGCCGGATGGACCGACGAGCGCACGGTCCGGATCGAGCCGGGGGACCGCGCGACGGTGACCCTGCGGACGCGCCACGGCGCGCGCGTGCAGCGGGCCGTGGCGCGGGCCACCGTCGCCGAACGCGCCGCCTGACGCGGCGACACCACGGGACACCGAGACCACGGAGGCACAGATGGAGATCACGACCGCACTCGGGTTGACCGTCGGCGTCCTCACCGCCGACGAGGCGCTGGACCCGGACCGCCCGCCGCACCCCGGCCTCGACCTGGCCCGGGTGCTGGATCCGCCGCCCGCGGCCTGGCCGGACCTGCGGCGGGCCGGCTTCTCGGTGCACCCGGCGTGGATCACCTGGACCTCGCCCACCGGCGAGTCCGAGGACGCCTACCTCGGCCGGCTCAGCGGCAAGGAGCGGCGGAGCGTGGGCGCCGGGCAACGGTTCGCCGACGACCAGGGCATCGTGTTCAAGGTCGTGACGCCGCTGGACGCACCGTCGTTCGACGCGTTCCTCGCGCTGTACGAGCCGCAGATCGCCGCGATGACCCACGGCGTCCCCTACGCCGCCATGGAGCGGGCCGACATCCTCGACCAGCGCGCCGACTACGTCGCCGTCCAAGCCATCGCCGGCGACGACCTGGTGGGCTCGTGCGTGTGCCGCATCCGCCGGGACGTCTCCACCATGGTGATCCGGTTCAGCGCCACGGCGCCGGGCAACCGGCAGCAGCGCCTCGTCCGCGCGCTGTACATGCGGGTGTTCGACACGGCCCGCGAGATGGGTCTGCGGGAGGTGTCGCTCGGCTCGGACCCGGCGCTCTACGGGCACATGACGAGACCGGGGTTGTTCGCCTTCAAGAGCGCACTGCGGTTCACCCCCGTCCCGTCCCGCTTCTTCGGCTCGATGGACGATCCCGACGAGGCCACCAGGGTGCTCCGGCTCGACGCGCTCACCGACCCGTCGCTGCTGCTGACCTACGACGTCCGTGGCGCCGACCGGATCGGCATCGACACCCCGCTGCGGCTCGACCTGCTGACCGGCGACGCGGACACCGACCCGGCGCCGTACCGGGCGCCGTTCCTGCAGGGCACCGACGTCGTGCACGTGGGCGCCCGGTGACGACGTCGGCGCAGGCCCCCGTCGGGATCGTCGGGGCCGGGCCAGTCGGCCTCGCCGCCGCGCTGCGGCTGGCCGGGCTCGGGGTGCCCTGCGTGCTGCTGGAGGCCGATCCCGAGCTCGTCCGGCAGGGGTCCAAGGCGTGCCTCATCCAGGGCGACGTGCTGGAGGTGCTGGACAAGGTCGGCTGCGCGGGGACCGTGGCGGAGGAGGGCGTGCTGTGGACCGTCGCCCGGACCTACGTGCGCGACCGGGAGATCCGGGCCGCCCGGTTCCCGCGCGGGCCGGGGTTCGGGCCCTTCGTCAACATCTCGCAGTACCGCATCGAGCAGGTGCTGGCCGCCGCCGCGCAGGCGCACCCGACGTGCGACGTGCGCTGGGGACACCGGGTGGTCGGCGTCGTGCAGGACGACAACGGGGTGACGGCCCGGGTACGGACGGCGGACGGCGAGCACGACCTCCGGTTCTCCCACCTCGTCGCCTGCGACGGCGTCCGGAGCGGGATCCGCGACCTGCTCGGCGTCGAGTGGACCGGCTACACCCACGCCGACCGCTTCCTGATCACCGACATCCGGGCGTCACTGACCCTGGCCAAGGAGCGGCACTTCCACTATGACCCGGCCTGCAACCCCGGTCGGCAGCTCGTGATGCACCCGCAGCCCGACGACGTGTGGCGCATCGACTGGCAGCTGCCGCCGGATGCCGACATCGCGGCCGAGCGCGCCGACGGCCGGTTCGGCGAGCGGATCCGCGCCGTCGTCGGGGACGTCCCGTACCAGGTCGAGTGGGTGAGCACCTACCGGTTCCGCCAGCGGGTCGTCGACCGGTTCCGGGTGGGGCGCGTGCTGTTCGCCGGCGACGCCGCGCACGCCCTGCCGCCCTACGGGTCGCGGGGGATGAACAGCGGGATCCAGGACGCCGACAACCTCGCCTGGAAGCTCGCGCTGGTGCACGCCGGGCACGCGGGGGCGGCCCTGCTGGACAGCTACCACTCCGAGCGGTATGCGGCGGCGCGGGAGAACCTGCGGATCACCGAGGCCACGATCCGGTTCATGGTGCCGCCGAGCCGCCTGCGCCGGTGGGCCCGGGCCGTGCTGCTCGGTGCCTCGCTTCGGCTGGGGGCTGCCCGCGAGCGCGTCGACAGCGGCCGCATGGCCGAGCCGTTCACGTACCCGGGTTCCGCGCTGGTCCAGGACGGTCATCCGCTGCTGGGAACGTTCGCCCGGGACGCCGTGGTGCACGTGGACGGGGCACCGACCCGGCTGCGCAGGCTGCTCGGCGCGGGGTTCGTCGTGCTCGTCCTCGCCGACTCCGGCCGCGCGGCGGCCGGGGTCGTCGGCGCGGCCCGGCTGCGCGACGGCGACCTCCCGGTGCGGGTGGTGGCGGTCCTGCCGCCCGGCGCCCCGACCGACGGCCTCCCCCCGGACGTCACGGTGGCGGTGGCGCAGGACGCGACCCCGGCCGGCACGTACGGCCCGGGTTGGTGGCTGGTGCGGCCGGACGGTCACCTGGCCGCGCACGGCCCGGGCGGGCCGGAGTTCCCGGAGGTGCTGCGCGCGGCGGCCGGCCTGCGGGCCTCCCGACCGGCCGAGCCGGTCGGGGGCCGACGGTGACCGCCCCGGACCCGGCCGGGGCCGGGTCGACCCCGTGGACGGTGCGCGACGCCACGCGCAGCCTGCTCCGCGAGCTCGGCCTCACCACGGTGTTCGGCAACCCGGGCACAACGGAGATCGGGTTCCTCACCGACTGGCCGGAGGACTTCCGCTACGTGCTGGGCCTCCAGGAGTCGGTGGTCGTGGCGATGGCCGACGGATATGCCCACGCGGCGCGCCGCCCGGTGCTGGTGAACCTGCACTCGGCGGGCGGCCTCGGCCACGGTCTCGGCCACGTGTTCACGGCCTACCGCAACCGCACTCCGATGATCGTCCTCGCCGGGCAGCAGATGCGGTCGATGCTCCCCGACGACCCGTTCCTCGGCGCCACCGACGCGGTCGACTTCCCCAAGCCCTACGTGCGGTGGAGCTGCGAGCCGGCGCGGGCGCAGGACGTGCCCGCCGCGCTCGCCCGGGCCCACCACGTGGCGACGCAGAGCCCGCCGGGCCCGGTGTTCCTGTCCGTCCCCGCTGACGACTGGGACGCCGAGGCCGGGGAGCCGGTGCCTGTGCGGGCGCGGATCACCGCCTGCGCGCCCGATCCCGTGGCGCTGGCCGGGCTCGCGGCGGCCCTCGACGCCAGCGAGCGCCCCGGCATCGTCGCGGGCCCCGCCGTCGACGAGGACGGCGCGGTGCCCGAGCTGGTCGCGCTGGCCGAGACCATCGGCGCCGGGGTCTGGGCGAGCGGGGTGTCCGCGCGCTGCTCCTTCCCCGAGGACCACCCGCTGTTCCGGGGTTTCGTCCACCCCGAGCGGCGGGCCACGGCGGCCGCGCTGGGCGAGCACGACCTGGTCGTCGTGCTCGGGGCCCCGGCGTTCACCTACCACGTCCACCGCGGCGCGGCCGAGGTCGACCTGCCGGCGCTGCACGTCGTCAGCGACGACCCCGACGTGCTGGCGCGGGCCAGGGAGGGCACCGGCATCCGGTCCTCGGCGCTGCTCGCGGTGCGCGCGCTCGCCGGACTGGTCACCCAGTCGGACCGGGCCCGACCCCCGGTCCGGACCCGGCCGCGACCGCCGGACGACCCCGGCCCGGACGGCTCACCCGTCGCCGCGGCCCGAGTGTTCGCGACGCTCGCCACCCTGCTGCCCCGCGACGCGATCGTGGTGGAGGAGGCTCCGAGCCATCGCAACCTGATGCACGACCACCTCCCCGTGGTCTCCACCGACACCGGCTTCCTCACCACGGCCAGCGGCGCGCTCGGGTACGGGCTGCCCGCCGCGGTGGGGGCGGCGCTGGCCCGCCCGGACCGCACCGTCGTCGCGGTGGTCGGGGACGGCTCGGCGATGTACGGCATCCAGGCCCTGTGGACGGCCGCCCGGGAGCGGGCCGGGATCACCGTCGTCGTCCTCGACAACGAGCAGTACTCGGCGGTGCGCACGCTCGGCTCCGCCGCCGGCGGCCGGGGGCCGCCCGGCGTCGACCTCGGCGGTCTGGACTTCGTCGGGATCGCTCGCGGCATGGGCTGCCCCGCGGAGTCGGTGGAGTGCCCTGCGGACCTGGAGGCCGCGCTGTCGGCGGCGCTCGCCGACCCCGGGCCCCGGCTCGTGCACGTCCGCGTCGACGGCCGTCCGCCGGAGATGTACTGACCCGTCGCCGAGAGCGCTCGCGCAATTTCTGATACCCCCACGAGACCGCCGGAAATTAGGCTCGAACGTGACAGGAATCCACTGCAGCTGACAATACGAAGCAGCTTCAGCGCGACGCGAAAATACGCGATCGCCTGTATCTCGCGAAAGGGAGAGAGATGAAGTCTGAGCTGGCGATGTTCGGCGCCAAGCCCGCGGTGACCCCGGAGAACCGGCGGCTCGAATGGCCGGTGGTGACCGACCAGGACCGGGCAGCCGTGCTCCGGGTGCTGGATCACCGGAAGTTCACCGTCGGGGCGAAGAACGAACCGGAGATCCACGGCCTCGAATCCGAATGGGCGGAGTTCTGCGACACCCGGCACGCGGTCGCCGTGAACAGCGGGACCGTCGCGCTGGAGCTCGCACTGACCGCGCTGGGCCTCCAGCCGGGGGACGAGGTGATCGTCCCCGCCCTGAGCTACGTGGCCACGGCGATGGCCCCGCTTTACCAGCTGGCCATCCCGGTCTTCGTCGACATCGACCCGGTCACATTCAACATCGACGTCAGCCAGATCGAAGCCAAGATCACCAACCGGACCCGCGCGATCGTCCCGGTGCACCTCGGCGGCCTGCCGGCGGACATGGACGAGATCCGCGCGCTCGCGCGTAGGTACGACCTGCTCGTGATCGAGGACGCCGTGCAGGCGCAGGGCGGCATCTACCGGGGCGAGCGGATCGGCTCCCTCGGTGACGTCGGCTGCTGGAGCCTCAACGTCGAGAAGAGCATCCCGACCTGCGGCGAGGGCGGCCTGATCACGACCGACGACGAGGAGGTCGCCGAGCGGGTCCGCAGCCTGCGCATCCTCGGGGAGGACCTGAGCACCGAGGAGCGCCTCTACGTCTCCGCGACCCGCGGGTCCAACCTCAAGCTCAGCTCGGTCCTCGCCGCGTTCACCCGTGCCCAGCTCGCCCGGTTCTGGGACTACCAGACCGAGCGGGACAAGAACGTGCCGCTGTTCCTGCAGCGCCTCGGCGAGCTGCCGGGCGTGGTCATCCCCACGACGCCCGCGGACCGCACGCACATGTGGCACATGCTGCGCTTCCGTTTTGACGCCGAGGCCGCCGGGCTGCACGGTGTGTCCTCCGGCCGCTTCCGCGCTGCGCTGCGCCGCGTGCTGCTCGCCGAGGGCGTGCCGCTGACCCACTACCAGATCATCCCGCTGCCCGGGCAGCCCGTGTTCCAGAAGCAGGACGCGTACGGCCAGGGCTACCCGTGGACCCTGCCCGGCACCAACCCGCAGCGTTACGACCTCGCCGACTACCCGGTGACCTGCGAGGTCATCGAGGACTCGCTGTGCCTGCGGCGCATGCACCTCAACCCCGACGCGGGTCCCTCGATGGACCAGTACGCCGACGCCTTCGAGCGGGTGTGGCGCAACCTCGACGTCGTCGGCAGGCTCGCGCGGTCGCTGGACTACGCGCCGCCGTGGGCGGCCGTGCCCGGCTACGCCACGGCCGCCCGGGACGGTGCGGCATGACCGTGCAGACGGCCGAGCCGCTCGCCGCGGCGGACGTCGACGTGGACGAGCTGGAGCGCCGCGCCTTCGCCGTCCGCGAGCACGTGCTCGCGATCGGGGCCGGGCCGATCGGCACCCACGTCGGCGGTTCGCTGTCGGTCACCGACATCCTCGTCGCCCTCTACTTCGACGTGCTCCGGGTCCGGCCCGACGAGCCGGAGTGGGTGGGGCGCGACCACTTCGTGCTCAGCAAGGGCCACGCCAGCGCCGCCCTGTACGCGACGCTCGCCGAGCGGGGCTTCCTCCCGATCAACGAGCTGGCCACCTACGGACGCTCCACCGGGCGACTGATGGCCCACCCGACGCTGGCGGTGCCGGGCGTCGAGTTCGCGACCGGATCGCTGGGCCATGGCCTCTCGCTGGGTGTCGGGCTGGCGCTGGCCGCCCGCCGGGCCGGCCGGCCGAACCGGGTCTACGTCGTGCTGGGCGACGGCGAGCTGCAGGAGGGGTCGGTCTGGGAGGCGGCGATGTCGGCCGCGCACCTCGGCCTCGACAACGTCACCGCCGTCGTCGACCGCAACCGGCTGCAGATCAACGGCTCCACCGAGGACCGGATGGGGCTGGAGCCGCTCACCGAGAAGTGGCGCTCCTTCGGCTGGGACGCCTCCGTGGTGGACGGTCACGACCTCGCCCGGCTCGTACCCGCGCTGCGGGACGCGCCCGGCTCGGGCCGGCCGTCCGTCGTCCTCGCCGACACGGTGAAGGGACGCGGGGTCCGGCACCTGGAGAACCGCAAGCAGGGGCACTTCGCCAAGCTGTCGCCCACGGCCTACGAGCGCGCGCTCGCCGCACTGCGGGCGGCGGCGTGAGCGGGGCGCTGGCGCTGCGGCCCGAGTGGGAGGTGCCCTCGCGCGCCCCCGCGTCGGACCGGGCGGCCTACCGCGACACGCTGCTGGAGCTGGCCAGGGCCGACCGCCGGATCTGGTGCGTCGACTCCGACACCGGCGGGCTGGAGAAGCAGTTCGAGACCGAGCTGCCCGACCAGTACGTCGACCTGGGCATCGCCGAGGCCAACCTGATGTCGGTCAGCGCCGCCCTGGCCAGCACCGGGCTGCTGCCGTTCGTCAACACCATGGCCGCGTTCGCCTCGTCCCGGGCGCTGGAGCAGGTCAAGGTCGACATCGCCTACCACCGCCTGCCGGTCCGGATCGTCGGCACCCACTCCGGCTTCTCGGCCGCCCACCTGGGGCCGACGCACCACGCCCAGCAGGACCTCGCCGCCATGCGGGCGTTGCCCGGCATGACCGTGCTGACGCCCGCGGACGCGGGTGAGGCGGCGCGGATGGTCCGCGCGACCGCCTACTTGCCCGGCCCGGTCTACATCCGGCTCGGGCGCAGCGAGACCGATCCCGTCTACGCCGAGGACGACGTCGAGTTCACCATCGGCCGGGCGATCGAGCTGCGGGCCGGGGCCGACGTCACGATCGTGGCCGCCGGCTCCTACCCGGTGCTCTTCGCGCTCGAGGCGGCCGAACGGCTCGCTAACACGGGCGTCGACGCGGCGGTGCTCAACATGCACACCGTGAAGCCGCTCGACGTCAACGCGTTGGTCCGGGCCGCAGAGACGACCCGCGGGATCGTGACCGTCGAGGACCACTCGGCGCTCGGCGGCCTCGGTGGCGCGGTCGCCGAGGCCGTCGCCACCCACCACCCGACCCGGGTGCTGCGCGTGGGCACGACCGACGGGTTCTGCGCCCGGCCCGGCACCCACCGCGAGCAGCTCCACACCGGTGGGGTGTCCGCCGACCACGTCGTCGCGGCCGCGTCGTCCCTCCTGCAGCCGTCACTGACCGACCGACCCCAGATCCCGACCGTCCACCGTGGATGAGTCGTCGAAAGGAGAACGATCATGAGCACCGCCGTCCTCAGCACCTGTCCCGACTGCACCGACAGCGTTCCGGTCCCGGCCGGAACGCGCGTGTCCTCGATCGTCGTGTGCCCCGCCTGCAAGGTCGAGCTCGAGGTGATCAGCCTCGAGCCCGCCGAGTTCGCGCTGGCTCCCGAGATCGAGGAAGACTTCGGCGAGTAGTCGTGCTGGCCGTCCTCACCACCCGGGTCCGCCTGGAGGAGCGCCTGCTCCTCGACGCGCTCGAACGGCGCGCCGTCCCCCACGAGGTCGTCGACGACCGGAGCCTGGTCGTCGAGCTGCAGTCGGGGACACCGACGCGTTACACCGGGGTGTTCAACCGCATCATGTCGCACACCCGCAGCGTGTACAGCGCGCACCTGTTCGAGGCGTCCGGGCACCGCGTGGTGAACTCCAGCCACGTCATCGAGCTGTGCGGCGACAAGATCCTGACGTCGCTGGCGCTCGTCCGCGCGGGTCTCCCGACCCCGCGGACGGTCGTCTCGGTGACGCCGGACGCCGCGCTCCGGGCCGTGGAGACCGTCGGATACCCGGCCGTGGTGAAACCCGCGGTCGGGTCCTGGGGCCGCCTGCTGTCGAAGATCAACGACAGGGACGCGGCCGAGACCGTCATCGAGCACAAGCAGGCGATGCGGTCACCGGCCCACTCGGTGTTCTACGTCCAGGAGCTCGTCGACAAGCCGGCACGCGACATCCGCGCCATTGTGCTCGGCGACCGCGTGGTCGCCGCGGTGTACCGGCGCTCGGAGCACTGGATCACCAACACGGCACGCGGCGCGACCACCGAGCCGTGCGCGCTCGATCCCGACCTCGTCGATCTCGCGCTGCGCGCCGCCAAGGCCGTCGGCGGCGGGATGCTCGCCGTCGACCTGATCGAACGGTCGACCGGCGAGCTGCTGGTGACGGAGGTCAACCACACCATGGAGTTCCACGGTCTGGCGGCGGTCGCCGACGTCGACATCGCCGACCTGATCGTCGACCACCTCGAGGAGGTGCTGTTCCGGTGAAGACGTCCGTGGTCGGAGGGGCCGGGTACATCGGCGGCGAACTCGTCCGCCTGCTGCTGCAGCACCCGGAGGTGGAGCTGCGTCAGGTCACCTCCGGCCGGTACTCCGGCCGGCCGCTGCACGCGGTGCACCCGAACCTGCGCGACCAGAGCGAGCTGGTCTACACGACCGACGACGAGCTGGAGCGGTGCGACGCGGTGTTCCTCGCGATGCCGCACGGCGCCTCGATGACGGGGGTCGACCGGTGGTCGGCCCTCGCGCCGGTCGTCGTGGATCTCAGCGCCGACTTCCGGCTCACTGACGACGCCGAGCGGGGCCGCTACTACTCCGGCCCCGCGCCCGACCACGACTGGCTCGCCCGGTTCCAGCCGGGGATCCCGGAGCTCAACCGCGAGAACCTGCGCGGGGCGACCCACATCGCGTTGCCCGGGTGCATGGCGAACGCGGCGATCCTCGCGCTGCACCCGCTCGCCGCAGCGGGCGTTGTCGACAGCACCGTGATCGTCGACGCCCGCACCGGGTCCAGCGGCGGCGGCCGGACCCCCGACGAGGGCAGCCACCATCCCGAGCGCAGCGGGGCCCTGCGGATGGCCAAGCCGCACTCGCACCGACACACCGCCGAGATCGAGCAGGCGTGCGGCGTCCCGGTGCACATGTCGGTTACCGCCGTCGAGGCCGTCCGCGGGGTGCAGGTGGTGTGCCACGTGACCCCGTCGCGTCCGGTCTCGGAGCGGGACCTGTGGGCGATCTACCGCGCCGCCTACCGCGACGAGCCCTTCGTCCGGATGGTGCGGGAACGCTCGGCGCTGCACCGGCTGCCCGAGCCGAAGATCCTCACCGGGACCAACTTCTGCGACATCGGCCTCTCGCTCAACCCCGCGGGCGACCACCTCGTGGTGGTCGCGGCGCTGGACAACCTGGTGAAGGGGGGTGCCGGCAATGCCGTCCACTGTCTCAACATCGCGTCCGGATGGGACGAGACCTCAGGTCTCTCCTTCGCCGGTCTGCACCCGGTCTGAGCGGTACGTGATCAAGGTCGGCGGATCGCTCGGCGAGGACATGACCCGTGCGTGCGCCGACGTCCGTGACCTCGTGGAACAGGGGGCCGCCGTCGTCGTCGTGCACGGCGGCGGGGCCGAGGCCGACGGGCTGGCGGCCGAGCTCGGCCGCCCCGCCCGGCACCTCGTGTCCACCCGCGGCCGCCGCAGCCGCTACACCGACGCCGCCGCGCTCGACGCGCTCAAGCTGGGCATGCTGGGCCGCGTCAAGCCGTCGCTCGTGGTGGAGCTGCTGCGCACCGGGGTGCGGGCGGTCGGGCTCTCCGGCATGGACGGCGGGCTGGTCATCGCGCGCCGCACGCCACCGGCGCGGGTCGTCCTCGACGGGGTGAAGCAGGTCGTCCGCGACGACCTGTCCGGGCGGATCGTCGCGGTGGACCCGCACCTGGTCCGCACGCTGCTGGACGCCGGGTACGTGCCGGTGGTGTCCCCGCCCGCGCTGGACCCGCAGGCCGGCGCGCTCAACGTCGACGCGGACCGCTTCGCGTCCCGGCTGGCCGTGGCGCTCGACGCCGACTGGCTGATCGTCCTGTCGAACGTGCCGGGGATGCTGCGGGACCGCGGCGACCCGGCCAGCCTCGTGCGGGAGCTGCCGTGCGCCGAGCTGGACGGCTACCTCGACATGGCGGGTGGCCGCATGAAGGTCAAGGTGCGCAGCGCGGCCGACGCGTACCGCGACGGCGTGCCCAACGTCGTCCTCGCGGACGGCAGGCGGCCCTCGCCGGTGCTCGCCGCCCGCACCGGCCACGGAACCACGTTCGTCCGAGAAGCGCGAGCAACGCGGGAAGCGCGAGGAGAGCGATGAGTGCGACGCGAGCCCGGGCCGAGGCCCTGCTGCGGCGGATGGTCGAGATCCCCTCGCCGTCGGGCGACGAGGCAGCCGTGGCCGCCCACCTGGTGCGGATCCTGCCGGAGTTCGGCCTGCAGACCCACGTCGACGACGTCGGCAACGTGATCGGGAGGCGGGGCGACCCGGCCGCGCCGATGATCGTCCTGGTCGGGCACATGGATACCGTGCCGAGCCCGGTACCGGTCCGGCAGGAGGGCACGATCCTCTACGGACGCGGCACCGTGGACGCCAAGGGCCCCCTGGCCACGATGATCGCCGCCGCCGCCACGGCCGACGTCGGTGACGTGCAGATCGTGGTGGCCGGCGTGGTCGAGGAGGAGACCTACGGGCGCGGTGCGACCCACCTCGCGCAGACGCTGCGGCCGGATGCGGGGATCGTCGGCGAACCGAACGGCTGGGGCGGCGTCGGCATCGGGTACATGGGACGGGTCATGCTGCGCTACGACGCGTCCCGGGCGTCCGTGCACACCGCCAGCCCGCAGCAGAAGGCCACGGAGGCCGCCGTCGAGTTCTGGAACGGCCTCACGCGTTACTGCGACGGCGTGGCGGGCGGTGCGGGCGTGTTCGACCGGCCGCACCCGACGCTCCTCGAGATGCGGGGCACGCTGGAGGAGGCCACGCTGACCGGCTCCGTGCGCACCCCGCCGGGCTTCGACGTGGACGCGTTCGAGCGGGCCCTGCTGGCCGGCACGGACGAGGCGGACGTCCTCACGATCTCCGACCGCACCCCGGCGGTGCGCGTCGACCACCGCGGGCCCGTGGTGCGGGCGCTGTGCGCCGCGATCCGTTCCCGCGGCGAGCGCCCCCGCCTCAAGCTCAAGACCGGCACGGCCGACCTGAACATCGTCGAGCCGGTCTGGCAGGTGCCGATGGCGGTCTACGGGCCGGGCGACTCGGCCCTCGACCACACCGACCACGAGCACATCGACCTCGTCGAGTACGGCGGCGCGATCGACGTGCTGCGCGAGGCGCTGGAACTGCTCGCCCGCGAGCTCGTGGCGGACCGGCGGGCGGCGCGCGACGAACCGGTCGGTGCCCTCGGCTGAGGGCACCGACAGCCACCGGAGCCCGGTCGACGCAGAAGGCGTCGGCCGGGCTCCGTCGTGTGCGGGCCCGGGCGAGATCAGATCAGTAGGCCCCAGTACGCGGCCCACGGCACCAGCAGGACGCCGCCGACCAGCAGGGACCCGAGCCGGACCCGCTCGCCGGGGCCGACGTCGCGCCTGCGCCGCCACCACAGCACCCCGGTGGCGACGGCCGCGGCCACGGCGACCGCGACCAGTACCCGGACGACGAGGAACGGCACGGCCGTCCCGGCGACGACCGGCCCCGGCGACTGGGTGAGCAACAGCGCCGCGAGGTAGCCGAACAGGCCGGCCGGGGCCAGCAGACCGGTGACGGCGAGCACGCGGGCTGATCGGGCGACGACGGGCCGGGGCCGCCCGACCAGCCGGCGCGCGAGACCGGTGAGCAGGTGACCGCCGAAGAGGACGGCGAACAGCGCGAGCGCGCCGAGCTGCACGGCGGGCGAGGCGATCCCGGTGCCGCCGTCGACCGCCACGCTGGGCCGGTCCTGCGGCGGTGCGGGATCGGCCTGCCCGGACGGCGGCCCCGGCAGTCCGTTGATCCACTCGGCGACGGGGGGCAGGAAGTCGGAGGTGAAGGAGTACTGGTCGACGTAGCCGTCGGGGGAGCGGTGCAGGGTGTGCCCGGCCGAGGGGAGCACCCGCAGGGAGTACCGGTCGTTGCCGCCCTCGTCAAGGGCCTGCCGCAGGAGCGACACCGACTCGGCCGGCGGCACCGTCCGGTCCAGCGCACCCCACAGGCCGAGCACCGGCTGGCGCACGCGCTGCACCGCAGAGAGTGTGTCGTAGCGAGCCTCGGGGAACTGCCCGAGCGCGGTGGCCATCCGCACGGCGTTGATCGGCAGCACGCCCGGCACCGCCCCCGTGAGGCCACTGTGGCGGAGCTGGTTCTCCATCGTCCAGGCCGTCTGCTGCGCCGGGGGGACGCCGCTGGCCGACACGAGCACCACGAAGCCGACGTCGGCCGAGCGGGACGCGGCGAGGGGGGCCACCCAGGCGCCCTCGCTGATGCCCCACAGACCGATCCGCTCCGGGTCCACGTCGGCGCGGTCCCCGAGCAGGTCGACGGCCCCGAGCGCGTCGTCGGCGAGCAACGGGTAGGAGCGCTCGGTGGCGGAGTACCCGGCCGTGTGCTTCTCGTAGACCAGCGTCACGATCCCGGCCGCGGTGAGCGGCTCCGCCAGCCGCCTCGACTCGTCGAGCGGGAGCGCCACCCCGGCCCCGGCGACCAGCACGACGGCCGGGTGGCGCCGGCCGTCGGCGGGGGGCGCGATGACGGTGCCCTGCAGCGTCTCCCCGCGGCTGACGAACGTGACGGCCGCGGTCCGCGCGTCCGGCGACGGGCCCGGTGGGCCGGGCGGAGCGGCGGCCGGCGCCGACCCGGCGACCATGGCCGCGACCGCAATGGCGACGACATTTCTGCGGACGGCTGACATGACGGTTCTCCTGACGCAGTTGTTCCCTTTCTCGAATGATGCTCCGATCGATTGATGAATGTCGAGCCGGCCGAGATCCGCTGAGAGCCGGTTGATAGCCGCCGGAGCTACGGTCGACATTGTGAGTTCGCCCTGTCCGGGTTGCCCGGAACGGGGCGGACCGGTCCATGGAGCTGTCGACGGAAGGCGTCCCGTGATCGATCATGCAGAGCAGGTGTTGACCGGCGAGGGCGACGACGACTACGCGAGGTACATGCGCACCGACACCCTGCTGGCCCTGCAGCGGCGGCCCGACGAGGTCGTGCACCGCGACGAGCTGCTGTTCCAGGTCGTACACCAGTCCGGTGAGCTGTGGTTGAAGCTGGCCTGCGCCGAGGTCGACGAAGCGGCCGCGCGGATCCGGTCCGGAGACTGCGGATCGGCCGCCCAGCTGCTCGCCCGGTCCGCGCTCGGCATCGAGCTGATCACCGACCAGTTGGAGATGATGCGATTTCTCGGCCCGTGGGAGTTCCAGGTCATCCGCACGGTGCTCGGGCACGGATCGGGCGCCGATTCGCCCGGCTGGCGGTCGGTCCAGCGGGCCGGACGGCGCCTGGGTCCGGCATTCTTCGAGCTCGTCGAGAATCGTTCCGTGGACCTGGTCGAACTGTATCGGTCGGGCGACCAGGACGACGATCTGCGCCGGCTGGCGGAGGCCATGATCGAGTGGGACGAACGTGTCTCGCTGTGGCGGGTCCGGCACTACAAGATCGCCACCCGGGTGCTCGGGCACCAGGTCGTCGGCACGCAGGGGACGCCGGTGGACGTGCTGGCGAAGCTGATCGCGCACCGGTACTTCCCGGAGCTCTGGCGGGTGCGGACCGAGCTCACCGAGACCGGCCCGCTCGGCTGGCGGCGCGCGTCCGCACCGTCATGAGCGGCGGGGTGTCCGCGGCCGCGTTCCGCTCCCGCTTCCCGATGCTGGACCGGCGGGTCCACCTGTCGAGCTGCAGCCTCGGCGCGCGCTCGGTGGACCTGGACCGGGCCCTGCTGGCGATGGCCGAGGACATGACGGCGGGCGGGGGAGCGTGGGAGGCGTTCGAGGAGCAGAACGCGCAGGCCCGCCGCGGCTTCGCCGCGCTCGTCGGGGCCGACGTCGGGCAGATCGCCCTCTTGCCCAGCGCGTCCGTCGGCGCCTACCAGGTCGCCTCCACCACCGACTGGGGCGCGCGGCCGAAGATCGTCACCGGTTCCCGGGAGTTCCCGTCGGTGGCGCACGTGTGGCTGGCGCAGCGACCCCGCGGCGCCGAGGTCGTGTTCGCCGCGCACTCCACCGACCCGGCCGACCTCGTCGACGAGCGCACCCGGCTGGTGTCGGTGCCGCTGGTCGGCTACCGGGACGCGCGCCGGGCCCCCGTCGCCGAGCTGGCCGTGGCGTCGCACTCGGTCGGCGCGGCGGTGTTCGTCGACGCCTACCAGGCGGTCGGTGTGGAGCCCGTCGACGTCGACGCGCTGGGCTGCGACTTCCTGGTGGCCGGCACGATGAAGTACCTGCTCGGTCTGCCGGGTCTGGCGTTCCTCTACGCCCGCGCCCCCGCACTGGCCGACCGTGCCCCGCGGCTGACCGGGTGGTTCGGCCGCCGGGACCCCTTCGCGTTCGACCCGACCGTCCTGGACTTCCCCACGACCGCGACCCGGTTCGAGACCGGCACCCCCGCGGTGCCGGCCTGCTACGCGGCGAACGCCGGCCTCGGCCTGGTCGGCGCGCTGGACCTGGCGGTCGTGCAGGAGCACGTCCGGGCGCTGACCGGGTCGGCCGTGGCGGGGCTGGAACGGCAGGGCGAGACCGTGCGCGCCGCGCCTCCGGGGTCGCGGGGTGCCCACATCGGGCTGGTCGACGCGGATCCCTCCGCGCTGGCCGGCCGGCTGGCCGCCCGCGGGATCTCGGTCAGCCCACGCGGTGACGTCGTGCGCGTCGCCTTCCACTACTTCAACAACACCGACGACGTACTCGCCCTGTGCGAGGCGGTCGCCGCCGACCGGCGGTCGGCACCGCCGGACCGGGCGGGCACCGAGCGGAGGTCCCATGTCCACGGCTGAACTGCGATCCTGGCTGCAGCGACCCGACGTACTAACATTCCCCTACTGCGACGTGGTCCGCGAGTACCACGGCCGGGGCAAGCACAGCGTGTCCCCGCACCTGCTGTCGCTGCTGACCGAGGTCCGCGTGCGGCTGCCCGCACTGCCCGGGCCGTGGCCGCAGGTGCAGATGCTGGCGTCGTTCCTGGACACCGCGCTGGACAAGGCGGACCGCCGCTACGACTACCCGAGCTACCTCGCGCTGGCGCTGCTGCCGCTGCCCGCCGTGGACGACCCGATCGACCAGGCCCCCTTCGCGCGCGTCCGCTGCGACCGAATCACGGTCCAGCTCGTGTCCGACGCGCTGGGCTTCGAGCTCGCCGTGGCCGACGGCCGCACCGCGGTGCTGCCCCGGATGCGACCGGCCGCCGATCTCGTCGGCAAGCGGCACCGCCACGGTCTGCGGGTCGTCCGGCCGGCCCTCGCCCGGATGGCGCTGGACGCGGGACCGGTCGGGTCGGGCCCGGTCGAGCAGGCACGGCAGGCGTGCGCCGCCGTGCGGGGGGACATGTCGGCCACCGAGGCGCGCGCGATGCAGCTGAGCATCCTGCCCGTGCACACCGCGCACGACGAGTACCTGTTCCTGCGCGTGCTGCAGACGTTCGAGACCACGTTCGCGCTGCTGGCGGTGCAGCTGCGGGGAGCGCTGGAGGCACTGCGCGACGGGCGGCCGGACCGGGCGGCGTCGTTCCTGACCAGCTGCGACGAGGCACTGGGGGAGTCGGCGCCGCTGTTCTCGATGCTGGCGACGATGCAGATCGACTCGTTCCGGACGTTCCGCGAGCTCACCGACGGCGCCAGCGCGATCCAGTCCCGGAACTACAAGTTCGTGGAGGCCCTGTGCCGGGAGCCGGACCCCGAGCGCCTCGACTCCGCCGCGTACCGGTCGGTGCCCGAGGTGCGGGCCGCCGTGCTGGACGGACTGCCCACCCTCGACGACGCCTACCGCGCCTACTGCGCGTCGAGCGACGTCGACGAGGGGGCCCGGGAGCGGCTGGCCGCGGCGATGCGCGGGTTCGCCCGCACGATGCTGCGGTGGCGCCGGACCCACTACCGGCTGGCCGTGCGGATGCTGGGCTCGGCGCCGGGCACCGGCTACACCGAGGGCACCCCCTACCTCGACGCGACGCGGGCCGTGCCGGTCTTCGACGCGGTCGGGTCCGTCGGCGCCGATCCCGGTGGCCGACCCCTCACGTCGGGCAGGAGGACATGACCGTGCTGACCGAGCTGATGGACGGGCTGCAGCGCGGCGACGTGCAGGTCGTCGACCTCACCGCCCCGCTGTCGGAGGAGACGCCGATCATCGCGCTGCCCCCGGAGCGCGGGCAGCCATGGCCGTTTAGCCGCGAGGTGATCAGCCACTACGACGCGCCCGGCCCGACCGTCTACTGGAACAACATCCGGTTCTCCGAGCACACCGGCACCCACTTCGACGCGCCCGTGCACTGGCTGTCCGGGCGCGGCTCGCACGATGTCTCCGCGGTGCCGCCGCACCGGCTCGTCGCCCCCGCGGCGGTGCTCGACGCGTCCGCCGCCGCGGCGCGGGACCCGGACTTCCTGCTCCGCCGCGAGCACGTCGAGGCCTGGCAGGACGAGCACGGACCGCTCGCGGACGGGGGCTGGCTGCTGTACCGCACCGGCTGGGACGCGCGCGGTGCCGATGCCGCCCGGTTCCTCAACGACGGTCACACGCCCGGTGTGGCGCCGGACTGCGCGCGCTGGCTGGCCGAGGAGACCCCGCTGATCGGGCTCGGGGTGGAGACCGTCGGCACCGACGCCGGCCGGGCGCGCGAGTTCACCGAGCACCCCTATCCCTGCCATTGGTACCTGCACGGGGCGGGCAAGTACGGACTGACCCAGCTGCGCAACCTCGCGCTGCTGCCGCCCATAGGCTCGGTGCTGGTCACCGCACCGCTCCCGATCGTCGGCGGGTCCGGCAGCCCGACCCGGGTGCTCGCGCTGGTGGAGCGGGACTGACCGGGTGCGCGGCCGGTTCCCTCGCGGGGCCGGCCGCGCACCTGTGGCACCGCCTCCTCAGCCGCCGACGGCAGAGGGGGTACTGCCGGCGTCTGCGGTCAGCGGCGCCCCGCACCAGCGACGCAAGGCCGCCGGGAGCTCCGTCGTGGTGCGGCCGGCCCACGCGACGTGCCCGTCCGGGCGGACCAGCACGAACGGGGGGCAGCCGCGGCCAGGGCCCGCGGCGGGCACCGCGGTGCGCACCCGGTCGACCCAGCCGTCGACGGCACCCGTGCTCGACCCGTCGGGCCCGAGCAGCACGAACCGGCCGTCCCGGAACAGCTCGTAGAGGCGGGCGGCCCCGTGCGGGCCGCTCACCAGCGGGCGGTCTGGGACCCGCCTGCCCACCCACGCCCCGCCGTCGCCCCGCGGGTAGCGGAGCGTGAGACCGGACAGGTGCTCCAGGTTCACCCGCTGCAGGGGCCGGATCCGCACCAGCTTCATGACGACCTGGCGGACGACGCGGGCGACGAGGCCGTTCGACGTCTCGAACCGGAAGGAGAGATCGGTCTTGCGCAGGGTGTCGGCCGCGATCGGGTGCCGCTCGGCCTCGTAGCTGTCGAGCAGCCCGTCGGGCGCCCACCCCTCGAGCCGGGCGCGCAGCTTCCAGCCCAGGTTGAACGCGTCCTGGATGCCGGTCTGCAGACCCTGCCCGCCGGACGGGATGTGGGTGTGTGCGGCGTCCCCGGCGAGCAGCACCCGGCCCGCCCGGTAGCGCTGGGCGTGCCGCTGCGAGCTGCGGAACCGGGAGAGCCACACCGGGTCGTGCGGCTCGATGTCGACGCCGAGGATCGCCGTGCAGCTCTCCCGCAGGTCCGCCAGCTCCAGCGGGACGTCCGCGGGCAGGGCGGTCTTGCGGTGGTCGAACACGATGACCCGGTAGGTGTCGTCGGCGAACGGGAACACCGCGGCCATGCCCCGCCGGGTGATCCGGGCGAACGCCCGCGGCTCGGGGGGCCGGCCCAGCCGGACGTCGCCCATCATCGCGGACTCGTCGTAGTTCCAGCCCTCGAAGTCGATGCCGGCCGCGGCCCGGACGGTGCTGTGCACCCCGTCGCAGCCCACGAGGTAGTCGGCGCGCTCGGTGGTGGTCCGGCCGTGCGGCCCGCGCAGGTCGATCTCAACCCCGTCGCCGTCCTGCCGCAGCGCGACGGCCTCCACCCCCGTGCGGATCTCGGCGCCCGTGGCCTCGGCCGACGCCTGCAGCACCGCCTCGGTCCGGTGCTGCGGGATCGTCAGGCTGTACGGGAACGGGGTGTCGAGCAGGCCGTAGTCGAGGTAGCCGTTGCGGTCGCCGACCGGGGGGTGGGTGCAGGGCAGGCCGCCGGCGAGCATGCCGCCTGCCCGGTCGCGCATGTCGAGCAGCTCCATCGTGCGGGGTTCGACCGTGAACGCGCGTGAGAGCGGCGCCCGCTCCGTACGCCGCTCGACGACGAGGCACGCGACCCCGAATCCGGCCAGCTCGGCGGCGAGGGCGAGCCCGGTGGGGCCCGCCCCCACGACGATCACTCGTGAGGACGACATGGGACGGTCACTCCTTCTTCGGTGGCGGCCCGCCCGTACAGCAGCCGCATCTCGGGTTCGGTGTCGAGGAGCTCGCGCAGGGTGCCGGCGGCGAGGACGCGGCCGTGCTTGAGCAGGACGATCTGGTCCGCGCGTTCCAGCACAGCGGGACGGTGCGAGACCGCGAGGCAGGTCGTGGAGAGCGCGAAGATCCCGCGCCACAGCTCCTGCTCGGTCTCGACGTCGAGGGCGCTCGACAGGTCGTCGATCACCAGCAGCTCCGGGTCCCGCGCGAACATCCGCGCGGCGGCGACGCGCTGCACCTGGCCACCGGAGAGCCGCACGCCCCGCACCCCGATCTGGGTGTCGAGGCCGGCGTCCAGCCGGGCGAGGTCCGGGCCCAGCACCGCGCGGTGCGCGGCCACCTCGGCCCGGCCGTCGTCGGGCAGGCCGAGCAGGACGTTGTCCCGGATCGAGCCGGAGAGCAGGGTCGGGCCCTGCGGGGTGTAGGCGGCCAGCGGCGGGCGCAGGACGTCGCCGGGGGCGTCGACGACGCGGCCGTTGCGACGGATCTCACCGCTCTGCCGGTCGTAGAGGCCCAGTACGCTGCGCAGCAGGGTCGTCTTGCCCGACCCGACCTCGCCGGTGACCACCGTGACCGTGCCCGGCCGCAGCGTCAGCGACACGTCCCGCACCCCGCCGCCGGACCCGGCGAAGACGTGGGTCAGGTGCCGAACCTCCAGGCCGCGGAGCGGCTCGTCGGGCGCCGCCGCCGGCGCGGCCGCGGGCGGCGCCGACCGCAGGTGCAGGGGATGGTGGTCCACGAGCGAGAGCGGCGGGGCGCCCTGCAGCAGCACGGCCGCCCGCGCCAGCGACACGCCGGCCTGCTGGTAGGTCCGGACCAGGTAGCCCAGGAAGCCGGTGTAGCCGGCCACCTGCATCAGGTAGGTCGAGAACAGCACGAAGTCGCCGACGGTGAACTGGCCGGACCGCATCCGGCCGGCCGCGGCGAGCAGCGTCAGGCCGGCCCCGAGGCTCGCCGTGCTGGTGAACACCGAGTCGAGCGCGAGGCTCTGGACGCGGTCCTGCACCATCGCGTCCCCGCGCACCCGGTTGACTGCGGCGAGCCGGGCGACGACCTCGTCCTGGCGGTCGGCGACCTTGATCGCGCGCACCGCGACGACGATCTCGGCGATGGCGCCGGTGACCTTCGCCGTGGCCTCCCGGCTCCGCTCGCGGACGCGGTAGGCGCGGTTGCGCACGAGCTGGGCCCCCAGCACCACCACGGCGAGCGGCACCATCACGGTGACGGTGACCTGCGCGTCGACGCTGAGCAGGATGGCCAGCCCGCCGACGAGGAAGACCAGCCCGGACAGGGTGTCGAAGCTCCAGCCGCCGAGCATGGCGATCGCGTCGCTGTCGTCGCGGACGGTCGAGACGCTCTCGCCCACCGACGTCGGCATCGCCTGCGCGCCGGGACGGCGGAAGATCCGGTCGAGCAGGTTGCGCTGCACCAGCCCCCGGGCGCGCAGGTACCAGCCCGCCCACGCCACCGTCGCCCCGACGATGGCGCCGCACCGGGCGAGACCGCCCGCCACGACGACCGCCACGACCGTGGTCACGGTGAGCCCCGGTGCCGCGCGACCCTCCAGCACGTCGAACAGGAGCTTGCCCAGCACGCCGGGCAGCAGCGGCCACAGGTGGAACAGGGTCCAGCCGACCGCGGCGGCGAGGAAGCGCCACGGGCTGTAGGCGACGAGCCGCCGCAGGACCGCGGCGGTCGGGGCGGGTGCTGCGGGGTCGGTCATCGCAGCACCGTCCCCACCCGGCTCAACTCGGCGAACCGCGAGCCGGGGTCGTCGAGCAGGTCGGCGGTGTCGCCCTGCTCGATGACGCGGCCGTCGTCGAGCACGATCACCCGGTCGGCCCGCCGGATCGTGTCCAGGCGGTGCGCGATGACGATCAGGGTCCGTCCGGCCAGCAGCCGGTCCAGCGCGCGCTCGACCATGGCCTCGGTGGCGGGGTCGAGCCGGCTCGACGGCTCGTCGAGCACGATCAGGCCCGGGTCGCGCAGGAACACCCTGGCCAGGGCCAGCAGCTGGGCCTGGCCGGAGGACAGGCCGCCCGCGGAGACGGGCGTCGAGAGCCCGGCGGGCAGGCCGTCCAGCCACGGTCGCAGGTCGAGCGCGTCGAGGATGGCCAGCAGGCGGTCGTCACCCACGGTGTCGTCGAAGAAGGTGAGGTTCTCCCGCAGCGTCGCGTCGAACAGGTGCACGTCCTGCGTCACGTACCCGACGCGGGAGCGCAGTGACCTTAGCCGGGCCTCGCGGGTGTCCACGCCGCCGAGCAGGACCCGGCCCGCGACCGGGTCGTACATCCGGGACAGCAGGTGCGCGATCGTGCTCTTGCCCGCGCCGGTCCGGCCGACGAGTCCCAGCGTCGAGCCCGCCGGCACGTCGAAGGACAGGCCGTCGAGCACCCGCGCGTCCGGTCCGTCGCCGCCCGCCCGCGGGTAGGCGAAGGCGACCCGGTCGAAGCGCACGGACAGGGCGCCGGGTGGCAGCGCGAGCGAGCCGTCGACCAGCGTCGGGCGGTGGGCGAACAGGGCGCCGATCCGCCGGATCGCGGCGCTCGCCTGCTGCAGCCCCTGCACCTGCTGGCGCAGCGCCTCCATGGGCGCGGTCAGCATGGTGGCGTAGGCGACGACGAGGTACACGCCCGGCAGCGACAGCGTGCCGTCCTGGAAGAAGAAGCCGCCGTAGCCGAAGGCGAACGCGGTGCCCGCCGTGAAGACCAGCGACATCACGACCCAGATGGCGCTGCCCCAGGCCTCGGCGCGGATCTTGACGGGCAGCCAGGACCGCAGGTGCCCGTGGAAGCGGGCCATCGCGTACCCGGTGGCCGCCGACGAGCGCAGGTCCTCGGTGGCGCGGATCGTCTCGCTGACCGAGCCGAAGAACCGCGCGCTCTGCTCGCGGTCGTCCTCCCAGCGGCCGGTGGCGATCCCGGCCACGCGCCCGAGCACGACGAAGCCGGCGACGGTGACGGCCGCGAACGTCAGCCCGATGCGCCAGTCGATGACCGTCAGCGCGCCGAGGATGCCGAGGATGAGCAGCGCGTTGCCGAGGAGCTGGACGACCAGGCTGGAGAAGAACTCCGCCACCTCGTTGACGTCACCGTCGATGCGCTCGATGAGGTCACCGGGGGAGCGGGACTCGTGGAAGCTCATGTCCAGGCCGAGCACGTGCGCGGTGAGGTCCTCGCGGGCGGCGTTGGTGGCCGTCCAGGAGACGCGTTCGCTGGCGTGGGCCGCGACGACCAGCGTCGCCTGCCGGGCCAGCGCGATCCCGATGAACAGCAGCGCCACGCCGATCAGCTCCCCCTCGGGGCTGCCGAGCTGGACCGAGCGGATGAACAGCGCCACGATCTGCGGCTCGGAGATCTCCAGGGCGATCGAGCCGGCGAGGAGCACCGCCATCAGCGCGACCTTCGCCCGCTGCGGGCCGAGGTAGGTGCGCAGGAGGGTGGCGTGGGTGACGGGTCCCGCCCGACCGCGGGACGCCGGTGCGGGGCGGGTCACGAGTGATCGACCAGGTCGTAGCCGTCGAGGCACCGGCGCGCGAGGTCGGCGTAGCCGTCGGCGTCCCCCTCACGGACGATCGCGGGTAGGACCACGTGTGGCGAGCCGTGGTGGAACCGCTCGTACTGGTCGTGCCGGCTCGCGAACTCGCTGCCCACCGCGTCCCACGCCAGCTTCAGCAGCTTGATCCGCTGTTCGGAGTCCTGGCCGGGGGTGCGCACGTACCGGCCGAGCAGCCGGGCCTCCTCGGGCTGGAGCAGGTCGCGGAAAGAGGCGGGCAGCTGGATGAGCCCCCCGCCGGCCAGCAGCTTGATCTCGTTGATCACCTTCGGGTAGAGTTCGGGCCCGACGGCGAGCTGGGCGTGGCACAGCTCCCGGTCGGGCATCACGGCGCCGTCCCCGCCCGGCACGGGCTCGCACCGGTCCTCCGCCGCCACGACCAGCGCCTTTGCCGTGTTGACCCACGACATGATGCGGCCGATCTGCATCCGGACGGGCGGCAGGTCGTAGGTGTTGTTGGCGCGGGCGACGAGGATCGCCACCCCGGTGAGGAACTCCAGCTTGGTCCACAGCCGGGTCGCGCTGTGGTGGACGAAGGAGAGGAACGCGGGCGTCCGCCAGAACTGCTGGTGGCAGACCTCCGGGTCCCGGTAGGCGAAGACCCGCTCCCACGGCACGAACACGTCGTCGTAGACGACGAGCGCGTCGTTCTCGTCGAACCGGCTCGACAGCGGGTAGTCGAAGACGCTGGGCGCGCGGCCCTCGTAGGACTTGCGGCTGATGAACGTCACCCCGGGCGTCGCCACCGGCACGGAGAAGCTGAGCGCGTGGTCCGCCTCGGTCGGCGCCATCCGCTGGGTGACGCCGACGAGGATCTCGTCGCCGAACGCGGCCGCGGTGCCGATCATCTTGGCGCCGCGCACGACGACGCCGCCGTCGCGTTCGGCCACGACGCGCAGGTACGGGCTGTCCTCCGCGTCGGACTCCGACGGGGCCCTGGTGCGGTCGTACTGGGGGTTGACCAGGGTGTGGGACTGGTAGAGGTCCCCGGCGGCCATCCGCCGCCAGTGCGCGAGCACGTTGGCCGACCCGTCGAACCCGGATCCGGCGAAGACCTCCGGCACGGTGGCGAACCCGGCCACGGCGGAGGCCATGTAGTCCGGTGAGCGCCCGAGGAAACCGAACGTCGCCTCGGACCACAGCTTGAACGCCCGGCCCCTGGCCCGCAGGTCGTCGGCGCTGCGCGGGATCTGGTAGGCCCGGGACATCGTCGCGTCGGGCTCCGGGCCCGCCGTCGTGAGCGTGTCGGACCATGCTGCGTCGTGCGTCATGTCGTAGAGCTGTGCGACCGACCCGACCGAGCGCCGGAACGCCGGGTGCGACGGCAGGTCCGTCACCCGCTCGCCGTCGAGCCACACCACGCGGCCGTCGCGCAGCGACTCGAGGTACTCCTTGCCCGTCCTGGTCATCGCACGCCCGTCCTGGTCATCGCGTTGCCTCCTCGGGCCTGCGGGGCCCGCCGGCCGGTTGCGGGTCGCCGCACAGCCCCAGTACCGGCGCGTGCGCCTTGAGTAGCATCTCCTCGAACTCCGCGGCGGGGTCGGAGTCGAGGACGACCGCGCCGCCCGCTCCGATCCGCAGGCTCCGGCCGTCGGCCACCGCCGTGCGGATCACGATGTTGAGGTCGGCCGTCCCGTTGTGGGCGAAGAAGCCGATGGTGCCGGCGTAGACCCCGCGGGCCGTGCCCTCCAGCTCGTCGATGAGCTCCATCGTGCGGCGCTTCGGTGCGCCCGTCATCGACCCGCCAGGGAAGCAGGAGCGCACACACCCGACGGCGTCGACGTCCGGGCGCAGCGTGCCCCGCACCGTCGAGACGAGCTGGTGCACCGTCGCGTAGCTCTCGACGGCCATGAACGCCGGGACGTGGACCGAGCCAATCTCGCACACCCGGCCCAGGTCGTTGCGCAGCAGGTCGACGATCATGAGGTTCTCGGCTCGGGTCTTCGGGTCCGCGCTCAGCAGGGTGCGCAGCCGGTCGTCCTCGACCGGGTCCCGGCCGCGCGGCGCGGTGCCCTTGATCGGCTTCGTCACGACGTCGCGGTCGGCCCCGATGCGCAGGAACCGTTCCGGCGACGAGCACAGCACCGAGTGCCGGCCGAGGCGCAGGAACGCCGCGTACGGGGCCGGGTTCGCGCGCCGCTGCGCCAGGTAGACCCGCAGCGGGTCGGTCGTGGGCGGCAGCTCGACGCGGGTGGTCAGGCAGATTTCGTAGCTCTCGCCCGCCGTGAGGTACCGGTGGCAGTCGTCCACCCGGTCGAGGTAGGCCTGCCGGTTGTCGACGAGGCCGCGCTCGAGGTCGTAGCCGCCGTAGTCCGACGGGGAGGCGGCGGGCGGCGGCGGGCCGAGCCCGTCGAGCCGGGCGGCCGTCTCCCCGATCCAGGCCCGCGCGGCGGCGTCCCCGTCGCGCCGGGTCATCGCGAGCAGGTGCGTGGTGCCCGTCTCGTGGTCGACCACGACCATCCGGGTGGTCGACATCCAGACGGCGTCGGGGGTGTCGGCGACGTGCCGGTTCGGCGAGCCCAGCTCCCCCTTCATCTCGTAGCCGAGGTAGCCGACGTAGCCCCCGGTGAGGTCGAACGGCACGTCGGGGGCGCCGGTGAGCGGCTCGCCGAGGCGTTCCTGCAGGGCGTCGAGGACCGACCCGGGCACGTGCGTCGTGCCCGCCGCGGTCCGGACCGTCAGCCCGGATCCCAGCGCGTAGGTGAGGACCTCGCCGTCCGGGCCGGCGGGGGCGCCGAGGAAGGAGAACCGGGACAGCCCCGGTTCGGCGCGGCTGCTGTCGAGCCAGAACGCGTGGTCGAGGTCGCCGAAGAGCGCGGCGAACGCCGCCGGGGTGTCCACCGCGTGGCCCAGCTCCCGGTGCAGCACCCGCCAGGCGGGCCGGTGGCCGACCGCGGCCGGGCCAGGCCGGGCCGGGCCGGTGACCGGCACCGGGCGACGTCGGGCGGGCGCCCCCTCGGCGACGGCCAGGCGACCGAAGTTCTCCAGCAGCCGGGCCCCGTGCTCGGTGGAGATCGACTCGGGATGGAACTGCACGCCCCACGACGGTCGGTCGCGGCGCCGCAGCCCCATGAGCACGCCGTCCTCGGCCCATGCGGTGGGCTCCAGGGTCGGGGGCAGGGTGTCGGGGCGGACGCACAACGAGTGGTAGCGCACCGCGACGAAGTCTTGCGGCAGCCCGTCGAAGAGGCCGCGACCGACGTGGCGCACCGTCGTCAGGTGGCCGTGCCGGGGCCGCGGCGCGCCGACGACCTCGGCGCCCGCGAGCAGGGCGATCGCCTGGTGCCCGAGGCACACCCCCAGCACCGGCACGGCGGCCTGTTCCAGCACGCCCCGGGCGGCGCCCAGGTTCCCGGGGACCGCGGGGTGGCCGGGCCCCGGCGAGACCACGACCGCGTCGACACTGTCGACGCGGAGCGTGGCCCACCGCGGGTCGTCGTTCGTCAGGACCAGTGGTGGCGCGCCGTAGACCTGGGCCATGAGCTGGAACAGGTTGTAGGTGTACGAGTCGTGGTTGTCGACGAGCAGTGTTCGCACACGACACCTTGTTTCTCTCTCAAGCCCGGTTTGGCGACGCACTGACGGGACCGGATCGGCCGGTCGCCCCAGCAGTTCAGCGGGGTCACCGGCAATGGCGCAAGCACCGGAGAGTCGAGTGAGAGGGTGCGGAGAGAACGGTCCGACGCGCCGATACCGAATTGATAACCGGCGCTGTTAATTTCGTTCCCGCAGCCACTCCGGCCGACCGGCCGGACCCACGAGCGGAGGTTCCCATGACCATCACGAACGCCGATCCCGTCGTCGCGCCGGACCGCGCGCCGGTACGGACGCCCGCCGTCGACGCGCTGGCGGCGCCCGCGCCGCGCGCCGCGGGCGACACGGCCGACCCCACCCTGCTCGGCGCCCCGTCGTTCGCGATCGGGGCGATCGGGCTCGGGCTGTTCCTCGCCGGGTTCCGCAGCCTCGACAACTCGCTGGCCGGCCCGCTGCCCATCATGATCTTCACCAGCGGGATCGGCCTCATGATCGCCACCGCGTGGGCGATCCGCCGTGGTCAGGGCCCACTCGCCGCCGTCTACGGGATCTTCGGCTCGTTCTGGCTGAGCCTGTCCGCCCTCACCATCGGGCTCACCAACAACTGGTTCGGGCCACTCGACATGGCGGCCCAGTTCGACGCCACGGCGAACTTCCTGCTGACCTGGTTCATCGCACTCGTCGGGCTGACCGTCGCCTCGCTGCGGATGCCCGCCGTGTTCACCGTGATGTTCGTGGTCATCGACCTCTCGCTCATCGCGAACTTCCTCGCCGTCGTGACGGGGTCGGACGCGGTGCTCCTCGTCGGCACCTGCGGGGTCTTCGTGTTCGCGCTGGTGGGCCTCTACCTCTTCGCGAGCGCGATGTACGCCGCCACCGGTGGACGTCCGTTCCCGCTCGGTTCCCCGCTGCTGAAGAACTGACCGAAGGCTGCCGTCCCGAGTAGCAACGAAGGAGCGCAGAAATGCAGAGCTATACGGTCGAGTCCTACGGCGAGGCCATTTCTCCGGTATTCGACGCCGTCAACGACGACCCGGCCGAGGTGGCCCGCATCGTCGCCTTCCTCCGCGGCTACGCGGGCGCGGGACCGGTACTCGAGCCCGGCATCGGCACCGGCCGCATCGGGGTCCCGCTGGCCGAGTCCGGCGTCGAGGTCTACGGCGTGGAGATCAGCCGCCCCATGGTGGAGCAGCTGCGGGCCAAGCCGGGTGCCTCGCTCGTCACCGTCGAGATCGGTGACATGGCCGAGGTCGGGTTCGGGAGGCAGTTCTCCCTGATCTACCTTGCCCAGGGCACCTTCGGCGCGCTCCTCACGGCGGAGCAGCAGGGCGGCTACCTGGAGTACGCGCGCAAGCAGCTGACCGACGACGGCCTGCTGGTCGTCGAGACGATGGAGATCGACGACTCCCGGTTCAGCCACGACCAGCACGTCACCACCTCGCTGCTCGACGTCGGCCACGTCGTGCTGACCGCGGCGATGCGCGAGCCGGACACACAGCTCATGAGCATCCAGAACGTCCTGCTGACCGCCCACGGCATCCAGCTGTACCCGGTCAAGTTCCGCTACCACGCGGCGCCGGAGCTCGACGGGATGGCGGCCGAAGCGGGGCTGCGGCTCGTCGACCGGTTCTCCGACTGGGAGAAGGCCGGCTACACGCCCGGGGACCTGCGACACATCTCCGTCTACGGGCCGAGCTGACCCCGGGTCGAACCCCACCGGAAAGGAATGACGGATGAGATCACGGATCTCGGCCCTGATCGCGGCGGTCCTCGGCCTGACGGTCGTGCTGGGCGGGTGCTCGGCGCCCGCCCGGGAGGGCACCTACTTCGGGCCGACCCAGATGCTCGGCGACGGCACGGTGCGCACCTACGTGGTGCTGGACGCCGACGGTGCTCCGGCCGAGGTCGGGCTGCGGGTGGCGGCCGCCGCGATGGACGGCCTGCCCGACCAGGACGTGGCCTCGCACGGGGCCCACGACGGGCACGGGGAGGGCGGCGTGCTGATCCTCCCGCCCGAGGCCTCGGACACCGTGTTCGACCACGCGATGGTGAACTGGAACGTGCGCGGCCACGAGCCGATGGAGCTCTTCGGCGATCCGCACTTCGACTTCCACTTCTACATGGACGATCCGGGTGCGGTGACGGCGATCGACCCGTCCAGCCCGACCTACGCCGCCGAGGCGGCCGCGCTGCCGCCTGAGCGGTACCTGCCCCGGGACTTCACGCCACCGCCGGGGGAGCCGGCCGCGAGCGCGGTGCCGGCCATGGGCCTGCACTGGACCGACGAGAGCCACGACCTCACGCCCGGGACGTACGACTTCGACCAGATCTTCATCAACGGATCCTGGGACGGGCGCTACACGTTCATGGAGCCGATGATCACCCGCGACTTCCTGATGTCCCGCGCGGGCGTCGACGAAGAGATCAAGCAGCCCGAGGCGTACCAGCACACGGGCTACTACCCGACGCGCTACGTCGTCCGGTTCGACAAGGCGACCCAGGAGCACGTCATCACGCTCAGCGGGATGATCATGCGCCAGCGCACCTGACCGAGGAGTTCCGGTGGATCCTGTTCCCGACGACGACGTGCGGTTGCTGCTCACCATCCGGCACTTCGAGCTCGCCCTGCTCCGGCTGTTCGGGGAGGGCAAGGTCAACGGCACCACGCACACCTGCCTCGGCCAGGAGTACGTCCCGGTCGCGCTGGCCCCGCTGACGGCGGGGGACCCGGTGATCAGCAACCACCGGGGGCACGGCCACTACCTCGCCCACGTCGGGGACCCGGCCGGGCTGCTGGCCGAGATCATGGGCCGGGCCGGGGCCGTCTGCTCGGGGGTCGGTGGGAGCCAGCACCTGCGCAGCGGCTCGTTCGTGTCCACCGGGGTGCAGGGCCAGAGCCTCCCGCTCGCGGTGGGACTGGCCCTGCACCACAAGCGGCACGGCACGGGCCGGGTCGCCGTCGTCTACGTGGGCGACGGCACCTGGGGTGAGGGGGCGGTCTACGAGGCGCTGAACATGGCCGCCCTGTGGCGGGTGCCGGTCCTCGTCGTCGTCGAGCACAACGGGATCGCCCAGTCGACGCCCACGACCGCGCAGCTGGCCGGCACCGTCGCCGAGCGGGTGCGGGCCTTCGGGATCGACTTCACCGAGATCACGTCCCACGACGTGCTCGCGATCCGGGCCCGGGTCGAGCCCGTGGTCCGGGCGGTGCGCCGCGACTACCGGCCGGCGGTGCTGCAGTTCACCACCCGCAGGCTCGGGCCCCACAGCAAGGGCGACGACACGCGCCCGGCCGCGGAGGTCGAGGCGCTGCGGGCGGCGGACTGGTACCCGGAGCTCGAGCGCCGGATGGGACCCCGGTTCGCCGGGATCGAGGACGGGGTCCGGGCTGCGGTCGAGCGGCTCGTCGCCGAGGTCGAGGCTCGCCCGCCGGCCGAGTGGGCCGGGCTCGTCGAGGCGGGTGCGGCCCGATGAACGAGTTGGTCGGACTCGTCGCCGGGGTGCTGGAGCTCCCGCCCGGTGCCGTGGACGACGACACCGGAGCGGCGACCGAGGCGGCGTGGAGCAGCCTGCGGCACGTCGAGATCGTCGTCGCGGTGCAGCGGGCGTACCGGGTCCACCTGACCCCCCGCGAGGCGCGGTCCTGCCGGTCGGTGGGCGCGCTGCGCGAGGTGCTGACCGAGAAGGGGATCGCCGCGTGAACCCGCCCGACCGCACGGCCGCCCGGGGGCTCGCCCCCCGCACGGTCGAGAGCCTCAACCGGGCACTCGCCCGGCTGCTCGCCGAACGGCCCGACCTGTACCTGCTGGGCGAGGACGTCGTGGACCCCTACGGCGGCGCGTTCAAGGTCACCGCCGGGCTGTCCACGAGCCATCCCGACCGGGTGCTAGGCACCCCGCTGAGCGAGGCGGGCATCGCCGGGGTGGCCGGAGGGCTGGCGATGGCCGGGAACCAGGTCGTCGTCGAGGTGATGTTCGGCGACTTCGCGACGCTCGTGTTCGACCAGGTGCTCAACCTGACGTCGAAGTCGGTGACGATGTACGGCGACCGCGTGCCGATGCCGGTGGTGGTGCGCTGCCCCGTCGGCGGTGGCCGCGGGTACGGGCCCACGCACAGCCAGAGCGTCCAGAAGCACTTCCTCGGGATCCCGAACCTGGCCCTGTACGAGACCACCCCGTTCCACGACGCACACCCGCTCCTGGAGCACGCCATCGACCACGGGCCGGCGATGCTGTTCGAGGACAAGGTGCTCTACACGCAGCGGCTGTTCCGCGACGGCGTCGTGGGCGAGCACCTCCGGTTCTCCCTCGTCGGCGCCGACCCCGGCTGGGCGCACGTCGTGAGTGCCGACGGCGCGGCCCCCGACGCCGTGCTGATCTGCCCGGGTGGCATGGCCTACCGGGCGGTCGCGGCCGCGGAGCGCCTCCGGGAGCGGTGGATCACCCTGCACCTGCTGGTCCCGGCCCGGCTGCACCCCCTCGACGTCGAGCCGGTGCTGCCGCTGCTCGCCGGGCCGGTGCCGGTGGCCGTGGCCGAGGAGAGCACCGCGGGCGGGACCTGGGGGGCCGACGTCGCCGCCGTCCTGCACGACCGGCTGTGGTCCACCCTCCCCGCGCCGGTGCTGCGCCTGTCGTCGGCCGACTCCGTCGTGCCGGCCGCCCGACACCTAGAGGAGCGCACCCTGCTCGGCGCCCGGCACATCGAGGATGCCCTCGTCGCCGCGCTCGGCGGGCGGGCGGCTCCCGTGGCCCGCCCGGTCGCGGTGGGGGAGGCGGCCACGCCGGGCGTCACGGTGACGGTGCCGATGCTCAACAACAACGACACCACCTACCTGGTGCTGGACTGGCTCGTCGAGGACGGCGCCGAGGTGCAGCCCGACACCCCGCTGGTCGAGGTGGAGACGTCCAAGGCCATCGAGGAGATCGTCGCGCCGCACGCCGGGACGGTGCGGATCCGGGTCGCGTCCGGATCGGAGGTCGGCGTCGGGGCGGTCCTCGCGACGATCGGCGGCACCTCCGGGGACGGGGCAGGCCCGGCTCCCGCGCCGCCCGTCCCCGCTCCGCTCGCTGCTGGCCCGCCGGCCGGCGGCACCTACGTGCTCGACCGGGCCCAGCAGGGTGCGGCGGTTGTCGTCAGCCGGGCCCACCGCGAGGTGCCGGCCGCGTTCACGGCGAGCGAGGTGCGCGTCGACGACGTGCTCGGCCACCTGCGCCGGGTCTCCGCGGACACCGGCGCCGAGGTGGGCCTGCCCGAGGCGGTCGTGCACGCCGTCGCCGCCGCGCACGCCGACTTCGGGCACCTGTTCGGCCGCCTCGTCGACGACCGGACGGTCGCGCTCTCGGCCGCGGCGGACGTCGCCGTCACGCTGGACCTGGGCCACGGCCTTTACACGCCGGTGGTCCGGGACTGCGCCCGGCGCTCGCTCGTCGACATCGCCGACGACCTCATGGACTTCCGGATGAAGGCGATCGGCGGCGGGTTCTCCGCGTCCGAGCTGCGGGACGGGGCGATCACCGTGTCCCTGAACACCGCCGACGGCGTCTGGTTCGTGCAGCCGATCGTCATGTGGCCGCAGCTCTGCATGCTCTCCGTCGGCAGTCCGCGGCGGCAGGTGGTGCTCGACGGCGACACCCCGGTGCCCGGCACTGTCGTCACCCTCGGCCTCGCCTACGACCACCGCGTCGTGAACGGCAGCGACGCCGCGGCGTTCCTCCGGGCCGTCGCCGACGGGCTCGTCCGGCCCGAGCAGGTCGCAGGGCTCGTCGCCTGACCCGTCGGGAGAGGGAACCATGGACTACGGACTACGCGCCTTCGGCACCGCCCTGGGCGAGCGCGTGGCGGTGCGCGACGTCGTCAGCGAGTACACCGAGGACACCGAGCGCGTCCTGGGCTACGGGTACGAGTACCTCCACCGTGCGGCGGAGGGGGTCGGGCTGACCGATCTCGCGGTCGAGGCGGGTGCGGCCGCGCTCGCCGCGGCGGACGTCGACCCGGCCGCCGTGGACCTGCTCGTCCTCGCCACGACCGACGTCGCGGAGTACCTGTACTGGGACGCGGCGGCCGCGGTGCAGTACCGGCTCGGGCTGCGCCGGGCCGAGGCGGTGCTGGTGGACCAGGGCTGCGCGGGCGGCGTCACGTCCTTCGACACCGTGGCCGGGCGGTTCGCCACGCACCCCGGCCACCGCTCCGCCCTGATGATCGGGGCGAACCGCACGGCCGACGCGTACTGGAACCGGCTCGCCACCCACTCGCTGCTGTTCTCCGACGGGGCGGCAGCCGCCGTGGCCACGCGCGACGCGCCGCAGCTGCGCTGGCGCGCGTCCTACACCGAGACCGACGGGCGCTACGCCGACTTCTTCCGGATGGACGTCGGGGGTGCGGCGAGCCCGTTCACCCCCGGTGCGCCGGTCCCGGCGGCTCGCGACGCCTGGGATGTCATGGAGCACTTCGGCTACGACCACGAGCGGGTCGCGGCGTTCGCCGCGGAGATCGACGACCGCACCGCCCGGGCCGTGCACCGGGCCTGCCGCCAGGCGGGCCACGAGGAGGAGGACCTCGCCCGGCTCGTCCTGCTCAACGACAACCCGCGGGTGCTCGCGGCCCAGGCCGAGCTGATCGGCGTGCCCGTCGAGCGGACCAACCTGCGGCTGTCCGTCGCGCACGGGCACCTCGGGGCCGCCGACCAGCTCTTCGCCCTGGCCGCGCTCCGCGGGCAGCTGTCACCCGGGGACCTGGTGGCGGTCGCCGCGGGCGGCCGGGGGATGCATTGGGCCTGCACGCTCCTGCAGTCCTGACCGGGGGGCTCAGCGCCCGTCCACCCGGGACACCAGACCCTTCGGGGCGATCCGCCGGTACCCGTCGGTGACGATCTCGCGGACCTCGTCCCAGTCGGGTCCCTGCGGGTCGACGTCGAGACGCATGCCCACCCAGTCGTAGCCGCCGAACGGCGGCTCGAAGAAGTGCCGGGGGTCGGCCGTGGCCAGCTCCCGCCGCGCTCCGGGCGGGGCGGCGGACCAGAAGGCGACGTGCCGCTCGTCGAACCGGTGCTGCTCGGGATCGATGAACTTCGCGAACGATCGGCGGCCGCGCACGAACCACGTCGGCGCGCCGTGGGTGCTGGCCTCGGTGACCTCGGGCAGGGCCATGCAGCGTTCCCGAAGACCGGCCAGCAGGTCCTCGGTGGTGGGACGGCGGGGGTCCGGCCGGTCCGGGGAGCGGGTCACGACGCCTCCTTGGTGTCGGGGCCGGGGCCCAGCGTACGGCGGATCCGGGGAATGCTGGAAATGGTCGGGTCGTCCGACATCTGGGGGATGTGTGGGGCGATTTCGGCGATGGTGGGATGGTCGAAGAAGAGGTGCAGCGAAATGGTTTCTCCCGTGCGTGCGGCGATCCGGCCGGCGAGTCGGGTGGCGAGGAGTGAGTGGCCGCCGTGGGTGAAGAAGTTGTCGTGTATTCCGAGGTGGGGGGTGTTGAGGGTGTGTTGGTAGATGGTGGTGATGTGGTGTTCGTG
>Ga0136617_10000357_pt1 | contig 37424 bp, 37 predicted proteins | sample AntDrymUQ3222106_2_FD_129672 | JGI IMG/M metagenome (GOLD analysis project Ga0136617, IMG submission 129672) | Polar desert sand microbial communities from Dry Valleys, Antarctica - metaG UQ322 (21.06) | ecosystem: Environmental > Terrestrial > Soil > Desert | place: Antarctica: Dry Valley... | reverse complement strand
GTACCTGCGCCGGTTGCGTCGCATCGAGGGCCAGGTCCGCGGCCTCCAACGGATGGTTACCGAGGACGTCTACTGCATCGACGTCCTCACCCAGGTATCCGCAGCCACCCGGGCCCTGCAGTCATTCGCGCTCGAGCTGCTCGCCGAGCACATGTCCGGCTGTGTGGTCGACGCGGCCCGCGCCGGCCAGGAGGAAGGCGAGGCGAAGGTGCGCGAGGCTGCCGACGCCATCGCCCGGCTCGTCCGGTCTTGACCCGGACCGGACATGGGCGGGACCCGGACCCGGAATGCTCCGACCGCTCTGCCAAGATCGCGGTTCGTCCAGCTCCCGACCTCAGGAGGCATGCCTTGACCGTTGAGGCACCTTTCCGTGCCCAGTTCACCGTCGCCGGTATGACCTGCCCACACTGCGTGATGTCGGTGACCGAGGAGATCGGCGAGATCGACGGCGTGAGCGACGTGGCCGTGCAGCTCGACAACGGCGCCGTCATCGTGCAGAGCGACCGCGAGCTCAGCCGCGACGAGATCGGCGCCGCCGTCACCGACGCGGGTTTCCAGCTCGCCGACTAACGGGAATCCGTCGATCAAGGGCAGACCGTTGCTACTCAAGATCCACTAGCGACGTTCTGCCCTTGATCAACGCAACGGGCAGGCGGACGCGGGGGCAGATGGACACGCCTGCCGGCGGGCAGGCGGACGGGGGGGACCGGCGGCGGCAGGGTCAGCTGCGCGGGTCGGGAAGGGCGGCGACCAGGAACGGCTCCGGCTCGGGCGTCACCCCGGCACCGGACATCGGCAACGACAGCGGCCTGCGCGGCTCGCGCACCCCGGCCGAGCCGTCGTCGGGTTCGTCTGGACTCTCAGGGCCGTCGATGAAATCCTCGGCAGCGGTCCAGTTGGCCGGCACGGGATCACGGCGCAGCACGCCCCGCCGGTGCGGTGGGCGGCGTTCGCCGCGTCGGTCCGGCATGACTGGAGTGTGGCACGACTCACAACTGTGCGCACCCGAAAATGCTGTCCTGCGCCGTGATCGCGTCACCGCCTACTGTCACCTCCGACAGCGGGCACCGCGGCAAGGGGGCATCTATGGGCACGTACGAGGACGTCTTCCGCGCGAGCGTCGACGACCCGGAGGCGTTCTAGCTCGGTGCCGCTGAGGCGATCGACTGGTACTCGGCCCCGACGCGGGCGCTCGACGGGTCGAACCCGCCGTTCTACCGATGGTTCCCCGACGGGCAGCTCAACGTCTGCAACAACGCCCTGGACCGGCACGTCGACGCCGGTCGCGGCGAGCAGGCCGCGCTGATCTACGACTCCCCGGTCACCGGCACCGGGCGCACCTACACCTACGAGCAGCTGCGCGACGAGACCGCGGCGTTCGCCGGCGTGCTCACCGGGCTCGGCGTCGGCCACGGGGACCGCGTCGTGATCTACATGCCGATGGTGCCCGAGGCCGCGATCGCGATGCTCGCGTGCGCCCGCATCGGCGCCGTCCCAGGTCTACGGCGATACCAAGGATGCCGAGCTGCGGCTCATCACCTGCGGCGGCGTCTTCGACCGCGGCACCGGTCAATACCAGGACAATGTCGTGGCCTACGCCCGCCTGGTCGGGAGTCGGTAGCTACAGATGCGCCGGGTGTCGCACCTCCAGCCGTTCGATCATGTTCGGACAGCACTGGTGCGACACTCAGCGAGCGGCCTCACCCGGGGCAGGTCAGCCAGCACCCAGGTCTGCGAGGGCCTTGGCCGCACCTGGGTGCAACTGTACCGGGTCGGTGTCCGTCGCGGTGGACAGCTGGATCGCCGCGGCGGCCGGATGCACCGTCTCCAGCTCCGCCCTCCGCTCGTAGATCAGTGTGGTGATGGCGCAGGCATTGGCGGCCGGGAAGTCGTCCCGCACCAGCAGAACGTTGGGCACCACGATGGTCGGTACGTCGGCCACGCCGACCTGGTAGGTGGCCGCCGGGATCGAGCCCTGCTCGTATACCGGGTTGACGCCCTGCAGGGCGCCCAGCTGCGGCGTTATGTCGATGAACCGGACCTGGTCGCCGAGCGTGATGGCCAGGTCGGTGATCCCGCCCGTCGGCAAACCACCGGACCAGAAGAGCCCGTCGATCGAGCCGTCCTTCAGCCCGTCGACGGTCTTGGTCAGGTCCAGCCGCTGCGCCTGGACGTCGGTGTTCGGGTCGAGGCCCGCGGCCTGCAGCACCCGGTTCGCGATCACCTCGGTGCCGGACTTCGGCGACCCCGTGGAGATCCGCTTGCCGCGCATGTCGGCGACCGTGGCGATCCCCGAGTCCGTCCGGACGATCACATGTGTGTAGTTCGGGTACAGGTTGGTCAGCGCCTTGATCGGTGCCGGCTTGTCCTCGAACGCGCCCGTGCCGGCGACGGCGTCAGCAGCGGTGTCGGCGAGGGAGAACGCGACATCGTAGTCACCAGCGACGAGCTGCTCGATGTTCTGCACCGATGCGCCGGTCTCGGCGGCGGTCGCGCGGAGGTTGCTGTTGTTGCTGATCAGCTGCGCCAGCCCGCCGCCGAGGGCGAAGTACACGCCGGTGGCGTTGCCGGTGGCGATGGTGATCCGCCCGTCGGTCGCGTCGCAGGCGATGTCACCGCTGGTCTCGGTGGGGGCTTCGGTGTCGTCACGCTTGCCGCCGCAACCACCGGCGACGAGGGCGACGGCGAGGGCGACGGCCGCCACGCGCAGGATCCACATGTTGGGTCAGGCTAGGCCATCTGCCGCCTCCGCGGACCGGTTGACCGCCTTGCGGATGACGAAGACCAGCACGGTGACAGCGAGGATCGCCGTGCCCCCGGTTACCGCCCACGGCTGGAGGTAGAGCAGCAGCGCCGCGGCCGGCACGCAGATCGCCCGTCCCACCGCTCCCACCTCGCCGCAGCCGGGCAGCCAGCCGGTACTGACCACGCCCAGTGCGGCCACGCCGAGCGCGGACGCCGCCAGGGCGAACAGCACCGTGGCAGCGGGGCGTTCGAGCAGCAGCCCCGCGCCGTTGTCGGTGAGCACGAACGCGATCGGCACGCAGAACGCCGGTAGGGTGTACTTCCAGGTCTGCCACATCGTGCGGATGACGTCACCGCCGGTGACCGCGGCGGCGGCGACCGCGGCGAGTGCCGTCGGCGGCGTCACCTCGGAGAGTACCGCGTAATAGAAGATGAACATCGCCCGCGCGGCGTCGTCCACGCCGAGCGCGGCGAGGGCGGGCCCGATCACCACCCAGGCGATGATGAACGACGCGGTGACCGGCACCGCGAGGCCGAGCGCGCACACCGCCACCGCGGCCAGGACCGCGGTGATCAGCAGCACCAGCGTCGGGTCGCTCGCCAGGGCGCCCGCCGCGGCGACGAGCGAGGCGGACAGCACCTGCCCGAGCCCGGTCTTCGTGATCGTCGAGGTGATCACGCCCGCCGCGGCGCATACGGCGACGACGGGCAGCACACCGCGCACCCCGGTGGCCAGCGCGCCGACCATCGCACGCAGCCAGTCGCGGACCGCCGACGCCGGTTCGTGCCGGCGGTTTACCAGCCCGGCGACCAGGGCGAACACCGCGGCCAGCGCCGTCGCATAGACCACGGCACGGAACGGGGGGATGCCGCGGGCCAGGAACACCACGATGATCCCGAGCGAGACGAGGTGGTAGCCGCCACGGGCCAGCAGCCGCCACGGGTTCGGGCGGTCGCCCATTTCCATCCGGCGGGCACCGAACCGGTGGGCGTCGGCCTCCACTGCCAGCGTGATGCCGAGGTAGTAGAGCAGGGTCGGCAGGGTCGCCCACAGCAGTACGTCGAAGTAGGAGGTGTTCAGGTACTCGGCGATGATGAACGCCGCCGCACCGAGCGTCGGCGGTGACAGGATCGCGCCGATCCCCGACGCGGCGAGCAACCCGCCGGCGGCTTCGCGCGGGTAGCCGGCGCGGCGCAGCACCGGCCAGGCCACCGCACCCAGACCGACGGTGGTCGCGGTGCCCGAGCCGGACACCGTGCCGAGCAGGAAGCCCGACAGCACGGTCGTCCGGCCGGGCGCGGCCACCGAGCGCCGGAACACCGAGAAGGACAGGTCGACGAAGAACCGGCCGGCGCCCGAGGCGTCCAGCACCGCGCCGTAGATCGTGAACAGCACGATGTAGGTGGCGGCGACGTCCAGCGGCGTGCCGTAGAACCCGGACTGGTCGTTGTACAGCGCGTTCACGATCTGACTGGCGTCGATGCCGGCGTGCGCGACGGACCACTCGTGTGGCAGGTATCCGCCGTAGTAGGCGTATGCGAGGAAACCCAGGCAGACCAGCGGAAGCACCGGCCCGGTGGTGCGCCGGCACGCCTCGAGGACGAGCACCAGCAGGAGCGCACCGGCGATGACGTCCGGCGTGGACAGCGAGCCCTGCCGATCGAGGAAGCCGTCGAAGCCGACGAGCACCGGATACAGGCCGACCAGCAGGGCAGTTGCGGCCAGCGCGCAATCGAGCGGCCCGGGGTCGTCAGATCTCGAAGCGCCGGGCTCGCCATCGGCAGGAACCGGACGGCGGGTGGCGCGATAGCCGATGAACACGAGCGGTAGCACGACACCCAGGAAGAGCACCAGGTAGAACTGGTTGCCACGAGCCAGCGGATCGAACACCTGGCGCAGTACGAACAACGCGACGAGGACCGCGGCCACCGACAACGTGCGCGACACCCGGCGGGACAGCCGCCGGCCGGGCCGCTCCTCATCGTACCCGCCCACTACGTCAGGCACCGCCTGCTTCGTCACGGACCGGAACGCTATCCGGAGCTCACCCGTTGCCTCGGTACCGCAGTGAGGGTGTCCTTCGGTGCGCGGACGCCGTACCCCGGTGCACCATGTCGCCATGAAGGTCGTGGTCGACTTCGATCTGTGTGAGTCCAACGCCATTTGCATGGGCATTGCGCCGGAGGTGTTCGAGGTGCGGGAGGACGACTTCCTCTACATCCTCGACGAGAACCCGCCGGAGTCGATGCGCCCGCAGCTGGAGGAGGCGGTGATGAGCTGCCCGCGGGCAGCGATCACGCTCGTCGAGGAGGACTGAGAGCGCGGGTCCTCGTTGGCCTTGGGGTCGGCGGATCACGTCACGTCTTTGCGCGGCGACGCCCTCAGCGCTGACGCGCAGCAGGCGCGGCGCACGCGGAACTGTGGTATGGACGTTCTACGACGATGAGGGCCGCCTCCTGTATCCCGAAGGCGACGGCTGCTCGCCGAGCACGTCGCCGACGGCAGCGGCCACTGCCGCGGCTGCCGGTTCCCTTCACGCCCGGGACGGGTGTGACCCTGCCGCCTGCACGCCATCGGTGCCGAGGCGCAGCGCATCGCCGCCGCCCGTCCTGCCGCGATGCCCGCGGCAACCGAGGACGTGGTGGGCCTGACGCAGATGTGGCCCGCTAGGCTAGATCAGCGCCGCATAGGTTCATCGGGGTCCAGATCACGTCGTCAGCATCATGATCATTGAACGGGAAGATAGAGTCGCAAACCGTGCGGCTCCCGTACCGAGCCACTGATCTTGGCAGGCCACCACGACTTCGGCGGTGCCGTGATCACCGGTTGAGAACCCGGAACCGCACTCCGCACGGCTGACGGTACCCAGACATCGATCGAGCGCGGCACCTTCCGCCCACCGGACCCCCGCCCCACCTCTACGCGGACCCTCGATCCGACCGAACCCCCGAAGCCGCGGATCGCCGGAAGCTGCATCTCCAAACGGTCCGTCGCTTGCCGCGCCCACGGTGACGGGCGAGGATCGTGCGGCTGATGCACGACGCGCCTGAGGAGAGCCCGAGATGACGCCGGTCTGGAACACCCCGTTGACGCCGCTGGCGTTCCTGCGCCGCTCTGCGGAGGTGTACCCGGAGAAGACGGCGATCTTCTACGGCGAACGTCGGCTCACCTATGCCGAGTTCGCCGCCGAAGCCACGCGGGTGGCGCACGCGCTGCGCGGGTCCGGCGTCGAGCGCGGCGACCGGGTGGCGTATCTGCTGCCGAACGTCCCGGAGATGCTCGTCGCGCACTTCGCAGTGCCGTTGTCCGGCGCGGTGCTGGTTGCGATCAACACGCGGCTGTCCACCGAGGAGGTGCGCTACATTCTCGACCACTCGGGCGCAAAGCTGCTCGTCGTCGACGCTGCGCTGCACCCGATCGTCGCCCCGGTGGCCGCCGAGCTGAAGACCGTCGAGGAGATCATCACGGTGATCGATCCGACGGCATCGGGCGACGGAACGGGCAGCGGCGTCACCTATGTCGATCTGCTCGCGCGCGGCTCCGACGACGCCCTGGCGTGGGCCGTCGAGGACGAGACCACCGCCATCTCGATCAACTACACGTCCGGCACCACGGGCAAGCCCAAAGGCGTGCAGTACTCCCACCGCGGGGCGTACCTCAACTCGTTCGGCGAGATCGTGCACTCCACCCACACACCGGACAGCGTCTACCTGTGGACGTTGCCGATGTTCCACTGCAACGGGTGGTGCACGCCCTGGGCGGTCACCGCGATCGGCGGCACCCACGTCTGCCTGCGGGAGGTGCGCGGCGACGTGATCTGGGGACTCATCAAGGAGCACCGGGTCACCCATCTCAACGGGGCGCCCACGGTCGTCACCACGATCATGCGAGCCTCCGAGGCAGAGCCGCTGGACTACCAGCTGGTGATCACCACCGCCGGCGCGCCGCCCTCGCCGACCACGATCCTGCAGATGGAACGGATGGGCTTCCGGATCGTGCACGTCTACGGCCTGACCGAGACCTACGGGCCGTACTCGGTGAACCAGTACCAGCGAGCCTGGGACTGCCTCGAACCCGAGGAGCGCGCATCGCTACAGGCCCGGCAGGGCGTCGGAATGATCTGCGCCGACCGGCTGCGGATCGTGGACGCCGAGATGAACGATGTGCCCGCCGACGGCGAGACGATGGGCGAGATCGTCATGCGCGGCAACAACGTGATGCTCGGCTACTACGACGACCGGGCGGCCTCCGAGAAGGCGTTCGAGGGTAGCTGGTTCCACTCCGGTGATCTCGGCGTGATGCATCAGGACGGTTACGTGGAGCTTCGCGACCGGGCCAAGGACGTGGTGGTCTCGGGCGGGGAGAACATCTCCACGGTCGAGGTGGAGCAGGCCGTCGTGTCGCACCCGGCGGTGGTCGAGGCCGCGGTGATCGGCGTTCCGGACGAGCGGTGGGGCGAGCGACCCAAGGCGTTCGTCGTGCTCGCTTCCGGTGAGCGTGCGACCGAGGACGAGCTGATCGAGCACGTCAAGTCGAAGATCGCTCGGTACAAGGCGCCCAAGGCCGTGGAGATCGTGGACGAGCTACCGAAGACCGCCACCGGCAAGGTGCAGAAGTTCGAGCTGCGCGAGAAGGAGTGGTCGGGCGAGACGCACCGTGTCCGTGGCTGAGTGCCTCCGGCCCGGGCGCGGCGCGCGCATGGTGCTTGGCTGGGACATCGGACCGCAGATCTATAGCCGCAGGAGCATGGTGAGCGACCCGCCTGTCTCGTCGACCAACTGGAAGCCGGTCCGCTCGTACAGGTGCCGCGCATAATTGTCCGACTCGACACTGAGGCTGAGCGCAGGGAGATCGGCCTCGCGCGCTTGGGCGATCAAAGCCCTCAGCAGGCGAGTTCCGACTCCCTGCCCGCGCCAGCCCAGCAGAACCGCCATCGAAACCTCGGGCGTCCCGGCGTCGACGAAGCCGAAACCAGGGTCGCTGGCGGGCAGGAAGCGGAGCCAGGCGGCGCCGACCGGTCGCGGGTCCTCAGCGATGACGCCGAGGTCGCCGGGCTGTGGCCATCCCGCGACGTAATGCGCGAGCTCCGGTCGGTCCATCACGGCGCGGACCGTGCCGGTGGGTCCATCGGGCCTCCAGAAGGCGGCCGTGGCAAGCATCTCCGCGAGGAACGGACCGTCCGCCGGCTCGGCGGGCCGAAGGTCGACGGGCATACCTCATCCTGCCGCTCATCGGGGCCGAACATCGGCTCCGGACGCTCGATGGCGACGGATCGCCGAGGCAAGGACTGGACCGTGGCTCGGGCACAGACGCGAACGTGCACATGATCTGAGGTCTACCCGGTCTGCTCGGCCTCTCCGGTGAGCTCGCCGATGCAGAACTCGTTGCCCTCCGGATCGGCCAGCACGGTCCAGGACAGGCCGGGCATGTCGTGCTCGCCGAGCGTCGTGGCGTCACGGGCGACGAGCCGTCGCACCTCGGCGGCCCGGTCACCGACGTGGAAATCCAGGTGCACCCGGTTCTTACCGGCCCGCGGCTCGGGCACCCGCTGCAATCCGAGCATCAGTCCGCCCCCGGGTGGTTCGAGCATGAGGTACTCGCCGCCGTAGTCGGCCGAGATCTGCATGCCCAGCGCGTCGATCCAGAACTCGGCCAGCCTGCGCGGATCCGCGCAGTCGATCGTCACCATGCCAAGGGTCATCGTCATGGTTCGAGACAGTAGCTCGACACACCGACAGTTCCCGGTAGGCGGATGGTGGTGGGCGGTACGGCAACTTGGGCACCCCCCGCATCGGCCGCCCGCTAGAGCCCGTGAAACCGGCTGATGCTGGGTGTTCAACCGCTACGGTGCGCAGTATCAGCAAGGCACAATGACCACCGACGTGTCAACCGAGAAGAGGCAGGTTGCATGTCCGAGCAGTCGACACCCACGCCACTGTGGCGTGATCCGTTGTTCAGCCCGGGTGACCAGTTCCCACTCGGACCACCGCACTGGCACTGGGAGGGCTCAGAGGACGAGCCGACCGGGTCGTCGACGCGGCCTTTCTCGCTTCGCGGTGTGGTGGCGGGCCCACGAACGAGCGCCGAGCTGGGTTGGTACTACCGGTACTGCGAGGACCGGCAGGTCGCGTTCGTGTACGGCGACGACGGCTCAGCGGTGCCACTGCTCAAGCACACCAAACCCGGGCCGACACCGGTGACGTCGGGCACCCCCGATGGCGACCCGAAGAACCCACCGCCGGAGGAGATGGGCAGCCCGGACTACCAGTCGGACTGACCGCGTCCGATGACCGTCCTCATTCTGGCTCGCGAGATCGAGCCGCAGGTCAACCGCCTGGTCGAGGAACTGGCCGCGCGCGATGTGCCGGTGTTCCGCACCGATCTCGCCGCGTTTCCGCGGACGCTGACGCTGGACGCGCGGCTGGGCCCGGACGGTTGGAACGGCATGCTCGCCACCGAACGCCGCGCCGTGCGGCTGCGCGACATCCGCTCGATCTGGTACCGCCACCCCTCGCACTTCCATTTGGCCGAGGGCATGTCCCGCCCCGAACGTCGGCACGCGGCCGCTGAGGCCCGGGGCGGAATGGCCGGGGTGCTGTGCAGCCTGGACGTGCTGTGGGTGAACTACCCGTCGCGGGAGGCCGACGCGCTGAAGCCCCGTCAGCTCGATGTCGCCCGTCGCTTCCCAGTCGTGACGGCCCACTCACCCGCCACTGCTACACGGCGTGACTGAACTTGTCGCGCAGACCCGGGACGCCAAGCTCACGGCATCACACCCCAACCGGCACAAGGCTCCACCACCACCCCCGCCACACATTCTGAGCTGGGGAAACGACTTTGCGCGTCGCCCTGACGACGAGTTGGACGCCTTTCCCTGCCAACAGTGGCAGGAACATGCTCAGGAGCACAGGAAGCACGCCCAGGACAACGCCGCAGGTGAGCCACGTATAGAACTTCGCACTGACCGAAGCAGCCTCGTCCCCGTTGGGTGCGCTCTCACCCTCCGACTGCGCCATCAGTGTCGACCTTTCGTAGGGACAACCGTCCGGCGATCTTCCCCTGCCTCTTTGATGCCAGCAACATCGCCTGGCGACTACCTCACCGGGCCGCGGTCGGTTGACCACTTGAAGTGGTCCGGTACCCTCCGAGGCATGAGTGAGACGCAACGACTCGAGGTCGACGTCGACGGGCTGACCCGCCGATACCTCGAGCGACGGCGCTGCGCGGGTCGTCAGGACGTCGCCACCGCCGCCGGCCATGCGCTGCATGATCTCGCCCTAGCCGATGAAGCAGCACGTCTTGCCGCTTGGTCCAGCCGTCACGACGCCGAGCTGCTCGCCTCCATCGAGGACGCCGAGGCAGCCCTGGCCGAGGCCGGCTGAGGTCATCTGACACGCTCTCTGCGTGCGCAGAGGGGATGTCTGGATATATGAACCGGTTACTATCAGGCCACAGCCACGTCTAAGATTGATCATCTATGCACAGGCACTCATCGACGCTGACGCCCGCGTCGTTCTGTCCTTGCCTGTGGCTGAGAACGACGATCCCGAATCTCTTCTGACTCCGAGGATCGGCGAGCTGGGCTGGGCTCTCGCTACTCACATCGAAAGAACACTTGTCAGTCGTCTGGGTAAGAAGGTCGGCGAGGCCACGGACGAGGAACTGGACGCTGTAGCTATCGCGCTCCGTGCAGCCATGGATTTGCCCTGAGAGGCTGTCTCAGACTACGAATCTCGCGCTCGTCGCCATCAGTACACCCGGGCGCATGACCATGCCTACAGCTATGTGAACTGCGTCGAAGTAGTTCTCCTCGAGGACTGTGACTCGTGAGACATGCTCGTCAACGACGATCGGTTCTGAGCTGGTGCGGTGCCGCGTTGGCTCGCTGACGCCGCCATTCGCACCTGGGGCATCGATGTCTCCAGCCGCGCGCTCGACCAGGCAGTCCTGCTCCGCCGGCCCTCGCCGCTCGAGTACGCCCGCACCTCGTGGAAGATCAACAAGGGCTGTGACTACGACTGCGAGCACTGCTACCTAGTGGCAGGCGTACCTCGCCACGAATTCGTGCCGTCCTATTACCGCCAGGACACCAGCACCCGCCCCGCTGTGGCGGCGGGTCGCTCTCAGCGACCCGCACGAGCGCAAGACCTGGCTCGGAGGTGGACGAGAACAGGCGCGCGTAGAGCCAGCCGTCGGAGTAAGTGCGCGGGCGAACGAACGGCATCCCAAGGCGCATCAGCTCCTCGACCCGAAACCGCTGTCACCGGGGACCGTTGCGCTGATCGGCGCGGCCGCTGCGCTGGCGGAGGCTCATGATGCTCGTTATCGCTGCCGTCGGGTTGACCGCCTCCGTGATGCCGCGGCCGACGATCAGAACGTCCCACTCAGCCGAACGGATCAGCGGCCCTTCGGTGAGTCCGAAGCCGCCGGACACGGCCACCGGCAACTGTGTCCAGCGCCGGAGCGCCGCAGCCCGCTCCAGCGGGTACGGCCCCCAGGCCACGCCGAGGTCGACGTTCGTGGTGACGACGAACGCGTCCACACCCTCCCGTTCCATGTCACGGACCCACCGCGCGTCGAGCCGTTCGTGCGGGGTGTCGAGCATGATCGGGATGCCCAGCCGGCGGCCGGCCGCCACCGCGGACGCGACGCTGGTCGCCGTTGACAGGCCGATCAGCAAGACCACGTCGGCTCCTGCCGCGGCGGCGTGCTCCACCTGGTCGCGTCCCCAGTCCCCTGACATCATCTCCGCGACGACCTGCGTGTGCGGGACGAGACGTTTGATCTCGGTGACGGCGGCGAGACCGAGCCGCTTGATCAGCGGATCGCCGACCTCGATGAAGTCGACCCCGGCGGCGGCCGCCGCAGTGGCCACCCGAGTCGCGTGCTCGATGTCCTGCAGGTCGAGGGCCACCTGCACGGCACGGCCGCCACGGAGTCTCCGGAACACCTCGCGGCGCTGTGCGGGATCGTCGGACGGGTCGGCGGCGGCTGTCGCCTCACGCTGCACCACCCAGCTCGGCGAGCGCCGACCCTGCTCCAGCAGGGCCGACCTGGTCCGAGGCGCCACGGTGATCCATCCGGTCCGGATCTCGCGGAGCAGGCCGAACAGCGCGTGCTCCGCGGGTTGCGACGGGGCGCGGGTACTCGGGTCCGGCCTGCCGTGCAAGAGCGTCATCCGCGCCACGAGTGGGGCGATGTGCGCGGGCGGCTGCTGCCACGACGCCTCGTCGGTGAGCACAGCACCCGCGGTGGCGATCAACGACCGCCGGGCGGACGTCGTGGGGTCGCCCGACAGGACGCCGAGCAACGCGCAGCCGCGAACGTGCCAGTTCTCGTCCACCAGGAGTTCGGCGAGCAGATCCCGACCGGTCGGCTGTGGGCCGTGACCGACCGCCCGGGCCACCGCGGCCCGCACCTTGTAGTCGGCGTCCCGGGCCAGGACGTCGATGATTCGCCCGACCGGGCCTGCAGCGGCGGCGTCACACGCTCCCTCGGCGAGCGCGGCACGCACCCGCCAGTCGGCGTGCCCGAGCAGGTCGGCGAACGTGCCGTCGAGCGCGGTGTCCGCGCCGAAGAACAGGAAGAAGTGCCGAGCGAAGAACACTGCCGCGCGCGAGTCGCCGAGATCCGCACCGTGGAGCATCTGGCGGACGGTCTGCGCGTCGAGGGTCCGCTCGACCGTCCCTGCGACGTCCGGCCACACCGCTGCACCGAAACTGTGCAGCATCTCGTTCACCCAGCGCGGGTACTCACCGGCGAGCGCCCGCGGTAATGCCGGATTGGCCAGCAGCGACCGCGTCAGCTCGACGGAGCCCTCCTGATGGCAGCGGCGTGCGTAGGCGCAGAGCACGTCGTCGGTCGCGAACGCGAGGCCACCGGTGGCGGCCGCGTCTAGCAGCAGCGACAGCGTGGTCCGCAGCGCCACGGTCGGGGCGGCGGCCACCGCCGCCAGCAGATCGGGTGCGGACCGGTCCAGGTCGGCCGCGAGGAACTCGAACACGCCCCGCGCCGCCGCGGAGGACGTGGCCGTCTCGGCGATCCGGTTGAGAGTCCGCACCGTGACAGCCGACCGGCCGGATTCCCGGACGTACTCCGCGATTGCGGTCGCCGCGACATACTCACCGAGGACGTCGTGATCGAAGACGGGCCCCTCCGGCGCGTCACGGACGAGCGGCAGCCGAGTCCGGGGCGCGTCGGCGTCCCATTCCGGGGCGGCGGCGCTGGTCCAGACCTGCTCGAGCTCCGGCAGCTGGTGTCGGGCCAGCGCGATGAGACTGCGCTCGACCGTGCCGCTGTCGCCACCCGCGGTTCGCAGCGCCGAGCGTACGCAGAAGCCGACCAGGTCGTAGGCGTTGACGTGGGTCGTCGCAGTGTCGCCGGCGGTGTGCAGCAGTCGCATGTAGAGCGGGAGCCGCGCCAGCTCCCGGACGGCGGCCGGGAGCTGGGAGAACGGACGGACGGCCCCTGGCGAATCATCCCAGGCGCGGGCAGTGGTGGCCGGGTCCCACGCGGCCAGATGATGGGACGGCCCCACACTCACGGGGTGAGTGCGGTAGAGCGTCGCGGAGACGAGCGGCGCGCTCGTCATGTCCAGCTCCGGATGTCCAGCTCCGGCGGGGTGCGGGCCAGCAACACGAACCGCAGTCGGCCGGTGAGCACCTGGCGAAGCACCCGGTCGACCGCACTGGACACCCGGTCCATCTCGCCCTGGGCCGCGACGCCGTCGATGACCACCACGCACGGCCGCGTCAGAGCCGAGCACAACTGCTCCAGCCGCAGGGCGGCGTCGCCCCGATCGGGCAGCGACGCGTACCGCAGGATCTCCCCGGACAGGCTGTCGTCGAGTGCAGCCCAGGAACCCACCGTGTGCACCTGGACGTCCGCGAGGTCGCTCACGTGGGCGACCAGCCGGAACCCGAGGGTCGTCTTTCCACTCCCCGGTGGTCCGGTGAGGAGGAAGACCCGCGACGGTGACGCGAGGAACGTGCGCAGCTGGTCGATCGCACCCTCGGCCGGGATGTACGCCGGCCCGGCCGTAGCGGCCAGCGGCGCGGCGAGCGCTGCACTTCGCTTCGACGACAACGCACCGAGATCGGGTTCGGCCGTGGCGTCGGGATCAGGGACCGCGGCGACGGACACCTCATCGCCGGGGAGCGCGAACCACAGGTACCGCTGCGGGATCCCGAGAATCGTGGCCCAATGGATCAGCAGGTCGAGCTGCTCGATGCGCGGCCAGGTCTCGATCCGGCTGAGCCGGGACTGGGTCGTGCTCAACCACTCGGCCATCATCTCTTGCGGCAGCGGTCGTCGGCCGTGCCAGGCATGGGTGCGGTACGCCCTGATCACCCTGCCGATGTGACGAGCGGTGAATGCCTCCCGCATCGCGCCGTCCTGCCAGAACTCAGCAGGCATCGGCGGTGGACCGGTCGTCACGAAAGCCCGCTGAGATGACTGCATCGGTTGGAGAGCGTACCGGTGCTGACCGACACTGCGGCCGGGCGACGCAACGGGGTGCTCCTGCTGTTCGCCTCGCCAACCACGACCCCGAGGTTTCGATCGCGCAGACGGGATGGCCCCCACCCCCGTGTCGTAGCATTGCTAATCATGTCAGCGAATGTCGGCGTGGATCCCTCTGACGCTTCGCACGGCAACCCGCCCGGGGTGGTACGGGCCGTGACCGGCGCCGTCACCGCAACCACGGTCACCGTGCTGCCCGTCTTCCTGACCGGTGGGCTCGCGGTGCAGATCTCCGCCGAGCTCGGCTTCGACCCGGCCGGATTGGGGCTGGCCGTGGCACTCTTCTTCGGTGTCAGCGCCCTGGCTGCGCTGCCCGCCGGGTGGCTCGTCGAGCGCTTCGGCTCCGGTCCGACGAGCCGGGCCGGAGTGTTCGGCTCGGCAGCCGTCATGCTCGCCGTCGCCGCGTGGGCCCATTCCTTTCCCGTTCTGGTCGGGATCCTGCTCTGCAGCGCCTGGTGCAACGTACTCGGCCAGCTCTCCTCGAACCTGACGCTGGCCCGTTATGTCCCGGCTGAGCGGCTCGGGCTGTCGTTCGGCATCAAGCAGTCCGCAATCCCGCTGGCCACACTGATCGCCGGTGCCGCCGTACCGGCCGTGGCGCTGACCGTCGGGTGGCGGTGGGCGTACGTGCTGGGCGCCGGGTTGGCGCTCGCCGCGCTGTTCATCGCCCCGCGTGATACAGCAGGCCGTGAACAGACCCCGGCCACCCCCGGCGAGCGTGCCACCGCCGCGCTCAGCGTCCTCGGTGTTGCTGCTGGGCTGGGCGCCGCCTCGGCGTCCGCCCTCGGTATCTTCCTCGTCACTTCGGCAGTCGACCGCGGAATCGACGCCGGGATCGCTGGGCTGACCCTCACGCTCGGCAGCGTGGTCGGCCTGAGTATCAGGCTGGTCAACGGGTGGCTCGCCGACCGCCGCTCGGGCGGGAACGTCACAGTCGTGGCCGTGAGTCTGGTGGTGGGCGCCGCCGGGCTGATCCTGCTAGCCGTGCCCGGCACGCCCGCGCTGGTGATCGGCACCGTCCTCGCGTTCGGGCTCGGCTGGTCATGGCCGGGGCTGCTGCAGTACGCGGTGGTTCGGCTCAATCCCTCGGCGCCGGCAGCGGCGACGTCGATCGTGCAGGTCGGCGTGTACGGGGGCGGGTTCGGCGGCCCGGTCGGGTTCGGTTTCATCGCCGCCCACACCTCCTTTCCCACGGCCTGGCTCGCCGCCGCGACGACAATGCTGGTCGCGGCGGGGCTGATGGTGCTGGGGCGGCGGATGCTGGTGGCACACCGAACGGCACGGGATCTCGCGATCCACCACTGACCAGTCAGGGATGCTCCAGCCCCGCGACGAGCATCTCCAGCGCCGCCTCGGCGGCTGCTGCGCACACCTCGCCCGGATCCCCGGCGAGCTCGAGGCGCAGGACCCGGTGATCGCCGGGACCGTCGACGGCCAGGAACACCGTGCCCGGGACGCGACCGCCCTCCGGCTCAGGTCCTCCGACGCCGGTGACCGCGACGGCGACGTCGGAGCCGAGTAAGCGGCGCGCCCCGCGGGCCATCGCGCTGGCCGCCGCCGAGCTGACCACCGGTCCCGCCGGTACGTCGAGCACCTCGTACTTCACCTCGCTGGAGTAAGCCACCACCGCCCCTCGGAACCACTGGCTGGCCCGTCCCGCAGCGGCGAGCGCACTGCTGATCATGCCGCCGGTCAGCGACTCGGCCACCCCGATGGTCAGGTTGGCGGCCAGCGCCAGCTCACCTACCCGCCCGGCCAGCGCCGCCCGCACATCCACGCTCATCTGTTTCTGCACGGACCCAGGTACCACCCGGGCATCCCGTCAACCGGGGGATCGCCGGGGGGTCCAAGCATCCGAACCGCCCGCGGTCGTAGCGCACCCGCGCCAGCCCGACGTCCCGACCCATAAGCTCGCTACCCGCGCGAGGATCCCATCCGACGGGCAGGATGTGCCGGGTGAACGCCGTACTGATCACCGGAGCTGCCGGCGCGCTGGGCCGGGCCGTCGTCGCCGAGTTCCGCACCGCCGGGCGGCCGGTGGTCGCACTGGATCGTCCCGGTGCGCGGCTCGACGAGCTCGCCGCAGCCGACGGCGTGCACGCGGTGCCAGTCGACCTCGCCCACCGCGCCGCCGTCCACGCCGCGTTCGCGGCCGTCGATGCGCTGCCCGTGGAACCGGACGCGCTCGTCGCGCTCGCCGGCGGGTTCACCCCGGACGCGCTCGCCGACGTCGACGAGGAGACCCTCGACGGGCTGTGGCAGTCCAACTTCGCCTCGGTGCTGTGGTGTGCGCAGGCGGCGGTGCCGCGGTTCGTCGCCCGTGGTGGTGGCGCGATCGTCACCGTCGGGTCGAAGACCGCGGTCGGCGGCCCCGCGCCGGTCGCGTACGCCACAAGCAAGGCCGCGGTCGTCCGGCTCACCGCGCTGCTGGCCGACGAGCTGCGCGACAACCGGATCCGGGTCAACGCCGTACTCCCATCGGTGATCGACACCCCGGCCAACCGCAGCTGGATGTCCGCCGACCTCGCCGCGCGCGCGGTGGCGCCGGCGGCGATAGCCAAGGTCATCGCGTTCCTGTGCAGCCCGGACGCCGCCCCGATCAGCGGCGCGGCGATCCCGGTGTACGGCGATGCCTGACCTGGACGCAGCAGTCGCGACTGTCCTCGAATGGCCGGTCGAGCATGCGGCCGCCGCGGTGGTGGCGGCCGACGGCACCGTGCTCGCCAGGGCCGGCGAGCAGGAACGGGTGTTCCGGCTCGCGTCGGTGACCAAGCTGCTCACCGCGTACGCGGTGCTCGTCGCGATCGAGGAAGGTGCCGTCGAATGGGACACCCCGGCCGGACCGGAGGGTTCCACCGTGCGGCACCTCGCGGCGCACGCGTCCGGGCTGTCATTGCGCGACGGCACCGTGCAGGCACAGCCGGGTCACAAGCGGATCTACTCCAACGCGGGATTCGAGGTGCTCGGCACGACGATCGCGGACGCAGCCGGCATGACGTTCGCCACATACCTGCACGAAGCCGTGCTCGCGCCGCTTGGGATGACCGCCACCCGGCTGGACGGGTCGCCGGCCGCCGGGGCTGTCTCCTCGTGCACGGACCTGGCCCGGTTCGCCGCCGAGCTGCAGACGCCGACAATGGTGCACCCGAGCACGCTCGCCGGTGCCGTCACGGTCGCGTTCCCCGGGCTCGACGGCATCCTGCCCGGCTACGGTCGGCAGATGCTTAATGACTGGGGCCTCGGGTTCGAGATCCGCGGCGAGAAGTCGCCGCACTGGACGGGGTCGACCAGCTCGCCGCGAACATTCGGGCACTTCGGTCAGTCCGGAACGTTCCTCTGGGTCGATCCGGACGCCGGCGTCGCATGCGTGGCGCTGACCGACCGCGACTTCGCCCAGTGGGCCCTGAACTCGTGGCCGATGTTCACCGACGGTGTGCTGGCGGCCGTTGCAGCTCCATGATTGCCGCGATCATGGCTTGGTAGTTGAGGATGGTGTCGGGGCCGTCCGCGGGTGCTGTCAGAGCTACGTGGTTGTCGGGGCGGATCAGGACCAGCGCGTCACCGGTGATCCCGTAGGCACCTCGGGCGTGCCCGTCGGGGTCCGCGAGGCCGGCTTCGGGGTCCGCGAGCCCGCCGCCTTCGGGATCCGCAAGGCCGGCCGGGTCCGCGTCCACCGCACAGATGCACACCGTCTCGCCCCATTCGGAGGCGACCCGGTGCAGGGACTCCCGGGACCGACTGCCGAAGCCGAGAAGTGTGAAGTGGGCCCCGGCGAACACCTCGAACAGCCGCACGACACTCCCAGCGAAGTCGCGGCAGGGCGCGTCCGGGGCTCGGTCACCCGCCCGCAGCCGTCCCTCCCGGCCGTCCCCGTCCCAGGACAGGGAGCTCCAGCGGTAGCCCAGGCCCAGGGTGCTGGTCTCCGGTGTGCCTACCACGTCCAGGCCACCGCCGGGCTTCTTGGTCGCCTCGAGCACGGCGCGCAGCCGGTCGGAGCTGACGTCCAATGTCCAGGCGGCGACGGGAAGGCGCTCCTCCTCGTACGTGTCGAGCAGCCCGGCTCCCGCCTGACCGGACGCCACCATCGCGAGCTTCCAGCCGAGGTTGAACGCGTCCTGGATACCGGTGTTCATCCCGAGCCCGCCGGCGATGGGGTGGACATGCGCGGCGTCCCCGGCGAGGAAGACCCGACCCACCCGGAAACGGTCGACCATCCGCACGTTGACGCGGTAGGTCGACAACAAGGTGGCGTCGCCCAGCGTGATCCCCGGGAGCCGGGCGTGCCGGTCGAAGAGCCGTTGGAAACCCGCCAGCGACGGTGCGACGAGACCGCCCTCGCCGTCACGTTCAGGACCGGCCTGAAACCACCACGACCGCACGGTGCCCGGGATCGGGCAGAGCATCACGGCGCCGTCCGCGTCGAACCACTGGTGCCAGATGTCGCGATCCAGCCCATCGAGGTCGACGTCACCGCAGACCATCACCTGCGTCTCGTCGGTCGTACCGTCGAAGCGCACGCCGAGTGCCTTGCGGACGGTGCTGTGCCCCCCGTCGCAGCCGACCAGGTAGGACGCCTCGACGCACCGACCGTCGGCGAGCCGGGCGGTGACCCCGGCGTCGTCCTGGGTGAACTCGACCAACTCGGCATCGAGTTCGACACGGACGCCGTACTCCGCGAGCCGGTGCCGCAGGATCTCCTCGAGCCGCCACTGCGGGATCAGCGTTCCCCGGTCGTACGGCGCGCCAGGTGTGGGTGCGGTGCCCTGGTGCGGATCCGTGTCGGTGATCACCTGACCGTCCCGGTACTTTCGCATGACCCGGATCGCCCCGCCGGCGGCGATGATCCGGTCGGCGACGCCGAGGTCCGCGAAAACCTCGAGACTGCGCGGATTGGGCCCCTTGGCGCGCGAGCTGCGGGGGAAGTGCGGGCTCTTCTCAATGATCCGGACGCCGATGCCGCGCCGGGCGAGGTCACAGGCGAGGGTCAGGCCGGTCGGTCCGGAACCGACGATCAACACGGTGCTCATGGGCGTCGACATCACCACAACTCGGACTCAAATGCAACCGAGTAACAAAGAGTGTTAGAATCTCCGGATGGACGAAAGCGGGGGTCTGCGAGCCCGCAAGAAGGAGCGCACCCGCCAGGCGATCTCGGACGCCGCGATCTCGATGTTCCTGGCGGATGGCTTCGACCAGGTCTCGACGGCCGACATCGCCGCGGCAGCCGAGGTGTCCAAGCCGACGCTGTTTCGGTACTTCCCTACCAAGGAGGACCTGGTGCTGCATCGGTTTGCCGATCACCAGGGCGAGGCCGCGAGGGTCGTGCGCGGCCGCAACCCCGGGGAGTCGCCGCTAACCGCGTTGCACCGCAATTTCCAGGCCGGCCTCGACCGCCGGGACCCGGTCACCGGGCTCTGCGACCACCCGCACGTTCTCGCCTTCCACCGGCTCGTGTTCGAGACGCCCAGCCTGGCGTCGCGGCTGGCCGACTTCGGCGCAACCGACACCGCGGCACTGGCCGACGCCCTCCGCGAAGCCACGACCCCTCGGTCCGACGACATGCGCCCCCGACTGCTCGCCGCCCAGATCGTCGCCGTCCGACAGACGCTCGCCCAGGAGAACTGGACCAGGCTCGCCGCCGGCCGCTCCGCCGACGACATCCATCCCCAGGCGACCACCGACCTCGCGGCCGCCTTCACCCTGCTCACCCACGGCGCCGCCGCCCACGGCTACTGATGATCGTCGCGAGCGCACTCTCACGCAGATCCGAAAGTGCCTGAGCATACGTTCGTGGTGATCATGCTCACCCGGGAATGCATCGTCGGGGCTACATGTTGTAGTCACTGTCCGGACCGAGCGATCCGTGTCCCCGGGTCCCAACCATTGCCACCCCACGGGGTGCGCCACGCGCCGAGAGGCGACCGGCGCCCGGCCCGGATATCCATTCCATCGCGACAGAACGGCGGAAGCCATGAAGGGTGATCGAGTAGAGATCGTCATCGACGCCGGCAGCGGTACCACCCAGACCTACGAGATCATCGCCACGCGAGCCGGCCGCAAGGTCGGGATCACGCACGGCCGCGGCGTCGTCGAGGTCAGCGAGACCACCCGTGGCGGCAACACCGTACGCACTGCCCGGTTCCTGGCCAACCGCGTCCTGGCGCTGGTCGAGCACCCGGCCGCAGACCAGCCGGTCGCCGACGAGATCACACCCACCCTGCGGTCGGCCTGAGCGGCGCGTCCGGGCACACTTAATACCACGATGTCCTCTCCAGCGACCCGAGGTACCGGCGCGCGACCCGCGCCGGCCGATCCGACCACAACACCTTCCTCGGCACCGCAGGAGGAGATCAGCCCGCGCCGACCGCGCCGCCGCCGACCGCGCGCCCGAACATCGACTTCCCCACAGCTCGCCACGTCCGGTGTTTCCGCCGCCGCCGACGTGGCTGCCTGGGTCGGCACCGTCCCGGACGGTGTCGCCCCCCTGATCGCCGCGCTCACCGAGCGGATCACCGCCGTCGGACTTCGCGATGCCCACCAGCTGTGGCGCCGCCTCGACACCACCCGCGACGTCCATGCCCTTGCCCGGCTCGAGTCTGCGGTAGCCGCCGCTGAAGGGCGGCTCGAGCGCCGCCGCGCGGCCGTCCCCGCAATCAGCTATCCCGAAGCGCTCCCGATCAGCGTGCGCCGCGAGGACATCGCGGCCGCGATCCGCGACCATCAGGTCGTGATCGTGGCTGGCGAGACCGGCTCCGGCAAGACGACCCAGATCCCCAAGATCTGTCTCGAGCTCGGCCGCGGCGTGCGCGCCATGATCGGGCACACCCAGCCCCGGCGGCTCGCGGCGCGCACCGTCGCCGCCCGGATCGCCGAGGAGCTGGGCACCGAGATCGGCGACGCCGTCGGCTGGAAGGTGCGCTTCACCGATCACGTCGGCGACCAGACGCTGGTCAAGCTCATGACCGACGGCATCCTGCTCGCCGAGCTGACCGGCGACCGGATGCTCCGTCAGTACGACACGCTGATCATCGACGAAGCCCACGAGCGCAGCCTCAACATCGACTTCATCCTCGGGTACCTCACCCAGCTGCTCCCCCGTCGACCCGACCTCAAGGTGATCATCACCTCGGCCACGATCGATCCCGAGCGGTTTGCCGAGCACTTCTCCCGCGCCATCGGGGTGCCCGTCCCGATCGTCGAGGTCTCCGGTCGCAGCTACCCGGTGCAGGTCCGCTACCGCCCGGTCGTCGACCCCGATGACCCCGACGCCGATCCCGATCGTGACCAGCTGGACGCCATCGGCGACGCGATCGCCGAGCTCCGCCGTGAGGGCTCCGGCGACGTGCTGGTGTTCCTGCCGGGCGAGCGCGAGATCCGCGACACCGCCGATGCACTGGCCAAACGGGAGTGGCCCGACACCGAGATCCTGCCGCTCTACTCCCGGCTCTCGACGGCCGAGCAGCAGCGCATCTTCGCCCCACACTGGGGCCGTCGCGTCGTACTCGCCACGAATGTGGCCGAAACCTCACTCACCGTCCCCGGCATCGGATACGTCGTCGACCCCGGCACAGCACGCATCTCCCGGTTCTCCCGCCGGCTCAAGGTGCAGCGGCTGCCGATCGAGAAGGTCTCCCAGGCCAGCGCCAACCAACGCGCCGGACGCTGTGGACGCACCAGCGACGGCATCTGCATCCGTCTCTACAGCGAGGACGACTTCGACGCCCGCCCGGAGTTCACCGAGCCGGAGATCCTGCGCACCAACCTCGCCTCGGTCATTCTTCAGATGATCTCCCTGGAGCTCGGTGAGCTGAGCGAGTTCCCGTTCGTCGAACCGCCCGACGCCCGCAGCATCGGTGACGGGCTCGCACTGCTGCACGAGCTGGGCGCGCTCGGCGAGGGTCGTACGTTGACCGATGTGGGACGGGCCCTCGCCGCGCTGCCCGTCGACCCTCGGTTGGGTCGGATGCTGGTCGAGGCCGACCGCACCGGTTGTCTGCGCGAAGTGCTCGTCATCGCCGCGGCGCTGTCGGTGCAGGACCCGCGCGAACGTCCCACCGAGCATCGCCAGGCCGCCGACGAACGCCACGCCCGGTTCGCCGAGGACGGCTCGGATTTCCTCGCCTTCCGCAACCTGTGGACCTACCTCGCCGAGCAGCGCGACGCGTTGTCGGGCAACCGGTTCCGTCGGCTGTGCCGCGACGAGTTCTTGCATTACCTGCGCATCCGCGAGTGGCAGGACCTGCACGCGCAGCTCCGCTCCGCGGCCCGTAATGCGGGGATGACACCGAACGACGTCGACGCCGCACCCGACCGCATCCACACCGCCGTGCTGGCGGGCCTGCTGTCCCAGGTCGGCCTGCGCGAGGCTGGAGCTGATACCGCCGGCGCTGCGCGCGGCGGGACGACCCGCGAGTACCTCGGTGCCCGCGGTGCCAAATTCATGATCTTCCCCGGGTCCTCGCTGGCGAAGAGACAACCGCACTGGGTGATGGCGGCCGAGCTCGTGGAGACCTCCCGGCTCTGGGCCCGCACGGTCGCCCGCATCCAGCCGGAGTGGCTCGAGCCGCTCGCCGGGCACCTGGTCAGGCGCACCTACTCCGAGCCGCACTGGTCGCGCAAGCGCGCCGCGGCCGTCGCGACCGAGCGGGTCACGCTGCACGGCATCCCGATCGTCATCGGCCGAACCGTGGACTACGGCCGGATCGACCCCGAGGTCTCGCGCGAGCTGTTCATCCGGCACGCGCTCGTCGAGGGCGACTGGGACACCCGACATCGCTTCTTCCACGCCAACCGTGCGCTGCTCGACGACGTCGAGGAGCTGGAGCATCGAGCCCGGCGCCGCGACCTCGTGGTCGACGAGGAGGCCCTCATCGCGTTCTACGAGGCCCGGATCCCGGCCGACGTCGTGTCCGGCAGGCACTTCGACTCGTGGTGGAAGAAGATCAGCAAGCAGCAGCCCGTGCTCCTGGACTTCACCCCGGAGCTCCTGACCACGGCCGCGGCCGGCACCGTCGACCGGGGCGCCTACCCCGATCACGTCGAGGCCGGCGGGCTCACCCTGCCGTTGTCGTACGCCTTCGAACCGGGCCACCACACCGACGGCGTCACCGTCGACGTCCCGGTCGCGGCGCTGCACCAGATCGACCCGACGCCGTTCACCTGGCAGGTCCCCGGACTGCGCGAGGAGCTGGTCACGGCGCTGATCAAGACCTTGCCCAAGCAGCTGCGCCGCAACTTCGCCCCCGCCCCCGACCACGCCCGCGCCGTGCTCGCTCGGCTCCGGACCGGGAACGAACCGCTGCTCGACGGCCTGGAGCGCGAGCTCGGCCGGATGCGCGGGATGCACATTCCCCGAGAGGCGTGGGAGCTGGACCGGCTCCCCGAGCACCTGAGCGTCACGTTCCGCGTCGTCGATGAGACCGGCCGCGAGATCGCCCGGGGCACCGACCTGGAAGCGTTGCGCCGCGAGCTGGCCCCGAAGGTCCGCGCGGAGCTAGCTGCCGCCGGCGTCGAGCTGGAACGCACCGGCCTCACGACATGGACTCTCGGCGGTCCTGGAGATCGCGCGCTGCCGCGCGAGCATCGGATCCGCCGCGGTCCGCACGTCGTCACCGGTTATCCAGGACTGATCGACCGCGGCACATCGGTGGACGTGCGGGTCTTCCCGACCGCGGCCGAGCGCGACCCCGCCATGTGGCGCGGCACCCGGCGGTTACTGCTGATGGACACCCCGTCGCCGGTCAAGCAGGCGCAGCGGGGGCTGGACAACACCGCCAAGCTCACGCTCTCCCGTAACCCGCACGGCTCCGTCGCGGCACTGCTGGAGGATTGCGTCACCGCTGCGGCCGACGCGCTGATCGCCACGGCCGGCGGCCCGGCCTGGGACGAGCAGGGCTACGAACGGCTGCGCATGCTCTTCGGCAAGCGCCTGGTGTCGACGACCCTGCAGGTGCTCCACGGGGTACGCACCGTGCTGGACGTCTGGCATCGGGCGCAGTCCCAGCTCGGCGAGCTCACCGCCCCGGTGCTCGCCCCTGCCCGGGCCGACCTCACCAGGCAGGTCGACGCGCTGGTCGGGCCGGGATTCGCCACCGTGGCCGGAGTGTCTCGACTCGGCGACATCGCCCGCTATCTGGAGGCCGTCGAACGTCGGATCGAGAAGCTGCGCGCCGACCCGGCGCGCGACGCCGGCTGGACCGCTCAGGTGCGCGTGGTCGCCGACGAGTACGACGCCGAGCTCGCCGCCCTGCCGTCCGGGATGGAGCCATCACCCGCGCTGCGCGAGATCCGGTGGATGATCGAGGAGCTGCGTATCAGCCTCTACGCACACCCGATGCGCACCCGTTACCCGGTCTCGATCAAGCGCATCCAGAAGGCGATCGACGAGCTGCCGCAGGGCTGACGCCGGCTCATGCCCGGTGACCCGCCAGTTCCCAAATAGTAGGCTCACTGTTCGTCGCCAAGTCCGCCATCGCCGACTCCCCGCCTGACCGGGCAATAGTTGCTCAGCGCAACCACGCCACACCCAGTGAGGCAGCGGCGGGCAACCCTCCCGGCCGGATCCGCAGCGCGTGCTCGACCAGGTCCGCGTTGCCCCGGGTGGACGATCTATCCGGGCGGGCCAGCACGTCCTCCACCCGATCCGGCTGCCCAGGCCCGTCTCGGTGGCGTAGCGCCACACCGACCAGGCACTGCTGTCCTCGCCGTGCAGCAACACCGGCACACCCACCGGGCCCAACGCGCACAGGATCCGGACCGCCTCGACGACCGCGATCACCGGGTCGCCTACGGTCACGTCCACGACCACCCGTACCACCGTGGTTGCTCGTCGATGGGCGTGTTCAGCGTGCGACGTCCGCTCGATCGCGAGTGCCTTCCGCGCTCTGCTGGTGAACAACCTCTCCTTGGGGGCGCTCACCAATCAAGACGGTCGCAGGGTGCCCATTGACGAGCACCTCGTGCTCGTCGTCCGGCGGGAGTCCCGCAGCCCTCAGACCGTCGGTCATCGTCGCAGCGTTGCGCCGGTTGACGAGCAGCACGTAACGGCCACGACTCGGGTGCAGGACTCGGGCGAAGGACGACCCGATGGCGTGTGCGAACTCGTCGTAGGGCTGGCCGAGGTCCTCGTGCTCCCCCCAGGGCGGGTCGGTGACGATGACGTCGATGGACCCGTCGTCGATGCTCGGCAGCGTCAGGGCATCCTCGGCGAGTAGGCGTACCCGCTTGTTCCCGGTGAGGTGGGGACCGAGGTCACGGCGATACTGCCCCAGGTCGACATCGGAGTACCACACCTGCCGCACGGGTTGTTCCAGCCGCGCAGAGGCGAAGGAACCGCTCCCGGCGAAGGGGTCGAGAAAGACGTCCTGCGGGGTGGGGCGTGATGCGGCCACGAGCATCGCCGACAGTTCGTGGGAGATGGCGCCCTTGGCCTTTGTCGGCTTCTGCGTTCTGGGCAGCCGGGCGCAGAGCAGGAGGTCCTTGAGGCCCTGCCGGCCGACGATCCAGTACTCCTGGCAGCTACCACGGGGCTCGACCCGGGCCCCGGTGCGGGTGGTGATCGTATGCTCGATCGCCGACTTGGCGCGGGGAGAGATGGGCGCCAGCGCGCCGTCCACGTGCACCATGACGCGGAAGCGCCCGGCCGCTCCTGGGATCTGGGGGAACTGTCGCTTCTCCGCAACTCGCCCCAGCTGCATCACGCCCTTGTCGAGATCACCGCGACCGGTCTCGGTGATGAGGACGAACGCGTTCTTGATGAACGGGACGGCCGCCACCTTGAGGGGTGGGGACCTCGTCTCCAGGACCATGGCGCTGTCGTCGGCGTAGCGAACCCGCAGCTGTTCGAGTTGCGAATCGAGCGCCTCGAGCATGAGTGTGCCCGTGCCGGCGGTGAACTGGATGTAGTAGCGCACCAGGTCACAGTACGCGCCGTCCGTTGCGCTATCTGGTCCTCACTGGCAGATCTCGTGGCCTGCGCCCGGCTCGCGTGCCCGGTCCAACGCTGCCACCTCGTCGGCGCTGAGGGCGACGCCGGTGGCCTCCAGTGACTCCGCCAGTTCGATGTCCGTCGCCGGGCCGACGATCGGCCACACGTCCTGTTGGCGGAGCAGCCATGCGAGGGCGACGATTGTGGCCGGGACGCCGTGACTGAGACCGATCTCGACCGCAAGGTCGCGCAGCTGGCGGTTCCGAGCAGTGGCGAATGGGTCCGCTGCAGGACCGTCGTCCACCGCGAACCGAGAAAACCAGCCGCGCGCCTGCGCGGCCCACGCCAGCAGCGGAACTCGCTCGGCGGTGAGTTCCGCCACCCAGGAATCGGTGATCGTCAAGGCGCCAGGCCAGATCTCGTTCGCGGGTACCGCGAGACTCCGCTGGTAGCTGACGACTGGCGAGTGCCCGGCGGCGCGCGTGATGTCGAGGAAGCGGCGGAGGCGGGGAAACGGCCAGTTCGACACGCCGAAGCACCGAGCACGGCCGCGTTCGAGTTCAGCGATGAGCGCGTCGGCGACGTCGTCGACGGGCACGGCCGGGTCGTCGCGGTGCAGCATCACAAGGTCGATGTGATCGCTGCCCAGGCGACGCAGAGACTCGTCGATTTCAGTGCGTATCGTCGCAGGTCGCGCGTCGGGAAGGCCGACCCGTGGGTGGCAGATCTTGTCGATGACCGCGATCCGGTCACGACCACGGGAGCGCATCCAGCGGCCGAGGACACGCTCGGCCTCGCCGTCCGCGTAGCTGTGGGCGGTGTCGACGAGCCGACCGGCGGCGCCGGTGAACCGATCGAGCCGATGGTGGGTGCTCTGTTCGGGTTCCTCGCCGAAGCGGCCGCCGAGCACGACACGGCTTCCCTCCACGACGACCGGCAGGTCTGTCCACGGTGTGGGCAATAGCATCCTTTCCTCTCAGTACAGCGAATCAGTGCAGCGAACGTACGATCGCTGAATGTGACCCCGCCCAGCTATTCGGTGGTGATCCCCACCACCCTGTCGAGATCTGGCCTGCGGGCCTGCGTCGACGCGGTCCTCGGGCAGACAGTCAGCCCACGGCAGGTGGTGGTGGTGGTCGGTCCCGAGAACCCGCACGGGCCGACGCCGGAGTTGCCGGGCGGGGTGCGCGTGATCACCTCTCCAGCGTCGAGCAATGGTCAGCGCAATGCCGGAGCGCGGGTGGTGGACGGCGACGTGGTGTTGTTCGTCGACGACGACAACGTCCTGGCCGCGGACTTCGCGGAGCGGCTTCTCGCGTCGTGGCGCGACGCGCCCCACCCAGTTGCCGGGATGGCGGGGATCATCGTCAACGACCCGCAGCACAGTGGCTGGCGCAATGCCGTCTACTTCACGCTCGGCCTCGGCTGCACCGCGTACCGCGCGCGATCATCGCGCCTCCGTAGATCTGGACATGTTCTGTCGGTCTACCGACCCGATCCGACGGTCCCCGCCGGATTCCTGCACGGATGTTGCGTGGCCTACGACCGGCAGGTCTTCCTCCGCGAGTTGTTCGACGAGACATTCGGCGGCCACGTCTCCGGGGGAGATCTCGATGCGGCCGCGCGAATGGGCAGACACGGCAGGCTGTTCCAGGTTCCCGATGCGCAGTCCCGCGCGTTACCGGTCGACTCGACAATGCCCGCACGCGGGTACGAGCAGGGACTGCGGTTCGGGGAGACACTTGCCTACTACCGGTGGCGGCACCGTGGTCATGGCGGAGCCGGTGCCGTGGCCTGGGCGTACGCAAACGTCGGACAGGTGCTCTTGCTGATCGTTCGGCTGGTGCGGGCCGGCTCCGCGCGGCCGCTGATCGGGTATGTCACCGGTCTCACCAGGGCGCACCGGAGGATCGCGCGGGAGGCGAGAAGACAGCGTTGACGACCACGGACCTGTCTCCTCCGAGTGCCATCTTGTAGGGTTCGTCCCCGCGCCCGGAGTCGAGCGTCTCGATGCGCTCCTCGTGGAGGATAAGCAGCACCTGCTCCAGAAGGACCTTGCCCGGACTGAGTGGAGCCCACTGAGGATCGAAGGCGCGCATGTACAGCAGCGGTCGACACGGCTCGCCGAGGTGCAGATCCTGCGCGACCAGCGCACCGTCCACCCGCAGTTCCCAGATGCGTGCACGGTCATCGCCAGCCAGGTGGACGACTGCCTCGACGAGGAAGTCCTCGAAACCCGGGAGTTGCTCCACTTCAGGTGATTGGCGTCCGCGCCACTGCCATGCCTCGCGGCGCGCGTGAGCGAAGGCGCGGACTCGGTTCGGATCGACGTCGTCGCGTCGATGGCACAGGATCTCGGTCGGCCCGCGCCGACGGAGGCGATCGAGTCGGCGCATGGCACCGGATGAGCGGACGGCGGCGTCCGTGGGGATGAGCGGCGACGGCTCGCACTCCACCGTCCACCGGCCCAGTTGGCCGAGCACACCGGCCAGCGCACCGCGACGATCGATGGCGTGTAGGCGGACGGTTACACGCTGCTCGCACAGCGCGTTCACCGCTGCGGCCGCAGCGCGTTCTCGGTCCGCACCGAGCGGGCCCACCAGGTCGTGTCGGTCACCGAGCGGCGAGCCCGCCAGTCGCAGGGAGTCGTGGCGCTCAGCTAGGGGGAGCCACCAGGAACGTGAGCTTGTGCCGACGACGAGCATGAGCGGGCTCCCGAGCTGCGGGAGATGCGTCCACGCGGCACGCACCCACGCAGGCGAGACGAACACGTCCTGGGTCGGCCTGGTGCGGACGAGCAGCCGCACGGCCTCGTCGCCGCGCACCCAACGTGAACGAACGTTGCCGAGCTGGCCGTGATGTGTTTCAGTCACCGGGCGACATCGTCAACGGCCAGCCGTCGAGCAAGTGACTGGGGGACGTCGGTTTCATGGCGCATGCGGTACACAACGGATCCGCCATTCCCCCTCCCCGTCTCCTCTTCCTCGGCCACGACCTGCCTTGGCCCGTTGTCACCGGAGGCCGAATTCGGGATGCGGAGCTGCTTGTCGCTGCCTCCGCAGAGTGGCACATTGACGCGGTCGTCGTTGCGGAACCGGAGATACTGACGCGCGACCGACGGTCGATCCCGCCGCTCCGCGGCGCGACGGTGCACGCCTTCGCCGACGAAAGCCGCGAAGCTCCATGGCCCTGGCGCGAGTCACGGCATGCCCGCAACGCGATCGAGTTGCTGTGCGCCCGTAGCATCGACGCCGTCCACGTCGAGGGGGCCTACATGCTCCACTTCGTGCCACCGAGTCTGCTCGGGCGCACGGTACTGGTCGAGCACAACATCGAGTCCGACCTGCTGGAGCAGCGACGTGCGCTTGCTCCGGACGACGTGGCGGAGTGCGATGTACGCGCCACGCGGGAGCGTGAGGAACGGGCGTGGCGCGGAGTGGCGCAGCTGGTGACCCTCACCGAAGAGGACGCTGCGGCCGTACGGGCACGCCAGCCGGACTTGCAACCGGTCGTCGTGCCCAACGGTTGGGACCACGTCCCGTTGAGCGACGCTCCGTTCACGTGCACGACTCGGTGGTTGCGGGCTCCCCGGCTGCTGTTCTTCGCCAACCACCGTTACGGGCCTAACCGCGACGCGCTGCGTTGGCTGGTCGACAGCGTGTTCCCGCTGGTGCAGCGCATGGTCCCGAGAAGCGAGCTGGAGATCGCCGGCGCGAACCTCGATGACGAGACGAGGGCGCATCTCGACCGGCCCGGTATCACCGTTACCGGCTCTTTCCGTGACGTCACCGCCGTCCTGGACGCCGCCGACATCGTGCTGTGCCCGCTCCGCGTCGGAGGAGGAATCAAGGTCAAGATGACCGAGGCGCTGCGCCGAGGATGCGCGGTCGTCACCACGAGCGTCGGGGCGCAGGGCGTTCACGGCCACCTGCGGCGCGGTCTTTCGATCGGTGACTCCGCCGAGACCTTCGCAAAGCACGTAGTCCGGCTGTGCGATCCCGCCGAACGTGCAGCGGTGCGCAAGCACCTCGCGGCAGGAAACCAAGACTCGCCGCGTTGGCGCGACTCCTATCGCCAGCTGTCCAGCCTCTGGAGCGAAGTCTCGGCGTGCGCGCGGACGTCGTGATGACGACAGCTACGCAATACCGGGTGCCCTACCGCCCGGTCGGGAGCTTGCTCGGGGAGGAGGAAGTGCAGGCCGTCCGCGACGTGCTGACCTCCGGCGAAACGCTGTCCTGTGGGCGCGAGCGAGCCGAGTTCGAGCGCGAGTTCGCCGAGCATCTGGGCGTGCCCCACGCCGTTTCGCTGACAAACTGCACCGTCGGGCTCGAGCTGGCGACCTACCTGGCCGCGCTGACACCCGGTGATGAGGTGATCGCAGCGACACAGACCTACCAGGCGACGCTCACTCCGCTCCTTGGCACCGACGTCCAGGTCCGATTTTGCGACATTGACCCGGACACGCTGAACATCGCACCTGCCTCGGTCGCCGAACTCCTGTCCCCGCGTACGAGAGCGATCTACCTCGTCCATCACGGTGGTGTGAGCGCCGACATGGAGACGATCACCTCGCTGGCCCGGCAGGCGGACGCGATCGTGGTGGAGGACTGTGCGCATGCCCTCGGCGGAACCCACCGCGGCCGACCGATCGGGACGATGGGCGATCTCGCCTGCTTCAGCTTCCAGTCGTACAAGAACATCTCGACGCTCGGCGAAGGTGGGATGATCACCACCCGACACACGGCAACAGCGGCCACACTCCGCAGGATCATCGCCATCGAGCCCGACGCGGACTTCTCGCCCCGAGCGGTCACGGCACTCGGCGGCCACGCGGACCCCGACGACGAAGTGGACCGGCACGCCAAGAACGCCTTCACCCACGACTGTTCCGCGCTGCGTCACCCGGGAACGAACTCGACCCTGGCCGAACCCGCTGCCGCCGTGGGCAGGGTCCAGATGCGCAAGCTCGACGAGTTGGTCACCAAACGCCGACGTATCGCGGCCACGCTGGACACGGCCGTGGCCGAACTCGGACCACTGCGCGTGCAACGGCGTGACCCGAACGGCGAGTCGGCACACCACCTTTACACCTGCTTCGTAGAGAGCAACTCCGGTATTGATCGCGACGAGCTCGCCAGACGAATTGACCGGGCAGGTGTCCAGATCCAGCTTCGCTACTTCCCTGTGCACCTTCTCCCCGAGTGGCGAGCCCGGGGCCACGGCCTCGGCGAGTGCCCCATCGCCGAGCACGTGTGGTTTCACGAACAGCTCAACCTGCCGATCTACCCACAGATGAACGATCAGCAACTCGATTACATGATCGACGTGGTCCAGCGATGCGTGCGCGAGCTGACACGATGACTCGCGATATCGGGCCACTGTGCGACGACGAACGCGACGCGGCAGCCGACCTGCTCGGGTACTCCTTCCCTGACCAACCAGAGTTCGCGGCGCGTGCTCGATCCGCGCCGCTCGATCGCGCCTTCGCTGTTCGCCTCGGTGGTGACCTCGCATCGGTAGTGCTGTGGCGGGACACCGTGGTCACTCACCACGGTGTGTCGCTGCCCATCTGCATCGCGGGCCCCGGTGCCACCCATCCTGGCCACCGCAAGCGGGGCGGACTGGCCGGCGCGCAAGAGGCGTTCCTGGCCGTGATGCGGGACGCTGGCTGTGTCGTCTCCGGCCTGGAAACCCCGATCACCCGGTGGCACCGGCGCAACGGGTGGGGCATCGCATCGGCGGTGCGCCACTACAACGGCCCACCACACGCTTTCCGGCTGCTCGGTTCCGGCCAGGTGTGCGGCTTTCCCGACTTCGACCCCGACCAGCGCACCACCGAAGCGGTCCGGCAGCTCGTCCTGAGTCGACGATTTGGCGCCCTGCACGCACCACCGGACCCGGCCGCGGCGGTATGTGACCTCAGGAACGACACCGTGATATGGCGGGAGAATCGTCGCGCTACGGGCCTTCTCCGGTACGTGCACCGACGACGCGACGACGGGGGTGTGGGCATCGTCGTGCACGAACTGCACGCGATCTCGCCGGACGCCTACAGCGGTCTGCTCGGCCTCCTCGCCGAGCACAACAACGTCCACGACGTGACCTGGAACGCGCCAACCGACGATCCACTGCAGCAGATCGTCGTCGAACCACGCCACATCGAGCCCATCGTCTGCTCGGACAAGATGCTCCGCGTCGTCAACCTCGCCAGCCTCGTCCTGCCCCGCCTCGACGCGATCGAGCCCGGCGGCATCACCCTCATGCTTCACGACCCTCAGGCTCCGTGGAACACCGGCAGGTGGGAGATCGTCGCCGACAGCGATGTCTACCGTTTCTCCCGGCTGCCGACTGCGCGGACCACCACCGACCTGCACGTCGAAGTGGATCTGCTCGGGCCGATCATCAGCGGCTACCTGTCCGCAACGTCCGCCGCCACGACCGGATGCCTGAGGGGCGGGCCTGCTGCCGTGTCGATGCTCGACCGGATCCGGTCCCTCTGGCGACCGCCGTACTGTCCGGATACCTGGTAGCGCTGCCATGACAGACATACTGACGCGTGTCGTTCACGTTATCAGGCCTGAGCCGGACGGATCGATCGGCGGAGCCGATCTGCATGTCCTCGAACTCGCCGCCGCTCAGAGCCAGCTAGGCCTCTGTCGGCCCGTGGTGCTGGCCCCAGGCCACGGCACGGATTTCGCCCACCGTGCTGGGGCCCTGTACGTCCCGATCGGGACGGCACGACAGCTCGTCAAGAGCGAGATCACACTGATCCACGCGCATGGCTACGAGGCCGACATCATCGCCCTCCTCCTCGCGGGGACGCGTCATCTGCTCGGACGGACCCGCCCGCCGATCGTCATGACCAGCCACGGCATCATCGAACCGGACCTCCGCCATCGTGTCCTGAATATGATCGACCGCGCCTGCCTGCGCCGCGCCACTGCCCTCATCGCGGTATCGACGCAGGGCACGCAGCAGCTCCGCCAGATCGCGCCCCACAACCCGATCTACCTCGTCCGCAACGGGGTACGCGCGCCGAACCCGGTATCGCCCACCGCCACACGACGGGTCCGTGAGCAGCTCGGAGCTGGCGAGCACGACCATCTCGTCGGCTACGTCGGCCGACTGTCCCACGAGAAGCGGCCCGACCTCTTCCTGGATGTCGCAGCGCAGGTCGCCGCGAAGCACTCCATGGCGAGGTTCGCGCTGATCGGTGACGGTGTACTCGTCGACGAGGTCAGGTCGACCATTGAGCGCTCGGCCGCTGCAACGCGAATTGTGTTGGCCGGCTTGCGACACGACATGGACGCCGTATTCGCTGCCCTCGATCTGCTGATCATCCCGTCCGACGCGGAGAACACCCCCCGCGTACTGCACGAGGCCCTCTCAAGAGGTGTTCCCACGGTCGTCACGGCCGTCGGCGACATGCCGCTCATGGTCTGCGGCGCCGCAAACACGGCGATCTCCCCGCCTGGGGACACGAACGCCCTGGCTGCGGCTGTCGTCGAGCTTCTCACAGCGAACCCCGCACTGAACCGGAGAACGATCGAAACCTCCCGTTCGGATGCCACCGCCGATAACATGAGCCGAGCCGTGCAGCACGTCTACTCCACCCTTCTTCCGCGGACGGGTGCACACGGGCGGAGGGCCGACTCGTGACCGGTCGGTCGCAGCGGGAACATATCGCTCTCGCCAGTTGATGGGTACTGGTCACCGGCGGATCGGGTTTCATCGGCATGCGCGTCGTGCTGGACCTGTGTCAGGCCGGTGCCGCGTGCTCTCCGTCGACTTGTCCCCTCCACCGCGCCCGCATCCGTACCCATGCAAGACCGAGATCTGCGACATCCGGAGCCCGCGCCTGATCGGTCTGGTCGCGGCGTTCGCCCCGCCAGTCATCGTGCACCTGGCAGCCCAGGTCGACGTAGCGGACTCCGAACGTGCTGGCGCCGACGAAGCCCTACGGCCTGAGCAAGGCCGCAGCACTCGGCTACACCGAGTGGTTAGCCAGCCGCCGCCAGTTGGAAGCGACATCGCTGATCCTCGGCAACGTCTACGGCCTTACAAGCCAGCGGGGGTAATCCGCGCGTTCGTTGCCTGGACGACACGTCCCTCGGACAACTGGTCATTGGGAGTGTCAACCGGGTAGACGCGGAACTGTGGACCGAGTTCGCCGCGGTGCTCCCGCCCCCAGAGCCGGAGCAGCTCGGCTACCTCCTCGGCCAGCTTGCTGGCGTCGGGGCCGAAAGCGTGAACCCCACTCCAGTTTCTCCGCGTCGGTGAGGCGTGTTGTGGGCATGCTCGGGTACACCGCCTTCGGCGTCGGCGAGCACGACATTCACCCGCGTGTACCCGGCCTCCCCGAGCAGGCGGCTGGCCCGGCCGCTGACGTCCTCGTCGATGTCGACCGTGGTGACCTGACCGGACTGTCGGCGCGGATACCGAGCTGATTGAGTTGCCGTCGCCGTCCCACTTGGTCACCACGCCGTTGTAGAGCTGGTAGACCTCTTCCAGGTTCGCGTCCGGAGCGAACAACTCCCGGTGGACCTTGTGCATCGCTACCTCGACCGGCGCCGAGACGATAGTGCCCTCGGCGACGAGGTCGTCGACCATCTGCTTGCGCAGCTGCGCAGCGCGATCAGGGCTCGCTGCCTCAATGTTCATTTCTGGAGACGTAGCCATGTCGTCACGGGTTTTCCTTGTTGCCCTAACATTGCATACGACAGCCGCACGATTGCCGAGTCAAGCCCCGAGAGGACCGTCGGCCGCGATGAGGTGCTGGTGAGCCGTGGCCCACACCGAACAGGGATGTCGGCGGGGCCGACGCCACCCGGAGCACTCCGGGCACCGGCCGTGCTCGTCGGACTGGTGGGCGGCCAGCAGGTCCCGCCATGCTGCGGTCATCCGGAAAATTTCCGTGTCCGCGAGCGCGGCGCGGGAAGGTTCGTCAGCCCCGGTGACCAGCCGATCCAGGTAGGCCAGGCGGCCGTAGACCGCATCGCACATGGTGGAAGCCAGAATCTCAGCCATCGTGCTGCTCCTTGTCGAACCAGAGGTCGGAGTGCCCGTACCGACGGTTGGGGCGAGGGTTCGGTCGGTGCCGGGATCAAGCCGAGTCGATCACGTCTGCATCCTCGGGCGGCCCGAGATGGACCCAGATCACCCGGGCGGTGATATCTGGTTGGTGCGCGAACCCGATCAGCGCCTGTTCTGGCGAGGCGGCACTTATCCGGAGGTCACGATCGACGCCGACAATCTCGGTGTAGTCGTCGAACGCCAGGCCCCACGCGGCGACCCGGCTGTCGACCCGGTCGCCGTAGTCCTGGACCACGGCGAACATGCGGGGAGCGAGGTCCGCGATCAGGCCCGCGACAAGCCGCTCGTACTTCTCCCGGCCGAACAGCGGAGCGGGAACAGGACCCTCCGGCCCGGCGTGGTCGTCATTGCCGTACTCGCGAGCGGCGGTGTTGTCGATCCGAGCTAGCATCGTGCGCCTCCTGTGGGGTGTAGAGCGGTGATTCTGTCCAGCTAGCTTAGCGGACAGTCCAACTATAGGATTGGACTGTCCGTAGTTCACTCGTACGGAGTACTGACGACGCTGAGAATCGGAGCTTCGGTCGCGTGACACAGAGCATGGACATGGGCGTGTCTGTCGTCCGCCGCTGGCAGCTCGCCGCGGCGCTCAAGCAGCTCCGGGAGCAGGCCGACCTCACCCAGGAGCAGGCCATCGAACGGCTCCGGAGCGGTCCGGGGACCTGGTCGCGTTCCAAACTGTCCCGGGTGGAGAACCGCGAACACCACGTCAAGCCGCGCGAGGTCGAGCAGCTGCTCGACGCCTACGGTGGCGCCGACGCCGCGACGCGGGACGGGTTGGTCACGCTGGCGGCTGGTTCGCGGGAGCGAGAATGGTGGGAGGGGTTCGGCAAGGACGTGCCCGAGATACTCCAGCCGCTGCTCAGCCTGGAAGCCGGGCTTGTCGCCATGCGCGACTTCCAGAGCCAGCTCGTGCACGGCCTGCTGCAGACCGCCGACTACGCCCGCGCCCTGGTCACCTCGATCCACCCCGGGCTGTTCGGTCCGGCCGAGCTGGAGCGCCGGGTCGCGGCCCGGATGACCCGCCAGCAGGTACTGACCAGGAACAACCCACCCACGCTGCACTTCGTCCTGGACGAGACGATTCTGCAGCGGCTGGTCGGTGACCGCGTCGTGATGCACGACCAGCTCCGCAAGCTGCGCCAGGTCGCCGAGAAGCCGAACGTCACCATTCAGGTGCTGCCCCGCGACATCGGCGGCAGCCCCGGCCTCTACGGCCCGTTCAGCATCCTGACCCTGCCCGACCCGATCCCTGACATCGGCTACACCGAGGGCGCAGCTGGCGCGTTGTACATTGAGGACCGCGACCGGGTCCGCACTTGGACCCTGCGATTTGGCATGTTGACCCGACTGGCACGTTCTCAGGAGGACAGCGTCGATATGATTGCCGAAGCCATGAGAGGCTACAGGTAGGCGAACCCATCGAAGGAGGTCACCACCATGACACAGGTGGACCACCTCACCGACCTGACCTGGCGCACCAGCAGCTTTACCGAAGACGGAGGCAGCAACGGCGGCACCTGCATGCAGGCCGCTGCTCTGCCCGACGGCCGGGTCGCGGTACGCAACAGCAACGCCCCCGACGCCGGCGTCGTGCTGTTCACCCGCGCCGAGATGGCCGCCTGGGTCAAGGGCGTCAAGGCCGGCGAGTTCGACGACCTCATTTAGCCTGGGCGTGCGTGCTACCGACAGACCTGCTCCAGGGTTCGTCGCCTGTCGAGCTGGTGAACTGTGCCGTCCTGTTCGGCGATGACGCGGTGGCCGATGAACACGTGGGGTGTGGGTGCGGAACGCCCTGTGGCCGTCACATGATCTCGGCCATATCGGCCGGCGTGAACACCAGGAGGCCTGGCTCCTGTGCGACGCCCCGGGCGGTCCCGCCCCGCGACCAGAACGCGAGCTGCAGATCCGGGTGCGGCGCAGGTAGGTGAACCGCCTTACCGCGCAGGTCATGCTCGCTCAGCGGGCCCGCCTGCCACCGGGCCTCTCCCAACAGTCTCGTGCGATCCTCCAGCAACCCGAGCACGTCGACCTCGGCTACCTCATCCCGCCACCACCGACCGATCGTCATGGCTTCCGGCAAGACCGTGGCCGCCACCATCCGGACCGCGTGCTCACAGGCCACCTGTTTGAACACCCTGC
>Ga0136617_10000356_pt1 | contig 37484 bp, 40 predicted proteins | sample AntDrymUQ3222106_2_FD_129672 | JGI IMG/M metagenome (GOLD analysis project Ga0136617, IMG submission 129672) | Polar desert sand microbial communities from Dry Valleys, Antarctica - metaG UQ322 (21.06) | ecosystem: Environmental > Terrestrial > Soil > Desert | place: Antarctica: Dry Valley... | reverse complement strand
GGGGTCGAGCTGATCGTCGCGCTCGGCGGCGACGGCACCGTCAACGAGGTCGTCAACGGGATGCTCGCGCAGGGGCCGACCGGCGCACCCGCATTGGCCGTCGTACCCGGCGGCTCGGCGAACGTGTTCGCGAGGGCGTTGGGCATCTCACCCGAGCCGCTGGAGGCCACCGCGGCGCTGCTCGCCGCGCTGGCGGCCGAGCGCAGCCGCTGGATCGGCCTCGGTCAGGCGGACAACCACTGGTTCACCTTCAACGCCGGGCTCGGCTGGGACGCCGACGTGGTAGCGGCCGTGGACCGGGCGCGCAAGGGCAGCGGCGAGGCGACGGCGTCGCGGTACCTGCGCACCGCGATCACGCACTACCTGCGGCAGCGGCGGCACCCACCGCGGCTGTCGGTGACGCTGCCCGGCGAACCCGCCGAGCGCGACCTCGCGCTCGTGATGGTCACCAACACCGACCCGTGGACCTATCTCGGCCGCCGTCCGCTGCGCACCAACCCCGGCACCAGCTTCGACGACGGGCTGAGCCTGCTCGCGCTGCGCAACCTTCAACTGCGCACGGTGCTCCCCACGGTGGCCCAGGTCTTCCGCCGCAACGGGGCTCCGGGCGGGGTGAACGTGCTGTGCCGCGACGACCTGCCGCTCATCCAGGTGCGCACCCAGGAACCGGTCGGATTGCAGCTAGACGGCGACTACCTGGGAGAACGCACCGAAGTGGACTTCACAGCGGTACCATCGGCGTTGCGCGTCGTCGTGTGAGAGGTGCTGCTGGGCGCAGTTGAGCAGTTTCGTCACTCGATGCGGTGACGCTCGTGGGCCACTCACCGCCCCCGGTGAACCGTCGACCCCTTTGGGGCTCGCAGCAGGCCTGACGATCGTTCACCGTAGTGCGTAGCAACGAAGACACGGCCTGGGAGCCATCCCAGGCATGGTCCTCCGCCTCCGGGATTCTCGGAAGCGGAGGGCGCAGCAGGTCAGCTGCCCCGTGGTCGGCCTGGAACCCTTGAAGAATGCTCAAGCTCGTGAAAGAATTCACAAGCTGAGTAACACTGTGATCAAGCTGACGCGACCCCGATCGCGCCTAACGAGGAGCACCGACATCATGGATTGGCGCCACCGCGCTATCTGCCGCGACGAGGACCCGGAGCTGTTCTTCCCCGTGGGGACCAGCGGCCCGGCCGTCCTGCAGATCGCCGAGGCCAAGACCGTCTGCCGACGCTGTCCCGTGGCGTCCGAGTGCCTGAGCTGGGCTCTTGACAGCGGCCAGGACGCTGGCGTCTGGGGCGGCATGAGCGAGGACGAACGGCGCGCGCTGAAGCGCAGCACCGCCCGGCCACGTACTCCGAGCATCTCCTGACTGACTGACGCTCCCCGGTTGTGGGCCCGGTTGCCGACGAAGGCACCGGGCCCGCACTGCGCCTGCAGGCCTACAACGACCGCAACTACAACGGCCGCAGGGGAACTCGCAGGACCGCCTCCGTGCCCCGCGGCTGGGCCCGGCGCAGCCCGAGCGTTGCGTGCAGCTCGGAGTCCACCAGCGTGCGGACGATCTGCAGGCCGAGCCCGTCGGAGTGGTCGATGACGAACCCGGCCGGAAGCCCGCAGCCGTCGTCGGCCACCACGATGTCCAGGAAGCCCCCAGACCTCCGGACGTTGATCACCACCTCGCCCTGCTCCCCAGGGCCGTGCGCGTGCGCCAGGGCGTTGTGCACCAGCTCAGTGAGCACCATGACCAGCGGCGTGGCCAGCGCCGCCGGCACGACGCCGAACCCGCCGGTGCGGCGCAGCACCACCTTCGACTCTGCCGTGGACACTTCGTGCAGCATCGGCATGACCTTGTCGAACAGCTCGTCGAGATCGACCAGCTCGTCGAGCGACATCGACAACGTCTCGTGCACCAGCGCAATCGAGTTCACCCGTCGCACCGACTCGTGCAGGGCCTGCCGCGCCTCGGCGTTGCTGGTACGGCGAGCCTGCAGCCGCAGCAGCGCGGCGACCGTCTGCAGGTTGTTCTTCACCCGGTGATGGATCTCGCGGATCGTGGCGTCCTTGCTGAGCAACGCGCGGTCGCGCAGCTTGAGCTCGGTGACGTCGCGGACCATCACCAGCGCACCCGCCGCGGTGCCGCCAGGGCGCAGCGGCAGCGCCCGCAGCAGCATCACCGCGCCCCGCGCCTCGATCTCCATCAGCAGCGACGGCCGGCCCTCCAGCGCCGCCCAGATCCGGCCTGCGGCGTCGGTGCCCTCGAACGGGTCGGCGACCAGGCCGCGCGTGATCGTCGTCAGCAGGCTCCCGACGAGGTCGTCGGAGTGACCCATCCGGTGGTAGGCGGACTGCGCGTTGGGGCTGGCGTAGACGACCTGGCCGCCCTGGTCGAGGCGGATGAAACCGTCGCCGGCGCGAGGGCCGGTGTCCACGACGGGCATCGGACCGGCCGGCGGGAAGCTGCCGTCGGCGATCATCTGGCACAGGTCGGCCGCGCCGCCGAGGTAGGCGATCTCCAGCGGGCTGGGCACCCTGGGCATGCCGAGGTTGGTGTCGCGGCCGAGCACGGCCACGATGCGATCACCGAAGCGGACCGGGATGGTCTCGCGGCGGACCGCCACCTCCAAGTACCAGCGCGGGTCCTCCTCGCGGCAGATCCGGCCCTGGACCATAGCTCGGCGCAGCTGGGGGTGCTCCTCGACGCTGACCCGGCTGGCCACCGCGTCCTCACGGTGGGCGGTGGGCGCGGTTGTCGGGCGAACCTGCGCGACGCAGAGGAACTCCTGCTCGTCGAGCGGGATCCACATCAGGAAGTCGGCGAACGACAGGTCCGACAGCAGCTGCCACTCGGCGACGACGCGCTGCAGGTGTTCGGCGGCCGGGACCGGAAGGTCGGTGTGCTCGGCCAGCAGTTCGCTCAGCGTGGACAAGTGCGGCCCAGCATCACTCCACGAGGGCGATCAGATCGCCACTCTGCACGACGTCGCCCTCCGCGACGGCAACCTTGGTGACGGTGCCGTCCACCTCGGTGATGACCGGGATCTCCATCTTCATGGACTCCAGGATGACCAGCGTGTCGCCGTCGGAGACCTCGACACCCTCGGCGACGACGACGCTCATCACGTTCGCCACCATCTCCGCCCTGATCTCCTCGGCCACGCGCGCCTCCCCTGTCTCGGCTGCCGCCGGGCCGATGTCTCGGCAGGGCAATCCAACCACGCGTGCGAGACTGGGCCAGAACCCGATCTGTCGGATCTGCTCGACAGTTCACCATCAGTCCCTGACTACGAGTTACCGCGAGGCACAGATGTCCCGGAAGGCACGCAAGCGTCGGAACCGCAAGAAGTCATCGGCCAACCACGGCAAGCGGCCAAACGCCTAGCGCCAGCTCAGCTGCGGCGCTGGATGCGGGTGGAGCGCACCTCGACGGTGGTGCCCTGCGGGCCGCGCTCGACGCTCACCTGCGTCGTCTGCTCGATCACCACGTGCCGTAGCTCGGTGTGCAGCCGAGCGCGCAGGCCGGCCGGAGCAGCCTCGCGGCACTTGCGAGCGAGCAGCCCCTTGATCTTCTCCTCGACGCCATACTCCTCGAGGCACGGCCCGCACTCTTCGAGGTGCTGGGCCAGCTTGCTGCGGCATACGTCGTCGCACTCGTTGTCCAGGAAGAGGTACAGCTGCTCGAGTACCTCCGAGCACGGCGTCTCGTGCGGCTTGCCGCAGCTCATGGCGCTACCTCCTGACCGCGAAGGAAGCCCCGCTCCTTGGCGGTGTCGGTCAGCATCTCGCGTAGCTGGCGCCGGCCGCGGTGCAGCCGCGACATCACGGTGCCGATGGGCGTACCCATGATGTCGGCGATCTCCTTGTAGGCAAAGCCTTCGACGTCGGCGAGGTAGACCGCCATCCGGAACTCCTCGGGCAGCTGTTGCAGCGCTTCCTTGACGTCGGAGTCCGGCAGCCGGTCCAGCGCCTCCATCTCGGCGGACGGCAGCCCGCTCGAGGTGTGCTCACCGGCCGCGGCGAGCTGCCAGTCGGCGATCTCGTCGGTCGGCTGCTGCAGGGGCTGGCGCTGCCGCTTGCGGTAGCCGTTGATGTAGGTGTTGGTGAGGATCCGGTACAGCCACGCCTTGAGGTTGGTGCCTGCGCGGAAGGACTCGAACGCGGCGAACGCCTTGAGGAACGTCTCCTGGACGAGGTCCTCAGCGTCGGCCGGGTTGCGCGTCATGCGCAGCGCGGCACCGTAGAGCTGGTCCAGCATGGGCATGGCGTCGCGCTCGAAGCGCTCGGCGCGCTGCTCAGGTGTCTCGACCGTCTCGGGGGCGCTGTCGACAGCGGCCTGACCCATCGTGTCCGGCACCGGACTCCCTCCCCGCCGAGTGGTCACCGCAACGGTGGCCGTCGGCTTGTCCGCAAGCGTCGAGGATACGCGCCGGGTCTTGGCGCGGCTCGGCGCCGCTGCCGGCGGCCGGGCTTTCGCCGGGCTTCGCCGAACGGTGGACGGGACGGTGGTCGAGGAAACCATCGCGCTCCTTGCGTGGGAACCTTCGCGACATGGGCACGGGCTGCAACGCCGAGCGGCCGGTCAAGATTCCCGCGCGACACCGGGTGACATTAGCGAAAGCAAAGGATTATCTTCGCTTTCGCAAACCTCGGCTAACGGAAGGAGCGTCCGATGAGGTCAGCATGCACCATCGTCGCGCTGTTGCTCATGATGATCACGGCCCCCTCGGCATGGGCCGCCACCCGGGACGCAGGACTGGAGGACCACGTCGCGGCCAGCCCCGCGTCCGGCCCGGCCGCCGACAGCGGCATCGACCTCGGCGCCGAGGCGAACGTGACCTGCTCGCCGAGCCCGTCGGGGACCGGCCCTGTCTCGGTGAAGCCGTCCGGCAGGTGGCCGAGGTGATCGAAGACCTCCACCGGTTCGCCGGTGTCCTGCGTCCACTCGCCGCCGGAGGTGTCGAACGCCTTGGTCACCGCTGCTGCGGCCTGCTCCGCGCTGCGGTAGCGCTCGGCCGGGTTCTCGGCGAGCAGCCGGCGCAGCACCGCGTCGACCGGGCCGGGCAGCCCTGGCGGCGGCGCGACGCTCGACTGCCACGGATCGGCCGGCGGAGGCTGCCCACTCAGCAGCTGGCAACCGACGACACCCAGCCCGTACAGGGTCCTGCCGCGGGTCCGGCGCCGCGCCGCGCAGCTGCTCCGGGGCGAAGTAGCCCGGCGTGCCGATCACGTACTGCTGCTGGGTCAGCCGCGGCTCGCCGAGCACCACGGCGATGCCGAAGTCGCTCAGCCGCAGGTGCGGGCGGCCACGCCCACTGGGCTCCAGCAGCAGGTTCGCCGGCTTGAGGTCGCGGTGCACGACACCGGCCGCATGTACCGCCGCAAGCCCTTGCGCCAGCTGGGCGAGCAGTTCGCCGGCCACGTCGACCGGCAGCGGGCCGTAGTCGCCCAGCAGGTCGGCCACCGAGCCGCCACGCATGAGCTCCATGGTGAACAACACCTGGTCGTCCTCGGCCGCCCAGCCGTTGGGCGCGAGCACGTGCGGGTGCTCGATGCGCAGCGACTGCTCGCGGACGAAGCGCAGCAGCGCGGCGGCGTCGCGCTGCTGGAGCACCTTGGCCGCGAGGTAGCGGCCGCGCTTGCGGTCCCACGTCCGCCACACCGTGCCGGCACCCCCGGTACCGAGCAGGTCGACCAGCAGGTACCTGCCGGCGACAGCTCCGCCACGGCCTGCTCCCCCACTCCGCCGATCAGCCGGGGTTCTGCACCGCCTCGTAGTGCGCGAGGGCGTCGTCGGTCCGGCCAGCGCCGTAGAGCCGCAGGAACTCCGCCAGCTCCGGATGCGCGCCGGCCAGCATCCCAGATGCCGCGATCAGCTCGTCCGCCGAGGCCAGCGCGCGCAGCAACGCCTGGATCTCGCGCACGACGCGGTGCGGGCTCGGTGCGGCGGCCGCGGCCGTCGAGCGGGTGGTGGTGGTCGCGGCGAGCGCGCGAATCTGATCCAGCCGGGCGGGCACCTCGATCGGGTCCACAGTCCGGTTGACCACCTGCTCGGCCAGCTCCTGGACCGCCTGCAGCCGGGTCACCACCAGTGGGTTGGCGATCTTGGCGCGGTGGCCGCTCATCAGCTGCGACACCATCGGCGCGGACAGCCCCAGCACGGCGGCCAGCCGCGACTGGCTCAGGCCGAGCACCTCGATGAGCCTGCGGAAGCGCTCACCCAGCGGCTCGCCGTACCACTCCCGCTGCAACGCGCGGTTGCGCTCGGTGTCCAGGCCCGCGGTGTCGGCCACGTCCGGCGTGTTCGTCACGATCCATCAACTCTCCTTGCGACGCTTTGCGAACGTGAAGATCGTACGCCGACGGTTCGCAGCAGCGTGACTATGACACCGTCCAAACCGCCTTCACCGCCGTCGGGCCGAGCCAGCATGATGTCTGGGTGACGGTGCCGGCGATCGAACGTGCCCGGATGTGGTGGCGGACGTGGTGGACCCGCGGTTCGGCGCCGCGCGCCGTGCCGCCGGAGCTGTTCCGGACGGTGTACCTGCTGTGGGTCCTCGCGCTCGCGCTGAAGGTGCTCGGCTCGTCGTGGGACGTCTCGTGGCACTTCCGGTGGCTGCGCGACGACCTGGCGCCACCGCACCTGCTGAACTCGGCCGGCACTGCGCTGGTGATCGCGCTGGTGCTGTTCCACAGCTACACCGGTTACGGCGTCGACCGGCGCAGCCTGCGGCTGATGCAGGCCGGGATCGGTATCTTCATGATCGCGATCCCGATCGACGTGATCAACCACCGGATCAACGGGCTGGACATCACGGCGTGGACGGCCTCGCACGGGCTGCTGTTCCTCGGCACCGCCGTCATGATCGCCGGCGTGTTGCGCGGCTGGTGGCTCTACGCGCCGGCCGGTCGCACCCGGGGTGTCGTGATGGCCGCGTTGTGGATGTTCTTCTTGGAGAACATGTGGTTTCCGGCGCAGCAGCAGGAGTACGGGGTGCTCGCGGTGGCGGCGTGGGACCGCGGTCAGCCGGGCGCCGAGCCGATCCTGCTGCAGTTCGCGGCCGACCAGCAAGGCCGGGCGATCGACCGGACGGCCGTGCTGCAGTACGCGCTGCCGGTCGAGAGCTGGGTGTACCCGGTGTGGGCGGTGACCGCCGCCGCGCTCGTGCTCGTGCTGGCGCGTTTTGATGATCGGCTGGCGGTGGACTGCCACTGCGGTCACCGCGGCGTACCTCGCCTACCGGTGCGTGGCGTGGCTGGCGCTCGTCGGGGGCGACTTCCCGCCGTCGGCGCTGCCGTTCATGCTCCTGGCCGGGGCGGTCGGGGTCGACGTGATCCACCAGCTGCCGATGCCGTGGTGGCTGCGCCCGCTAGTCGGAGCTCCGGTGGTGGCCGGCGCGTTGCTCGGCGCCATCGCGCTGCAGAACGCCGTGCTGGTGTCACCGCCGACGGACTACGGCGCGGGGGTCCTCGCCACGGTCGGGCTGGCGGCGCTGTGGCTCGGAGCGGCGGCACTGGTCCGCTCGGCGCCGTTCTCGCGGTGGGCCAGCCCGGCCTAGCGCGCAACTCGCTTGTTCAGAACGCGCAACTCGCCGGGGTGGGCCGCGGAACTCGCGGGCTATTGGGCGGTGAGCCAGGTCTGGACGGCGTGCTCCAGGCCGGGGCGGTCGGAGCGGAGTGAGTGGTTGCCGGGCAGCAGCACGACCTCGCGGTTGGACGCGGGCGGTGGCCGGCCGAACGGGTCGCTCTCGCCCTGGACGACGAGCACGGGCACCGTGACCGCGTCCAGCTCGCCCAGCCGGTCCTTTTCCGGGCGCCCCGGCGGGTGCGCCGGGAACGCCAGGCACAGCACGCCAACGGCACCGCCGTCAGACGCGGACCGGCAGGCCACCCGTGCGCCTGACGAACGCCCACCGAAGATCAACGGCAGCCCGTCGAACACGCCACCGGCCAGCTCCGAGGCCACCGCGAGCCATGCCGTGTCCAGCTGCAGGGCCGGAGCGGGCGACCGGCGGCCTGCCACCCGGTAGGGCTGCTCCACCAGCGCAACGTGGATGCCGGCGCGATGCGCGGCGCGGGTCGCCGAGACGAGGTCCGGCGCGCTCACCCCGCCGCCAGCGCCGTGGCCCAGCAGCAGCGCGGCCCGCCCGTGCTCGACCGTCTCCAGGTGCACGAGCGCCGGCCCGTGCGGCGTGTCGATCTTCACAGCTCGAGCATCGTCTGCGCTGGCGGCTTTGGCTCGACGCGATCGACGAGGTCGGGCCCCTCGTTGCGCACGTCGTTGACCCGCGTGGACACCGGCCGCAGCTCTAGACCCGCCACGAGCGTCTCTGCCGGCGGTACGAGCAGCTCGGCGACGTCGGTGTCATCGGGGTCCAGCCACTTCGCCCATGCCTCGGGCGGCAGCACCAGCGGCATCCGGTCGTGGATGTCGGCCAGCGGCCCGACGGCGTCGGTTGTCACCACCGCGGTGCTGAACACGAGCTCGGCATCCGGCTCCGGCCGCCAGAACTCCCACAGGCCGGCCAGTGCCAGCGAGCCACCGTCGGCGCGGGTAAGGAAGAACGGCTGCTTGCGGCCGTCCTCGGCCCGCCACTCGTACCAACCGTCGGCCGGCAGCAGACACCGGCGGCGGGCCAGAGCCTTGCGGTACGCGGGCTTGTCCGCCGCGCTCTCCGCCCTGGCATTGATCAGCCGGTTACCCGTCGACGCGTCCTTGGCCCAGGACGGGATCAGCCCCCAACGCATCACGCGCAGGCTGCGCACGGTCGTATCCGGGTCCGGCGTGCCGTCGGCGTCACGGGGGTGGCGTTGCACGACGGCGAGCACCGGCCTGGTCGGCGCGACGTTGAAGTCGGCGCCGGGAGCCGCCCCGTCGGTGGCGTCGACGGCCTGGAACTCCTCCGCGAGCTCCGAGGGCCCCTTGACGGACGCGTAACGGCCGCACATACCGACATCGTTCCAGATCCGGGCGGGTGATCCCGGCGTACGCAATCATGTCCCGGTGACCCCGCCCTGGCCGGCACCGTTCGCGCACCGCCCTGTGCAGGCGCGCGTCACCGTGCCCGGCTCGAAGTCGGTCACCAGCCGCGCCTTGATGCTGGCCGCGCTGTCGGGCGGGGACGCCGCGGTGTCGGGCGCTCCGGCCAGCCGCGACACGTCGCTGATGGTCGGCGCGCTGCGCTCGCTCGGCGTGGCTGTGGAGACCGACGGCGACCGGGTCAGCATGTCGGCGCATGACGGGTTGCGCGGCGACGTCGACGTCGACTGCGGGCTCGCCGGCACGGTGATGCGCTTTGTCCCGCCTGCAGCGGTGCTCGCATCCGGGACGGTCGGTTTCGACGGCGACCCGCGGGCGCGCGAGCGGCCGATGGGTCCGATGTTGGGCGCGCTGCGCGCACTCGGCGCACGCATCGACAACGACGCCCTCCCGTTCGTGGTACACGGCGGCGGCGGGCTTACCGGCGGCGAGGTGGTACTCGACGCCTCGCAGTCGTCCCAGTTCGTCTCCGGGCTGCTGCTGTCCGGCGCCGCGTACGACAAGGGCGTGACCATTCACCACGACGGCCCAGCGCCGCCGTCGCTGCCGCACATCGCCATGACCGTCGACATGCTCCGCGCCGCAGGCGTCGACGTCGCCGAGGCGGGCGGTGGATTGGCCTGGCAGGTTGCGCCGGGACCTATCCAGCCCCGGGAGTGGCAGGTCGAGCCCGACCTGTCCAACGCGGCGGCGTTCCTCGCCGCGGCGACGGCCACCGGTGGATCGGTGACGGTCGCCGGCTGGCCGCGGCGCACCAGCCAGGCCGGGACGGCCATCCTCGGGCTGCTGGAGACCTTCGGTGCGTCGGTACTCCCCGGCCCGGACGGGATGACCGTGAACGGTTCGGCCGCGATGCACGGTGTGGACGTCGACCTGCATGACGTCGGCGAGCTTGCGCCCGTCGTCGCCGCCCTCGCGGCGTTGGCCGGCGGCCCGTCGCGGCTGCGCGGCATCGCGCACCTGCGCGGCCACGAGACCGACCGCATCGCCGCCCTCGCCACCGAGATCAACGCGCTCGGCGGTGACGTGTCGGAGACGGCCGACGGGCTGGACATCCGCCCGCAGCGGCTGCACGCCGACCCGGCCCGGCCGTGGCACACCTACGACGACCACCGGATGGCCACCGCCGGGGCCCTGATCGGGCTGGCCGTGCCCGGCGTGGTGGTGGACGACGTCGAGTGCACCGCCAAGACGTTCCCCGGCTTTGCGGCGCAGTGGGCGGCGATGCTGGAGCCCGGCCGCTGAGCCCGCGCGAGCTCGACGAGTCCGACGTCCGGGTGCGGCCCGGTCGCGGGACCCGACCACGCAGCAAGCGGCGGCCGGAGCACGCCGACGCGGAGCCGGCGATGGTGCTGGCGGTGGACCGCGGCCGGTGGACGTGCGCGCCCGACGCTGACCCGACGCTGCGGGTGGTGGCGATGCGGGCGCGTGAGCTCGGGCGCAAGCCGATCGTGGTGGGCGACCGGGTCGGGCTCGTCGGTGACCTGTCCGGCAAGCCGGACGCCCTGGCCAGGATCGTGCGGATCGAACCACGCACCAGCGCGCTGCGCCGGACCGCCGACGACGACGACCCGTTCGAGCGGCTCGTGGTGGCCAACGCCGAGCAGCTCGTGATCGTGACCGCGCTCGCCGACCCGCCGCCTCGCACCGGGTTCATCGACCGCTGCCTGGTGGCCGCGTACGCCGGCGGGCTGACGCCGCTGTTGTGCCTGACCAAGGCAGACCTCGCCGACCCTGCGGACTTGATCGCCGGCTACGCCGAACTCGAGCTGCCCGTCGTCGTCACCAGGCACGACGAGCCACCCGACGCGCTGCGGACGGCACTGGCCGGGCGGCTGTCGGCGATGATCGGGCACTCCGGCGTCGGCAAGTCGACGCTGGTCAACCAGCTCGTGCCGGACGCCGAGCGGGCCGTCGGCATCGTCTCGGCGGTCGGCAAGGGGCGGCACACCACCACCGGCGCGGTGGCGCTGCCGTTGCCGGGCGGCGGCTGGATCGTGGACACCCCCGGCGTGCGCAGCTTCGGGCTCGCGCACGTCACGCCCGACGACGTGGTGGCCGCGTTCGGCGAACTCGCCGAGGTGGTCGCCGACTGCCCGCGCGGCTGCGGGCATCTCGGGCCACCCGCGGACCCGGAGTGCAAGCTGGACGATCTGGTTGCAACCGGCGGGCTGCGCCCAGGGCGGCTGGCAGCGCTGCGCCGGGTGCTCACCGCGCTCAACGCACCCGCGTGGTCCTAGGCCGCCGGCACTCCGACACGTGTGGCTTTTCTTGCTCCCAGCGGATGTCCTGTCACATGAGTGGCGGAGCGGGGTCGATGATCAGGTCGGCGTGGGCGGCGGTCGGCGCGAGGAGTCGGGCGTTGCGCTCGTCGCTGCCGTCGACCCGCTCCCGGGCCTGCGCGGCAGTGCGTCCGTAGCGGCGATGCCGCTCGATCAGCCAGGCCCGCCGCGTCGACTCGTCGAGCGCGAGAAACCACGCCTGGTCCAGCAACGGGCGCACGGCCGACCAGGGTGGCTCGTCGACCAGCAGGTAGTTGCCCTCGGTCACCACGAGCGGCACGTCGGCCGGCACCGGCACCGCGCACGCGATCGGCTCCTCGATCTCGCGGCGGAACAGCGGTGCGTACACCGTGACCGCGGGTTCCGGGTGCCGCAGCCGGTGCAGCAACGCCACGTAACCGGCCGCGTCGAAGGTGTCCGGGGCGCCCTTGCGCTCGGCGCGGCCCAGCCGCTCCAGCTCCGCCTGCGCCAGGTGGAAGCCGTCCATCCCGACCAGCACCGCCCGCCCGGTTCGCCCGTTCAACGCCGCCACCAGCCGCCGCGCGAGCGTCGACTTGCCCGCACCGGGTGCCCCCGCGATGCCCAGGATGCTGCGCCGACCGCTGGCCGCCAACGTCTCCGCCCGAGCCAGCAGGACGTCGAACTCCGGCGTCACCGCCGCAGCCAGCCGCGCGGGCCGGCGTGCCGCACCCGGCGGGCGGCCACCGCGTTCGCGTCGGCGATCAGCCCGGCCAGCTCGTCGGGCGCCGGGACCCGACCCAGGCCGGCGACGGCGAGCGCGAACGCCCCGTGCCAGACGTCCCCGGCGCCGGCGGTGTCCACGGCATCCACCCGCGGCACCGGGACGCTTCCGCGCCGGCCGGCGGCGGAGAACGTCACCGGCTCGGCGCCGTTGGTACGGATCACCACGGGCACGCCGTGCTCGTGCAGGTCGGCGGGGCTGGTGAACCGGGCCGAGCAGGCGCAGACGTCGGTCAGCGGCAGCAACTGCGCCAGTACCGGCTTCCAGCTGCCGGCGTCGAGCACGACGGGTACGCCGGCCGCCCTGGCGACCCGCGCCGCGGCCAGTGCCGCGGCCGGGAGGTGGCCGTCGACGAGCACCGCGCCCGCCCCGGCGACCAGGCCGCCGATCTGGGCCAGAGCCTCGCGGGGGAGCTCGATCGCCGCGGCGTTGGGCGAGACGACGGTTCGCTCGCCGTCGCGTTCCCGGACGGCGACCGCACTGACCGGCGGCGGCTCGGAGCGGTGCGTCAGCAGGTCGTGCAGTTCGACGCCATGGCGCTCCAGGTCGTCGCGAATCAGCGCGGCGAGCGGGTGCGAGCCGACCACGGTCACCAGCCGCGCGCGGCCACCCAGGTACGCGGCGGTGACCGCGGCGTTCGCTGCCGGCCCGCCCGCGGCGAGCTGCACTCCGTCGGATTGCACCTTCTCGCCCGGGTCGGGCAAATCGGCCACCCGCTGGACCAGGTCGAGCGTGGTCAGCCCAACGGTCACGAGGACGGAGCGGCGCACCCGGGAAGTGTGGCAGTCTCGATCGTGTGACTGAGCCGCTGCGGATCGGCACCGCTGAGCGGCAGGCCGCGATCAACGCCCTGGACGAGCACCTGGCGGCCGGCCGGCTGGGCATCGAGGAGTACGCGGAGCGCAGCGCCACCGCCGCCAACGCCGTCCTCGCCTCGGAACTGCGCGCATTGTTCACCGACCTTCCGCCGCCGCACCCCGATCTGCCGGAGCCGCCGGTCGCGGCTGCCGAGCCACGCGGCGCGCAGCCGTCGGTGCAGCAGGGCACGGTGCTCGGTCGGTGGGGGCCGAAGATCATGCTCGTGGTGCCGCTCGTGGCGGTCGGACTGTTCCTGCTGACCCGGACCTGGTTCTGGTTCCTGCTGATCCCGGTGGCGGCGGTGCTGTTCTACGGCGGCGACCGCGGCCAGCAACGCTGACCCGACGCGCTCAGAGCAGTTCGAGCAGGAACGGCAGCTCAGAGGGGTCGTACCAGGCCAGCTCGTGGTCCTCGACGTCGCCGAGCACGAACTCAGCGTCGGTGTCGCCGAGGTCGGCGGCGTCCACCACCGCGGCGGCGGCGGTGACGGCGGCGGCCGCCTCGGCCGTGTCGACGTGCACGGCGACGACGGACTCCAGCGGCAGCGGCCCGGACAGCCGGACCGCACCGTCGTCGAGGTCCGGACGCGGCGTCACCCCGTCGACCTCGGCGGTCACCACCACCCGGCGCGGCTCGGGTCCGCCGGCCTGTTCGAGCGCGATCAGCCGCAACGAGGCGCGCGCCGCCTCGGCCATCGCGGCGTACTCCAGCTCCTCCTCGGTGCCCGCGACGTAGTTCTCCCGCAGCCGGGGCGTCAGGGCGAAGGCGGTCAGGCTGGCCGGTTCGAGCCGCCCGTCGGACAACATCTGGTGCAGCATCGTCAGCGTCGCCGGGACGTACACCCGCATGGAACCCATCTGCCCGACCCCGCTCAGCCGACGGTGCCGAGCAGCTCGTCCAGCGACTCGGAGATCATCCCGGCGAGGACGTCGATGTCGGGCATGGCGTCGCGGTCGGCGTTGAAGCCGTAGAACACCCCGCCGTCATAGGACGTCAGGCCGATGGCCATCGCCTGGCCCTTGGCCAGCGGCACCACGGGGAACATCTCCAACATCCTCGCCCCCGCCGCGTACAGCGGGAACTGCGGCCCCGGCACGTTGGTGACCAACACGTTGAAGAACCGCTTGGAGAACCCGCTGGCGGCGCGCGCGCCCAGCGCGTGCAACGTCGGCGGGGCGAACCCGCCGATCCGAACCAGCGTGTCCGCGCCGACCGACTGGCCGTTGGCGGTGTGCTCGCGCATCGCGTGGCTGACCTGGTGCAGCCGCACCACGGCGTTGGGCTCCCCGACCGGCAGGTCGACCAGGAACGACGACACCCTGTTGCCCAGCGTCGCGTCGGCAGCCGAGCTGGGGACGTCGGCCTCGCCACGCACCGACAGCGGCACCAGCGCCCGCACGGCGCTGGATGCCGAGACGGCCTCGCCGCGGGAGAGCAGCCAGTCGCGCAATGCGCCGGCGACGACGGTGAGCACGACGTCGTTGACCGTGCAGTCGTGCGCGCTACGCACCAGCCGGTAGTCCTCCAGCTGCGTGCGGGCCACCGCGAAGCGGCGCTGGGTGGAGATCTCGACGTTCAGCGGGCTGCCCGGAGCCTTGCGGGCCGCCGTGCGAGCAACGGAGAACAGCTGGCCCACGCCAGCGACCACCTTGCCGACGGTCGCGGCCGCATCGCCCGCGGCGGCTCGCACATTGTCGACCAGCTCCCCGGGACGGGCGACCATCTCGCCCACCGCGTCGAGCACCAGCTTGGCCGGTCCCGGATCACGCTCCGGGATCCAGTACTCCTCCGCGCTGGGCCGTGGGGTCGGCGAGACGTCCAGGATGACCTGGCCGATGTCGATGGTGGTGATCCCGTCGACCATCGCTTGGTGAGTCTTGGTGAGCACCGCGGTGCGCCCCTTGGCGAGGCCCTCGATGAGGTACATCTCCCACAGGGGGCTGGTGTGGTCCAGCGCCGCGACATCAACCGCGCGACGAGCTCGTGCAGGGCGGTCTCGGACCCCGGCTTGGGTAGCGCCGAGCGCCGGACATGGTAGTTGACGTCGAAGTCCGGGTCGTCGACCCACACGGGGCGGGCGATACCGGCCGGGATGTGGCGCACCTTCTGCCGGTAGCGCGGCACGAGCGCGATCCGCTGCTCGATCAGCTCCACCAGCCGGTCGTAGTCGAACCCGGTCTTCGGCCGGCGGAAGATCGCCAGCCCGCCGACGTGCATGGGCGTCGTCGGCTGCTCGAGGTACAGGAACGAGGCGTCCAGCGCCGAGAGCCGATCCGCCATGAGCCGAGCCTACGACGCTCGTGCCATCCTGACCGTCGTGGCGGCGCGCAGTCCGAAGGACACCTTCATCACGGTCTACGGCCGCAAGCCGGTGCTGGAGGCCCTCGGCGATCCCCGCCTGACCGTCGACAAGGTGATCGTCGCCGACAACGCCCGCGGCGAGTCGTTGCGGACGATCCTCGACGCGGCGGGGCGCGGCGGTGTGCCGGTGCAGCGGGCCAGCGCGCACCGGGTCAAGGTGCTCGCCGGCAACGGGCGGCACGACCAGGGAGTGCTGGCCGACGTGGTGGCGCCGCGGATGACGCCGTTGGCCGACTACCTCGACGCTCTGGACCCCGGGGCGGCCGCCGCGCTGCTGGTGCTGGATCGGGTGACCAATCCGGCCAACGTCGGGATGGTGCTGCGCAGCGCGACCGCCGCCGGGCTGGACGGCGTGCTGCTGCCCCGGCGCGGGTCGCCGGCGATCGACCCGCTGGTGATCAAGGCGTCGGCCGGGGTGGCGTTCCATGCGCCGGTGCTGCGGGCGGCCACCGCGGAGGAGGGTTGCGCGGCGCTGCGGGCCGCCGGGATCACCGTGCTCGGCCTGGACGCGGGTGGGCCGTCGTTGCTGGATGCGGACCTGCCGGATCGGCTGGCGCTGGTGCTCGGCAACGAGACCGAAGGGCTGTCGGCGCTGGTGCGCGCCGAGCTGGACGGCACCGTGGCGATCCCGCTGCACGGCGGCGTCGAGTCGCTCAACGTGGCCAGCGCCGCCGCGGTCGCCAGCTACGAGCTGCTCCGCCGTCGTACCGCCGCAGGCGGCTGACCGCGGCTCAGTCGAGCGCGCGGCGGAGGAAGCCGCGGATGCCCAGCCAGCTCAGCACGACAATCGCCGCGATCGAGACCACCACGCACAGCCACGTCGCCAGGTGTGGCACCTCCGGCACCAGCGCCGAGCGGATGCCCTCGCTGACGTAGGTCAGTGGGTTCAGCGCGCTCACGATCTGGAACCAGCGCAGCTCGCCCAGCGTCTGCCACGGGTACTGCACCGAACCGGTGAACAGCAGCGGAGTGAAGATCACCGCGAACAAGACGTTGATCCGCCGTGGCTGCACCGCGGTGCCGATCACCATGCCCAGCGCCCCACCGAGCAACGAGCCCAGCACCACGAACAGGAACGCCGGCACCAGCCCGGAGGCCGGCCAGTTGATGCCCTCCACCAGCAGCAGCCCGATCGGAACCATCAGCAGCGCCGCGACGATCCCGCGAAGCGCCGCGTACACGATCTTCTCGATCGCCACCAGCGGGATCGGGATCGGCGCGAGCAACCGGTCCTCGATCTCGCGGGAGAAGGAGAACTCGAAAACGAGCGGGAATGCCACACCCTGCAGCGCGGCGAAGAAGGCGTTCATCGCCAGCAGCCCTGGCAGCATGATCTGCCCGTAGTCGGGCGAGACGAAGCCGCCGGCACTGAGCACCACCACGAAGACGAACAGGAAGAAGAACGGCTGGATCAGCACCTGCGCCAGGAACGCGGGCAGCTCCTTGACCGTGACGAAGATGTCTCGGCTGAGCACGGCCCAGAACGCGCGCATCGAGCTGGTCCCGCCGGCGGGGATGGTCTCAACGGGTGCGGTCGCGGCGGTCACCGCAGCTCCCTTCCGGTCAGCGAGATGAACACGTCCTCGAGGCTGGGCTCGCCCAGCGAGAGGTCGGTGACTGCGGCGCCGCGCACCGTCAGCGCCGACACGACGGGTCCGAGCAACGCAGCCGGGTCGGCGTCGACATAGAGCCGGATCCGGGTGGCGCCGTCCGAGTCGGCCTCGGCCGTCCGCTGGGCGGTCGCGGCGGCCACGCCGGGTGGCATCCCGCCTCCGCCAGGGGGTGCACCGCCGGGGAAGCCGGGAGGGCTGTCCGGCATGCCGGACGGCGGCCCGCTGGGGGCGAGCCGCTCCACACCCTGCACGCCGGCCAGCTCGGACAGCGCTTCGGTGAGCTCCTCGATCGAACTGCCGTCAGGCCGGATGGTGACCTCGACCGTGCTGCTGCCGGGCAGCGAACGGATCAGGCCGGCCGGGGTGTCGAGCGCGAGCAGCTTGCCGCGGTCGACGATGCCCACCCGGTCCGACAGCTTGGCCGCCTCCTCCATGTCGTGGGTGGTCAGCAGCACGGTGACGCCCTCCGAACGCAGCTGGAGGATCTGGTCGTGCACGAACAGCCGGGCCTGCGGGTCCAGCCCCGTGGTCGGCTCGTCGAGGAAGAGCACCTCGGGGTGGTGCATGAGGCCGCGGGCGATCATTATTCGCTGGGTCTGCCCGCCGGAGAGCTTGTCTACCAGCTCATCGGCCTTGTCGGTCAGGCCCATCCGGTCCAGCAGGGCATCGGCCCGCGGCTTGCGCTCGGCCCGCGGCACGCCGTGGTACGCAGCGTGGTAGATCAGGTTGTAGCGCACGGTCAGCGAGCGGTCCAGGTTCACCCGCTGCGGCACGACGGCCAACAGGGACCGAGCCGACACTGGGGCTCGCACCACGTCGACACCGGAGACCCTCGCCTCGCCGGAGGTCGGCAGCACCCGCGTGGTGAGCACCCCGACGGTGGTGGTCTTGCCTGCCCCGTTCGGGCCGAGCAGCCCGAAGACCTCGCCGCGCTCGACGGCGAAGGACAGCTCGTCGACGGCGTTGGTCGGGCTCTTCGGGTAACGCTTGACCAGCTCGGTCACCTCGACGGCTGGCTCGCTCATGCGCTCTCCTCAATCTCGTCTGCCAACGGGGCATCGTCGTTCAGTGCGGCCATGACGGCCAGCAGATATCCCCGGATGATCTGTTCGTCCTCCGGCGACGGGCAGGGCATCCGGCCGCGGAAGGCCGCCACGACGACGCCCGCCGCCGCGCCCAGCCGCAGCTCGCCGAGGACGGTCAGGTGCAGGCGGACGACCCGACGGTCCTGCGGGTCGCGGTCGCGGCGCACCTCGCCGGCCTCCTCCAGGGCGTCGAGCACCGGGGTCAACGTGGCGGGGCTGAGCATCATGCGGTCGGCGAGCTGGCGGTGGGACAGGCCGTCGGTGTGGGCCAGCGAGCCGAGCACGCCCATCGTGGTGGGCGTGAGGCCATGCTCCGCACACACCTGCTGGAAGTGTCGGTTGATCAACGAGGCCGCGCACCGCACCAGCTTGCCCAGCGGCATGTGCTCGGGGCGTTGCTCCCAGAAGGTGTCGTGCACGAGGACGACCGTACGCCAGCGAATAGTTTGCTGCCAAACGAATTCGGTATCTTTCTGAAGCGTCCGCGAACGTCGGTGCCGCCAGGCATACTCCGACCAACCGGACGTGCCCCCGGGACGTATAGCGACGGGGGTTCGATGACCGCGATCGACGAGTTCCGGCCCGCTGTGACGCCCGCCAGGTCGCGTGGCCTCGTCCGGCCGCTGCCGTGCTACGAGCCGGACGGGCCGGCACCACCCGCGGAGCCGTTGGAGCTGTCGTTGCAGCCGAGCCGGGCACCCGAGCCGCCACCGGTACCGCCGATGCGAACGCTCTGCGAGGCAGCCGCGAAGGCCGGGGCGCACGTCCTGCTGCGGCTGATGCTGGAGGTGCTCGACGGCCGCAGGCCGGTCGCTCACCTTGCCGCGGGCGTCACCGCCCCGGTGCTCCGGTACGTCGTCGCCGCAGCCGGCTCGCTGCGGCGCGCCGGAGCAGCGCAGCGCCCTGTCCCGGCCGGACGCCTGCGCTCGTTGCGCGTGAGCCAGCCGTGCGACGAGGTCGCCGAGGTCAGCGCCGTCTGCCAGCTCGGCGGCCGGATCCGCGCCGTTGCCGCTCGCTTCGAGCTCGACGACGCCTCCCCGCTGGGTTGGCGCTGCACCGCCGTGCGGCTGGGCTGAGCCGGCTCAGGGTCAGCTGAGCGCGCCGGTCGGCGAGCCGTGGCAGTGCTTGTACTTGCGGCCCGAGCCGCACGGGCACGGCCGGTTGCGGGACGGCTCTGCACCGCCCTGGGCCGCGCCACCCTGCGCGGCGCCTGCGGCCGCCCGGCCCGCCGAGGCGCCCGCCTTCCCGCGTGCTGGCGCGCCCCGGTTGCCGTTGCCCCCGGCTCCGCCGTTGCCACTCGCCGCGCCGGCACCGGCACCCGCCTGCCTGCGAGCCTCCGTGCCGTCCTCCGCCGGCCCGCTGTACTGCAGCGCCGCCGGGGCGTTGGCGCCGACACCTGCCGCACCGAGCACCGGCAGCACCTGCGTCGGGGGCTCCTCGGCCCGGGCGTGCCGACCGGCCGACTGCGGGCGGCTACGGCCACCGGACTGGCCACCGGCCCGGCCCTGGGCAGCCGCGGGCTGGCGAGGCTTGGCCCGCGCCGGCGCCGCCTCGACGGCCTGCACCGGCTGGGACTCCTCGACACCTGCCGGCGCGGGCGGCTGGTCGACCGGCTCGACCTTGACGTTGAACAGGTGCCCGGTCGTCTCCTCCTTGAGCCCGTCGAGCATCGCGCCGAACATGTCGAAGCCCTCGCGCTGGTACTCGATCAGCGGGTCGCGCTGGGCCATCGCGCGCAGCCCGATGCCCTCCTTGAGGTAGTCCATCTCGTAGAGGTGCTCGCGCCACTTGCGGTCCAGCACCTGCAGCAGCACCTGGCGTTCGAGCTCGCGCATCCCGCCCTGCGGCCCGATCAACTCCTCGATCTCGGCCTCGCGCTCGGCGTAGGCCGTGCGGATGTCGGCGATCACCGCCTCGGTCAGGCCCTCGCGGGTGATGTCGTTGGAGTCCTCGCCGCCGCCGAGATCCTGCCAGCGGATATCCACCGGGTAGAGCGTGCCCAACGCGGTCCAGAGCGCGTCGAGATCCCAGTCTTCCGCGAACCCGTTGGCGGTCGCGCCGTCGACGTAGGCCTGCGCCACGTCGGCGAGCATGTGCTGGATCTGCTCCTCGATGTCCTCTCCGGCGAGCACCCTGCGGCGCTCCTTGTAGATGATCATGCGCTGCTTGTTCATCACCTCGTCGTACTTGAGCACGTTCTTGCGGATCTCGAAGTTCTGCTGCTCGACCTGCGTCTGCGCGCTCTTGATCGCCTTGGTGACCATGCCGGCCTCGATGGGCACGTCGTCCGGCAGGTTGAACCGGTTCATGATCGACTCGACCATCTGGCCGTTGAACCGGCGCATGAGCTCGTCGCCGAGCGAGAGGTAGAAGCGCGACTCGCCGGGGTCACCCTGACGCCCGGACCGACCACGCAGCTGGTTGTCGATACGCCGCGACTCGTGTCGCTCGGTACCCAGCACGTACAGGCCGCCGGCCTGCTTGACCTCCTCGGCCTCTGCGGCCACCTGGTCGCGCGCCTCCGCCAGCGCCTCGTCCCAGGCGGCCTCGTACTCCTCGGGCGTCTCCACCGGGTCGAGGCCGCGCGCGCGCAGCTCCTCGTCGGCCATGAACTCCGGGTTGCCGCCGAGCATGATGTCGGTGCCTCGGCCAGCCATGTTCGTCGAGACGGTGACCGCGCCGGCGTGCCCGGCGCGGGCCACGATGATGGCCTCGCGCTCGTGGTGCTTGGCGTTGAGGACCTCGTGCGGCACGCCGCGGGCCATCAGCAGCTTGGCCAGGTACTCCGACTTCTCGACGCTCGTGGTGCCGACCAGCACCGGCTGGCCCTGGTCGTAGCTCGCGGAGATGTCGTCCGCGACGGCCTCGAACTTGGCCGCCTCGGTCTTGTAGATCAGGTCCGGCTGGTCCGCGCGGATCATCGGCTGGTTCGTGGGGATGGACACCACCCCCAGCTTGTAGATCTGGTGCAGCTCCGACGCCTCGGTCTGGGCGGTACCGGTCATCCCGGAGAGCTTGTCGTAGAGCCGGAAGTAGTTCTGCAGCGTGATCGTGGCCAGCGTCTGGTTCTCGGCCTGGATCTCCACGCCTTCCTTGGCCTCGATCGCCTGGTGCATGCCCTCGTTGTAGCGCCGGCCGTGCAGCACCCGGCCGGTGAACTCGTCGACGATCAGCACCTGGCCGTCGCGGACGATGTAATCCTTGTCCTTCTTGAACAGCTCCTTGGCCTTCATGGCGTTGTTCAGGTAGCCGACCAGCGGGGTGTTCGCGGCCTCGTAGAGGTTCTCGATGCCGAGCTGGTCCTCGACCAGCGCGACACCTTCCTCGGTGACGCCGACGGTGCGCTTGCGCTCGTCGACCTCGTAGTGGATGTCCTTCTTGAGCATCGGTGACATCCGGGCGAACTCGGAGTACCAGCGGGCGCTCTGCTCGGCCTGGCCGGAGATGATCAGCGGCGTGCGCGCCTCGTCGATGAGGATGGAGTCCGCTTCGTCGACGACAGCGTAGTTGTGGCCGCGCTGCACACAGTCGGCCAGGCTCCAGGCCATGTTGTCGCGCAGGTAGTCGAACCCGAACTCGTTGTTGGTTCCGTAGGTGATGTCGGCGGCGTAGGCGACCCGGCGCTCCTCCGGCGTCATCTCCGAGAGGATCACGCCCACGCTCAGGCCGAGGAAGCGGTGAATCCGACCCATCCAGTCGGCGTCGCGCTTGGCCAGGTAGTCGTTGGCCGTGACGACGTGGACGCCCTCTTGAGAGATCGCGTTGAGGTAGGCCGGCAGCACACAGGTGAGCGTCTTGCCCTCACCGGTGCGCATCTCGGCGATGTTGCCCAGGTGCAGCGCGGCGCCACCCATCAACTGGACGGGGAAGTGCCGCTGGCCGATCGTGCGCACGGCGGCCTCGCGGGCCACGGCGAACGCCTCGGGCAGCAGCTCGTCGAGCGACTCGCCATCGCCGTCTGCGAAGCGCCTGCGGAACTCGTCGCTCTTGGCGCGCAGTTGCTCGTCAGAAAGGCGCTGGATGTCCGGCTCGAGTGTCTCGATGTGATCGGCGAGACGCGAGAGCCGCTTGACCAGCTTCGTTTCGCCGGCACGCAGCAGACGGTTCAGCACCGGAAGACCTCACTCACCATTGTGTGGTTGCCCAAACACGTGTCGCCTCCATGGTAGAGGCATCGGCTGCGGGGCCGTCCCACACTCGGTGACCTGCCGCCGGGCGCCAGGCGACTGGCAGCCCGGCGGCAGTCTCACGCGGACGTTCGGCCCCTCAGGCGAGTCGGATCACGCCGTAGTCGTACCCGCGGCGCCGGTACACCACCGCCGGATGACGGGTGGCGCTGTCCAGGAACAGGTAGAAGTCGTGCCCCACCAGTTCCATCCGCGACAGCGCGTCGTCCACGCTCATCGGGGTGGCGTTGTGCACCTTGCTGCGCACGATCCGGCCGGGACGCGATCCGACGGACTCGTCGTGATGGCGCGGCACCGGGATGTCCATGAGCTCGGCGAGATCAGGGGGTTCGTGCGGGTCGGTATCGGTGTACTCGGCCGGCGGATCCAGCACCGCCGTGCGGCGTCCACCTCCGGCCAGTCGGGCGAGGGCGCGGTTGCGGCGGCCGTAGTGCACGCGGCGCCGGTCGTGGGCGCGGCGCAGCCGCGACTCCAGCTTGCCGATCACGATGTCGAGCGCGGCGTAGAAGTCCGGTGCACAGGCCTCGGCACGCGCTGTCGGTCCGCTACCGCGGCCGGTGATCTCGATGCGCTGGCAGCTCTTGGACTGGCGGGGGTTGCGCTCGTGGAAGAGCTCGACTTCCATTCCGACGATCTTGTGGTCGTACCGCTCCAGGCGGGCCATCTTCTCGGCGACGTGGACCCGGAAGTGCTCCGGAACCTCGACGTTTCTACCGCTGACGACAATCTCCACTCGGACTCCCTCGCTTCGCGTCGGGATCACGGACAAGCGCGCCGGTTGCCCCAGCGCTCGATCGTGGCAACTGCTCCCATCACCTATTGGCGGATGCCACCGACCGTAGCCCGCATCACGGTTTGGCAACAGACCCCTGAACAGAAGAACCCGACAGTGAGGATCCGGTGGCGTCGCAGAGCACCAGAACTGTGCACGGACGCACCCCGCGGGCGCCCAAGGTGGCCGTCGCGGCTCGCAGCGTGGCGCCGGTCGTGACCACGTCGTCGACCAGCACGACGACAGCGCCAGGGGGCGGAACGCCCGGTCCGTGCACCCGCATCCGGCCGGCGAGGTTGGCGGTGCGGGCGGCGGACGACAACCCGACCGAGTCCCTGCCACCGCGTCGCATTCGCAGCGCCAGCGCGAGCGCCGCGGGGTGTCCGGCGGCGCTGAGCTGCGCCGCGACGACGCTGGTCAGACGGTGCATGTGGTCGCCGCTGCGGGCCCGCGCGGCCGCCGGGCGCGATGGCGCGGGCACCAGCAACAGCCGCTCGCCTGGCCGGGCGATCACCAGTGTGGACGCGAGCAGGGTGGCGAGTGCGTCGGTCAGGTCACGCCGGTTGCGTTCCTTGTAGCCGAGCAGCGCGACGCGCAGCGGGCCGGCGTAGCGGCCGACGGCGACGACCGGCGGCGCCCCACGAAGGCTCAGCTCCAGCGGGTCACCGAGCGTGGCGTGACAGCGAGCACACCAGCCCGGACCAGGGATGTTGCAGCCGCCGCAGGTGCTCGGCAGCACGAGGTCGAGCAGCGCGCGCAGCGCGGTCGCGGCCATGCCAACCAGCGTGGTCACTGCGCGCGCTGGCGGCGGCGCAGCTTCGCGAGCTGTGCACAGCCCGGCGCGTTGTGGACAGCCCCTCCGGCGCCATCGCGACGCGCGAACGGAAACCTTGGGCAGCCCTATTGCCCGAAAGTGCCGTTCGTTCGCCGTCAGCCGGGGTAGACCGGTACCGCCGAGGGCGAGCCGCCGATGACCTGGCGCCAGGTGTCGAGCTCACCGCCGGTGAAGCTCCACACGCCGCCCTGGTCGGTCACCAGCAGCGGCCGGCTCGGCCCGGCGGCGATCGAGTTCAGCGGCGGCGTCAGGTTGCTTCCTGGCATCTGCTGGACGTCCAGGCCGTCAACCGAGATCAGCGAGACCGGCCGCGCCGAGCTCCGGGCCGCGACCGCGACCGTCTCGGCCGCCTTCCAGTCGACCGCGACGAGGTTGTTCACCTCGGCCGCCCGCAGCACCCGCACGTTGCGCACCGCGACGTCGCCGGTCGGGCTGCGCACGACCGCACCCACCGCGACCTGCCCGGCTACCACGGCGGCCACCCGCACCCCGTCCCGAGACAGCCGCAGGTCGGCGATCGCACCGAGCGCGGTGAGCTCGCCGAGGTCAAGCGGAGCCGGCCGCGTGCGGCCTTCCGGGTCCACCAGCAGCCGGGCGCCGGCCGTCCCGTTGAGCACCGTCCAGACCTCCGCCCCGCCGGGCGCCCAGGTCGGGCGGGTCATAGAGGGGGCCCGGATCGCGGTGGCGTCCAGCGCCGCGCCGAGCCGTCCCACCTGCAGCTGACCCTGGCGGCTCACCACCGCCAGCCGCTGGCCGTCCGCCGACAGCGCGGCACTCACGATGTCGACGCCGCCGGACCCGGCCGGGCCAGGGACGGGACTACCCAGCTCGGACCCGCTGGGGGCGAGCGAGCGCAGCCGGCCGTCGAGCACGATCGCACCAGGCACGTCGACCCGTGGCTCGGCCTCCCCGGTGAGGCTCGCGACGTCGGTGGTGACGAGGTCCGGACGGTCCGGCCGATCGGTGAGCAGCGGGGCGCCGTCAGCCAGCAGCCGCACCCGCGTGACGTTCACCTCGGCCAGCGAGAGCACCACCTGCGCGGCAAGCAACCGCCGGCCGGCCTCCTCGAGGTCGCCGAGCCCGGTGAGGTCGACGATCACGCCGCCGTCGGTGGTGTCGGTGACGTTGGAGCGGAGTCGGGCAGTCGGGGGGACCAGGCTGACGGCGGCGCCGGCCAGCGCCGCGGACGGCCCGGCCAGCAGCATCTCCACCATCCGCGAGGGCTTGCTGCGCACCGGGCTGGAGGGGAGGTAGCGCAGGTCGGCGGCCGGCGCGCGACGCACCGGGTCGACGAAGTAGGCGTTCGCCGCGTCGTAGCTGACCTGGAAGTCCGACAGCCGCACCATCGCGCCACTGGGCAGCCCGGAGATCCGCCACTGGCCGTTCTCCTGGCCGACCTGTAGGTCGATCTGCACCGGCAGGACGTCGGGCTCGAACGCGCCGCTGGGGATCAGCCGGCCGATCCGGGTGCCGCGCACGCGCACGATCGCGGTGTCCGAGCCTGCCGGGGCGCTGGCGTAGACGGTGTCGAACTGCTCGGAGAGCACGGTCAGGCTCGCACCGTCGTCCCAGCCGGCGGCGTTGGTGGTCAGGAACCCGCGAGCGACCGCATGTCGGTTCTCGCTGCTCCCCGACGCGTAGACGAAGCCACGCACCAAGTCGAGCGGGTTCACGCCGTCCGCCGGCCCGGACGGCAGGAGGCCGCCCTCGGCCTCGGTGACCTTGCCCAGCACCTGCACCGAGGAGGCCGACGGCACGCTCGCGCAGCCGGTCAGCATGCCGAGCACGAGCAGTGCGGCCAGCGCGGCCGTGACCCGCCGACTGCTCATTGCCGCTCACCGCCAGGGCCCGCGGCGGCCTCCACCGTGATCGTCGGCTCGTCCGCCGTGACGCCGGGCGGGCCGGTCAGCGCGGGCGGCACAAGGGGCAGCGGGCTGCCGTCGAGCTCGTCGCCGACCCGGCGCGGCAGGGTCAGCCGGAACGACGCACCGCGGCCGGGCTCGCCCCAGGCCTGCAGCCAGCCGCCGTGCAGCCGGGCGTCCTCCAGGCTGATCGACAGCCCCAGCCCGGTGCCGCCGCTGCGCCGCGTCCGCGAGGAGTCCGCCCGCCAGAAGCGGTTGAACACCAGCCCGGCCTCACCCGGTCGCAGCCCGACGCCGTGGTCGCGTACGACGACCGCGACGCTGCGCTCGTCGTAGCCGAGCAGCACCTCGACGGGAGCGCCCTCGCCGTGGTCGATGGCGTTGGCGACGAGGTTTCGCACGATGCGCTCGACCCGGCGCGGGTCGATCTCGGCGTAGACGTCCTCGGGCAGGTTCAGCCGGAGCTCGGTGCCCGACTCGTCGGCGAGCCCGTGCACCGCCTCCACAGCGCTGGACACCACGCGGTGCATGTCGAGCGGCTCGGCGACCAGCTCGGCGACGCCGGCGTCGTGCCTGCTGATCTCCAGCAAGTCGCCGAGCAGGTTCTCGAACCGGTCGAGCTCGTCGACCAGGAGCTCGGAGCTGCGGCGCAACGCGGGGACCATCTCGTCACGGGAGGCGTAGAGCACGTCGGCGGCCATCCGTACCGTGGTGAGCGGCGTGCGCAGCTCGTGGCTGACGTCGGAGGTGAACCGACGTTGCAACGCGCCGAACTCCTCGAGCTGGCGGATCTGGCTCTGGATGCTGCCGGCCATCTCGTTGTACGACTCCGCGAGCCGGGCGACCTCGTCGTCGCCCTTGACCGGCATTCGCTCGTCGAGATGCCCGTCGGCGAACCGCTCGGCGATCTCGGCCGCCTGCTGGACCGGCCGGACCACCTGTCGGGTGACCAGGCTGGTCACCCCGGCCAGCAGCAGGATCAGCACGAGCCCGCCGACGATCAGCGTGCTCTGCACCAACCCGAGCGTGCGTTGCTCGGCGCTGAGCGGGAACAGCAGGTAGAAGTGCAGGTTGCGGCCCGCGGTGCGTACCGGTTGGCCGATCACCAGGGTCGGCACGTCGGTCAGCTCGCCGTCGGCGGGCGCGGAGTCGTAGACGGTGGTGTAGACGAACGCGAGTGCGCCGTCGGCCACCGTCGCCCGCAGCTGGGACGGGACGTCACCCAGCGGGCCGGACGACACCTCCACCGGTCCGGCGCCGGTGGCCAGCACCGCGCTGAACTCCCCGGCTTTGGGCGATGCGCTGCCGTCGGGGCTGCCGGCGTTGGTGAGGCGGTCCAGCGCGTTGTTCAGGGTGCCCTGGGCACCGTCGCGGTCGGGGTCGACGCCGGCCAGCGCGCGTTCCAGGACGACCTTCGCGGCCTTGGCCTGGTTCACCGCCGCCGTCTGCTTGCCCTGGACGAGGCGGTCCGCGATCTGGGTCTGCAGCACGAGGCCGAGCACGACGACCACCGAGGCGCTGAGCGCCAGCGTGCTGATCACCACCCGCAGCTGCAGCGAGCGCCGCCACGCCGCGGCGAATGCCGCCCTGGTCTCGAGCTGACGGGCGTTGAGCCGAAGCAACCAACGCCGCACCCGCCGGGCCCGGGGGCTATGTAGCAGGCGACCGCCGATCATCCCGCGGCCGTCGCGGTCACGGCCTCACTCACGGAGGTCACTCACGGGGGGCCTGCTTTGTAGCCCACACCCCGCACGGTCAGGACCACCTGGGGGTGTTCGGGGTCGCGCTCGACCTTGGACCGCAGCCGCTGGACGTGCACGTTGACCAGCCGGGTGTCCGCGGCGTGCCGGTAGCCCCAGACCTGCTCGAGCAGCACCTCGCGGGTGAACACCTGGCGCGGCTTGCGCGCGAGCGCGACCAGCAGGTCGAACTCGAGCGGCGTCAGCCCGATCGGCCCGTCATCGCGGCTGACCTGGTGGGCGGGCACGTCGATGGTGACCTCGCCGATGGACAGCATCTCGGCCGGCTCCGCGTCGGTGCGCCGGACCCGTGCTCGGATCCGGGCCACCAGCTCCTTGGGCTTGAACGGCTTCATCACGTAGTCGTCGGCACCGGACTCCAGCCCGAGCACGACGTCGACGGTGTCGGTCTTGGCGGTGAGCATGACGATGGGCACGCCCGACTCCGACCGGATGGCCCGGCAGACGTCGATGCCGTTCATCCCGGGCAACATCAGGTCGAGCAGGACGACGTCGGGGCGTAGCTCACGCAGTGCCGGCAGGGCACGGGTGCCGTCGGCGACGACGGCGGTCTCGAAGCCCTCCCCGCGCAGCACGATCGTGAGCATTTCCGCCAACGCCGGGTCGTCATCGACCACGAGCACACGCGACTTCATACCGTCATCGTCTCACTGACCGGCTCCGACCAGGCACCGGGCGGGTGCGGACGTAGAATTGTTGAAGCTTGGAGAACCGGCGGGAGGAAGATCCATGGGGATCAGACGGCTCAACCACGCGGTGCTCTACATCCGGGACGTGGAGCGCAGCGTGGACTTCTACACCAACGTCCTCGGGTTCAGGGTGGTGCACAAGCTGCCGGTGCGGCCTTCCTGCAGGCGGCCGAGTCGGGGAACGACCACGACCTCGGGCTGTTCGAGGTCGGCGCCCAGGCGGGAGCGTCGCCCGCCCGGCGAGGCTCGGTCGGGCTGTACCACCTCGCGTGGTCGGTTCCGACGCTCACGGATCTTGCCGAGCACGCCCGGCGGCTGCGCGAGGCCGGCGCGCTGGTCGGGGCCGTCGGATCACATCACGACCAAGGCGCTGTACGCCCAGGACCCGGACGGCCTGGAGTTCGAGGTGTCCTGGCTCGTGCCGCTCGAGCGAGTGACCCTGCAGATGCGCTCGGAGGTGGCGATCAAACCGCTGGACATCGATGCCGAGATCGCCCGGTGGGGGCCCGAGCTCGTCGGCATGTCCTGAGCTGTCCACAGCCCGCGACAATCTGCACCAACTTTGCATGCATCGCTGCTAGCCTGCGGACATGCCGAAGAACGTGCAGATCCGCGACCTCGACGACGAGACCTACGCCGTCCTGCGCAGGCGCGCCGCTGACGAGGACCTGTCGCTGACGCAGTACCTGCGACGCGAGCTGAGCAAGTGGGCAAGCCAGCCCACCATGGAGGAGCTGCTCGCAGAGAGCGATCGCTGGCGCGACCGCGGAGGAGGCGTCAGCCGCGAGGCACTGGATGCCGCGATCGACGAAATGCGCGCCACCCGCCCCTGATGGACTTCGTCATCGACACTTCGGCCATCGTCGAGCTCTTCGCCGGCGCCGCCGTGGTGGACGAGCTCCGAAGAGTTGCGCTCACCGCCCGGGGTGCGGCCCCAGAGCTGCTCGACCTGGAGGCTGCTCAGGCGATCCGCGGCATGGTCCGCCGCGGCGACCTCACCGACGCCGAAGGATCGGCACGGCTGCGGCAGGTCCAACAGTCGCCGATCACCCGCGTCTCGCATCGCCAGTTGGTGGACCGGGTGTGGGAGCTCCGGCACAGCGTCACCGCATATGACGCGGCATACATCGCCCTGGCCGAGCGACTCGATGCGCCGCTGCTGACCTGCGATCGTCGGCTTGCCGGCGCCCACGGCCACCGGGCACACGTCGAGCTCTACGCGAGGAGCTGATTGGCGAGGCCGGCGGCGTCGACCCGGTGGGTGCCGTCGACGACCACCCATGGCGAGAGCCATTGCGTGGCGGCGAGCTGCTCGTAGACCTGCGCGGTGCGGTGCTGCAGGTCGGCGTCGGTCTCGAAGCGGTCGCGCCGGCGGCCGGGATCGTCGTTCTCGCGGTGCGCGGCCCGCTCGGCGGCGAGCTGGCGCGGCACGCGTAGCAGCAGCTGAACGTCGGGTACCGGCACGCCGAGCCGTTCGATCTCCAGCTCGCGCACCCACTTGACGAACTCGCCGTGGGCGTCCTCCCGCAGGCGTGCCGCGCCGTAAGCGGCGTTGGAGGAGACGTGGCGGTCTACCAGCAGGATGTCGTGCTCGCGCTGTGCCGCCCGGAGCTCCGGCGCCGCGTCGTGGCGGTCGAGCGCGAACAGCACGGCCATGCCGTGCACCGAGTCGGCGAGGTCACCGAGCTGGCCGTGCAGGGCGTCACGGACCAGGTCGGCGTGCACGTCGACGTCGTAGCGGGGGAACGCCGCCCGCGCGACGTTCGCGCCGCGAGTGGTCAGCTCGACCTCGAGCCCGTCGGCCAGGGTGCGCTTGCCCGCCCCGTCCAGGCCCTCGATGACCACGAACCGTCCCACGATCGGCAACGGTAGCCCGGTAGCCCCGTCCATGATCGCAGCGAGGGGTACACCACTGCTGTCCCGACGACCGTGGTGTACCGCTCGAGGTGATCTTGCGGTCAGTAGCGGTAGTGCGGTGGCTTGAACGGGCCTTCCGGGTCGACGCCGATGTACTCGGCCTGGTCTTTGGAGAGCTTGGTCAGCTTGCCGCCGAGCGCCAGAACGTGGATCCGCGCGACCTTCTCGTCGAGGATCTTGGGCAGCACGTAGACGTCGTTGTTGTACTCCTCGCTCTTGGTGAACAGCTCGATCTGGGCGATCACCTGGTTGGAGAAGCTGTTGGACATCACGAACGACGGGTGACCGGTGGCATTGCCCAGGTTCAGCAGCCGCCCCTCGGACAGCAGGATGATCGAGTGCCCGTCGGGGAACACCCACTCGTCAACCTGCGGCTTGATGTTGAGCCGCCGCACGTCGCTGTGGCGCTCCAGCCCGGCCATGTCGATCTCATTGTCGAAGTGGCCGATGTTGCCGAGGATCGCCTGATGCTTCATCCGGGCCATGTGCTCGACCGTGACGACGTCCTTGTTGCCGGTTGACGTGATCACGATGTCGGCCCGATCGATCACGTCGTCGAGCGTCTCGAGGTAGTAGCCGTCCATCATCGCCTGCAGCGCACAGATCGGGTCCGCCTCGGTCACGACCACCCTGGCACCCTGCCCGCGCAGCGACTCCGCGCAGCCCTTGCCGACGTCGCCATACCCGCAGATCACCGCGAGCTTGCCGCCGATCATCACGTCGGTCGCCCGGTTGATGCCGTCGATCAGCGAGTGCCGGCAGCCGTACTTGTTGTCGAACTTCGACTTGGTCACCGAGTCGTTGACGTTCATCGCCGGGAAGAGCAGCTCGCCACGCTCGGCCAGCTGGTAGAGCCGGTGCACGCCGGTGGTGGTCTCCTCGCTGACGCCGCGGATCTCCGCCGCGCGGTTCGTCCACCGCAGCGGGTCGGCGGCCAGCGACGAGCGCAGCACGTCGAGGATGACCTTCCACTCCGCGCTGTCGTCCGGGTCGGCGGACGGCACCACGCCGGCGGCCTCGTACTGCACGCCCTTGTGCACCAGCAACGTCGCGTCCCCGCCGTCGTCGAGGATCATGTTCGGGCCCTGCTCGCCCCAGGTGAGCATCTGCTCGGTGCACCACCAGTACTCGGTGAGCGACTCGCCCTTCCAGGCGAAGCACGGGATGCCCTGCGGCTGCTCCGGCGTGCCGTGCGGCCCGACGACGACGGCCGCTGCCGCCTGGTCCTGGGTGGAGAAGATGTTGCACGACGCCCATCTGACCTCGGCGCCGAGCGACACGAGCGTCTCGATCAGTACTGCGGTCTGCACGGTCATGTGCAACGAGCCGGAGATCCGCGCGCCGTGCAGGGGTCGTGCCTCGGAGTACTCCTCCCGCAGCGCCATCAGGCCCGGCATCTCGTGCTCGGCGAGCCGGATCTCCTTGCGGCCGAACTCGGCAAGTCCGAGGTCGGCGAGGGCGAAGTCGATGCCGTTGCGGTTCTGCAGGCGGGTGTGCTCGGTCGCTTGCGTGGTCGGTGCGCTCATGCAGCCCGGTCCTCCTCGTCGTCGCGTCCAACCCGCCACGCTACCGGCGGCTGCGGCAGTGGGCAGGCGAGCCTCAGCTCGCGAGTAGGTGCTCGCGCAGCAGCGTGCCGGCGGGCGGTGCGCCTCCGGCATCGGCCAGCAGCCCGGCCGGCGGCAGCACGAAGCTGCTGTCCAGCCGCACCGCCGCACCGGCCAACACCCCAGCCAGCACCGGGTCGGTGCGCAGGGTGGACTCCACCGCCGCCAACGCGTGCGGATCGGGCTGGCGGCACACCCCGCCGGCGAGCACCAGCAGCCCGACCGCGCCCAGCTCGTCGCCGAACCGCTCCAAGTGCCTGCGCAGTGCCACCGCCGCCGCCACCGCGCCGACCCGCCGGTCCTCCGCCTGGCCGCCGACGTCGACCGGCAGGAACGCGGTGTCCTCGGTCATCCGGTGCACGGACGTGGAGAGCAGGTCGGCCTCCACCGGGTCGAGCAGCTGCTCCACCTGCCCGGCCAGCAGCACCCCGTCGGCGGCCTCTCGCAGGCCGAGGTCCGCCTCGACCGTCCGGTGCGCCGCGCCGCCGCCGACGGCGGAGTGCACGGCGGTGGTGGCGCTGCCGATGTCGACCACGACGGTCGACCCCCCGGCCCACAGCAGAGCCAGCTCGGCCGTCGCACGGCTCACCGCGTCCGGCGTGCTGGTCCGCACCATCCGCCGGAACCGCGCACCCGTCGGGGCTCCCCTGCCACCGGCCACGTGGCCGCCGAACAGCTCGACCAGCGCCGCGCGCGCCGACTCCGGTACGAACGTCCCCGGGCGTGGCACAACGTTCTCGCAGGTCACTACCTTCCGACCGGTTGCTCGCAGGAGCGCGACCGCGTCCTCGGCGGCGCTGGAGTTACCGGCGAGCACAATCGGGTAGCGCACCCGCGCCCTGGCCAGCCGCCCCGCGTTGTGCAGCAGAACGCTGGCGTCGCCGCCCTCCGCGCCGCCCACCAGCAACACCGCACCCGGCTGTCGCGCGCGAAGCGTGCGCACGTCCGCGGGCTCGAGCGGTCCGGCGTGCACGTGCACGACCCGGGAGCCCGCCGAGCAGGCCACGCGGTGCCCGGCTTCCTCGGTGGCGAGCCGCTCGGTGCCGACCACCGCCAGCCGCAAGGCGCCGCCGGCGGACGAGCAGGCCAGCACGGCCGGCCCTGGCTGCTCCGCCGGCAGTGAGCCACCGACGACGGCCGCCACCGCGTCCATCCCGGACAGCACGTCCGCGGAGGTGGTGGGGTGCTGTGCGAACGCCGTCGACCGGCCGTCGCTGCTGACCAGCAGCGCCTTGGTCCAGGTGGAGCCAACGTCCAGGCAGACCGCCGGGGCATCCGGCCTGGACGGGCTCATGGCGATTCAGCGTATCGGCGCGACGCCGTCACCGGCAGTGACCGCGCCACCGGCTGCGAGTGCGTGCCGGCGTGCGACAGCCCGAAGCTGCCGCCGAGGATGTGGGCCAGCTGGTGGTGCAGCCCCATGGTCGTGGCGCCGAGGCAGGCGCCGCACAGCCGTCGGCGTCGGCGTCCATGGCGGCCTTCGCGGCGGCGGCAGCGGCCTGCAACGGGACATGCTCGGACGCGTGCGGATGCACCCCGACCGAGTGTTCGCCGAGCGACTCGGCGACGTCGCGGGCGAGTTCCTGGCGGCCGGGCGTGGACAGCACGAGCACCCGGCGCAACCCCAGCTCGTCCAGCTCGGCGTCCATCTCGGCAACCCGACCGGCGCCGAAGATCACACGCATCGGGAGCGCCCGGTGGCGAAACCGCATCAGCGCCAGATCCCCGGCCAGGTCAGGAGCCGACGGCCGTGCGGTCCAGGTCCGGCTCGAGGTAGATCAACCGGGCCTCCGGGATGGCCGAGCGAACGCGACTCTCGGCTTCGTCGATGGCCCTGGCGACCTCCTCGATGGGCAGCCCTGGCGCGAGCGCGATCTTGGCAGCAACCAGCAGCTCGTCGGGGCCGATGTACTGCGTCCTGATGTGGATGACCCGCTCGACCTGCCCCCGCGACAACTCGTGGACGACCTTGTCCAGGGTGGGCGCGGTGGCGCCCTCGCCGATCAGCAGGCTCTTCATCTCGCGGATCAGGATGAACGCGATGATGCCCAGCAGCACGCCGATCGCGATCGTGCCGATGCCGTCCCAGACCGGCTCGCCGGTGATCATCGTCAGCCCGACGCCGGCCAGCGCGAAGATCAGCCCAACGAGCGCCCCGGCGTCCTCCAGCAGCACAACGGGCAGCTCGGGCGACTTCGACTGCGTGATGAACTGCCACCAGGTGCCAGAGCCCTTGAGCGGCCGCGACTCGACGATGGCGGTCCGGAAGGAGAACGACTCGAGCACGATCGCGACCACGAGGATGCCGACCGCGACGAACGGCGAGGTCAGCTCCTCGGGGGCGGTGACCTTGTGGATACCTTCGTAGAGCGCGAACAGCGAGCCGATGCTGAACAGCAGCAACGCGACGACGAACGCGTAGAAGTAGCGGTCGCGGCCGTAGCCGAACGGGTGCTGCGTGGTGGCCTCCCGCTCGGCGCGCTTCTTGCCGAGCAGCAGCAGGCCCTGGTTGGACGTGTCGGCCACCGAGTGCGCGGACTCGGCGAGCAGCGACGACGACCCTGTGATCGTGAAACCGATGAACTTGGCCACCGCGATACCCGCGTTGGCCAGCAGGGCCGCAATGATCGCCCTGGACCCACCACTCGCTGACAACCGTGACCCCATTCCTCGCGGACTCCGCCCGGGATCCTACGGCCAGGGCTCGCTAGCCGCCGCCGCCCGGGACGTCCACGGCCACGACGCGAAGGCCCGCGATCCGGGCGAAGTCGGCGGGATTGCAGGTGTACACCGGCAGGTCGTTCGCCAGAGCGACGGCCGCGATCATCGCGTCGTAAGCCCGCGCCTGCGGCTTGCGGCCCGCACGGCGTAGCGCTGCCGCCACGCGGCCGAAGGCCCGCGCCGCCGCCGCGTCGAACGGCAGCGGCTCGAAGTCGGACTCGGCCTGCTGCAACACCGACTGCCGGGCGGCCCGCTCCCGATCAGTCGCGGCGACCAGCGGGCCGACCGAGAGCTCGGCCAACGTGATGGCCGAGATGAGCGGCTGATCGGGCAGGGTCGACGGGTCGGTGATCTTCGGCAGGTTGATCACGGTGCTGGTGTCCAGCAGCCCCCGGCCGTCGGTCATGGTCACGCGGCCGGTGTCAGAGGTCCGAGTCGAGGACGGTGTCGACGTCGGCCCGGAAAGCCGCCAGGTTGACCACCGGTAGCCGGCGCCAGCGGGACAGCAGCGCCTCTCCAGTCACCCGTGGTCGCGGGATGGGGCGGAGCTCGGCCACCGGGACGCCTGCTCGGGTGACGGTCAGGGCTTCGCCGCGGTGCACCCGCTCGACGACGTCCCCGCCGTGGTTCCGTAGCTCACGGATGGTCACCTCGTCCATAGATACACTGTATCACCGGTGAGACACGGGTAGTTAGAGGCCGTCGGCGAGTTCGATGTTGTCGAGGCCGTCGGTGGCAAGGAACAGCTGGGTCGGGGCCAGTTCGGGAGCAACGGTCACGCCCCGGTCAGCGGCCGAGAGCCACAGTGACTGCCCGCGCCGCAACGTCATTGCCTGCCCGTCGCCCTCGACCGCCGCGGCGCCCTCGGTGCACAGCAGGATCCGGCCGCCTCCGTCGGGCAGCCCGACCGCTGGCGCCGGCTCGGTCCAGTCCAGCCGGGAGAGCCGGAACTCCTCCGCCGGGGTGTCGTATTGGGTCCACGGGCCGTCGATCTCGCCGCGGCGCACCCGCTCCGGCCCACACCTGAAGTCCAGCACCCGCAGCAGCTCCGGGACGTCGACGTGCTTGGGGGTCAGCCCGCCACGCAGCACGTTGTCCGAGTTGGCCTGCAGCTCGATACCCGCACCGGACAGGTAGGAATGCAGGTTGCCGGCCGGCAGGTACAGCGCCTCCCCCGGCGCGAGCGTCACCCTGTTGAGCAGCAACGCCGCCAGCACGCCGCCGTCGCCGGGGTGGCGCTCGGACAGCTCCAGGACCGTGCGCGCCTCGGCGTCGAAGTACTCGCCGTAGCCGGGAGCGCCGAACCGCTTGCCTGCGGCGTCGACGCCCTGCTCGGCGAACTGCTGCAGCAGCCGGACGCAACCCTCCTGGACCGCCGGCACCAGCTTGTCCAGCGCGTTCTGCGGCAGCGTGATCCACGTGGTGAACAGCGCCCGCATCCCGTCCTGGTTGGGATCACCGGCCAGCAGCTCGACGTGCGCGGCAAGGTCGTCGACGGCCAACGCGCGCAGGAGCCGCACGGTCTCCTGGGCGTCCCGGAAGCCGACGAGCGCGTGGAACTCGGTCAGCGCGCAGATCAGCTCCGGCTTGTGGCTCGGGTCGCGGTAGTTGCGTTCCGGAGCGTCCCGCCCGATGCCCCGCGCCTCCTCCCGCGCGAAGCCGGCGGCGGCCTGCTGGGCGCTGGGGTGCGCCTGCAGGCTCAGCGGCTCCTCGGCGGCAAGCACCTTGAGCAGGAACGGCAGCCGCCCGTCCCAGTACCCCGCCCGCTGCGGGCCGAGCATCCCGTCCGGGTCCTCGCGCACCGCGTCGAGCAGCGACCGCGACGTTCCGGTGGCGGTGACCAGCCGGGACGGGTCGGCGGGATGAGCGCCGAGCCACAGCTCGGCCTGCGGGTGCGGGGACGGCACGGGTTGGCCCAACAGCGCGGCGATCACCGCCCGGGAACCCCAGGCATAGGGCCGCACCGGATTGTCCAGCAGCTCCACGTGCTCTGCGCGCTCCTCAGTCGATGCGGCTGGTCAATCCAGCGGTCAGGATCCGGCGGGTTCGGACAGCGGGTGGGCAGCTCCGGAAGCGGTCAGCCCCAGGTACAGCGCCGCAACATCGAAGCGAGCCGCCAGCACGGCCGCTCGCAACGCCGGACCCTGGCGTACCCCGGGCCCGACCTCCTCAATCAGGTGCAGCTGGTCAGCCGTCGGCCAGGACCGCCCCGTGAGGCGCAAGGCGGCCGTCTCGGGTTCCTCGTCGGCCGTGCCGAGCAGCATCACCCGCGGGGGCGGTGCGGTCAGGCTCGAACCATCCAGATCGTCGAACGGGTCGTGGAAGACGTCGTGGCTGCCGGCGGCGGCCTCCACCGCCCGCTGCAATGCGTCGGAGGTCGCGGCCTGGCCCACGTCGGCGTGGTGCGCCACGACCGCGGCGTGGTTGGCCAGCGTCTCGGCTGCGTAGCCGGCCAGCACGGTGGCGACCGGGTCGGTGCCCCACAGCAGGGGCGTGTGGTCGGCCAGCCGCATCGCCAGCGCCTTGGCCGGGTTGACGAACGGCTCGTGCCGCGGGTGGTCGCGCTCGGCCTCGCGGTCCAGCTCGTCGGCCAGCCGGTCCAGGTCGGCGGCGGTCATCCGGGTCGGCAACACACCCAGCGCGGCGACGGTCACCAACCCAGCCGTGAGGGCCCTGGGCAGGTCCAATCCAGGCGGCACGGGGACCCGTGGCTCCAGTAGCCGGGCCCGGCCGGCTCCGGCGGCGGCGACGGGTCCCTGGGCGGGTGCGCTGAGCACGACCTCGCAGCCGCGATGCACGGCGCGGCTGATCGACTCGGCGAGGACGGCGTCGGTGGGATCGGCGGTGTGCGCCACCAGCACGTCGAGCGGGCCGATCCAGCTGGGCGCCACGTCGGCGATGATCACCGGGATGGGGCAGTCCGGCCCCACCAGCGCCGCAACCAGCGGGGCCGCCCACGCCGAGGCACCGGGCCGGCGCAGCAGCACCAGCGAGCGAGGGGTCGAGCCGGTCAGCTCGCCGACGCCCGCCTCGGCGGCGGCCTGAGCAGCGGAGCGAACCTGCGCCCCCGCGGTGGCAGCCGAACGCAACACGCCACCGGTGTCGGCCGTGGCCAGGGCCACCGGATCGGCCAGCAGTGCGTCGTCCAGCACGTCAGCTCACCCGCTACTCGCC